>Ga0209157_1003618_pt1 | contig 11801 bp, 9 predicted proteins | sample GraSoiAngelo_135_FD_185892 | JGI IMG/M metagenome (GOLD analysis project Ga0209157, IMG submission 185892) | Grasslands soil microbial communities from the Angelo Coastal Reserve, California, USA - 14_0929_05_40cm (SPAdes) (version 2) | ecosystem: Environmental > Terrestrial > Soil > Grasslands ... | reverse complement strand
CAAGGTGCCCCACTTCAACCGGCGTGTCCTGGCGGACCTGCTCGGCTATCCCGAGCACCTGATCCACTTCCTCGAGCTGGAAGTGGGCGGCGGCTTCGGCGTGCGCGGCGAGTTCTATCCCGAAGACTTCGTCGTGCCCTGGGCGGCTATGCGACTCGCACGCCCGGTGCAGTGGGTCGAGGACCGGCGCGAGCACCTGATGGCGACGAACCACTCGCGGCAGCAGTACCACGACGTGGAGATGGGCGTCCGCCGCGACGGAACCATCGTCGCCCTGCGCGATCGGTTCATGGTCGATCTCGGCGCCTACATCCGCACACACGGCGTGGTCGTCCCCGAGCTGACGATCGCGCTCTTGCCCGGCCCCTATCGTATTCCGAACTACGAGTGCGAGGCGCTGTGCGTGCTGACCAACAAGACGCCGACGGGCACCTATCGCGGCCCCGGACGGTACGAGGGCACGTTCGTCCGCGAGCGGCTGATCGACCGCGTGGCGGCCGAGCTCGGGCTCGATCCGGCCGACGTTCGTCGGCGCAATTTCATTGGCGCGGACGAGATGCCCTACGAGGTTGGTGGCGCCTCCCTGGGCCAGCGCACCGTCTACGACTGCGGTGATTACCTTTCGGCGTTCGAGCAGGCGCTGGCGGCGGCGGACTACAAGGCGGTGCGGGCCGAGCAGACGCGGGCGAGAGGGGCAGGCCGCTATCTCGGAATCGGCTTGGGCTGCGTCCTGGAGAAGGCGGGGCTCGGGCCCTGGGAATACGCCCGCGTCGAGGTCGATGGCTCCGGACGTGTGGTTGTGTATTCCGGCGTCGCCGCCGTCGGGCAGGGGATCGAGACGACGCTCGCCCAGGTCGTCGCCGAGGAGCTCTCGGTGGCCGCCGAAGACGTCACCGTCGTCCACGGCGACAGCGCGCGGGTGCCATTCGGGATCGGCGGCTTCGCCAGCCGCGGCGCCGCGGTCGCGCTTCCGGCCGCGCTCGCGGCGGCACGCAAGGTCCGCGACAAGATCTTCCAGGTGGCGGCGTCGCTCCTGGAGGCCCACGCCGGCGACCTCGTGCTCGAGCGCGGCGCGGTGCACGTTCGCGGCCTACCCGAGCGCGCGGTGACGCTGCGACAACTCGCGCGCGCGGCGGTGCCCGGTCCACCGGGGATGGACCCCGGGCTCTACGCCGCCCATTTCTTCGAGGCGCCGAAGATGACCTATCCCTACGGTACGCATGTGGCGGTCGTCGAGGTCGATCTCCCGACGGGCCGCGTCGCGCTCCGCAAGTACGTCGTGACCTACGACGTCGGCCGCGCGATCAACCCGATGATCGTCGAGGGCCAGATCGTGGGCGGCCTCGCCCAGGGGATCGGCGGCGCGCTCCTCGAGGAGCTGGTCTACGACGACCAGGCCCAGCCGCTCACGACCACGTTCATGGACTACCTGGTGCCGACGGCCATGGAGATGCCGGAGGAGACGATCGTGAAGATTCTCGAGGAGACGCCGACGCCGCTCAATCCCCTCGGTGTGAAGGGCGTTGGCGAAGGCGGAAGCTCGGGCGCCGGCGCCGCCATCGCGAACGCCGTGGCCGACGCGCTGGCGCCGCTCGACATCGCCATCGCCGAGCTGCCGCTGTCGCCCGACCGCCTCGCCGCGCTCATCCGCGCCAAGGGCGCACGAACAGATCTGAGATGGCCGACTGGATTCGATCGCTCCTGAAGCTTGTGCTCGCGTCGCTCGTGCTGACCCTGACGATGGCCGCCGGCACGGGAGCCGCGACGGCGGCGGAGACGATCAAGGTGGGCTTCATGGCGCCGCTGAGCGGAATTTTCGCCCAGGCGGGCAAGGACATGCTCGAAGGCATCAAGCTCGCCTTCGAGCAGATCGGCTACCAGACGGCCGGCCGGAAGATCGAGCTGATCGAGGAGGACGACGAGGGCAACCCGGCGGTCGCGCAGGCGAAGTACCGCAAGCTCGTCACCCAGGACCGTGTGCACATCCTCACTGGCGTGCTGCTTTCGAACATCGGCTACGGGCTGATCCCGCCGATCGAGCGCGATCAGCTTCCGACCCTGTACCTGACGACGCCCGACGATTTGACCAAGAAGAACGTGTCGAAGTGGATCCTCCGAACGAACTTCGCCGCGAGCCAGCCCATGCACGCGCTCGGCGACTACGCCGCGCGGGTGCTCAAGTACAAGAAGGTCGCCGCGATCGCGATGGACAACCCGTTCGGCCACGAGCAGATCGGGGGCTTCCAACGGGTGTTCGAGGACCAGGGCGGCCGCGTCACGCAGAAGACCTGGGTGCCGCTCAACGCGCTGGACTTCGCCCCGTACCTCACCCAGGTCAGCCGGGATGTGGACGCGGTCTGCGCCGTGTTCGTCGCGGCCCAGGGTGTGCGCTTCATCAAGCAGTACGCCGAGTACGGCTTGAAAGGGAAGCTGCCCCTCATCGGCAGCGGCGTCATGACCGACGAGCACGTGATCCGCAACCTGGGCGACGAGGCCGTCGGCGCCGTCGGCGCGCTCATCTGGGCCCCGACGCTCGCCACACCCGCCAACCGCACCTACATGAAGCTCGCCGAGGCGAAGGTCGGCAGGACGCCCGCTTACTTCACCGCGGTGATGTACAGCGCGGGCCGCTGGGTCGCCGAGGCGGCGAAGATCGTGGAGGGGCGCGTCGAGGACCGCGAGCGCTTCCTCGCCGCCATCCGGAAGGCGAGCGAGACCGTCGAGGATCCGCGCGGCCCCATCAAGCTCGACGAGTCGGGAAACCCGACCCAGAACGTCTACATCCTCCGGGTGGAGCGGGTCGGCGGCAAGCTGACGAACGTCGTCGTCCAGACCTACCCGATGGTCTCCCAATTCTGGACCTATAAGCCCGACGACTTCCTGAAGCTCCCGGCGTACAGCCGCGACTATCCGCCGGCCAGGCCGTGATGGGCGAGCCGGCCAGACTCCAGCTGAAGGTGCGCCATTATGAAATCGACCAGTACGGCCACGTGAACCACGCGCAGTACGTCCACTATCTCGAAGTGGCCCGCATCGAGGCGCTGGAGACGCTCGGGATGTCGCTGCCGGACATGCGGCGGCAGGGCTATCTCATTCTCGCGGCCGACCTGTCGGTCAAGTATCTGGCGCCCGCGCGGTCAGGCGACACGCTCGAGATCGTGACGTACGTTCGTGAGATCCGGGGAGCCCGGTCGATCTGGGTCCAGGAGATCCGCGAAGCGACGAGCCAGCGACTCCTGGTAACCGCCGAGGTCACCGGGGCCTTCGCGACCGAGGACGGGCGGCCCGCCCGAGTTCCGGCGAGCTTTCGCGAGAAGCTCATGGCCCTCTGCGTTCCCGACGCCGCTGTTGCTGAGGGCAAGTAGCGTCTCAGAACTCGAGCCGGTGCAGCTGGACCCACAGGTCCGGCTCCGTTTCTCCTTCCTTCTTGACGTTGATCTGATGGGCACCGTCCGGTCCCGTCACGGGCGTGGCTCGCCACAAGGAAGGCCTCTCGGCGAGCTGCGCCCGGAACTCCTCGGTCATCCAGATCTGCCCGGGCTCGACGTGCGGCTCGACACGCGCCGCGCAGAGCACCGCGTCCCCGCCGGCGATGACCGGCGACCCATCAGTGGCGCGCCGACGCGTTTGCACCTCGCCGTAGTGCAGCGCGATCCGGAGGCGGGGCTGGCCGGGGGCGCGATACACCTCGTCCACGAGGTGGCGGGCGACCTGCGCCAGCACGACGGGATCGTCGTGCACGACCGACACGGTGTCTCCGCCCCGGATCTCGGCGGCGATCGTCTCGCGGGCCCATTTCCGCACCGCCTCTTCCAGCGCCTGGCGGACGGCGGCGTCGACCCCCTTCCGCATCAACCCGCCGAAGCCGTGGACGTCACCCGTGAGCACGCAGAGCGCGCGGGCGGTGACAGCACGATCACCGCTCGGCGTCTCGCGCCACGATCGCCCATAGCCGACGATGTTGACGCGGTCGATGCGACGGAGATAGGCGGGGTTCAGGCGGCCGATCACGTCCGACAGCACCGGGTGCACGAGATAGTGCGTCGCGCTGGGAAGCACGCCGTCGGGCCCGAGGGTGCCCTCGCCGGGTCGCAAGAACCGCTGGACCCAGGCTCCGCTGACCCAGTCGTAGTGCAGGTGGCCCAGCAGCCCGACGCGATAGAGGGCACAGAACACGTGCCGGTCCTCGCCCGAGCCGCCCTCGACGTTGTGGTCCCGGAACAGCTCCTCGACCTCGGCGCGGGTGAGGATGTGGCCCGGCACACGCCGCAGGAAGCGCTCGAGGTCGAGATCGCCGACGTACGGGGCGATCTCGGTGAGGTATTCGTGGGAGATCTCGGTCGCGGCGAGATTCACCGTCTCCTTGAATCGGTCCTCGTTGCGCCGCTCCTCGGGCCGAAGCGCCACCAGACGTTCGCCGATAGTCATGAGGTCCCGCGGCCGGAGCAACGTGTGCCGGCACACGTAGTCGAACGTGTCTTCCTCGTCGCCGGTGTAGAGGTGTGTGATCTTCGTCCGACCGGCGAACGCCTCGACCGGATCGGCGCGCAGGCGCTCGGGCCGGACCATCCGGTCCGCCTTCTCCAGGCGGATGTTGTTGACGAAGATCTCGCGCAGACTCTCGATCGGATAGACGATGTCGACCGCGCTGCCCCGATACTGCTGGGACATGACCGTGGTCTGCAGGCGCGCGTACGCTTCCTTCCGCACGGCGGCGAAGACCTTGAGATGATGGTTGATGCGCCGAAGCTGATAGGCGACCTCGACGAGGCCGAGCTGCGCGAAGTACCATACGCTCGGCGAGAGCGGCCCGGTCACGCTTGGATGGCTGGTTCGGCTCTCGATGTGCTTGTGGAAGTACTCGTCGACGCCGTCGATGAAGATCGCGACCGGCGAATTGAGCGCGCGCAGCCGCGGCAGGAGATGGCCGTCGGTGTCGGCGGCGGAGCGCTGGAGCTCGCTGGGCGAGAAATCGAGGAGACGGACGAAATGGTCGATGACGCCGTGCAGCCGCTCGTCGGCCATCAGGCCCGCCAGCTTCGGGGTGACCCTGAGGCCGTCGGACCGGCCGACGTGCTTGAGCGTCGCCGCCGCGATGGCCGTGAGCCACAGCTTCGACCACGGCAGCGCCGACGCTGCGAAGAAGGCGAGCGCCTCCTTGCCGAAGATCTTGTCGCCGATCGGCTTGTCGAGGAGGTTGCCGGTCGGAAGGCACACCGCCCGTCCCGCGCGCTGGTACAGGATGCGCTTGGCCTTGAGGAGGAGCGTCTTGCCGAAGCCTTTCGTGCCGATGACGATGAATTTGTCGTCCCGGTCGAGATTGAGGAAGCTGTCGATCTCGGGCGTGCGGTGCAGGAGGGCGTCGTCGAAATCTTCGGCGACGCGAATGTCGTCGGCGTCCACGGTCCAGGCGCGCATATGCGTTCCGAGGGCTAGAGGATAATCCAGGTCGGAGCGATCATGAAGACGGACCTTCTTCTCATCCCGATGAGCGCCCGCTACCGCGACATGCGCGCCGCTGCGCTCGCCGCCGAGGACGCGGGGTTCGACGGACTCTGGACCTGGGATCACTTGCGGGATCCCGACGCGGAGTCGGGTCCCGGCGTGCCGGAGGCGTGGACCGTCCTGACGGCGCTCGCCGAGGTCACAAGAAGGATCGCCCTGGGACCGCTCGTGCTCAACGTGGCGAACCGCCATCCCGGCGTCCTGGCCAACATGGCGGCGACGCTTCAAGCCGTCTCCGGCGGCCGGCTGCTCCTCGGGATCGGCGCCGGCGGCAGCCGCCGGACTCCCTATGCCGCCGAGCAGCAGACACTTGGTCAGTCCATCGAGCGGGACGAGATTCGTGCCCGGCGTGTCGTCGAGGCGATCGAGCTCATGCGCCGGCTCTGGTCGGGGCAATCGGGGTTTCTGAAGGCCGAGCCTCCGCCGCCGATCATCGTCGGCGGCTTCGGCCCGCGGATGGCCGGGATCGCCGGCCGACACGCCGACGGGTTCAACACGCAGGCGATGCACCCCCGGCTCGGCGACCTCGTGCGTCTCGCGCGCGACGAGCACGCCGCCGCGGGACGCGATGCCTCGCGCTTCATCGTGACGGTGTTCGCGGGACTGGACGAGCGCTGGCTCCGGCCGGACTCGCGCGCTCGGCAGACGCTCGAGCGTGTCGGCGTCGAGCGGCTGATCTTGCTCGTCGAGCCGCCGTTCGATCCGGGCGAGATCCGCGAGGCGGGCGGTCTGCTCGCCGGCGCCGACGCGCGGTAGGCCGGCGCCTCAGCGCGCTCCCGGAGGCCGGTTGCGCTGGACGGCCTCGGGATGGGTTGAGTCGGCGCCCATGTAGATGCCCTTCTCCCACGTGCGCTTCAGCGGATCGCGCACCTGCAGGCGCATGCGCCCGACACCGTGGATCTCGAAGTCCACGACCTCGCCGTTCTGAAGCGGCCCCAGGCCCTCGTGGTTCGTCCCGCACGCGATGAGGTCGCCCGAGTTGAGCGTCATGATCGTCGTCGCGAACTCGACGAGCTCCGGGACTAGGTGCTCCATGTCGTCCGTGTTGTAGTTGTGCCGGAGCTGGCCGTCAACCCAGAACTGGACGTGAACGTCGTTGGGGTTCGGGATCTCGTCGATCGTGGCGATGCACGGGCCGATCGGGGCGAACGTGTCGAAGGACTTGCCGAGCCAGCTGCCGGCCTTCCACGTGCGCCGGCCCTCGCCGCGCGCCGACACGTCGATCATGCCGGTGTAGCCGAAGACGGCGTTGCGCCAGTTGTCGCGCTTGACCATCTTGGCCGGCCCCTTGATGACGAGCGCCAGCTCGGCCTCGTGCATGAAGATCCACGGCTCGGTGAACTCCGGGAGCACAATCGTGTCGCCGGGGCCGATCACCGCATCTGAGCTCTTCAGGAACATGTTGAGCGACCGGGCTTCGAGCGCGCCGTGCTCCCAGTAATTGGCGATGCAGGCCAGGATCTTGCCCGGCCGGGCCAGCGGCGGGCGTAGCCGGACGTCGGACGCCGGTATCGCCGTGCCCTCCCTCGCCAGCCGATCCAGCGACGGACGCAGCCGATTGAAGTTGTCGATGATGCCCGTCATCGTCGACTGAGGCGTGGCGCCCGAAGGGACCGCTTCGGCAATGCTCACCACGCCCCGGTCGGTGAGCAACCCCGGCATCACATCCGGCTTCCCGGCGATCTGGAACATCACGAGCTTCACGATTCCCTCCTTGCCGTCCTCGCTTGACCAGCCCGGTCGGTCCAGCCCATGCCGCTGATGAAGGCGACCTGGTCGTGTGGCATGGCGCGCGAAGACATAGCGCCGCGTTCCCCAGGTGTCAAGAGCCATGCGTTTGCGTGTAGACTTGGCGCCGCGAGCGGCGTATATCCCAGGCGAGGCAGGCTCGGGGGAGCCGAGGAGGGCAGAGACATGATACAGGCCACCGGGATCGACCATCTCGTGCTGCACGTCACTGACGTAGGGCGCGCCAAGAAGTTCTACACCGAGATCCTGGGTATGAGTGTCTACCGAGAGAACGACCGGCAGGTGTTTCTGCACGCCGGCTCGCAGGGGGTGGCGCTGTTCAAGAAGCAGGGCGATACCCCCCTGACGACGGGCAATGACCTCAACCACCTAGCCCTGAATGTGGCGCCCGGCACGTACGAGGCGCTCAAGGCCGATCTGGAGAAGCACGGAGTGACCGTGAGCGGCCGCCCGGGGGAAGACCGATGCATTTACTTTCAAGACCCTGACGGGCACCGCCTCCAGCTGATGGTCCGCTCGTGATTCTGCTCGTGATTCTGATGGACGACGCAGAACGAAGGAGGAGCGCATGAGGGCCGGATTGCAAGCGTGGGACGCCGATACGCACGTGAACCCTGCCGCCGAAGTCCTGGAACGGTACGTCGATCCGAGCTTCCGAACGCGCCTGGCCGAGCTGGCGTCGCACCGACACCCTACCGGCTTGATCGGAAGCACCCCCGGCACCCATCAATACCGCGTCGGCACGAAGCTCTACCGGCGTGTCCTCGGCGAGGCGAGCGCCCACGAGACGTTCACCGGGCGAGGCACGAACTGGCGGGGGACGAAGCAGCCGAGAGCGGGGGTGCAGGACGACCAGGCCGAGAACCGCATCAAGGACATGGACGACGAGGGGACCGACGCGCACCTTCTGATCCCGACATCGTGGATCAGCGTCGTCGGCCTGCCCGATGTCGAGCTCGAGGTCGGGTTGATTCGCGCTTACCACCGCCATGCGGCGGACTTCTGCGGGAAGTTTCCGAACCGCCTCAAGACGATGGTCGTGGCCTCGACCCGTAACGTCGAGGAGGCGGTACGCGAGATCCGCCAGTGGGGAACATCCAAGTGGGCGGTGGCGGTCTGGCCCTTGCTCGCCAAGGACATCCCCGTCGACCACCCGGACCTGGACCCGATCTGGAAGGCCGCCCAGGAGCACGACCTGGCGGTGATGCACCACAGCTTGACCTGGAATCCCCCGTATTTCCCCGGCTATCAGGACCTGTGGGACAACATCTTCCTCGGTCGTCTCGCCTCTCACCCGTGGGGTGGCATGCGGTTCATGGCGGCCTTCATCGGCGCCGGGATCATGGACCGGTATCCCAGCTTGCGCATGGGCATCCTGGAATGCGGCTCGGGCTGGCTCCCGTTCTGGGCCAAGCGTATGGACGAGCAAGCGGTCTATGTCGGGGGCATCGCCCCGCTCAAGCATGCTCCCAGCGAGTACATGACCAGTGGACGGTTCTTCTGCAGCATCGAGCAGCACGAAGGCGAGGACATGTTCAACTACGTCAGGAGCGTCCTTGGGGACGACGTTCTCATGTACGCCTCGGACTATCCCCACTCGGAGTGCCAGTTCCCCAACTCCGTCGACAACGTCCTGAAGTGGTCGAGCCTCAAGCCGGACACGAAGAAGAAGCTCCTGTGGGACAATGCGGCCAGATTCTACAAGCAGACCTGAGGGGTGACACATGCCTGAGATCAGCGGGTTGGGGCACGTCGGGCTCTTCTGCAACGACCTCCCGAAGATGAGGGATTTCTACGCTCGCATCCTGGGCCTCACGATCAGCGACGAGAACCTGGAGCGAGGCATCTGCTTCCTGAGCGCGGCGCCGGACGCCGAGCACCACGAGCTGGCCCTGGTCCAGGCCAAGGAGCCGGCGCAGAAGACGCACAACGTGCAGCAGGTGTCCTTCAAGGTGAAGCGCCTGGACGACGTGCGGGCGTTTCACCATCGGCTCCAGAAGGAGGGCATGAAGATCGACCGCACGGTCACTCACGGGATCGCCTGCAGCGTCTACTTCTTCGATCCCGAAGACAACCGGATCGAGCTCTACTACACGACCCCCTACAAGGTGCGGCAGCCGCTCGGGGAGCACATCGACCTGGATCGACCCGACGAGGAGCTGCTGGCCTTCGCCAAATCGCTCGAGGAGATCAAGGGGCCGCCGCGCGGCGCCCAGCAACCCGTCGGGTAGACCCGCGGGCGAGCGCACTAACCAACCGGGGCGTGACGTACACCCACGTCCTCAACCGGGTGTGCCCTTGGTGATCCGGCTTGCTGTGTCTCCGCTAAAGTCCGCCAAGATACGCTGCACGACCGCGCAGCCTATCCCGACCGCGTCCGCCGGCGCGTTCATGGTCCAAAGTGGGGAGAACGAAGGGCGGACGGCGGAGACCCGAAGCGAGCACGGCGTCGGGATAGGCTGCATGGACGCGCAGCGTTTACAGTGCTATCGAGACCAGATCATCCTGGAGCCGAATTCTAGTTGGGCAGACGAGCGTGCGTCATGAGGCCATGATCACGAGAGGTCTTCCTCGGTCGGAGCGGAGTGCTTGCTGGGGCCGGACGGTTGTGACGTTGACCGTCACCCTCCTCGCCGCGGCCGCTGCTTTTCTTCTCGCCTGGTCGGTCGCCGTCGAGGCGCAGCAACCGGCAAGAATATATCGGATAGGGGTCGTTTCCCCGATTTCACCCGGTCCCACAATCCAGGCATTCCGGCAGGGGCTCGGAGACCTCGGGTACGTCGAGGGGAAGAATGTCATCGTCGAAACGCGATTCGCGGAAGGGCGGACCGAACGCCTTCCCGGACTCGTCGCCGAGATGATTCGGCTGAAGGTCGACGTCCTCGTGATTGGCTCCACGGTCGGTGCGCTCGCCGCGAAGCAGGCAACCACTACGGTCCCGATCGTGTTCGCCGGCCTGATCGATCCGGTCGGGCCGGGCATCGTGGCCAGCTTCGCGCGTCCGGGAGGCAACATCACCGGCGTCACCTTCGGGGTCAGTGCGGTAGGCTTCGCTGGAAAGTGGGTCGAATTGCTCAAGGAAACCGCCCCGGACGTGTCCCATGTCACAGCGCTCTGGAACTCAGCGAATCCGGCCCATGCGCCGATGGTGCAGGAAATCGAGGCCGCTGCGCGAACCCTCAATGTACGCCTCGACGTCCTCGACGCCGGGAATCTCACGAAGCTCGACAGGGCGCTCGCCGCGATCGGCGCCGGCGGTGCGCGGGGCATCATTGTGACGCCCGACCCATTCTTTGTTGCCAACCGCGCCCAGCTCGTTCAATTCGCCGCGGGCAAGCGCCTGGTTGCGGTGTATTTCACTAAGGACTTCGTCGATGCTGGGGGCCTGATGTCTTACGGCTCGAGTATCGCGGAGTCATACCGACGGGCCGCCACCTATGTTGATAAGATCCTGAAGGGGGCGAAGCCGGCCGACCTTCCCATCGACCAGCCAACGCGCTTCGAGCTAGTCATCAATGTGAGAGCAGCCAGGGCGCTCAGGCTTACGATCCCACAGTCGCTGTTGGTGCGAGCGGACCAAGTCCTTGAGTAATGAACGGCTGCCCAACGGAGCGCTTCAGCGGGCCGGCGGCGTCGGCCGCTGAGCGCGGACGTTGAGCCTGTAGAAAAAGTCTCTTGAGAGAAATGTGAGAACAAAGAAATTAATAGGCTGTGAATATCAAGATGCCTGACTTCGGAATCTTTCTACAGCCTCGTTAGAGCCGCTAGAACAATGACCGAGATTGGCCGATGGGTTGAAACCTGGCGCGAGTTAGGAGTCAGCGATTCGCCGGAGCTCAGGCGCCTTCATGGTGATGTTCTAGGTCGGTACTCCGAGCCACATCGCCACTACCACACGTATCAGCACCTCGCTGAGTGCTTCGAGAAGGTCCAAGACATCATCTCTCTGGCAGAACATCCAGCCGAGGTAAACGTTGGCCTCTGGTTCCACGATGCCATCTACGACACTCAACGTCACGACAATGAGGAGCGGAGCGCGGCTTGGGCACGCTCTGCGACGCGAGAATCGGGCGCCAGTGCTGAAAGCGCACAAAGGATCTACGACCTCATCATGTTCACACGCCATGCCGCGGAGCCCGTCGGCATCGATGCCCACGTTCTAGTTGACGCAGACCTGTCCATCCTGGGTGCGCAACCTGCGCGGTTCCAGGAGTATGAGGCGCAGGTTCGGAGCGAGTATGGGTGGGTTCCGGACGCAATGTTCCGGTCCACCAGGGCCAAGATACTGAAGGAGTTCCTAGGCAGACCTCACCTATATTGCACAGCCCATTTTCGAGAGCGGTACGAAGCGCAGGCGCGGCGCAATCTACAACACTCACTGGTAGACCTTGAGGGGCGCTCACCAGGATCGTTAGGCGCAGCAGGGTGATGTGATGCCGGGCCAGCCACTTATGAGAACTGTCCTTGAGCTCGATCTAGCGGCTTACGCGGACGTTGCACGGGTTCTCGAAGAGAACCTCGACGTCTGGGCGGTGAAGGCCTTTGAA
>Ga0209157_1003610_pt1 | contig 11819 bp, 10 predicted proteins | sample GraSoiAngelo_135_FD_185892 | JGI IMG/M metagenome (GOLD analysis project Ga0209157, IMG submission 185892) | Grasslands soil microbial communities from the Angelo Coastal Reserve, California, USA - 14_0929_05_40cm (SPAdes) (version 2) | ecosystem: Environmental > Terrestrial > Soil > Grasslands ... | reverse complement strand
AGCAATTCGAGTCCATGAGTTTGGCGGTCCGGAGGTTCTTCGGCTTGAAGAGGTGCCGACGCCGCAGCCGGGTGCCGGTCAGGTGGTGGTTCGAATGCACGCGATCGGCGTTAACCCGGTGGAGACTTACATTCGGGCAGGAACTTATGCGTACAAGCCGGCGTTACCTTACGCGCCAGGTAACGACGGCGCCGGCGTGGTCGAGCAGGTGGGCCCGGATGTAAATCAGTTTAAACCGGGCGATCGCGTTTATACTGCGGGATCACTAAGCGGCACGTACGCCGAGTTTGCGTTGTGCAGAGCGGAGCAAGTGCATCCGTTACCGGCAAATGTTTCTTTTGCGCAAGGCGCGGCCATGGGCACGCCGTACGCAACGGCGTATCGCGGCTTGTTCCAGCGCGCGAAAGCCAAACCGGGAGAAACCTTGCTAGTGCACGGCGCGAGCGGTGGTGTCGGGACGGCAGCAGTGCAATTGGCGCGTGCTCGCGGTCTGCGCGTGCTTGGCACTGCGGGCAGTGATGAGGGACTCAAGCTCGCGCGTGAACAAGGCGCGCACGAAGTGTTTGATCATCGCGTGCCCGACCAATTCGAGCAGATCATGAACGCAACATCAGGGCGCGGCGTTGACGTGATCGTGGAAATGCTCGCAAACGCGAATCTTGGGAAAGATCTGACCATTCTCGCGAAAGGCGGTCGTGTCGTGATTATTGGGAGTCGCGGCCGCGTGGAGATCGATCCGCGCGACACAATGCAGCGCGATGTTGACGTTCGCGGAATGGTCATGCCGAACACGCCGCCGGCTGATTTGGCAAGCATTCACGCCGCGCTCGTGGCGGGTTTGGAAAACGAGACGTTGCGTCCGGCAATCGGCAAAGAATTTCCGCTGACGGAAGCAGCCCGGGCGCATCGCGCGGTCATGGAGCCGGGAGCGTTTGGAAAAATCGTCCTGCGCACGGAAAGGAAGAGGTAAGAAGGATGAATTAAGAAGTGGATCCGGCGAACCAAGGATGAAGTAACAAGGATGAATTAAGAAGTGAGAAGGCGAGGGAACGAGAGTACAAATGAGGGAGCAGCCGGACGAAAATGATCTGAGGCAACGCACGCAAGAATTCGGGCTGCGGGTTGTTCGGATGTTTTCCAAATTGCCAAAAACAACAGAGGCCCAAGTGCTCCGGAAGCAGATGCTACGATCTGGTACCTCGGTAGGAGCGAACTACCGCGAAGCCTATCGCGGCCGCAGTAAATCCGAGTTCATCGCCAAGTGCGGCGATTCATTGCGAGAGCTTGAAGATACTGCTTACTGGCTTGAACTGCTCGTCCAGGCAACGATAGTCCCACCAGAGACCCTTGGAGCTCTCGCACGGGAATGTGACGAACTGATAGCAATTTTCGTTACGATTCTCAAGCGCTCGAAGGACACTTCTTAGTTCGTCCTTCTCACAGCTACGTTTGGAATTGCCTTAATTCTTCCTTCATCCTTCTAACTTTCTTCACGATGGAGTTTCACCAGTTGCGTTATTTCGTCGCGGTGGCGGAGGAAGGAAGTTTTTCCCGCGCGGCCGCCAAGGTGCGCGTTGCTCAGCCGTCTCTCAGTCAGCAGATTCGAAAACTGGAAGCGGAAGTCGGGCAACGCTTATTCGACCGCCTTCCGCGTTCGGTCGTTCTGACTGAAGCGGGCCGTTGTTTGATCGATTATGCACGGCAAATCCTAGCCTCGGTTGGGGATGCCCGGCGATGCGTGGACGAACTCAAAGACGTCGTGGCCGGCAAGCTGGCGGTGGGCGCAATTCCTACGATCGCGCCGTACGTTCTACCGGAATTGGTCGGGAAGTTCCAAAACCATTATCCTGACGTGATGCTGGAAATTGTAGAGGACGTGACCGAAGGCATTGCTCGGCGCGTGGAAGCTGGCGAGCTTGATGTCGCGTTAGTTTCCACGTGCCAGCAAACTCCAAGCCTGCGACGCGGGCCCTTGGGCAACGAACCGTTGCTTGCGCTCGTGCCGGAAGCACACTCCCTGGCAAAGAAGACTTTGGTGGAACTGGACGATCTCAAATCGCAAAGATTTCTGCTCCTCCACGAGATGCATTGCCTCTCGCAACAGGTGCATCATCTGCTTGAGGCTCGCCGGCTCCGGCCGGAGATCGCGCTAGCTGGGAGTCAGCTTAGCACCATCGCAAACATGGTCGCGGCGGGGATCGGTGTTTCAATTGTGCCTCAAATGATGGTGAAACAGCAAGCCGCCCCCGGCTGCGTCAGTTTGCCATTCGCTCCGCCGGTTCCAGAACGGGACCTGAATCTTCTTTACAATCCACTTCGATTTCAGAGCAAAGCAGCCGCAGCATTCCGTCAGGAAGCTGCAGCTGCCTTGTCATACGAGGATTCGTCGATCGCCCCAAACGCGGAGTAGAAAACTTCTATCGCATTGTCTGCAGCGCCGTTGCCAGCAGCGATAACATCGGCCAGACGGCGAGGATCAGGATTATTCCAAAGACGGCGAGCTCGGGAAAATAGTGAGGTCGCGCTCTGTGCAGGTATCGTTCCTCAAGGAAGCGTGAAATGCGCTGTCCAATCGGCATTGTACTTTTCATGTGTTCAACCGGCCACAATCCGGGCGGCTATTGAAATACTTTATGCGTCTAGTGGCGATAGGAGTTGCCTATGAGGGAGAAGCAGAGCAGGAAGGATGAAGTTAAAAGAAACAAGTAAGAAGTTGGGAAGGAAGAATCACGATATCGGAGACCGGAAAGCGGAAAGCAGAAGCAAAAGCGATTATTTCGCTTTGCGCCAGATCACATCCTCGTTATTACGACGATCGATCAAAGCGTCGACTTTGCCGGCGCCAGCGTAACGAAACAAAATTCTGCCTTCGACACCTTTGCGGAAGAAAATCTCTGATGTCTCCGGGAGCAGTTCCTCCTTTTTGCCGTTCCGCTCGACAAATAGCCTGTCGCCTTCCGCACTGACTGACCTCGTTTGGCCGGGTGCCAGTTCGTACGTGCCGATGTAGTAAGCGAACTTTTTTGGATCCGCTTTTCCCATCGCTGGATCTTCGTAGTAGCGATGTGCCTGGCTCGCGATGATGTGCCAATTGCCGTCGCGCTGCAGCCAGGTGTCAGTGACGTGATAACGCGCTTTCAGGTTCTGGCCGAAGATCGTCTCGGTCTCGTCCGCGTCGTAACTGAGTATGGCCGTGTTGCCAATGATCCGGCTCTGGGCGTTTACGATTTTGATGGTTCCAGAATAACCGGACGGCAACGGGGCGATGTCGGCTATCAGTTTTGGTTTATCGAGGATGCGGCCTTTTTCGTCGGCAAAGATGCAGTCGTCGGCGAAGTATTTCTTCCATGGCGCCTGATTACCGGGAACGATGGCGTCGTAAAGCTCCTGAGTGCGACGGACTAGCTCATCCTGCGTTATTGGGACATCCGCGGCGCAGGCGAGGGTTACGGCCGAGAAAAATGTAACGAGCGCGAGTTTCATGAGAAAGTATGAAGTAAAAAGTAAGAAGGAAGAAGGCTAGGAAAGTTAGAAGGAAGAAGAAAGAATTTAGAAAGATGGGAACGAATGACACGGGAGGAACACGCGCGACTTGAGACGCTGGACACAATCTTGCGATCTGAGGATGTCCGCGAACGAATTGGTGCGATTGTCGAGCGGGTCCGCGCGGAACTGAGTCGAAAGAACGAGGCGGTGATGACGTGGGAATCACTTCCGTTAGCAATTTTCGGTCGTGCATTGCCTCCCGGGATCCGGTCTGCGTGGGTGTTTGTCCTGCGTGCAGGTGCCGACACCGGCGCGGAACGTCACCCGAACAGTTGTCAGCGCATGATGTCGTTCGAAGGCAGTGGCAATATGCAAACCGGCGAGCCGGGACAGTGGAAATCGAATGTTTTGGTTAGCGATCCAAAGGCGCTGCTCGAGCGACGTTGGATTTCAATCCCGCCGAATGTCTGGCATCGGCCGCTGGTAGGCGCAGACGCGGATTGGGCGGTCGTTTCGTTTCACACTGTTCCAGCCGACGAATTGATTGAAGAGCGGCCGGATAGCAGCAGGAAAGATGGAACGAAACAGATGAAGTACCTGGCGAAAAAGTAAGAAGGAAGAATTAAGAACTATGATGAACTGATCGCAATCTTCGTGACAATTCTGATCAAACAAACTTCTTAGTTTTTCCTTCATGCGTCTGTGTTCTCTCATACAATCGCGTCGGCCAACAGCTCCGCCATGTGTTTTGGCCGCGTGTTGGTGAGATCGGTGATTTGATGGCGGCAGCTGGTGCCTGAGGCGATGATTTCCGTCCCTGCCGGTTGATCGTCGATGTTGTCGAGCAAGCGTTGCGCGACTTGGACCGACAGATCGTATTTCTCGGCAAGCGCGCCGAATGCGCCTGCCATTCCACAGCACGCGGTATCGAGCACTGTCGCCTTTCTTCCGGGCAAACGTTCTGCGAGTTTTCCCATGAACGCCGGGTTCATAATCGACTTGGCGTGACAATGCGGATGAATCGCGACTGTTGTCGGACGCTCGTTGAATCGAAGGACGGTAGGTTCTTTCGCGAGTAGATTGTCAACAAAGTTCTCGAATAGGAAACAGCGCTTCGCGACATTATCGGCGCCTTCGATTTTTAGCTCGCAATAATCTTCCACGAACATCGACCAGCAGGAGGGTTCAAGGAAGAGAATGGGCGGTGTTGAGAGATGAGAACCGAGAGGTGAGACGTGAGAGGTCGACGCATTTACAAGGTCGACATTGTGTTTTCCGACTTTTGCGGCGGCATCGAGATTTCCCTGGCTGAACGCCGGTCTGCCACAGCAACGTCGGTTTCTTACCAGCACGACTTCGAACCCAAGCGCTTCCAGCACTTTCACCGCGGCGATTCCGATGTGCGGTTCATGATAGCGCACAAAAGTGTCGTCCCATAGAATGACTTGGCCGCGCTTTTGTAGGGCGTTTCTGCGAAACGCTGCGGCGTCTGATACAGACGCCCTACAGCGTCTCGCAAACCACTTGTCGAATCGTTCGCGGGCGTAATGCGGCAATGATCGTCTCGCTGAGATGCCGAGCGCTGATTCCATCAATGCGCGTACCGGCTTAAAATCGAGAATCCTATTCGCCAGCGCCGGCATCACGCAGCCGATTCGCCCTAGCAAATCGACGTTGCTGAGAATCCGCTCGCGCACCGGCAAGCCGTCGCGGCGCCATCGGGCGTAAAGCATCTCTGCTTTGAGCAGTGCGAGATTGACGTTCGATGGGCATTCGGGCGTGCAGCCTTTACATGAAAGACAATTGCTCAGGGCGGCGTCGAGCTCCGCTGATTTCAACGGGTCGTGTCCGTTTACACGCAGCTCGAGCGCGGCGCGGATGATGTTGGCGCGGCCGCGCGTGGACATGACCTCTTCTCCGGTGGCCATGAAAGTCGGACACATGATGCCGCTGTGTTTCAGGCAGCCGCCGCAACCGTTGCATTGTTCGAGGTTGCCGATGAACGACCGGTCCTTGAACGCGAACGCCAACACCGGCTGGAATGGAAGTTCAAGTGGGCGAGTAAAATTTTCGCGCAGATGGTTGTCGATCCTGTGGCGGCCATCCTCGAAAATTTTTCCCGGATTGAAAATGTTTTTCGGATCAAATGCGTGTTTGATCTCACGCATAACCCCTAGCAGCTCGTCGCCGAGTTGGTCGCGCATGTATTCGGTGCGCGCGATTCCGACTCCGTGTTCGGCGGAAAGCGAACCTTTGAATTCTTGCACCAGCGCTGAAGTTTGATCGGCCACCTCGCGGAATTTTTTCAAATCCGCCGCGCTATGCAGATCGAGCACCGGTCGGACATGCAACAGGCCGCTGGCGGCGTGCCCATAATAGCTCGCCTCCAGTCCGAGCGGTTTCATGATCGATTGCAGTCCGCGCACGTATTCGGGTAATTGCGCAGGGCGAACTGCAGCGTCTTCAATGAACGCGACCGGCTTCGCTGGGCCGATGCAACCGGTTAAAAGCGAGAGACCGGATTTGCGCACCGACCAGACGAGATTCATCTGCGCGGCGTCGGTTAGGACTTTCATGCGCAGGCCGATTTTTCGTGATTGCAGAATCGCCAGGCGATCCGCGACGTCATCATAGAACTCGACGATCAAAATTGATTCGCACGGCTGCGTATCCAGGTCGAGCAAATCGCGCGCGGCTTGAAAATGCAGCTGGCCTTTGGTTTGGTCGAGCAACGGCCGGTCGATGTGTTCAATCGCCGCGGGTTTCAAATCGAGAAGTTCGACAGTTGCTTGCATCGCTTCTCCCACGGATGCGAAAAAGATCAGGCCCAGGCCTTTCTCGCGTGGCAGCGGCGAGATTTTCAGTTCAGCCGAGAAAATCGCGGCGAGCGTTCCTTCGCTGCCCGCGAGAATATTGGTTAGATCATTGGGCGCGCGCAGAAATCTTTCGATGCCGTACCCGGGCCAGCGCTTTATCAAGCCCGGCGGCCAGCGCTCAGCCATTTCGGCCGTCGTTGTCAGCACAAGGTTCTCGATCTTCGCGCGCTCAACCTCCAGTGACTCATGCTTTGGGCCGATCGTTTCAACTCGACCATCGGCCATCACGATCTGCAGAGAAACAACGTGATCGGCGGTTGTTCCGTAGATCGGGCAACGCGCGCCTGAAGAATTATTCGCGATCATGCCGCCGAGTGTCGCGCGCGAGCTGGTTGCGACATCTGGTCCGAAACAAAATCCGCGCGGTCTTAGAAAATCGTTAAGCTGATCAAGCACGACGCCCGCGCCCACGCGCACGCTGCGCTTTTCGAGATCGAGATCAGTTATCTGGCGGTTGTAACGTGAGAATTCGACGATTAATCCTTCACCGACCGCGTTACCGACCAAGCTTGTACCGGCGCCGCGCGGTGTCACCGAAAGACCTGCATCAGCTGCGGCGTGAATGACTGCGCTGGCTTGTTGCGCGTTTTTCGGAAACGCCACGCCGACCGGCTCGATTTGATAAATGGAGGCATCAGTCGCGTAAAGTTGACGCGTCAAATTATCAAAGCGCGCGTCGCAGCCGGTTTGCCTGATTTTCCTCTCCTGCGCGGAAGTCATCCCTTAAAGCCGAATATTACCCCCGCCGGTACCGGTGAGCGAGCGGCAACTCGCCCTTTGTGCGGCACGTCCGGCCTGTCGTGGCTTTGATTGTCATTCTGAGCGGAGCGAAGAATCTCAAGAACGAATCCGAGATGTTTCGCTTCGCTAACATGACAGATGCAGGACCAATAGCGGTCGAAACGGAACTGAGAGCACTACCACCTCAAGAAGGACATTCGCGGCTGGAACAGCCCGCCCTACAGCAGATCCATCTGGGCGTTTTCTGGCATGGTCTCGGCGAAACGTACGCCAAGACCAATGAGACGCACCGGTTTTCCAGTGCGGGCGAATGCTTCGGCAAGGAGTGCGCGAAAGTCTCCCAAAGTCGGCGCAAGGCCCGCGCGCTCGGCGGTGGTGCGCGTGAAATCGTTGAATTTCAGTTTGACGAAAATTTTCGTGATCTCGCGGGCTGATTCCTTCTGCGCCAGATCAGCCATCAAATCCTGGAAGAGTTCCTCGAGCTTTTCTTCGCATTGCTCGAGGGTGGTCAGATCAATGGCGAATGTTTCCTCGGTGCTGAGGGACTTGCGCGGCCGATCGGGTTCGACCAGTCGATGATCGATTCCGCAACAAAGATCGTAAAGATCGAGCCCAAACTTGCCGAAAACGTCGACAAGCTCGGGTCGTGAGAATCGCTGGAGCTCGCCGCAAGTCTTGACGCCGAGCTCATCCAACTTCCGCTCACTCTTCTCGCCGATGCCCCAGATCTTCCGGACCGGCAAATCCCGCATGAACTCAGGAACTTCCTCCGGCTTCACTTCAAACTGGCCATTGGGTTTGTTTATTTCGCTGGCGATCTTGGCGATCAGTTTGTTCGGACCAATTCCGGCGGAAGACGTCAGCTTTGTTCTCCGAAAAATCTTCTGGCGTATTTCGCGTGCCAGCATTCCCGGCGCGCTCGGGTGCTCGGTAACATCGAGGTAAGCTTCGTCCAGCGACAGCGGTTCGATTGTTGACGTGAACTCGTAAAGGATTCCCCGAATCACTGCGGCTTCGCGCCGGTAAACGTCGAAGCGCGTCGGCAGGACAATTAGATTTGGGCAGCGTTGCAGTGCCATGAAAGTCGGCATGGCCGAGCGCACACCGAACTCGCGCGCCTCGTAATTGCACGTCGTCAGCACGCCGCGCCGATCACGAGCGCCGCCCACGCCCACGGGTTTGCCCCGCAACGAGGGGCGATCGCGCACTTCGATCGCAGCGTAGAAGCAATCCATGTCGAGATGGATGATGGCACGTGGCTTCTGCTCACCTTGCACAAAGAAATCTCGCACAACACGAGAAGCAGACCATCTGGCACTTTCTCTCCACAATCTCGAATTTCAGGCTTTGCAAATGGCCGGTGCGTTTAGATATTAAGCCGTAACTTTCTAAAATGGACGCTTCCACTTCTGTTGAAACGCATCACGAACCGCACGGGCACGATGCCGCCCACGAGCATCACGAGCTCGGGTTTTGGCGAAAATATATTTTTTCCACAGACCACAAGGTGATCGGAATTCAGTACGCATTCACTGGCCTGATTTTCCTGCTATTCGGTTTTTCCTTGATGATGCTGATGCGATGGCAACTGGCCTATCCTGGCCAGGCGCTGCCAGTGATTGGCAAATGGCTTCCGCATATTTTCGGAGCGGGCACGATGCCCGACGGGAAAATGACCCCCGACTTTTACAACTCGTTAGGCGCAATGCACGGCACGATCATGGTCTTTCTCGGCATCGTGCCACTGGCGTTTGCCGCGTTTGGCAATTTTGTCGTGCCGCTGCAAATCGGCGCGCCGGACATGGCCTTCCCGAAAGTAAACATGGCGAGCTACTGGGCCGTTTTTGTCGGAGGCATTGTCATGTTGATAAGTTTCTTCGTTCCGGGTGGCGCAGCCAAGAGTGGCTGGACTTCCTACGTGCCGCTGGCCGCGATTGCCGATAGCGGCCCGGGACACCTTCCGGTTTTCAATGGACAGACGCTTTGGCTAATCGGTTTTATTTTTCTTATCACGTCGTCTTTGCTCGGCGCGATTAATTTCATCGCGACCATCATCCAGTTGCGCGCCAAAGGGCTGACTTGGATGCGGCTGCCATTCTTTGTGTGGGCGCAATTTGTTACCGCGTTCCTGCTCTTGCTGGCGTTTCCGCCGTTGGAGGCAGGGATCATCATGCAGCTGATGGACCGCGTGGCGGCCACGAGCTTTTTCATGCCGGCAGGCCTCGTGGTGAATGGCACACCTTTGTCCATCAGTGGCGGCGGCAGCCCGCTTTTGTGGCAACATCTTTTCTGGTTCCTGGCGCATCCCGAAGTGTACGTGCTCATTCTGCCGGGCATGGGCATTGTCGCTGAAATTCTGGCGAACAATTCGCGCAAACCGCTCTGGGGTTACAAATCGCTCGTTTTTTCCGTGCTCACGATCGGCTTTTTGTCGTTCATTGTCTGGGCCCATCACATGTGGCTTACCGGCATGGGCTCGGCGGTGAGCGCGTTTTTCCAGACCACCACGCTCATCATCTCGATCCCATCGGTGATCATCTTGAGTGCGTTTTTCATTTCGCTCTGGGGCGGCTCCATTCGCTTTACCGTGCCGATGCTTTTCACGACCGCATTCCTGCCCATGTTTGGAATCGGCGGTCTTACAGGCATCCCGCTGGCCTTTAACTCGGCTGATCTTTATTTGCATGACACGTACTATGTGATTGCGCATTTCCATTACATCGTGGCACCGGGCACCATCTTCGCGCTCTTCGCGGGGATTTATTACTGGTTCCCGAAAGCGACCGGCCGAAAAATGAACGATTTCTGGGGCAAAGTGCATTTCTGGCCGACGTTCATCTGCATGAACGTCATTTTTCTGCCGATGTTTTTGCAGGGAATGGCTGGGATGCATCGGCGCTGGTATGACGGCGGGCAGGGATGGAATGTTTCGAACGAACACACCATTTGGGGATTGACCGGGTTTCAATGGAATACGCCCATCTCATGGGCTGCTTGGATAATGGGTCTCGCCCAAATTCCTTTCATCATTAATTTCTTCTGGAGCATCAGGCACGCCGAAAAGGTGAACGACAATCCGTGGGAAGCGACCACGTTGGAGTGGACTGCGCCTTCGCCGCCGCCACACGGAAATTTCGTTACGCCCCCCGTCGCCTATCGGGGCCCCTACGAATACAGCCTGCCCGGACGCGATCGCGATTACACAATGCAAAATGAGCCGGTGGAACCGGCCGAGCGCATTCGCCGCAAGCCTCCCGCCGAACCGGTGCTCGTGTAGACTGAACAGATGGAGATTCCGTACACCATCTCCACGCGGCCTGACACCGGTCTTTGGAACGCCAAGGTCGGCATCTGGTTGTTTCTCGCGTCGGAGGTGATGCTCTTCGGCGGACTTTTTTCCGCCTACATCTTTTTGCGACTCGATGCGCCGCCGGGCATTTGGCCGCACGGCCTGTTGAATGTTCCCGTTGGCACGATGAACACCGCGATTTTGATCATGTCGTCAGTCACGGTGGTGCTGGCTTGGGCGGCCCTGAAGATGAGAAGGTATCGCGCCTATTGGTGGTACATGCTGGCGACGATTTCGTGTGGCGTGATTTTCCTCGTCGTCAAACTGGCTTACGAATGGCCACAGAAGTTCGATCACTTCGGCGCTTACATTAAGCCGGAAGCGCTCGGGAAGTACGAACAGTACCTGGGAAACGAGTATGCCGCCGCCAAAGGTCTGCCGCCGCGGCTCGAGATCACTGGCCATTTGCACAATCGCGCGGCGCTGAACGATCCCAAGATCAAGGAATACGAAGTCGCGCTCGACCCGCTCAACGCCGAGCCCACCAATCCTGCCATGGATCGGCCGCACTTTTTTCCGCTGCCGTTCACTGACAAAATCGCGACGCTCGAGAAGGAAGACGTCGAGCGCGCGACGATGTTTTTGCCGACGCACAGCGCGTATTTCGCCAGCTATTTCACGATCACTGGTCTGCACGGAATGCACGTGCTCGGCGGCGTGCTCGTGTTCATATACATGTGGCTGCCGGTCAGCAAAAAACTTTACCAGCGCAACCCTGAGCATCTGGCAAATCGCGTCGAGGTAAGTGGTCTTTTCTGGCACTTTGTCGATCTGATCTGGATATTTGTATTCCCGCTGTTCTATCTGCTCTAAAACATGAACAATCCGCCTGATATTTCGCAAGACCCCAAGGAATACGAGGAATACGCGCACGGTATACAAAAGCACGTTAGAGGTTATTTGATGGTCGGCGCGCTCCTGCTCACATTCACCGCCGTCACGGTCGCTCTTTCCTATGTCGATTTCGGAACGCGCAAAGCCAATATCGGCATTGCCATGTTGGTGGCGACGTTGAAAGCGGGCGCCGTCGCAGCCGTTTTCATGCATCTTGCCGCGGAAAAGCGCCTGATTTACCGCATCCTGATTTTTACCGGCTTTTTTGTGCTGGGACTTTTCTGGCTTATATTTTTGGCGTGGTACGACTACCCGGTCTTTCGGTAAATGTCGCTTAAAGCTTTCCATATTGTGTTCATCCTTTTCTCGACGCTGCTTGCGCTCGGGACTGGGGTGTGGTGTGTCTGGGTGAACCTTGTAGAAGGTGTGCCGATTTATCTTGCGGGCGCGATCGCATCATTTGCCGCCGCGATTGCGCTGATCGTTTACGGTGTCTGGTTCTATAGGAAAATGAAACGGCTTCGCATCATCAC
>Ga0209157_1003607_pt1 | contig 11836 bp, 9 predicted proteins | sample GraSoiAngelo_135_FD_185892 | JGI IMG/M metagenome (GOLD analysis project Ga0209157, IMG submission 185892) | Grasslands soil microbial communities from the Angelo Coastal Reserve, California, USA - 14_0929_05_40cm (SPAdes) (version 2) | ecosystem: Environmental > Terrestrial > Soil > Grasslands ... | reverse complement strand
GACTCGGGCGGCAAGCTCATCGTCCAGCTCACGCGCGAGGGCCGCGAGTTGGCGCGGTTCGCGCTGCCACCCGGACTGCCGCCGGCCGCGAGCTTCTACGTCTCCGAGTCGCTGAAGGTCGCCTACACACTTCACGGGACGAAGATCGTCGCCACGAGCATCGTGCGTTGATCCCGCTGCGGGATGCGAATCCCGTACGCAGCGCACCGATCGTCAACCGCCTCCTCCTCGCGGTGAACCTCGCCGTTTGGCTCTACATCGTGTATCTCACTCGGCAATCGGGAGCGATGGAGGCGTTCTTCGACCGCTACTCGTTCGACTGGCTCGAGTTCACGCGGCGCATCTCGTCAGGCGATCTTGGAGCCGCGACGTTCGTGCCCCTCGTGTCGCACATGTTCCTGCACGGCGGCTGGCTGCACGTGCTTGGGAACATGCTCTATCTCTGGATCTTCGGCGACAACGTCGAAGACCGGTTCGGCAGCGCGCAATACCTGGTCTTCTACCTGCTGTGCGGCGTCGTCGCGGCGATCGGGCAGGGACTCGTCTCGCCCTCGCCGATGGTCGGCGCGTCCGGCGCGATCGCGGGCGTGCTCGCCGCCTATCTCGTCATGTATCCGACCGCGCGCGTGTCGACGCTGGTGTTCCTCGGGCTGTTCATCACGATCGTCGAGCTGCCCGCGCTCATCGTCATCGGGATGTTCATCGTGCTCCAGGTCATCGAGGGTGTTGCCGAGCTGCGCCTCACCGGTCACGCCGCCACCCAGCAGATCGCGTATTTCGCGCACATCTTCGGATTCGTCGCGGGATTGGTGTTGCTCGTATTCTTCCGGCGCGCCGATGCGGCACGCCGCGTTCGTTTCGGTTGACACGCAAACAGGCGAACGCGGACCGGGTGGAGGTAGCCTAAGGCGATGCTCGTCCCCTGCACGGTCGAGTCGGTCCGAGTGCATGTCCTCACTGGTCAGCACGTTGTGCTGCTTCAAGCGAAGGAGAGCAACCGCCTTCTTCCGATCTGGATCGGACCCGACCAGGCACACAGCATCGCGACGCGCATCGCCGGTATCGCGAGCGAGCGTCCGCTCACTCACGACCTGATGATGGATGTGCTCACCAAGCTCGGCGTCGAGATCACGCGCATCGTCGTGAAGGATCTCGTCGCCGACGACAGCGGAGGCGGTGTGTTCCACGGCAGCCTGTTCCTGCAGTTCGGCGAGCGCGAGGTCGAGATCGACTGCCGGCCGTCTGATGCCATCGCTCTCGCGGTGCGCTGCGAGGCGCGCATCCTCGTGTCGGACACGGTGCTCGATCGCTCCGCGATCTCCGCGGAGAGCGAGGACGACGAGAACATCGCGGTGTTCAAGGAGTTCATCCAGACCCTTCCCGACGATCCGCCGGGTTCGAGCTCCAGCTAAGCGGGAAGTCCCCAGAGCCGGAGGCGCAGGCGCAAGAGGTCGCGGATCGCGCGCAGGATCACCTTCGGCTGCTGGCCCTTCGCCTTACCGGCGCTGCGTGGGTAATGCGGTACGCCGACCTCCCGCATACGGATGCCAGCGCGCCTCAGCGTGATGAGCATCTCCGCTGAGAAGAAGGCGCCGTTCGAGCGGACGCTCCCCAGCGGAACGCGCTCGAACACTTCGCGACGGAAGAGCTTGAACGCGCAGTCCACGTCGCGGAAACCTCCGAAGAACATGACGCGGATCACGCGGTTGTAGACCCATGCGACGAAACGCGTTCGCGGCGGATCCCGACGCTTCAGGCGATAGCCCAACACGACATCGACCCCGTCGATGGCGGCCGTCAGGCGCCCGAGGTCCGCGATGTCGAACTGCCGATCGCCGTCCGTGAAGAAGATGAACTCCTTCGTCCCCGACAGCAGGCCGGAGCGCACCGCGCCGCCGTAGCCGCGGCGCGCGCCGTGGTGGACGACGTGCACGCGCGGGTCGGCCTTCGAGAGGTCGTCGGCGATCTTCCCGGTCCTGTCGGTGCTGCCGTCGTCGATCACCGTGACCTCGATGTCGTCGGCGAAACGCGGCAACACCGTCAGCGCGTCACGCACCACGGCCTCCACGTGATCTTCCTCGTTGAGCGCCGGAAAGAAGAACGAGAGGCTGCTGAGTCGTGCGGACAACGCAGCGCAAGGTTAGCGTGTTGCGTCGGGATGACCTGGAGCGACCGCAGGATCGCGATCGCGCTCGCGGCCTCAGGCGCCGTGGCGTACCTCGTCGCCGGGCTCGGACTTGTCACCGATTACGACTATTACGGACGTCTCGCGCAGTCGCTCCTGCAGGGGCAGTGGTGGGTGAGCGAAGCGCCGCCGTGGCTCAACGAGCTCGTGCCGTGCGGCGTGGAGCGCTGGTGCGTCGTCTATCCACCGCTCCCGGCGGTGCTCGCGATGCCGCTTGCGACGGTGCTGCCGACCGCGTTCGCGCAGGTGCTCGTTTCGCGCATCGCGGGCGGTGTCTCAGCTGGGATCCTGTATCTGGCGCTGCGCGCGTTCGGCGCGCCGCGTTTCGTCGCGATCACCGGAACGGCCCTCTCGGCCTTCGGGACCACGCTGTTCTTCTCGAGCGTGGATGGACGCGCGTGGTTCGCGGCGCACGCGGTCGCGATGCCGTTCATCTGCGCCGCGCTGCTGTTCGCCGCTCGCGGCGAGCGCGCGTGGATCGTCGGCGTCTGTATCGGACTCGCGGCGCTGGCTCGCCTCCCTGTCGCCGCCGCGGCACCGGCGCTCGCGCTGCTCCTCGCGCGTCGCGCGGGCACGCCGTATCTGCGAGCGCTGGGCGGCGTCGTGATCGGCGGCGCGCCGTTCGCGCTCGTGTACGTCGGTTGGAACCTGCTGCGATGGGGATCGGTGTTCGACGCGGGATACGTGCAGCTCACGCAGGGCGACGTCTTCTTCACGCGGGGCCTCTTTTCGCCGTTCTATCTGCCGCGCCACATCTACGCGATCTTCCTCGAGCCACCCGACCTCGTGGAGGGGACACCGTTCTTCCTGCGGCCGCGGGGTATCGGCACGGCGCTCTTCCTGACGACGCCGGCATTCCTGTGGCTCTTTGCGGGTCTCCGCAGCGTGCGTCGTGACGCCGTCACCGCGGCCGTTGCGTTCGCGGCGCTGCTTGCGCTCGTCCCCGACATCTTCCACGGCACCGTCGGCTTCCAGCAGTTCGGCTATCGCTTTTCGATGGACGCGCAGCCGTTCCTCGTCGCGCTCGCGCTCGTCGGGGATGCGCGCGGCCGTTCCGCATGGCGCGCGCGCCCATCGTGGCTCTTCGTCGCGGTGGTGACGGTGTCGATCGCGATCAATCTGTACGCGATGATCGCGATCACGCGGTTCGACTACTGGCAGTGACCGGATCCAGAGCCGACCGTGCGCGATGACCGCCGCGCGCGCCTCGCCATGGCGGGCCTCATCACCGTCGGCGTCGCGCTGCGCCTGCTGACGCTGCGGTCCCCCGGGTTCCCCAGCGACGTCGGCACCTTCCAGGCGTGGGCCGAGCATCTCGTCCAGGTCGGACCGAGCGGGTTCTATGCGCCGGACTACTTCAGCGATTACCCGCCGGCGTATCTCTACGTCCTCTGGCTGTTCGGCGCGTTGTTCGATGGTGAGCTGCTCCGTCTCGCGGTGAAGGCCGCGAGCATCCCGGCCGACATCGCGATCGCCGTCGGAGGGGCGACGCTGGTGTGGCGTCACGCGGGTCGCACGAGCGCGATCCTCGCAGCAGGTCTTTGGTCGCTCTCGCCGGCTGCGATCTTCGCCGGCCCGTACTGGGGGCAGATCGACGCCGTGGGTTCGCTGCCCCTCTTCGCGGCCCTCGTCACCGCGGGACGCGGCCGCTGGGCCACGGCCGGTGGGCTCGCGGCGCTCGCCGCGATGGTGAAGCCGCAGTTCGGCATCGGCGTGGTGGTGCTCGCCGCCGCCGTGCTCATCGAGCTGATCCGCTACGGACGCTGGCAGCCACTGGGGCGCGTCGCGCTCGCCGGCATCATCACGGCTCTCGCGCTGGGCGCGCCGTTCAGGGCCGGGCCCGCGGAGCTCATCGATCTCGTGAAGAAGGCATCCGAGACCTATCCGTACACCTCGCTCTTCGCGTTCAACGTCTGGTCGATCGTCGCCGATTTCTGGCAGCCCGATGCCGCGTTCGTCGGCCTCGGAACGCTCCTCCTCGTCGCGGGCCTGGTCGGCTCGTGCGTGCCGCTGTGGTGGCGCCGCGACACCGCGACGTTCCTCGCGGCGGGCACGCTCGCGGCCTGCGCCTTCTACTTCCTGCCCACGCGCGCCCACGAGCGGTACCTGTTCCCCGCGTTGGTGTTGCTGCTTCCGCTGGCCGCGGTACGCGCGCGCCTCCTCTGGCCTTACGTCGTGTTCTCGCTCGGCTTCGCGCTGACGCTGTACTTCGCGTTCACGCGCTACGCGCAGAACGACCTCAGGTCGCCGCCGTGGCTCGAGGCGTCGCTCTTCTCGCGTACGGGACAGATCGTGCTCGCGCTCTTCATGCTCGGCACCGCCGCGCTGGTCGCATGGCGGCTCCTCCGCGGCGAGGCACGGCTCGAGCCGTCACTGGAGGTCTCCCTTCCGCCGGCACCATCGCCGGCGGCGGAGCCGCGCACCGCGTGGAGCCTGCCGTCGGCGCTCGCGGCGGGACACGCGCCGACGCGCCGCGATCTTTCGATCGCGCTGCTCGTCGCGCTCGCGGTCCTGGTGACGCGCGGCTATCGCATCGATCACCCGCGGGACATGTACTTCGACGAGGTCTATCACGCGCGCACCGCGTTCGAGCTCCTCGCGCAGCGCGATCCGTACGAGTGGACGCACCCTCATCTCGCGAAGGAGATGATGGCGCTCGGGATCCTCGCGTTCGGGGATGACCGGGTCGTCGGTCGCGAGCCGCTGCGCCCGAACGTCGTCGCGTTCGCCGTCGGTCCGGATGGCACGCGCGCGTACGCCACGTCTGATGGCTTCATCAGCGTCAGCGGGCGCGACGGCGCGGCGCCCCGTGACGTCGCGAAAGGTGCGCTCGGGGTCCGGCGCATCGTCCTCGACCGCGACCGCGTTTTCTGGGTCACCGATACCGAGCTCTTCCAGGATCCGCTGAAGGAGTCACCCAGCAACAGCGCCATCGCCCGGACGACGCTGCCCATGAGCGGACCGGTCACCGCCCTCTTCATGTCGAGCGGCCGTGTCGTCGCTCTGTCCGCGTCCGGCACCGCCATCTACACGGCGGTCGACGCGGCGCCGATCGTCTCGCGGCTTGGCGGCGTGGCCGCGACGTCGAACACCGACGGTACGGAGCTCTATGTTCTCGACGCGCGTGGCGACGTGCACGTCGTCGATCCGGCGACGGGATCCGAGACGCGGCAGCTGCCCGGTGGTGGTCCGGGCCGCGCGATCGCGTATGCGCAGGGGCCGAACCGGCTCTTCGTGGCACGCACCGACGCGCCGGCGCTGGATGTCTACGAGCTACCGAACGGGCAGCGGGATTCGGTGACGCTGGGCAACGCGCGCACCGGCACGTTCTCGTCCGGCGCCACCGCCCTTGCGCTCGTGCCGCGCACGCAGTTCCTCTACGCCCTCGCGGAGGGCCGCGTCGTGGTCGTCGAGGTCCACGGTGCGTCGCCGTTCGCGTCGATACCCGTGTCCGGATCGCTTCTCGGTGTCGATAACGATGAGGACAAGCTTCTCGTCGCCGGCACAGACGGCGCCGAGCGCATCGAAACAGGACGTCACGCGCTGGCCTGGCGCCTGCCCGGCGCGGTGCTCGGCGCGATCCTCGCGTTCTTCCTCGTGCTGCTCGCGCGCCGCCTCTTCGCCTCGCCCGTCGTCGCGTGGCTCGTCGGCGCGGCGGTGCTGCTGTGCGGATCGATGTTCGCGCAGGCACGCATCGGCATGAACGACATCTACGTGGCGACCTTCATCGTCGCGGGGTGGTACTTCATCGTCGCCGCGCATACGCCGAGGCGTTCCGCCGCGCTCGATATCGTGATCGCTGGAGCAATGCTCGGGCTCGGCCTCGCCTCGAAGTGGGCCGCGGCCTACACGCTGGGTGGCGTCTTCGTGCTCGCCGTCGGCGTCACCGCGTTCGCGTATGAACGCGGACGGCCTGGGACCGGCGGACCGCTCGACCTGCTCGCGGGCCGCGGCCGCAACGCCGCCTTGCTCTTCGCCTCGTTCGCCGTGATCCCGCTGGTCATCTACCTTGCGAGCTACGTCAGCTGGTTCGGTGGAGCGACGGCGCCGTATGGCTGGAATCTGTGGGAGCTGACGCAGCAGATGTACTGGTATCACAGCTCGCTCACCGCGCCGCACTGCGCGGGCTCGCCGTGGTGGAGCTGGCCGCTGGATCTCAAACCCGTCTACTGGTACTTCGGCGCGAGCAGCGGAGGCACGAATGGGTACATCTATGACGCGGGCAACATCGTGCTCTTCTGGGCGGCGCTGCCGGCTGCCGCGCTCACCGTCGCGCTTGCAGTACGCGCGCGGTCGCACTCGCTCGGCGTGCTGTCGCTCGCGATGCTCGCGCAGTACCTCGCCTGGATCCCGATCTCACGCGTGCTGTTCTTCTATCACTTCTTCACCGTGCTGCCCTTCTATCTGCTCTGCCTGGCGGCGATGCTCGCCGTGCTGTGGGAGCGCCGGCGAAAGGCCGTGCTCGTTTTCCTCGGGGTGGCCGCGGCGGCCTTCGTCATCTTCTATCCGTACGTCTCCGGCCTGCCCATCCCCGGCGAGCTCGGGAGCCTCTACGCGATCCTGCCCACCTGGCAGTACGACCCGACGTTCTATCCCACCGACTCGTGTCCGACGCCGGTGAGCGCCAGTGCGCTGACGTCGGCGACGGTCGCGGGAGCATGGATCATCGAGACGGCCGTGCTGCTCCTCGCCGTCGCCGTGGCGATCGGCTTGCCGCCCGCGCGACGGCTGCTCGACCGGCTCGGGTTCTAGGGGCTCGCGCTCGGCGACGGTTCCAGCGACGGCGACGCCGACGGCGACGGCGCCGGAGAGGGCGTCGCGGTCTCGGTCGCCGTTGGCGAAGCGGTCACGGGACTTGGACGTGCCGACGTGGCCGGAGGCACGGAGCTCGCCGCGAAAAGGACCGCGATGGCGCCGCCGACCGTGACGAGGATCAGGAGCGCGAACACGACGAACGCGGCCGCGCGGCCCGCGGCGCTGGTGACCGTAGCCGAGCGACCCGGCGCATGCAGCAGGACGGTGATGTTGTCCTGACCGCCGCGGGCGTTCGCGAGGTCGACGAGCGCGTTCGCCGCCGTGCGCACATCCTCACCGCTCGCGACCTTCGCGATCTCCTCTGGCGTGACGTGTCGCGTGAGACCGTCGCTGCAGAGCAGGAGACGGTCTGCCGGACGCAAAGTCTCGACGAAGATGTCGGGCTGGATGCCGCGCACGTCACCGGCGAAGCGCGTGATCGCGTGCGCGGCCTCACCGGAATGATCTTCGGTCAGCTGCCGGCTCACGCCGTCGCGGATCAGGTAGGCACGGCTGTCGCCGAGGTTGGCGATGATCGCCTGATCGGCGCGCACCGCCGCCGCGACGATCGTGGTCGCCGCATCGCGATGGCCCGAGGAGATCGCCGCCCGCAGCACCGCGGCATTGGCATCGCGCATCGCCTCCGCGAGAGCATCGCTCGTCGCGCGATCCGGCGGTGCACCGAAGAAGCGGAGCCCAAGCTCGACCATCGCGGCGTCGGCGGCGATCTCACCACCGCTCGATCCGCCGACGCCGTCCGCGACGGCGAGCAGCGTGACGCCACGCTCTTCGCGGACGAGGTAGCGATCTTCGTTCCCGTCACGGACGCGACCTGTATCCGTCTTCACACCGGTCGCCATGCGCGTCAGTCCTGTGACTTCCCGCTGCAGTCCTTGCCGCCGACGAGGAAGAGGCGCGCGGTCGCGCCCTGCTGCACGGCCGTCCCCGGCTGTGGCTCCTGCCGCGCGACCGTGCAGGCCTGACCCTGCGCCGCCGGGTCCACCTGCCACGGCACCGGAGCCCGGTAGCCGGCCGCGATCAGAAGCCGCGCTGCCTCATCGACACTCTTCCCGACGACGTTCGGTGCGACGTGCGCGGCGGCGGACGCCGAGGGGCCGCCGGTGGGCCGCACATCGCCGGCGCGACCCTGGAAGGATGCGAAGATCGCGAGCGTCGCGACGAGTACGGCCACGATCGCAAGGAGCGCCATCGTCGTGTCGACATGGAACTCGCGGCGACCGCCGGCGCGAAGCGGTCGCGTCACCGGCGGGAGGACGCCTGTCGCGTCGTCACGCTGTGAGGCCGCGAGCAGATCGCGTGCGAACGCTCCCGCGCTCGCGTACCGACCCTGCGGATCTCGCGCGAGCGCCTTCGCAACGACGCGGTCGATCTCCTCGCTGATGCCGACGCGCGCCGAGCGCAGCGACGGCGGCCGACCATCCAGGCGGACGCGCAGTAGATCCTCGGTCTCCATCTCGGCGTTCGGTGGTCGACCGGCGATGAGCTCGTACGCGACGAGGCCGAGGCTGTAGACATCACTGCGTTCGGTCGGAGCGCGGCCCTCGATACGCTCTGGTGCGATGTACCTGGCCGTGCCGATGAGTTCGTGCTCGCGCGGCCCGCGCGCCGCGCGCGCGATGCCGAAGTCGGCGAGCTTTGCGGTGCCCTGCTGGTCGACGATGACGTTCGCGGGCTTCACGTCGCAGTGGATGACGCCCGCTTCATGTGCCGCGTCGAGCGCGGCCGCGATCTGCGCCACCAGACGCGCGGCCTCGTGCGGGCGGAGCGGTCCGCGGTCCGCAACGACATCACGCAGCGTTCGCCCGCGCACGAGCTCCATCACCATGAACGCGTCGACGCCGTCGCGGCCCTCGTCGAACACCGTGACGACGTTCGGATGTAGGACGGAGGCGGCGCGCCGTGCCTCGTCGGCAAAGCGCTCACGGAACGCTTCGTCGGCGGTCGGCCCCAGGATCTTGATGGCGACATCGCGGTCGAGCCGCTCGTCGCGAGCCTGCCACACCTCGCCCGCGCCACCTTCGTCGATGCGCTTTGTCAGACGGTACCGACCCGCGAGGAGCCGGCCCTCCTTCGTGTCCTCCCCCTGCGCGGCACGTTCTTCCGATGGCATGTCTTTCATCGGTCGCAAGGCTCAGGCCAGCGCCATCAGAGCAGCGAGCGCGGCTTCGTAGACGTGGTCGTTCCCGGCGATCGCGAGCTCCTCGCCGAGCAGCTCGCGGATGCCGAGCGCCGGAAGCGGTACGACGCGCTCGGCGCGCACGACGCCGCCGACGACCGCCGTGGCCGTCGCGTGACGCTGGTCCGGCGCCCGCTTGATCACGAACTCCGCGTTCTCGCGGCCGAGCGCGGCCTGGATGCGGACGCCCGACACATCGCCCGTATCGAGGCCACGCTCGAAGCGTGGCCGCAGGCGGACCATGACCGCGGCGTTGTCCGAACGCGCCATCTTGAAGAGCACGCCGCCAGCCTCTGATGGGGCGAGGGCCTCCACCGGGCGCCAGCCAAGACGCGACGCCATCCACCCGAGCAGGAGCAGCGCCTGCGACGGATGGATATCGCGGCCGTCCATGTCGACCGCGAAGCCGGCTCGTATCCCGGTGATCCCATCCAGGAACGGACGCCACGTCGGCACGTCGAAGAACTGCGCGATGAGCTCGCGCCAGTGCGTGAGCCGTGCCCAATTCAGATCCGTGATGCCGACGCGGAGGCGCGCAAGGCGTGCGACCTCCGGCAGCGTGAGGTCGGCGCGCGCGAAGTCAGCCGAATCGACGATGAGACGGTCCGCCAGCGTCACCAGATCGTCGACGTGCCGCGCGTCGCTCGGCGGCGTCCCGGTCCACCACAGGAAGACCGGCAGGTCCGGAACGAGCAGCGGTATCACGACGCTGGCGACGCGCTCGTCAAAATCGCCGCGCACGCGCGCGAGGATCTGCTCGTACAGCACCGGCTGCGCACCATCGGACTGCGGAACATGACAGTGGAGCTGCAACGACGCGACCACGCCCTCTCGGCTGCGGTCGCCGAGCACGATGATCGCGCGCGAAGGATGCCGCAGCGCGAGATCTGCGACCGCCCGCGCGGCTCGCCGCGCATGTATTTCGCGCTCGGCATAGACGACGAGATTGAGCACCGATGCTCGCGCGAGCGCCTGGCCGCGCTCTTTCGCGTGCGCGACTGCGGCGCGGCGGAGCCGACCCAGCTCGCGTTCGAGCGCGTCGATGCTCCCGGCGCGCGCGCCCCAGAACGCTTCGTCCATCACGGTCATGGTCGTCGCCAGGTGCGGCTGTCGCGTGCGATGAGCGCGTCGGCCTGCTCGGGCCCCCACGTGCCGGCAGCGTAAGTCGCAAGCTCCTGCCGTCCCGCGTGCCACCCGGCGAGGATCGGGTCGACGAAAGCCCATTGCTGCTCGACCTCGTCGCGGCGCGTGAACAGGGTCGCGTCGCCGCGAAGTGCATCGAGGATCAGCGTCTCGTACGAGTCGGGCGCGTCGACCATGAAGGATTCCCCATACCCGAAATCCATATTCACCGAGCGGATCCGCAGGCCCTGGACGGGCACCTTCGCGCCGAAGGTGAGGGAGATGCCTTCGTCGGGCTGGATCCGTATCACCAGCTCGTTGGCGTCGAGTCCCTCCGACGCCTCGCGGGTGAAGATGCGGTGCGGCGCGACACGGAAGCGGATCGCGATCTCGGTGGAGCGCTTCGGCAACCGCTTTCCCGTGCGGATGTAGAACGGCGTGCCCTCCCAGCGCCAGTTGTCGATGAAGCACTTGAGGGCCACGTATGTCTCGGTCTGTGAGTTCGGTGCGACGCCGGGCTCGTCGCGATAGCCCACGACCCGTTCGCCGCCGATGAATCCCTGACCGTACTGGCCGCGCACGGTGAGCTCGCCGACCTCTTCCGGGGCGATCTGCCGGAGCGCGCGCAGCACCTTGACCTTCTCATCGCGCACCGAGCGGTCGTCGAACGCGGACGGAGGCTCCATGCCGACGAGCGCGAGCAGCTGCAGGAGGTGGTTCTGCACGATGTCGCGCATCGCGCCGGCGCTGTCGTAGTACCCAGCGCGCTCTTCGATCCCGATCGATTCGGCGGCCGTGATCTGAACGTGATCGACGAACTGACGTGTCCAGATCGGCTCGAAGATGCTGTTCGCGAAGCGCAGCACGAGGATGTTCTGGACCGTCTCTTTTCCGAGGTAGTGGTCGATCCGAAAGACCTCGTCCTCGCGGAAGACCTCCTGGACGACGCTGGTGAGGCGCATCGCGCTGTCGAGGTCGTGTCCGTACGGCTTCTCGACCACGACGCGCGACCAACCGCTCGCCCCGCGCAGGCCATGCGCGCCGATCGCGCGGATGATCGGCTCGTACGCGGCTGGCGGTGTCGCGAGATAGAACAGCCGATTGCCATTCGCGCCGATCTCGCCGTCAACGCGTGCGAGGACCCGACCAAGCTCATTGAACCCGCTTTCGTCCGGCGTCGGGACGTAGCGGATGGAGCGCGCGAACGTCGTCCAGACCTCCTCGTTGATCGGCCTGGTGCGACTGAACTCCGCGACGGCGTCGTGAAGCTCGGCGCGGAACACGTCCTCGGTCATGGCGCGGCGAGCGGAACCGATCACACCGAAGCTCGCCGGCAGGAGGTGTTGCAGCGCGAGGTTGTACAGCGCCGGCACCAGCTTGCGCGACGTGAGATCGCCCGACGCGCCGAAGATGACAAGCGATGCCGGCTCGGGCGTGCGCGCAAGTCGCAAGCCTTCGCGAAGTGGATTCGCGAGCGTTACGGTCACGTTCGCTTAGCCAGCGCGACGCGGCGTGCGGTGTGGCTCGACGTCGCAGCA
>Ga0209157_1003606_pt1 | contig 11839 bp, 4 predicted proteins | sample GraSoiAngelo_135_FD_185892 | JGI IMG/M metagenome (GOLD analysis project Ga0209157, IMG submission 185892) | Grasslands soil microbial communities from the Angelo Coastal Reserve, California, USA - 14_0929_05_40cm (SPAdes) (version 2) | ecosystem: Environmental > Terrestrial > Soil > Grasslands ... | reverse complement strand
GCCTCTGAGGCACCGCTCGGGCTTGGTTAGACGAGCCCGTTAGGACGGTCTTCGAATCACACTTGATCGATAAGAATTACCAGTAGTATATAATAACCATTAGATAATAGTTCCTATGGAGAAAAACGCCAAGACTGAGGGACAAAAAGTCACTCCGAACTCCGCGTTCGCTCGCGGGTGTTCAGAGGCCGGGCCGAGCGCCTCGGTAATCTGGGGAATTTATTTATACGCTCGAACGAATCCCTGCGGGCCTCGGTGTTGGGGAGAGGGAGTCGAATGTCGAATACCACCGCTCGCAGAGCGCTAAGCTTTCTGATCGTTGGCGCGATGGTTCTGGCAGGCATCCTCGTTCTCGTGACGGCGGCACCCGTTGCCTCCGCTCGCGCGATCGAGTCGCCCGCCGCGCCCACGACAGGTGTCACGTCGTCGCCTTTGAACTCGGCAAACCCGTCAACGCTTTCGAATCCTGCCGCGCAGCAGGACTCGTGGCGGATGAAGCTGGATTCTTCGTTGAGGGACATCGCCGTTCGAGGCTCGAAAGATCTCCAGAGCGTTGTCATCTACACGGATGACATGAATTCGCTCGCACCCTTGCTCGACAAACTCGCAGTCCAGTCGCTCCCGGAAGAGTTCCGTGGGCAGTCGGCCCGCTCGGATACGCGCCTTCACGCAACCGCGCAAGGCATCGTCTCGACCGCGGTCCTCGTCCCCGCATCGGCCATCTCGACCATTGCCAAGCTCCCGGGCGTCCTCGGCATCGACGCGAACAATCGCCCCGCACCGGCGGACTTCACGAACTTCGATCTCACCACGACCCGGGAACAGCTGAATGCCTACCGGCAACGACAATCGGCGCCTCCGAGTGACATCTCTCCCGCGGACTGGGGCATCGTCCAGTCCCACCATGCACCCGATGCATGGCCGATCGCCACCGGCGACGGCGTCAACATCGCCGTGCAAGACTGGGGCACTGATTTCGCGCACCCGAACCTGTACAATCCCTCGGTCGGTGTCGGGCGATGGGCAGTCGACTCGAACCCCGCGTCGCCGTACTTCGGGTATCCAATCATGCACAGCCAGTTCTCCCTCTGGAACGAACTCTCGTTGTTCACAGCATCCAGCGACCTCGACCGGGCTCCGTATCCGGCCTTCTTCTCCGCGGGAGGAGCCACCTGGTTCACAGACACGAGTTACCGGGCGACAGCCAGTGGTACCGGGACGCTGACCTACACGACGGGCTTCACATACGGATTCCTCCAGGCCACAAACCGAGTTGCTCCGACATGGACGAGCTGTCCGGGAGCGGGAAATCGCATCAGCCGCGCGTACACGGTCGGAACTCCCGCGGACTCGTGGGCCATCCCGAGTATGAGCGGCTGGTACCATCTCGGCGTGAACAAGGACCAGTATCTCGAGGGAATTCACTGCGAGCGTCCCGGCATCCTCGTTACCGATCCCACGACCGCGGGGGTGTATGACACCGTCTACGTGGACCTGAACGACGACTATAATTTCACAAACGACAAGCCGGTGACCATCGCGGATCCGATTTCCGGTGTCGACTTGAACGCAGACGGCTTCTACGACATCTCCGGCGGTCTACTGTACTTCGTCGGGAAGCAGACGAACGCCATTTCCGGAGAAGTCGTCATCCCCGCCGCGACAGGGACCGAGACGAGTGCATCATTGGCACACGGCTGGGTCGAGACGGACGTCGACGGATACAACGGATTCGGCCTTCCATTCATGGCGACCGCGACGTTGTCCTTGGGATCAACGTACTGGCCGAGCGCGACCGAAGACATCTTCGAGACGCCGATCAGCAGCGCAACCGGGAACGAGCAAGGGACCACTTACGATCTGACAGCTGGACTGAACATCGTGACGTTGGCGTCGGTCGACACCGCCACTCTGCTCTCGGCCGGCTACCCGGTGTCTCTCGTGTACGACTTCTCGGGCAGCACGGTCGGTCCTCTCACCGCCGGGGTCGACTACACCCTTGACACGGCGACCGGCCGCATCACCTGGCTCGTGAACTTCCCGGTGGGCGAGACGGTCGACATCATCTACCAACTCGACACGTGGACCCTCAACTACGACTCGGGAACCATCACGTTCAACACGCCGCCGACCGCCGGCGCGAGCGTCACCGCCACGTACAACGCGGGCCTGCCGGTGCCGTACGCGAACATCACGGCGCAGCGCCAGGGATGGGACCTGTTCGTTCCCGGGCCAGGCGACCTCGTCGCCTTCTACGGCTCCTTCGCCCTCGGCGAGGAACACGGGACCTGGGTGTCCACGGACCTCGCGGGCAACCCGGTCGGCAACGCAGGCGGCCTCCTCGATGTGTACGGGACCGCTCCCAACGTGAAGATCGTCGGCGTCGACTTGCCGACATCGCTTGACGTCGCGGAACTGTTCTACTTCTCGTCCCGCGGCTACGACGGCGTTCCGGGCACCGGCGACGAAGCGAACATCGCAACCAACAGCTGGGGCTACACGAGGCCTCAGGAGACCGGCTTCACAAACATCGAGCGATACCTCTACGACCTCACGACGAACCAGGTGCCGAACTTCTCGATCCTGTTCGCGGCCGGCAACAACGGTCCCGGATACTCGACCTCGACCCCGCCGAATACCGCGCCGGGCGTGATCACGGTCGGCGGCGGGACGAACATGAACTACCGGACCAATCCATTCATTTCGGGTGCCGACGGTGGTCGGGCCTACTGCGACTTCGGCGTGTTCGGAGCGTGCATCCACGGTGCGGGACCCTATGGAGAACCTGCGAGCTTCACAAGCAAGGGACCAACAGTCCTCGGCACCCCGGAGCCCGACGTCTATGCCACCGCCGAGTTCGCTCTGGGCGGTCGACCGCTCAATTCCGCGTGCCTGGACTTCGGATGCGACGGCCTCGGCGCGTGGGACCTCTGGGCCGGGACCTCGATGTCGACGCCCGTGACCGCCGGCGTGGTCAGCCTGATCTACCAAGCGTTCCACGACAGGTCGGGAGCCTGGCCCACATCCACCCAGGCGAAAGAAATCCTGATGTCTTCAGCAGACGACCACGGGTACGACGTGCTGCAGCAGGGAGCTGGGTGGGTTAATGCCTCGGCAGCCGTGAAGCTCGCCTCCGGTGCGTCGGGGGTCTACGTCGACCCACCCTTCCTCACCCCCGGTTCCTTCGGGGGGGTCCATCGTCCAGCGTTCGTGAACGTGTTGGCAGCCGGAGGATCCGCCTCGTCCGGCCTCACGGTATACAACCCAAGCGTCTCGGACGTGACCGTCACGATCGGCGACGCGATGTACACGAAAATCGCTCCTGACTTTGCGTTCACCTGGGACTTCCAGGCGGCGCCGTTTGTGCGCGACTGGAAGGTGCTCAAACCATCAGGCTTGTACGGCCCGGATGGCCTCGCGGTCGACCCTCAGGACCCCAGTTACCCGAGCGGAACGGATATCTCGGCCGGATGGAATGCGGCAGACTTCATCCGCATCAACTTCGTCCGAGATCCGAACCTCCTCACGGGGACGCCGGATACGTTCATCGAGTCGTTCGATTGGTACAACTACCCCGGCCACCCGATCGATACCCCGGGATTCGACCGACCGTACGAGCAGAACCGGTTCGGCTTCGGTATCGAGGGCGGATCGGACACGTATTTGCAACTCCGAGACCCGAAAGACCGGGTCGACGACGGCCTGGGGATTTCGTTCCGCGACTTCGCGGGCGCTCACGGCCCCACCCCGGTCACGGTGGAGTTCTACGGCAAGGCATCGTGGGCCTGGACGACCCCGCAGGTCTCGTCCCTCCTCGTGCCCGCGGGCAGCTCCGCTTCGTTCAGCGTGGACTTCGCGGTCCCCGCGGGGACGCAGGCGGGAATGTACCAAGGCGTCATCTGGGTCAACGACGGATCCAAGTCGAGCCTCGTGCCGGTGCTGATCACCGTGCCGGCCACCGGACTCCCATTGCAGTTCGGCGGCGGCGTGGCGACGACGGACCTGTACGACAACAACGCCGTGTCGCAGGGACAGCTGCCGGGTACCTGGAGGCAGATCGGCGACTCGCGCCTGTTCTGGGCGGACTTCTCCGCGACGCCCGCCGCGAACCGCCGCTTGATCTACGACCTCCTCCTCGATTCCGCACCGTCCGAAGGCGAGATCACGGTCTACACGCTCCAGCCGGACGCGGCATGGACGGACAGCGCGACCTACGGACCGGGCACGATGGTCGAACTCGCCACCACGAAGGAAATCCTGGGTGCGACCGACACCTTGTACCTGAACAAGGAGTTCCTCCAGACGGACGTACTGAGCGGGCCGATTGCGATCCAGATCAAGGCCCTCAATTCGGTTTCCGGAAGCGAGCCGTTCAGCTTGGATGCCGGCATCATGGAGACGAACCCGATCACGGCGCGGATCTCGACGAACCAGCTCGCCGGCTCAACCCCAATCACGGTCACCTCGCAAGTGCCGCTCCAGGACGGATTGGGAACGGCCGTGACGGAAATCGTGGTGAACCACTTCGACGGACAACCGGTGGACAAGTATGACTACGTCAGTGGCCCGTTTATCATTTACCTGTTCGGCGCGCCGAACAAAGTTGAGACCGTAATCCCGGCCGGGACAATCGTAGCCACGTGGTCGCTGTTCTTCTACGGCGGCGCGAACGACGTCGATGTCGGCATCTTCTACGATGTCGACTGCGACGGCGTCTACACGGTCGCGGACGACGCGGTCGGGACCGTCGCGGCGACGTCGAACAATCCGGAACAGGCCTCGCTCTCGTTCCCGGCCGCGGGCTGCTATTGGGTTCACGCAGCCGGGTTCGATGTGCCCGCGTCCGGTGGGTTGTTCGACCTCACGCTGACCGTCAACAAGATCGGGGTGTCGCCGTTCGCGTCTCAGGGCGCGCCTTCGACGACGGTGGCCGCGTTCACGCCATCCGGATTCAATATCAGCTGGGACTTCCCCGGAAGCCATCCGGAAGGCGTGCTGACAAGCTTCTTGTTCGCGAGCCCCGGCTTCGCCCCGTTCGCGCTCGCGCAACAAATCACGATCCGGTACAGCTACGACATCACGCCGCCGTCGTTCAGCAGCCAACTCCCGGCGCAAGGCAGCGTGGTCAGCGACTCGACGCCCGGGATGTTCGTCCAGATCAACGACAACCAGCCAGGCGCCTTTGAGAACCGAGGCGAGATCGATCAAACGAAGATCGATGTCTGGCTCGATGGCGTCGATATCACGTCGATCGCGTCGATCAGCGTGCCGCACTCGACGAACGTCGGCTATCCGACCGGGACCGTCCTCTTCACGCCAACCGAGCCGTTGAGCGACGGCTCTCACACGATGATCGTCCAAGCGGGCGACTTCGCCGGGAACCTCGCGACGACCGCGTGGTCGTTCTCGATCGATACGACGGCGCCGCGGCTCGACATCTCGTCGCCGACGCCGGGCCTCGTGACGTCCGCCGCGACCGTGACGGTCAGCGGCACGACGGAGCCAGGTGCAACCGTGTCGATTGGAGGATCTAGCGTCTTCGTGGACGGAGCCGGCGCGTTCAGCTCGGCCGTGACCCTTATCGCGGGAACGAACACGATCGACGTGAGCGCGACCGACGCACTCGGGAATACGGCCTCGACCTCGCTGACGGTCGTGAGCGACGCGACCGCGCCGGCGATCTCCCTCCTGAGAAGCTCGGCGGGTCTCCTGACGTCGAAGGACCTGACCGTCGTGTCGGGCGTCGTGAGCGAAGCATCCTCCGTGACCGTCGCGGGCATCCCGGCGATGGTCCATGCGGACGGCTCGTTCGAGGTCCCCGTGTCGCTGGCGGAAGGCGCGAACTCGATTGCGATCACAGCGACGGATGCCGCGGGCAACCAGGGTTCCGACAGCCTCACGGTCACCCGGGACACGACGCCGCCCAGCCTGACGATGGACGCCTTGCCGACGGAGGTCAGCTCGGCGACCGTCACGGTCAGCGGGAGCGTCGAGAGCTCCGTGTCGTTCGTGACGGTGAACGGACAGCCCGTTACCGTGACGGGAGGACGTTACTCCACGAGTGTCGCGCTCAGCTTCGGCTCGAATGTGATCTTCGTGGAGGCGACGGACGCCGCCGGAAACACCGCGACGACCTCTCAGGCAGTCTCGTACGTGCCGCAAGGCGTATCAACCGCGTCGGTCGGCCTGATCCTGTTGCCCGTGCTCACCGTCATCGCGCTCCTCGTGGGCCTCGCGATCGGCCAGGCCCGGAGAGGGCGTGGGGGCGGCGGAGGCGGTGGCGAAGGAGGGGGCATGAAGATGGACGAGATGAGGAAGGAGGCGGCCGCCGCCGAAGAGGATCTGCCGCCCCCCGAGGGAGGTGAGCTGTGATGCGCAAGCTTGCGGTCGCGGCGATCCTCGGGCTCGTCCTCGTCCTCTTGTTGTCTTCGGCCATCCCGGCGAGGGCCACTCACGGGGATGCATCCGGCCTCTATGGCGGCAATCTCCGAGTGGCCGTGCGCGGCGCGATCAGCTTGAATCCGTTCACGGCGACGAGCGCGGACAGCTGGAAGGTAATCCCGCTCGTCTACGACAGCCTCGCTCGGATCGACCCGGCGACGCTGACGCCGACACTTTGGGCGGCGGCTTCGTGGTCGATCTCCGGCACGACGCTCACGGCGACGTTGCGATCGGACCTGAAGTTCACCGATGGCACGGCCGTCGGGGGTGCCGACGTCGTGTACTCGTACAACCAATACAAGACGGTCGCGCGCGTTCCGGCGGACCTCGCGGCGTCCAACGTGGGAAGCACGGTGACGCTGTCGTCCGCGTCCGGAGGCGGCCTCCTGTTCGGACAAGGCCTCACCCTGCCGATCGTGAAGGCCGGCAGCGCGGCGAGCCCCGTCGGAAGCGGACCGTGGAAGCTCACGTCCCCGCCATCGTCGACCTCGTGGACGCTGACGGCGAACGCGGCGCACTTCCGGCCGCCGCACCTCGAGACCGTCACGTTCAGCGTGTACAGCAGCACGACGACCGCCGCGACGGCGCTCCTAAGCGGGAACCTGGACTTCATCGGCTGGGGCCTCCTCGTCGACGAGCCGTCCCAGATCATCAACATCGGCGGAGTCAACAAGACGCTCCTGAACGACGCGACGATCGTCCAGAATCCAGGTCTCCCGCAGCTGTCGTTCGGGTTCAACATGCGCTCGGGCCGGGTCACGTCGGATGCGAGCCTGCGCTCCGCCCTGGCCGTGACGCTGAACCCGCTCCTGTACCGCCAGCTGTATCCATCGACGATCATCTCGCGGAGCCCTGTCGTCCAGGAGGATCTGCCGTGGTACAACCCGGCCGTCCCGACGTACCAAGTGACGATCACGATCGTCGGCGGGCGGTCGACGGCCCTCCTCACGCAGAGCCTGCAGCTCTTGGACCACGCGGGCTATCTTGACCGCGACGGGGACGGCTTCCGCGAGCGGCCGAATGGGGCGCCCCTCGCCTTGACCGTCGTCGGCATCCCGGTCACCGAGAACGCACGAACCTTCACGATCCAGGAGGCGACCGTCGACGTGTTCACGCGCCTCGGCATCCGCGCGACCCTCGTGAGCGTTCCGAGCGCGACGATCCTAAGCACCCTCCTCGCCGGCAACTACGACGTGTTCGCGGCGACGCTCGACACGACCTTGGATCCAGCCTTCCTGCGGGACTACGTGCACAGCTCGGGCACCTTGAACGTCTTCGGGGTTGTCGACTCGACGTTGGACGCAGACATCTCGGCCGCGGACGCCGCGTTGGATCCGGCGGCCCGCACGACCGCGGTGTTCGATGCGCAACTGCGGACGATGACCCAAGGATTCTTCGTCCCCGTGTTGCACTTCAACGCGATCGAGGCGGCGGTGCGGGGATCCTTCGACGGCTGGGTGAGCATGCCCGGCGGCGTGAACAACTTCTGGACGTACCAGAACCTCCACGTGACCCAGCTCGGTCCGCTATCGGCGACCCTGACCGTGATTCCCACAGCCGTCACGGCCGGTCAGACCACGACCGGGATCGCCAGGGTGACGGACTCGCAGGGCGCCCCGGTGTCGGGGGCCGCGGTTTCGTTCTGGATCGGCGGAAGCCAAGTGGCGAGCGGGACAACCGATCTCGCGGGCAACATCAGCACGCCTCTTACGGCCCCGAGCGCGCAAGGAGCGACCGACGTTCAGGTGACCATCCAAGCGTCGAAGCTCGGATATGCAGGAGCGACGACGTCGGCGTGGATGACAGTCGCCTCGGACACGCGCGCACTCGCGGTCAGTGTGAGTTCGTCCGCCGTCACGATCGCGTCGGGCGCACAGTCAACGATCACCATCGCGGTGACGTCCAGTGGGTCGTCGGTCTCCGGTGCGGCCGTGAGCCTCCAGGTCATTGGGCTCGGCGGGAGGGTCACGCCCGCGTCCGGTTCGACGGATGCGGCGGGTCACTTCACGACCGCGTTCACCGCGGATGTCGGTCCGCGGACGCAGTTCCGGATCGTTGCGACCGCAACGGCTCCTGGTTATGTGGAGAGTAGCGGCAGCACGACCGTCGTCGCGGAGCAACGCGTCGGCACCGTCGAACCGCGGGTCACCGCAGGCCTCGACACGAGTACGATCATCGTGGCGGTCCTCGCGCTCGTCGTGATCGCGGCGCTCGCGGCGATGACGGGTCGAAGAAAGTAACCGAGCGGAGGGCGACCCGGTCGCCCTTTGCTCCCCTTTTCATTTCTTGGCAAGGGACGCCCTCGCGATTCTCGTCCGCGACACCGGGCCGGGCATGCCGGCGGACGTCCTCGAAAACTCTTCCAGCCGTTCTTCACGACGAAACCGAAGGAGCGGGGCCGCCTGGGCCTCGCGTTCGCGAAGAGCGTCGTGAGCGCCCACGGCGGAACGATCGACGTCGCGTCGGTGCTGGGCCAAGGGACGACATTCACCGTCGTCGGGCCAAAGATCCCGTCGCCCCGTGACGATTCGGCCGCGGGAGAAAGCTCCATAACACCTCCGGGCTTTGCCCTCGCCGGGTGGCCATGTCCCTCCTGTGCCCGATCGACTTCCGCTACGGGCGGCCGAAGATGAAGGGGCTCTTCGAAGAGGAGTCCCGGCTGCAGCGCCTCCTGGACGTCGAGGCGGCCCTCGCCCGCGCGGAGGCGAAGGTCGGGTTGATCCCGGAGGAGGCGGCCGCGGAAATCGCGAGGAAGGCGACGACGAAGCGGATCACCGTCAAGCGTGTCCAAGAACTCGAGGAGGAGACGCGGCATGACCTGATGGCCGTCGTCCTGGCGCTGACCGAAGCGTGCGAGGGCGACGCCGGAAAGTACGTGCACCTCGGGGCGACGAGCAACGACATCCTCGATACCGCGACGGCGCTCCAGCTCCGCGAGGCGATCCGGCTCCTGGAGGCCGACATCGGCGAGCTCACGGGCGTCCTGGCCGGCCTGGCGTCCAAGTACAAGCGGACCGTGATGCTCGGCCGGACCCACGGCCAAGCCGCGGTCCCGATCACCTTCGGACTCAAGATGGCGGTCTTCGCCTCGGAGACGGCCCGCCACGGAGACCGGCTGCGGGAAGCGTCGCCCCGGGTTGTCGTCGGCAAGATGTCCGGCGCGGTCGGCACGGGGGCCGCGTTCGGTCCGTACGCCCTCGACGTCCAGCCCGCGGTGATGCACGACTTGGGCGTCGGAATGGAGGAGGCGGCGACGCAGGTCGTCGGCCGGGATCGCTACGCCGAGTTCATCGCCGTCCTCGCGAACCTCGCGGCGTCCCTGGAGAAATTCTGCACGGAAGTCCGGAACTTGCAGCGGACGGAGATCGGCGAGGTCGCCGAGGCGTTCGAAACGAAGAAGCAGGTCGGGAGCTCGACGATGGCTCAGAAGGAGAACCCGGTCGCCTCCGAGAACGTCTGCTCCCTCTCGCGAATCGTGCGGTCTCTCGTGACGCCCGCCCTGGAGAACGTCCCGCTGTGGCACGAGCGCGACCTGACGAACAGCGCGGCGGAGCGGATCATCCTGCCCCATGCGTGCGTCCTGATCGACGAGATGCTCGCGCGGACGGCGGAGATCTTCCGCTCGCTGAGGGTGTATCCGGACCGGATGAAGGAGAACCTCGAGGCGACGAAGGGCCAGGTGATGGCCGAGGCGGTCATGATCGCCCTCGTCGGGAAGGGCCTCGGCCGGCAGGACGCCCACAAGCTCGTCCGCGACGCCGCCCAGAAGGCGCGGGCGAAAGGGATCCATCTGCGCGAGGCCCTCCTCGCCGAACCGAAGGTGACGAAAGTCTTGTCGAAGAAAGAGATCGAGGGGGCGATGGATCCGAACGCGTACCTCGGGGAGAGCTACGCGATCGTCGACGCGGTCGTGAAGCGGGTCCGCTAGGCGGGACCCTCCGGCGGCTTCGGCCGTCGGTTTGGTGGCGCATCCCGGGAGCTTGCCTCCGGGACTCCCGACTCAAACACGGTCTCGGCTCCGACCCGCGGGTTCTCGACGGGGAGGGGGATTTCACGTGCCGGTGCGGTGGGCAGCGGGGGCCCCTCGAACAAGCCTTCGTCCCGGAACCATGCGATCGAGTCGCGAATGGATTCGTGAATCGGCCGATACGTCATCCCGAGCTCCCGGACCGATTTTCCGTTGTCCATCGAGGCGCCCGTCAGGAGGAAGTCCGCGAGCCACGAGGGCAGACGGGGAGGCGATCGGGTGACTCGAGAGAAGAGTTCGCCGGTTCGGGCCGCGAACCGAACGGTCCGATCCCCAATGTGGCGCGACGGCATCGGGGTCCCCGATGCGAGGCTGGCCATTCGCAACAGCTCGCCCCACGGGACGTTCTCCCCGGAGATGACGTACCGTTCCCCCACCTGGCCGCGGTGATACGCGATCAGGTGGGCGCGGGCGACATCGTCCGCGTCGACGACCGGCAGGACCGATCCTTCCGCGAAGGTGCCGGGAAATTCACCTTTTACGTACGACAGCAGGAACTTCCCCGTGTTGCGGGTGTCGCCTGGGCCGATGACGATGCTGGGAATCAGCGTGATGGCGGGGAGCCCGCGCTCTCCCACCGCCTTGGCCACGAGCCGCTCGGCGACCGCCTTCGACGCCTCATACGGCCCGAACGACTTCCCGGGCGGGCTGTCTTCACGCATCACGACGCCGGGCGTCACCCCGATTCCGGACATGCTGCTCGTGAACAGGAAGCGAGGGACGGCGGCGCGGAGGGTTTCATCGATCAGGTGACCGGTCCCCTCGACGTTCACGCGGACGTAGTCCTGTGGGTCCCGCACCCAGGAGTCGACCAAGGCTGCGAGATGGAACACCGCATCGGTTTCGTCCATCTCCCCCCGAAGGGTCGAGGGTGTCGTGATGTCGCCTACAACCGGATCCAAGTTGGGATCCTTTGGGAGATGGCTCTGCTCCGATTCGAGGATGAAGGCCTTCACCCTCCATCCGGCGTCGAGGAGCGTCCGGACGAGGTGACGGCCGATGAAGCCCGTGCCTCCGGTCACGAACGCCCGCAACGCCACGACCGGTCATCGGGTCTTCCGGATAACAACATGTCGGCGATCGACGCCCTCGACCCGCGAAATCTTAAGATGCGTCCGCGGCTTCCGCCCGATGATGCAATTCGCGCGTGTCGTCGACGTATATGAGAAAATCGAGGCGACGACGAAGCGGCTCGAGATGACCGAACTCCTCGTCGGCCTTCTGCGGGAGACGCCGAAGGAGGATCTCGACAAGGTGGTTTACCTGACCCAAGGCCGGATCCATCCCGACTACGCGGGAATCGAGCTGGGCCTCGCGGAGAAGATGGTGATCCGGGTCCTCGCTCATGCGACCGGCCTCGATGATGCGCGC
>Ga0209157_1003603_pt1 | contig 11846 bp, 14 predicted proteins | sample GraSoiAngelo_135_FD_185892 | JGI IMG/M metagenome (GOLD analysis project Ga0209157, IMG submission 185892) | Grasslands soil microbial communities from the Angelo Coastal Reserve, California, USA - 14_0929_05_40cm (SPAdes) (version 2) | ecosystem: Environmental > Terrestrial > Soil > Grasslands ... | reverse complement strand
AGCACAGCCTGCTCGGCGAGGAGAAATTCCAGGCCGGGATGCGCCTGTACTTCAAGCGCCACGACGGCCAGGCGGTCACCTGCAACGACTTCGTGCAGGCGATGCAGGACGCCTCCGGCATCGACCTGTCGCAGTTCAAGCTCTGGTACGACGTCGCCGGCACGCCGGTGCTCGACTGCAGGGGTGCCTATGAAAATGGAAGCTTCACCCTGGCGGTGAAGCAGTCGATGAACCCGCCGTTCCACATTCCCTTTGCCGTCAAGATCGGCGACGAGGAACAGGTGCTGTCGATCAAGCGGCCGGAAGAGGAATTTGTCTTCAGGAATCTGAAAAGCAAACCGGTCCCTTCCCTCCTGCGCCGCTTCTCCGCGCCGGTGATCCTCAACTATCCGTTCACCGACGAGGAGCTGGTGCACCTGATGGGACGCGACGACGATGCCTTCAATCGCTGGGAGGCGGGTCAGCGGCTCGCCGCCTCGATCATCCTCGGCCGGAAAGGCGCGCCGCCGCGGGCATTCCTCGACGCGAGCCGGAGCATTCTTTCGGACCGCGACCCTGCGTTCGCCGCCGAAGCGCTCACGCTGCCGCCGGAGGCGTTCCTCGCCGAGCAGATGCAGGTGGTCGATCCGGACCTCCTGCATTCATGCAGGAATGAATTGCGCCTGGCCCTCGCGCAAGGACTGAAAGCCGAGCTGCTCTCGAAATACGAAAATCTCAGGGTCGCCGGCGCGTACTCCCCCGACGCCGTTTCGGCGGGCAAGCGCGCATTGAGAAACCTCTGCCTCGGTTTTCTTTCTGAGTTGGGCATGTCCGGGCTGGCTTACGGGCAGCTCCAGCAGGCGGACAACATGACCGACGCCATTGCCGCGCTCGCCTGCCTCGCGAACCTCGACTGCCCGGAGCGGCAGCCGGCGCTCGACGCGTTCTACGAGAAGTGGAAGCACGAGCCCCTGGTGGTGGACAAGTGGCTCGCCGTGCAATCGACCTCGCGGCTGCCCGACGCGCTGCCGCGCGTGAAGCGGCTGCTCTCGCACCCGGCGTTCGACATCAAGGTGCCGAACAAGGTGTATGCGCTGATTCGCGGCTTCGCGTCGAACCACGTGCGTTTCCATGCCGCCGACGGCTCGGGCTACGCCTTCCTCGCCGACCAGGTGATCGCGCTGAACGCCCTCAACCCGCAGGTCGCGGCGCGCATGGCGCGCGGCTTCGACCGCTGGAAGAGGTTCGACGCGGCAAGGCAGGCCAAGGCCAGGGCGCAGCTCGAGCGCATCCGCGACACCGCGGGGCTTTCGAAGGACGTGGCCGAGATCGTCACCAAGGCGCTCGCCGGATGACCGCGACGGTCGCGACCGTCTTCGCGATCGTCTATGTCGGCATGATCCTCGGCGGGCTGCCGTTCCTGCAGCTCGACCGCACCGGCGTGGCGCTGCTCGGCGCGATCGCCATCGTCGGCCTGGAAGTGCTCACGCCGGAGCAGGCGGCGCTTTCGATCCATCTGCCGACGCTGCTGCTGCTGTTCTCCTTCATGGTGCTGTCGGCGCAGATGCGGCTCGGCGGCTTCTACACCTGGGTGACGCTGCGCATCGCCGCGCTGCCGCTCGCGCCGCCCATGCTCCTGGCGGCGACGATGGCCGCGGTGGCGGCGCTGTCGGCGGTGTTCAGCAACGATGTCGTGTGTCTCGCGGTCGCGCCGGTGCTCGCCGAGGCCTGCGCGCGGCGGCGGCTGGACCCGGTGCCTTACCTGATCGGCCTCGCGTGCGCGGCGAACATCGGCTCGGCGGCGACGCTGATCGGCAATCCGCAGAACATGCTGATCGGCCAGGTGCTCGCGATGCATTTCGCCGCTTACCTGCGCGCAGCTTTCCTGCCGGCGCTGCTCGGGCTGGCGGCAGCGTGGGGGATCATTGCCTGGCGTCTTTCTGCCGCTACAGAAACTCAGCTTGCAGCCACCGAGAGGCGTGAAGGCGAATACACGGGGCTCGATCCATGGCAGACCACCAAGGGGTTGGTGGTGGCCGGCGCGTTGCTGCTGGTGTTTCTGTTCACCGACTGGCCGCGCGAGGTCGCCGCGCTCGCCGGAGCGGGGATCCTGATGACCAGCCGGCGGCTGCATTCGCACAAGATGCTCGGCCTGGTGGACTGGGAGCTGCTGATCCTGTTCATCGGCCTGTTCGTCGTGAACCACGCGTTCGAGCGCACCGGCCTTGCCGCGCAGGCGATCCGCAGCCTCGCCGCCGCCGGCCTGCCGCTGTCCGAGCCGGCGCCGCTGTTTGCGACGACCTTCGTGCTGTCGAACCTGGTGTCCAACGTTCCCGCCGTGATGCTGCTGCTCCCGGCAGCCACCGAGCCGTTCTCGGGCCCGATGCTGGCGCTCGTCAGCACCCTGGCCGGCAACCTGCTGATCGTCGGCTCGATCGCCAACATCATCGTGGTCGACGCGGCACGCCGCCGCGGCATTGCGATAGACTGGCGGCGTCACGCGGTGACCGGGATTCCCGTCACGGTCGCGACGCTCGCCATCACCGCGGGATGGTTCGCCTTGAGATCCTGATCGGCAGTGCCGCACTGGCGGCGCGAGCCAAACTGGCGCATCATCTTGGCGCCCCCAAAGTGAGGGCCAGAAGAAGAAGAGGACGGTAAATGACGGCGATGCATAAAGGTTTTAAGCGGAACCCCGATGGCTCTTGGACGTGTGTCGCGGAATCGACCATTGAGGGCCCCAACGGACGTATGAAGGTCACGCCGGGGACGACGTTCACTCCCGGCCTCAAGCTCATGGGCGTGGACTTGGCAGCCCTGCTCGACACTCTTACGGGGACAAAAAGCGTGGAGTACTGACGATCCGCCCATCAAGGCGGATTGAGCTTGCGCTGCACGCGCGCGTCGAACTTGGCGACGTTCACGACCACGCGCTCGTGCGTGCCGTCGCCGATGAGCTCTCGTTCGTCAAACACCTTTAACCCAAAAAAAATAGTCCGCCCTTCCACGCGGGTGACTTCCACTTTCGCGTTGACGCGCATGCCAACCGGGGTGGCGGCGATGTGACGCACCTGGAGCAGCGTGCCGAGGCTTTGATAGCCCGGGGGCAGGAGGCGCTCGACGGCGTCGAGCGCCGCCGCCTCGATGAGGTTGATCATCACCGGCGTGGCCAGCACATGCACTTTGCCGCTTCCCACGCGCGGCGCGGTGTGCTCCTCGCCGACGAGCAGCTCCGCACGACCCGTCATTCCCGGCTTCAGCGCGCCCAACTCCATTGCAAATACAATGGTATCCGCATGCGGCCGCGTGCGCCGGCCGGGCTACGGCTGCTTCTGGGCGTCGTGCTTCTCGCGGTAGATGCGCCGGCTCTGGCGGTTTTCCTGGCGCTGGAGGCGCCGCTGCTCGTTGGGCCCGACCTTCCCGTCTGCGCCGGCGCGCGCCTGCGCTGCATTGTCGCGCGCCTGGCCGCGCTCGAGCCTGGCCGCTTCCCGGTTTGTCAGCTCGCCCGACGCCACGCCCTGCTCGATGCGCCGCTGCTGGTTGACGTTGCGCTGCACGTCGGCCTGCATGCGCTGCGACGAGGGCGAGTTCGGATCGCCGGTCTGCGCGTCGTGCTTCTCGCGGTAGATATCGCGGCTGACCTTGTTCTGCTCGCGCGCGAGGCGAGCCTTCTCCGCCGGGCTGAGAGTGCCGTCGCGAAGCGCCCTGGCTTGATCGCGTTCGACCTTCGCTTCCTCGCGCTCGAGGCGCGAGGCTTCGCGGGTGGTGAGCTGGCCGGATTTAAGGCCCTGCTCGATGCGCTCCTGCTGGTTGACGTCGCGCTGGACGGTGCCGGTCTGGGCAAAGGCGCTGCCGCAGAAGAGGGCTGCGGCGATGGCAGTCAGTTTGAGTTTCATCTCGATGTCCTTTGAGGTGGAGTGCCAGGCGATTTAACGCCGCAGCGCCCAAAGTGAATACCGTATCCCCCGTAAATTTCGTAACAACTTGTATCATCGCCGCATGGCGACCCCGCGCGTGGTCATCCTGGGCTGCGGTTTCGGCGGCCTGTGGGCTGCCCAGGCCCTGCGCAAGGCGCCGCTCGAGCTGACGGTGGTCGATCGCACCAATCATCACCTGTTCACCCCGCTGCTCTACCAGGTCGCGACCGCCGGGCTTGCCGCCCCCGAGATCTCGGGGCCCATCCGGCACATCCTCGCCGGGCAGCGCAACGTCACCGTGCTGATGGGCGAGGCGCGAAGCGTGGACGTGGCGGGGCGTGCGGTGGTCCTGGAGGACGGCAGCGAGCTTCCCTACGACAAGCTGATCGTCGCCACCGGCTCGATCAACAACTACTTCGGTAACGACCAATGGGCGCCGTTTGCGCCCGCCCTGAAAACCCTTGACGATGCGCTGGAGATCCGCAGCCGCATCCTGCTCGCGTTCGAGCGCGCCGAGCGCGAGCCCGACGCGGCGCGCCGCCTGCCGTGGCTCACCTTCGTGGTGATCGGCGCCGGCGCCACCGGCGTCGAGCTCGCCGGCACGCTGGCGGAGATCGCGCGGCACACCCTGCGCGGCGAGTTCAGGCACTTCGATCCGCGCAATGCGCGGGTGGTGCTCGTGGAAGGCACCGACCGCGTGCTGCCGCTCTATCCGCCGGAGCTGTCGGAAAAGGCGCGGCTGCAGCTGGAGCGCCTGGGCGTGACCGTCTGGCTCGGCCGGCGCGTCACCGAGGTCGATGCCGGCGGCGTAACGCTGGGGCACGACCGCATTGGCGCGAAGACCGTCATCTGGGCGGCGGGAGTGGCCAGCTCGCCGCTCGCGCGCGCGCTCGGTGCGCCGCTCGAGCGCAACGGGCAGGTGAAAGTCGAGCCGGATCTCTCCGTGCCCGGTCTGCCGGAAGTTTTCGTCGTCGGCGATCTCGCCGCCGTGGACGCCGTTCCCGGCATCGCGCCGGCGGCGAAGCAGATGGGGCGCCATGCCGCCCGCAACGTCCTCGCTCAACTGAAGGGCAAACCCACCAAGCCCTTCCGTTACCGCGACTACGGCCAGCTCGCGACCATCGGCCGAAATGCCGCCGTGGCGATCATCGGCCGGCTGCACCTGTCGGGCTTCCCCGCCTGGCTGGTCTGGCTGGTCGCGCACATCTATTTCCTCATCAACTTCCGCAACCGCATCATGGTGATGTTCGACCTGACCTGGGCCTACTGGACCTCCCAGCGCTACGCGCGCATCGTCTTCCTCAAGCAGCCTGCCTCACGGCGTTGACGGCCACAGCCAGGCCGCGCCGCGCACGCCGCTCGAGTCCCCGTGGGCGTGCCGCGCCAGCCGGGTCGTTACCCGGTCCGAGAAAACGTGCCGTCCCCAGAGGCGCGGCACTTCGCCGTACAGCCGCTCGATGTTGGACATTCCCCCGCCGAGCACGATGACGTCCGGGTCGAGCAGGTTGATCACCGTCGCCAGTGCCCGCGCGAGGCGCTCCTCATACCGCTTCAAACTTTCTCCTCCGAGAGAAACAATTTCCTCAGGCGCGAGGCGCGCTCCCGTGATCTGTTGATGGTCGCGCGCGAGGCCCGGTCCCGACAGGTAGGTCTCGATGCAGCCGAAGCGGCCGCAATAGCAAGGTGGCAACGGCAGGTCGGCATCAGTCGGCAGCGGCAGCGGGTTGTGTCCCCATTCCCCCGCGATCGCGTTCGGCCCGGTGAGCACGCGGCCGTCGACCACGATGCCGCTGCCCACACCAGTGCCGAGGATCACGCCGAACACGACCCGCGCGCCCTGCCCGGCTCCATCGACCGCCTCGGAAAGCGCGAAGCAATTGGCGTCGTTCTCGAGCCTGATTTCCCTCTTCAGCGCTCTTTCCAGATCCTCTTTCAGAGATCGCCCGATGAGCCAGGTCGAGTTGGCGTTCTTCACTCGCCCCGTCGCGCGCGACAGCGCTCCAGGAATGCCCACTCCTACAGTTCCAGCGCCGGCTTCGGCGACCAGCGATACAACGGCAGCTACGGTTGCTTCGTAGTCGCCGCGCGGGGTCGGAATTCTTCTGCGAAATACCTCGCGCCCGCCCGAGTCCAGGGCGAGCGCTTCGATCTTCGTGCCGCCAATGTCGACGCCTATTCTCAAATTGCTGCCATGGTAACCGCGAGCCAGCGCCATAGCAGACGGTCGAGCGAGAACGCTCCCGCGCCGCGGCAAAGCAGCACCAGCATCATTGCCGCCCACTGCAGGTGAGTAGGCCAGGCTTCCGGGTAGACGAAGATCTGGATCACCGCGGTCATGCCGAGGAGGACGAGCACGGCAAGGCGGGTGAAAAGCCCGAGCACCAGCAAAATCGGACAGGCGATCTCGATCGAGAGCGCCATGGCGGCCGCAATCTCGGGCGGGAGCAGCGGCACGCGGTATTCCTCGGCGAAAAGCTCGATCGTGCGCTGCCAGTTGATGAGCTTCACCTGCGCGGAGCTCCAGAAGATCCACGCCACGCCGAGGCGCAGCGGGATGGCGAGCATTGAATACGGCACCGCCTCAAGCCGGGCAATAATTTTCCTCAGGAACGACATGCAGTGAGGCGGCCCTTGCGGAGCTGCGCAGCGAGAAGCAACGGCGCGTCTGCCGGCGCTGACTCGAGTAGCCTGCCCAATACCTCGCCCGCGCACAGCCGCGATACAAACTCATAGGCGCCCGGCTCGAGGCGCTCGGCCGCGATGCCGTCCGGGCCGCGATGCACGACGAGCCTCACCGGGCCGCTCGACAGGTCGACTTGCGCGATCGCCGCCTCGTCGCCGGCGAGCACCGCATCGGCGATCTGGTCGGCCGGATAGGCCAAGCTGAGGAAGCTCACCGAGGGGTGAGGCTCGAAACGCAGCGCCGCGTGGTCTTGCGGATCCACCGCAGCCAGTGTGAGCGGGTCGAGGACCGGTGCGTCTGCCGCATTCGCAGCCACGCCGAGCGCCCATTCGAAGCGCGCGACGTCGGCAAGATAGGTAAGCTCGCTCGCCGGCTCGAACGCCGCCAGGAACTCCGGAAACTCGCCGCCGTACTCGTTCAGGTAGCCGCTCTGTGGCGGATGCGCGCCCGCGTAGCGGGACGCCGCCATGTCGAAGAAATCGCGCCCGACGAGCCGCTCGACGGCGGGATAGGTCATGCACAGCGCTTCGATCAAGGTCGAGCGGCAGGTGTTGCGATAGATGCGCAGCCGCTCGGCTGCCGCGAATCCGTCGTCGACGACGGCGCCGCAAACGGCGTCGTCCTCCTCGTGCAGCATCGAGGCGGCGAACGCGCGCTGCAGCTCAAGCAAGGCGGGCATGCTTGCGCTCCTCGCTCATGAGACACTGCGCCTGCGCCGCTTCGTCGAGCAACACCGCGAGCGGCGGCACGTCGGTGTCCCATTCGATGAGCGTCGGCACGCGGCCGAAGAGTGCCAACGCCTCGGCGTAAAGCGCCCACACCTCATGCGAAACGCGCGAGCCGTGGTCGTCGATGCGGATCGAGCGCCCGTCCTCGAATTTGCGCACCTGGTGACCCGCGAGGTGGATCTCGCTGACGCGCTCCGCCAGCAAGGCGTGCAGATAGCGCCGCGGATCGAAGCCGTGGTTGCAGGCGCTCACGAAGACGTTGTTGACGTCGCACAGGATGCCGCATCCGGTGCGCTCGGCGAGTGCCGCGACGAATTCCCATTCGGGGATCGGCGAATGCCGGTAGCGCAGGTACGACGAGGCGTTCTCGACAAGTATTCGGCGCCCGAGAGACTCCTGCGCAGCCTCGACGTTGCGGCAGACGATCGATAGCGCCTCCTCGGTGAACGGCAGCGGCAGGAGATCGGCAAAGTGCGCGCCGCCGGTCGCGCTCCAGGAAAGATGCTCGGAAACGAGCCCTGGGTCGACGCGCTGCGCCAGGTTTCTCAGCCGGGCGAGGTGCCGCTCGTTGAGCCCATCGGCGCTGCCGAGTGAAAGTCCGACACCATGCAGCGCAACCGGGTAATCCCGGCGGATCGCGTCGAGAACCATGAGCGGCTTACCGCCGCCCATGTAGTTCTCGGCGTGCACTTCGAGCCACGCCACCGCCGGCCTTTCCTCCAGCACGGCGCGGTGATGCGGGAACCGCAGGCCGATTCCCGCCGCTGCCGGGATCACGAGGCTTTGGTTTTGCCGCCCGCCAATTTCTGGCAGTCGCCTTTCGGAACGAGCACGAACGAATCCGGCTCGCGGTCGCGCGTCGCCTGCCCGACGCAGGAATGTTGGCCCTCGGCGCAGTCGTTCTTGCCGCGCGCGGCGACTCCGTAGCACATCTCGAGGTTGTTCTTCACCATGCGCTCCATCGTCATCTTCTGTTCCTTGGTCAGAGGCTTGCCGCTCTGCTGCTGGGCTTGGGTGGTGCCGGCAAGGGCGAGCCCGAGGGCGGCGGCGAGCGTAGCGGTTGCGAACGAACGATTCATCGGTGGTCTCCAGAAAAGGATTGTCAGGAACTGCACGCATAAGACCGCCCGACCCCCATCTTCCTTACAGCGAGGCAACGTGTAAGGATTACGGCGCGAGCCGGGTCTAATGCGCATCAGCCATCACCGCGAAAATTTCGAGCAGACGGTACGCGCCTACAGCGCGGACCTGTACCGCTATGCCCACTGGCTGTGCCGCGACCGCCATCTCGCCGAGGACATCGTGCAGGAGGCTTTCGCCCGCGCGTGGAAGGCCTGGAGCGAGCTGCGCGACCTGGAGCAGGCGAAGTCCTGGCTGATCGCCATCGTACGCAACGAATACGCGCGCAGCTTTTCGCGCAACCGCATGCAGACTCAGGAAATCGACGAGGCCGATCTGCCGGCGTTGCCGTCGTTCGAGCAAGGGCTGGAAACGTCACAGCTCGTCGCCCTGCTGCCCGAGACCTACCGCGAGCCGCTGCTGCTTCAGGTGCTCGGCGGCTTCAGCTGCGCCGAGATCGCGGCAATGCTCGGCACGAGCGAAGGCGCTGTGATGACCCGCCTTACGCGCGCGCGCCAGGCGCTGCGCCAGCAATTCAGCGACGCCGGCAAGCGGCGGAGCGCCAGATGAACTGCCTCGAATTCCACCGCCAGAAGCTCGCCGATCCGCCCCGCCTTTCGGCCGAGGCGCGAGCGCACGCGCAAGCGTGCGCGAGCTGCGCCGCCTTCGAACGCAGCGTCGACGAAAGCGACCAGCGTCTTGAGGAGGCTCTGGCGAGCCCGGTGCCCAACGGGCTCGCAGACCGGATCATTCTTCGTTCGCGTACGAAAAACCGGGCGTGGCGCGCCTGGACGCTGGCAGCGAGCGTCGTCCTCGCCGTTGCAGCGGGTTTGTCCTTCGTGAGGGAGCCGAAGAACGCTGCGGATCAGTATGCGCGCCTCGCGATCGAGCACGTCATGATGGAGCCAGAGTCGCTCACCACGGTCCGCAACGCCGACCCGCCGGCGCTGCGCACGATCGTGCAGGACTTCGGCGGCACGCTCAAGGCGCTGCCCGGAACGATCCGTTATATCCGGCTCTGCCCGGTCGAAGACGGCACGGGCTGGCATATCGTTTTCGAAACGCCCGAAGGCCTTGCGACGCTGATCCTGGTTCCGGAAAAGCCGCTGCGCGCGACGCAATCGGCGTCGGCTGGCGGCTGGAACGCGATGGCGCGGCCGGCCGGTCGCGGCTATTACGCCATCGTCACAGCCTCTGCCGCCGCGACCTCGCGCTTCGAGCGCACCCTCGAGGAGCGCATCGACTGGAACAGGAGGGAACGATCCTGATGGAACACAAAGTGAAACCTTCGCCGCGCCTGGAGCCGCTCGCCGCTTCGCACAGCCCCGAGCTGAAAGAGAACTTCGAGGCGGTCGCGAAGAACCTCGGCTTCGTGCCGAACAGCCTGCTCATCATGCAGAGAAAGCCCAAGCTGGTGAAGGCGCTGTCGCAGCTGCTCGGCGCGATCTGGGATCCGCAGGGCGAGGTCGACCGCGGCTTCAAGCGCCTCGTCGCGCACGTCGCGAGCCGTACCGCCGGCTGCCAGTACTGCATGGCGCACACCGCCGACGGCGCGCTGCATTTCGGCGTCGACGAGCAGAAGCTCGCCGCAGTGTGGGAGTTCTGCACCAGTCCGCTCTTTTCCGAAGGCGAGCGCGTCGCGCTCGATTTCGCCATCGCCGCCGCGTCGGTGCCGAACGGCGTCAGCGACGACATGTTCGCGTCGCTGCGCAAGCACTGGAGCGAGAACCAGATCGTCGAGATCGTCGGCGTGATCGCCACGTTCGGCTTTCTGAACCGCTGGAACGACACCATGGGCACGCCGCTCGAGGTAGAGCCGATGGCGGTCGGCGAGCGGTTCCTTGCGCCGCGCGGCTGGAGCGCCGGAAAGCATGCCCGTCGCGCGTAGCGTGGCGCGGCCCGGCCGAAGCTGCCCGCGCTCCTATTTCTACGGGCCGCAGGCTCTCGCGGGCGAGGCATGCCTGAATGTCGATTCGCTGTGGGTGGCGGGCGGGCTGTATGGCAACCCGTTCGCCCTCGACGCCTTGCTCGAGGCTTACGACCACGAGGGCGGCGCCAAGGCGCTCGTCTTCAATGGCGACTTTCACTGGTTCGATGTCGATCCGCCGGAATTCGAGCGCATCGATGCCGCCGTGCTCGGCTTCCACGCCTTGCGCGGCAATGTCGAAACCGAGCTGGCGGAGCCCGGCGCGGATGCCGGCTGCGGCTGCGGTTATCCCGATTGGGTGGACGATGCCACGGTGGAGCGCTCGAACCGCATCCTCGAGTGTTTGCGCGCAACGGCGCAGAGCCGGCAAGCCGGGCTGCGCCGGCTCGCCGCCCTACCGATGCATGCGGTGGCCCGCATCGGCAACGAACGTGTCGCCGTGGTCCACGGCGACTACGCCTCGCTCGCCGGCTGGGGCTTTTCCCAGGAAGCTCTCTTGACTGCCGAAGGCCTTGCCGCGGCGGACAAGGCGTTCGATGAAGCTCAGGTAAGGGTGTTCGCATCGAGCCACAGCTGCCTGCCGGTGCTGCAATCGTTTGCCCGCGACCGTGTGCTCATCAACAACGGCGCCGCCGGCATGCCGAACTTTCGCGGCGAGCTGTTCGGTCTGGCGACGCGCATCGCGGTATCGCCGAGCGCCGAAGCGCTCTACCGGCTGCGATGCGGCGAGCTGTTCGTCGAAGCAGTGCCGCTGCGCTATGACGCCGAAGCCTGGGAGCGCAGTTTTTTGCGGCAGTGGCCTGCGGGATCGGACGCGCACGTTTCGTACCACCGGCGCATGACGCACGGGCCGCAGTACAGCCGCGCTGAAGCCCTGCGGACAACGCCTCGCTTCTTGGCAGCGCGGCCGTGACATTCGAACCACAGAAGCAGATCGGAAAATATGCAATCGTGCGCGAGATCGGCGCGGGCGCGACCAGCCGCGTCTATCTCGCGCGCGATCCGTTTGCCGAGCGCGACGTCGCCATCAAGGTGTTCCTGTTTGAAGAGCACGCCGATCCGGTGGCCGAGCGCATGGCGCACAAGGCGTTCCTGACGGAATCGTCGCTTGCCGGGAAGCTCAATCATCCGCACATCGTCGACATCTACGACGCGGTGATCGAGCCCCACTACAGCTATCTGGTGATGGAATACGTTCCCGGGGTCACCCTGGAAGCGCACTCCGACGTCACCAGCCTGCTGCCTCCGAAGAAGGTCGTCGAGATCATCTTCAAGTGCATCCGCGCCCTGGAGTACGCCTTCCAGCACGGCGTCATCCATCGCGACATGAAGCCGGGGAACATCCTCCTGTCCGAGCGCGGCGAGGCAAAGGTCGCCGACTTTGGCGCTTCCTTCCAGCACCGCAAGGATTTCGAGGTGACGCAGATCAGCGGCGTCGGCTCCCCTGCGTACATGTCGCCCGAGCAGATCCGCATGGAAAATCTCACCCAGCA
>Ga0209157_1003599_pt1 | contig 11850 bp, 12 predicted proteins | sample GraSoiAngelo_135_FD_185892 | JGI IMG/M metagenome (GOLD analysis project Ga0209157, IMG submission 185892) | Grasslands soil microbial communities from the Angelo Coastal Reserve, California, USA - 14_0929_05_40cm (SPAdes) (version 2) | ecosystem: Environmental > Terrestrial > Soil > Grasslands ... | reverse complement strand
CGCCGGGGATAGCGTCGCAGAGCGCGCGCTGTATGACGCGCATGTGGACCGCGTGTACCGCCTGGCCTTCCGGCTCGCGGGCGACGATGCCCTCGCGCAGGATTTCACCCAGGAAACGTTCATTCGGGCGTTCGACCGGCTCGGCTCGTTTCGCGGCGATGCCGCCTTCTCGACGTGGCTGCACACGATCACGACGACCGTCGTGCTCAACGGGCTGCGTAAGGTGAAGCGGTTTCGCCAGCGGGAAGCGGACATCGATGATGCGCACGACGTCGGCACGACGCAGCGGCACGCAGAGCCCGACCTGAAGCTGCGGCTCAAGGAGGCGATCGACGATCTGCCGGAGGGTTACCGCACGGTGTTCGTGATGCACGATGTCGAGGGCTATACACACGAGGAGATCAGCGCCGTCTTGGGCGTCGAGACCGGCACGTCGAAGGCACAGCTGTCGCGCGCGCGGGCGAAATTGCGCGTAGCACTGGCGGACTTCGCAGGAGAATGGACGGCATGATGGACCAGCATGAAGATCCCAAGTTCGAGCAGTGGCTGAAGGACGCGGCACGCACCACGTACCACGCACCACGCACCACACCGCGTGAGGAGATGTGGGCGCGCATCCAGGACGCGCGTCGACATAAGCACGTCATCGAGCTCCGCCCCTGGCTGCGCTGGGCGGTCGCCGCCGCCGCGGTGCTGGTGCTCGGGATCGGCATCGGCCGTTGGTCGGCTCACGGACCCACGTCCGCCCCCGGCGGCATGCCGGTCGCGTCGGCTGCGGACTCGTCCCGCGACCTGGTGTACCAAGTGGCGGCGACGCAGTACCTCTCGCGCACCGAGGCGTTCCTGACCTCGTTCCGCGCGGATCACGCGGCGAACAGCGCGCACTTCGCGCGACAGGCGCGTGATCTCCTCACCACCACGCAATTGATGCTCGATTCACCAGCGGCTGATAATCCGCGCCTGCGCTCGTTGCTCGAGGATCTGGAGCTCGTGCTCATGCAGATCGCTCAGCTCGACGCGGCGCGAAACGGCCATGACCGCGACTTGATCACCCAAGGCATGAACCAAACCAACGTGTTGCCCAAGCTGCGCTCGGCGATTCCCGCCGGGCCCGTACCGGTGCGCACAGAAGGAGCACTCTGATGTTGTCGTACCTGTCCCTCTTGCTCGCCGTCACGTGCGCCGTGCAGGCCACCCCGGCGCCAACTCCAAAAGCGCGGGCACACCGTCGCGCGCGCGCCGCCACGATCGCGCCACCCGTCGCGCCCATAGCCGCGCTTGAAGCCGGCGCACAAGCGCTCTACATGGCGCAGCCGGATATCGAGGCGCTCACCGCACAGGCGCTCGCCAGAGCAGTCGGCGCGCTGGACGTTGCCCAGTATTCGTTGGCTGCCACGCCGGCGGCCTTCGCCGCGCAGGCGCTTGTCATGGCACAGCCAGACATCGAAGTGCTCACCGCACCCGCGCTCGCCAGGGCAGCCAGCTCGCTGGACATGGCCGCGTATTCGTTGGCTGCCACGCCGGCGGCCTTCGCCGCGCCGCTGTTCTACTGGGACGGCGATGACGACGAAGAGATCCGCGAGCCCGCCTGGCCGGAGCAGACGCAGGCCGATGTCGCCGATTCGCTCTACCGGGCCGCGCGGCAGGCGCTGAATCGGAGCCAGTACTCGCGCGCCGCGGAGCTCTTCAGCAGCATCCGCGATACGTATCCGCGGTCGACCTACGTCCCCAACACGTATTACTGGCAGGCCTTCGCGCTCTATCGGGATGGATCAGAGGAAGCGTTGCGCGCTGCTCGGGAGGCGTTGCAGACACAGGCGTCTCGATTCCCCAAGGCCACTACGCGCCGCGACGCCGAGGCGCTGTTGCGCCGTGTCCAGGGTGCCCTGGCGCGGCTTGGCGATCCCGATGCCACCGCGGACGTGACGGAAGAAGCCGATAACGTCGCGCCAGCGACTCCCGTGATCCCTTCGACACCACCGGTCGGTCCCGGTCCAGCGATCATTGCGCGGCCCGGACGGACCTATCGCTTGCACACTGAATCGTGCGACGACGAGGACGACATCCGCATCGCGGCGGTCAATGCGCTGCTGCAGATGGACGCCGATCGCGCTGTGCCGATTCTGAAGAGCATTCTCGCGCGTCGCGACTCGGGGTCGACGTGCCTCCGCCGCAAGGCCGTGTTCCTCGTCTCCCAGAAACGTAGCTCGGAAACATCTGCCATTCTGCTCAATGCCGTGCGCTCGGATCCCGATCAAGAGGTCCGGGAGCAGGGCGTGTTCTGGCTGTCGCAGGTGTCTGGCGAAGAGACGGTCGCGGCGCTCGATTCGATTCTGCGCGATCCGCGGACTGATCCCGACATCCAGGACAAGGCGATCTTCGCGCTGTCCCAGCACAACAGCAGTCGCTCCGCGTCGATACTCCGCGCGTACGCCGAGCGGCGTGACGCGCCGGAGGAAATGCGCGAGAAGGCGATCTTCTGGCTCGGTCAGCGCAATTCTCCGGAGAACGCGCAATTCCTCAAAGACCTGTATGCGAGGGTGGAGAACGACGATCTCAAGGAAAAGATCATCTTCTCACTGTCGCAGATGGGGAGCGCGGATAATTACCGCTGGCTCATGGATATCGCGTTGAACCCGAAAGAGGACATCGAAATCCGCAAGAAGGCGCTATTCTGGGCAGGTCAGGGGCACAACGTAGACGTCGCCGACCTCGTCCGGCTGTACGACAGCATGAACGATCGGGAGATGAAGGACCAGTTGATCTTCGTCTACTCGCAGCGCCGCGAAGAAGCCGCCCTCGACAAGCTATTTCAAATCGGGAAAACCGATCCCGATCGCGAGCTCCGCAAGAAGGCGATCTTCTGGATCGGCCAGTCGCGCAGCCCGCGGGCGGCGCAGTACCTCCAGGAGCTGATCAACCAATGATCGCCCTCACACTCGCAGCTCTGGTGCTGGTTCAGCAGCAGCCGTTGGAACGGCGCGTCGCCGGCGCGCCCGATGGCTCGGTGCGGTTCAGCTTTGCCGCCAAGCCCGGCGTCTACGGCAACGGCCGCAACATGATCAGCTGGGATTGCGACAAGGGGAATTGCCACAATCGCCAGGTCGACGGGAATTGGGACGACCACGACGACTGGGATATGCCGTGCGATTCCGGCCCGGTCCGCGTCGCCCTGACGAAACGCGGAACCAGCATTACCGATCTGCGGGTCTACGTCGGTGGCGAATGGCGGCCCAGCACCATTGCCACGGATCTCGGCACGGTCGGCACGAAGGACGCCGCCGCCTACCTGCTCGCCCTGGCGTCCAAGGATGAGAGCCGCGCGTCTGAGAAGGCGATCTTCGCCGCCGTGCTCGCCGATAGCGTCACGATCTGGCCCGACCTCTTGAAGATCGCGCACGCGGACAACGTGTCGCGGAAGGTGAAGCGCTCGGCCGTCTTCTGGCTGGGGCAGGCGGCGGGGGACGCCGCCACGCGGGGCCTGACCGACCTCGTCGATGACAATGGGGCGGACCACGAGGTGCGCGAGACGGCGGTCTTCGCCCTGTCACAACGCCCCAGGGACGAAGGCGTCCCCGCCCTGATCCGGATCGCCAAACAGAATCGTGATCCCGAGCTGCGGCGCAAGGCGATCTTCTGGCTCGGGCAGTCCGATGATCCGCGGGCGCTCGATCTGTTCAAGGAGTTGCTGACACGCCCCTGAGTATCTTGTGGCATGCCATTCTGGACCGGACGGCGTGCCATTGGCGGAATTGTCCTTGCGATCGTTCTGATCGCGCTCGGATGGGCGGCGGTAGTGGTCGCGGTGGCCGTCCACGCCGCCCGCGATGAAGCCACCGGCGCCGATGCCATCGCGGTCCTCGGCGCCGCCCAGTACAACGGCCGCCCTTCTCCCGTTTTTCGCGCTCGACTCAATCACGCCGCCGCCCTGTACCAACGGGGACTGGCACCCGTCGTCCTGGTCACCGGAGGCGTCGGCGCGCGCGATACGCTCAACGAAGCCAACGTCGGCCGCGATTATCTGGTGCGACTCGGCCTGGCCGGCGATGCGGTCGTGCCCCTCGCCGGCGGCGCCGACACCTACGCGTCGATCGATCAGGTCCGGCATTGGTTCGATGGAAAAGAGAGCCGCCGCGTCCTGCTCGTGAGCGACGGCTTTCATATGCTGCGGTTGCAGATCATCGCGAGACGCCTCGGCCTGGTGCCGTTCACGTCGCCCGCCACCGGCTCGCCCATTCACGCCAACGTGCGCCGCAACACCGGGTATCTGTTCGCCGAAGGGTTCAAAGTCCCGTTTACGTGGCTGTTCCAGCACTAAACAACGGAGTGCGTCATGCAGCTCGCGAGTAAACGAATTCACAGCGGGCGGGTCATAAATCTTGACGTGGATGCGGTGCGCTTTCCGGACGGCTCGACGGGAGAGCTGGAAATCGTGCGGCATCCGGGCGCCGCCGCGGTCGTTCCATTCGCCTCGGATCCGCGTGGCGACGATCCGACGGTGCTGCTCATCCAGCAGTACCGGTACGCCACGAATGGATCGTTGCTCGAGATCCCGGCAGGGCGCCTCGATCCGGGCGAGGACCCGGAAGGGTGCGGCCGACGGGAGCTGCTCGAGGAGGTCGGTGTGACAGCGGGGCGCCTGGAGCGTCTTACTACTATATGGACAACGCCTGGCTTCACCGACGAGCGGATTCACCTGTTTTGGGCATCCGAGCTCAGCGCCGGCAAACACGCACGCGAGCCGGACGAATTCATCGAGGTCATCCCAAAACCGCTGTCCGAGGCGCTCCAGCTGGTGCGCAGCGGGGTGATAAGTGATGCAAAGACTGCCCTTAGCCTGCTCTTCGTGGCTGGTTTCATCCAGGAGCATTAGTCCGCGCCGTTCTTCGGATCTAGATCGAATGTGGAATTGCGTCGTCCCCAGGCTGGGACAATTATATCCCCATTCGCACGCCGCTGCGAATCGCAATCACTTGTGTCGTAAGGAGTTAGTCCACCAGCCTGGGGGGCACGATTTGTGCCGAGGCCTCATAAGGTGAATCAGGGCAGGCGTTTTCCTGTTCCCGTTCGAACCACAAGGGTACTCATGGCGACCACATTGAAGCGTCCAACTCCCGCCGTCGATTCGCAGCGAGCGTTGCAGCGCGAAGCGCTGCACGACCTGGATGATGGGCAGGTTGTAATGAGTCACTTGGCCGGCGAGCCGCAGGCCTTCGGCACCCTGGTGGACCGTTACCAGACCCGCCTCCTCAATTTCGTCAATCGCACCATCGGTGACCGCGAGCGCGCTGAAGACCTCGTCCAGGAGGTTTTCATCCGGGTCTTTCGGCATCTGCATCGCTTCGATCAGACCAAGAAATTCTCGACGTGGATCTACACCATCGCGTCCAACCTCGCGAAGAACGAGCTGCGCAACCGCAGCCGCAATCCGTTGGTGCTGTTCCAGACCATCAAGAAGAATTGGGAAGCGGATCATCGGCCGCTGCAGTTCGAGGACACGACCGCGCGTCCCGACGACCTGTACCGCAAACGGTTCTTGAAGGATGCAGTGGATCAATGCGTCCAGCGGCTGCCGGAACACCACCGGGAGGTGTTCGTGCTCCGCGAGCTCGAGGGAAAGAGCTACCAGGAGATCGCTGAGATTACCAGGTGCAACCTGGGGACGGTGAAAAGCCGCTTGAATCGGGCCCGAAACAGCTTCGCCCAGCTCATCGGCCCCGTGCTCGTTTAGACACAGCCCCGCCGCAAGAGCCCCGGCTACGGAACACCCCGTGGCCGGCGGTGGTACATTTGCACCATGCAGTGCACCGAGTTCTTGGAGCGACATAGCGAATTCCGGGACGGGTTAATCGCGTCCGCTGGGGAATTGAAGCGCTTCGCGCGACATATGGCCTACTGTACCAGCTGTCGCCGCTACGACGCGACAGTTCGCCAGGCCGTACAGGTCCTTCACTCCGCCTCCCCGATTGCTCTCTCCGCAGACTTCCGTCAACGTCTCGATGCGCGAATCGCCGTAGAGCGCCGGCGCAAACCGAGACCTCCGGCGCGCTCGGGAATGTCGGCGTTGTTGGTGTTGGCTGCATTGGTGCTGCTGTTCTTCGAAATCGGGCAACGCCCCGGCATCATGCGGGCGCCGCTGCTCCCACCAGCCGCCTTCCCCAAGCCCGTGGCAAATGCGGGACTTCCCTTCGTCTCGTTCCAGGATCCGCGAGCGAGCATCGTGGGTGGCAACCCGTATCCGTACGGCACGGCACTGGTGCAGCCGCCGGCGTTCAGCTTCCAGCCCGCATCCGCGGGCCGCTAGCAGCTTCTCGGCCTTTCTCGGGGCACAGGGCGGCGGTAACTTCGCCTGTATGCCGGCGATTACCCTCGACGCGCTCCTGCGAACCCTCAAGAAAACCGCCGCGCCCCCCGCCGCCGAACCCGTCTATCTGCTCCACGGTGACGAAGATGTCCTCAAGGACGAGGCCATTCGGGCGACGCGTCCGTGGGACCGAATCGCGACTTCAATCTGGATGTCCGTTTTGCGCCTGATCTGACGCCTGAATCGTTCAACGCGCTGGTGAACACCCCACCGATGCTGGCCGAGCGGCGCGCGGTCGTGATCCGGGCTGTCGAGCAGCTCGGCAAGCGCAAGACGAAGCTGCGCGACGAGGTGGTTCGCTATCTCGCCCAACCGAATCCGACCACGGTCCTTGTGCTGGTCGTCGCAGCGGGTGAGGAGCCCGACGCCGACCTTGTGAAAGCATCCACCTCCGTGCTGCTCGAGCCCCTCTCCGCGGAGCGCGTGCCCCGCTGGCTGCGGCACCATGCCACGACCCTCAAGGTGACGCTTGCGCCGGATGCTGTGGACTTGCTCATCGCCGCGGTCGGGAACGACTTGAGCACGCTCGCCCGCGAGCTCGAAAAACTCGCCGCGTTGACGGGCGGCGCGACGCGCGAAGTGACCGCGCAAGATGTGACCAGCCTGGTGGGCGTGCGGCGCGGCGAGACGGTGTATGACCTCGTACACGCCGCCCTGGAGCGCCGCGCGGCGCGGGCCGCTCAGCTCGTCCAGCCCGTGCTGGAGCAGGCGGGAATGAGCGGTGTGAAAATCGTCTCGTTGCTCGGCACCCACCTGGTGGGCACGTCGCTGGCGCGGGCCGAGCGCGATCGCGGAGCGAACGTGGCGCGGCTGCCGGACATCGTATTCCGCCAACTGCTGGCGGTGCGGCCCTACGGTCTGCGCGGCTATAAAGAGGAAGCGGCACACTGGAGCGGCTGGAGCGCGCATTGGACTGGGGGCGAGTTGAGCCGGGCGCTGCGCGCGGCGCTCGCCGCGGACAATGCGCTGAAGACCGCCACCGTCTCGGACGATCGGGGGATTGTGACGCAGCTGGTGCTGGGATTTGCGGCGCTAAACAAGGAGGCGGCGTGAGGGCGGCGGTTCGGCGGTTGGGCGGTTGGGCGGTTGGAATGCTGACGCTAGGCTTTCTAACCGCCCAACCGCTCAACCGCCTAGCCTCCCAGACAGACGCCCGCCTCGTCGAAGCGTTGCGCCTCGCCCAATCGGGCCAGGTCGACTCCGGGCGTGCAATCGTGCGCCGGCTGCTGGCGTCGTTGTCACCCACCGATTCGGCGTATCCGCAGGCGCTGCTCGCGGCTGCGAAAATCGCGCCCGATGCGAAGTCCGTCGCCTCGAACCTCAACCGCATCGTCGTCGAGTATGGCGCCGGCCCGTGGGCGGACGACGCGCTGCTGCTGCTCACGCAGCTGTATTTCGCGCAGCGCGACCCGGTGCAAACGACGCAGGCGGCGGAGCGGCTGAATCGCGACTACCCCGATTCGCCGCTGCGCGCGCGCGCGAATTTCTCCGCGGCACGCGCCTACTTCGAGCTCAAGAACGAAGCGCGCGGCTGCGAGCTGATCCAGCAATCGCTGGACGGCGCCGGCGACGACGTCGAATTCAAGAATCAGGTGAGCTTCTACGCGTCGCGCTGCAGCCCGGCGTCCACGACCACCGCGACGACGACGCCACCGGCAGATACCGGGAATCGCCCCCCCACCCCCGCCGCCCCTCCCACGCCGGCGTCTCACGCGTACGCCGTACAGGTGCTGGCGGTGAAGAGCGCCGCCCAGGTCGATGACATGCTCACCCGGCTCAAGGTGATGGGCTTCGAGGCGCGTGTCGTGCGCGACTCGACCGGCTTCTTCAAGGTGCGCGTCGGCCGCTACGCGACCCGCGAGGAGGCGGTGCGCACGCAGCAGCGGCTGCGCACGCGCGTGGGCGGCCAGCCGTTCGTGGTGGAGGAGCCGTGACCACGGCGGGGGCGGGAGGAGCCACCGAAACGCCACTGATGCAGCAGTACCGCGACATCAAGGCCCGCTATCCCCAAACCATCCTGTTTTTCCGGATGGGCGACTTCTACGAAATGTTCGAGGACGACGCCAAGCTCGCCGCTCGTGAGCTGGGGCTGACGCTCACGTCGCGCAACAACGGCGGAGCGGCTGAGGTCCCACTCGCCGGTGTGCCCGTCAAGGCGGCCACCGACTACTTGCGCCGCCTCATCGGCAAAGGGCACCGCGTCGCGATTTGCGAGCAGGTCGAAGATCCGAAGCTGGCCAAGGGGATCGTGCGGCGAGAGGTCGTCGAGACCGTCACGCCCGGGACCGTGCTCAGCGATGACTGGCTGGTCCGGAATCGGAATAACTACATCGTCGCGCTCGATCCGCGCGGCGCGGCCGCTGGGCTCGCCACGCTCGATGTCACCACCGGCGAGCTCATCCTCGAGGTCGTGCCCGAGAGCGACATCGCGGCGGCCCTCGCTCGCTACGAAGCGCGCGAGCTGGTATTGCCCAGCGACGTCGCCGTTGCAACGGCCGTGGGAACGGTGACGGTGCGCGAGGCGTGGGAGTTCGACCCCGAACTCGCCCGTGAAGACCTGCTGCGGACCTATGGCATCGCATCACTGGATGGGCTGGGGATCGGTGCGGACGACCGTCCCGCCGTCGGGGCGGCGGGGGCGCTGCTGCGTTACGCACGCGAGCTCAAGCCGGGCGGGCTGCCCCACCTGGCCCATCCCACCATCGTGCGGCGCGGGGACGTGCTGCCGCTGGACGAGATGACGCGCCGCAACCTCGAGCTGGTCGAACCCCTGCGCGCCGGGGCTGAAGGCGCCACACTGCTCGACGTGATCGACCGGACGCTGACCCCGATGGGCGGCCGTCTGCTGCGCCGCTGGCTGCTGGCACCGCTCGTCGACCCCGGCGCGATCAATGCGCGGCTCGACGCGGTGCAGGTGCTCGTCGGCGATGGCCGGGGCCGCGAGCGGCTGCGCGAGGCACTCGACGGCGTGCGCGACGTGGAACGTCTCGCGGGCCGCGCGGCGTTGGGTCGCGCGACCCCCCGGGAAATGGGCGCGTTGCGGGACTCGATCCTGCGGCTTCCGGATGTCGCGGGCGCGCTGAGCGCCCTCGAGGGCGACCTCGTCTTCCCAGCCCTCGATTTGCTCACCGACATCGGCGAAGAGCTCGGCCGCGCGCTCGTCGAACGCCCCCCGGCGCAGCTCGACGATGGCGACACCATCAAAGCCGGTTACGATCGCGATCTGGATGAGCTGAAGGCGGCGCGCGACGGCGGCAAACAGTACATCGCCGCGCTGCAGGCGCGCGAGCGCGAGCGCACCGGCATCTCGTCCCTCAAGGTCGGATTCAACAAGGTCTTCGGCTACTACATCGAAGTCACGCACGCGCACCGCGAGCGGATTCCGGCCGACTACGAGCGACGCCAGACGCTCACCGGCGCGGAACGATACGTGACGCCGGACTTGAAGGAGTACGAAGCGAAGGTCCTCGGCGCCGAGGAGCACATCGCCGCGCGCGAGCGGGAAGTGCTCGACCAGTTGCGCCGGGGCGTCGGCGAGGCCATCGCCCGAGTCCAGGCGAGCGCGGCGCGGCTGGCTCAGCTCGACGCGTGGGCCGCGCTGGCCGACGTGGCGGAGCGGGAGCGCTACGTGCGCCCGGAGGTGACCGACGGGTTCACGCTGCAGCTCGAGGGCAGCCGCCATCCGGTCGTCGAGCGGATGATGCCGCGCGAGGCGTTCATCCCCAACGACGTGATGCTGGACGACGCCGGCCGCGTGGTGCTGCTGACCGGCCCCAACATGGCGGGCAAGTCGACGTTGCTGCGGCAGGTCGGGCTCTGCGTCGTGCTCGCGCAGATCGGCTCGTTTGTTCCCTGCCGCCGCGCGAGCATCGGCGTCGTGGACCGCCTGTTCACGCGCGTCGGCGCCTCGGACAATCTGGTACGCGGCCAGTCGACGTTCATGGTCGAGATGAGCGAGACGAGCGCGATCCTGCACGCCGCCACCGGCCGCAGCCTGGTGCTGCTCGACGAGATTGGCCGCGGCACGTCGACCTACGACGGTGTGGCCATCGCGTGGGCGGTCACCGAGTGCCTGCACAACACCATCGGCTGCAAGACGATTTTCGCGACGCACTACCACGAGCTGACGCAGCTCACGGAGGAGCTCGAGCACGTACGCAACTTCAACGTCGCGGTGCGGGAAGTGGGCGAGGAGATCGTGTTCCTGCACCGGCTGGAACCGGGTGGCGCGGACCGCTCGTACGGCATTCACGTCGGCCGGCTCGCCGGGCTGCCCGAGCCCGTCGTCACTCGCGCCTGGCAGGTCCTCAAACTGCTCGAGGCGGGTCATCACGTGGCGACGCAGCGCCCGCCCTCGCCGCTCGATGCCACGCAGCTCGGTTTGTTTGCCGCACCGGATCCGTTGCTGCTCGAGTTGGACGGGTTGGACGTCAATTCGTTGTCGCCACTCGACGCGTTGAATCGCCTGGCCGCCTGGCAAAAGCGCCGCAAGGATAAAAGCTCGTGAGGGCGCTCATTGGGGCGGGATTGATCGCGCTCGTCGGATGCCGCGGTAACGCGCCGCAGTCCGACGCGCAGGCGAGCCAGGCGGCGGCACCGCCCGAGTCGGAAGCGCCGGTAGCGCTGAATCCCGACGTGCCGATCGCCTATCCGCCGGCGCTCTTCGAGCAAAAGGTCGAAGGGGACGTGACGCTGCGACTGTTCGTGGATTCGACGGGAAAACTGATTCCCGAATCGACTCGCGTCGCCGAGCCCAGCGGCTATCCGGCGCTCGACTCGGCGGCGCTCGCCGGTGCGACGGGCCTGCGCTTCGCCCCTGCCAAGCGACACGGCGTTCCGGTCGCGACCGCGTTCCTGCAGCCGGTCGAGTTTCGCCAGGTCGGCACGACGCGCACGGGGGGCGGGGGCACCGTGACACTGCCACCCCCTCCCGCTCCGACTCCGGTGGCGCCGCCGGCGCCTCCCCCGGCACGGCCCAGACCTCGCCCGCCCGTCGTTCGTCCCGCTCCGGACACGACGCGCGCTGACACGACGAAAGCGCGGGCGGATACCACGCGTCCAGCTCCGGACACGACCAAGGCTCGTACGGATACGAGTGCCTCAGCACACTAAGCCCTACGCCAACGTCCTCGAGACGATCGGCTGGACCCCACTGATCCGCATCAACAAGGTCACGCGCGGGATCCGGACGCCGATGTACGCCAAAGCCGAGTTTTTCAATCCCGGCGGCTCCGTGAAGGACCGTATCGGACTGGCGATGATCGAGGCGGCCGAGCGCGATGGGAAGCTCAAGCCCGGCGGCTTGATCGTCGAAGCGACGTCGGGAAACACGGGCGTCGGTCTGGCGATCGCGGCGGCGGTCAAGGGGTATCGCTGCATTTTCACGATGCCGGACAAGATGTCGCAGGAAAAGGCGCGGCTGCTGCGCGCGCTCGGCGCCGAGGTCATCATCACCCCGACCGCCGTGCCACCGGACCATCCCGACA
>Ga0209157_1003592_pt1 | contig 11867 bp, 13 predicted proteins | sample GraSoiAngelo_135_FD_185892 | JGI IMG/M metagenome (GOLD analysis project Ga0209157, IMG submission 185892) | Grasslands soil microbial communities from the Angelo Coastal Reserve, California, USA - 14_0929_05_40cm (SPAdes) (version 2) | ecosystem: Environmental > Terrestrial > Soil > Grasslands ... | reverse complement strand
CACGAAGTAACGCTCGAGGTCGGGTGCGAGCTCCAGATACGCGGCCCGGATGCGGTTCATGCCGACGACGCACATCGCCTCGTGGTAGTTCGACGATCCGAGGCGGAGGTACGTTGCCACGCCGATGAAGAGCACCACCGGCAGGATGACCAGTGCGAAGAGGGTGAACCCCTCGCCGAACGCCGATGCCTGCGCGACCAGCGCCAGCGCCACGATCGCTCCCGTCAACGTCGTGAGGAACATCCCGGCGCGGCTGAACGACTCGTTCCAGGCGAGCGCGCGCGACGCGAGGAGGCTCCAGTGTTCGGTGGACAGGATCTGGAGCCGCATCGCAGGCGTCGCCGCGTCGCCCTGGCTGACGTCCGCCGGGCTCGCATTCGGACCCGGCTCGGCACCGATGCCCGTGCCGGCGAAGCTGCGTTCGAACGCCATCCTGCGGACCTCCCTCAGCTGCCGTATCCGACCGGCAGCAGGATGTCACCCTTGGTGGTCAGGTAATACACCTGCCAGTTGTAGTAGCCGCGGTACGCGTTGGGCTCCGCGCGCATCACCTCGGCGTACGCGGTCACGGCCCGCACGTATCGCTGCGAGTTGTTGTAGCGGAACAGCGCGTTGGGCATGTTCGCGGGAGCACCGTTCGCCTTCAGGTAGCGCGCGGCCGCGCGGATCGCGTCGCGGTCGGAGTTCACGTCGCCCTCGCCGTACGCCGCCCAGGTCCCCGGCATGAACTGCATCGGACCCTGCGCTCCAGCGACAGAGGTTCCGCGGATCCGACCCATGCGCGTCTCGACGAGGTGGATCGCCGCAAGGTACGACCACGGCACGCCGAAGTCGGCCTCCGCCTCGCGGTAGTACCGGGCCAGGTCGTCCATCGGCGCGGGCGCGACGATCCGCCACGCACTCGGCAGGTCCGGACCGGGTACGACCGTCGCGCGCAGATCGGCGGTCGCCTCGAGGTTCGCGGTCGCGACGGCGCGGAGGTCGGTTGGCACCGCGGCGAGGAACGCGTCATGCCACTCGGGTCGCGCCGCGACCGCCCGATAGGCCCGCTGTTGGAGATGACCCATCCACGCGAGGGTCGTGCCGGTCAGACGGGGGTCCCGCACGGCGCGCTCGGCGACAGCGACCTGCGCGGCGATCGCCGCGGGATCCGACGCGACGGCGGGCGGGTCTTCGCGCGGCGTTGCTGTCGGGAGCGTCGGTCCCGGCACCGGCGGGGCCGCGGTCGCCGACACGACCGGAGGAGCCGGCGTCGCGGGTGGCGCGCTCAACGCGGCGGGCGCGCCGGTCGTCACTCCGCAGCCGCTCAGGAGCACGACCCCAGACGCGAGGGCCACGAGGAATCGCGCACGGGACCGCGTAATGCGCATCGCACCGATCATTCTGATCGAGCGGTGGCTACATCCGTGAGCACGCCGCGGCGCGGCCGAGCAGCAGCTCGCGCTCGCGCGCGTTCTGGGTGAGTGATGCCGCGCGCTCGAACTCCGCGCGCGCCTCCTCGGAGCGGCCGAGCTTTGCCAATAGGTCGCCGCGCACGCTCGGCAGGAAGTGATACGTCCGCAGCGTCGGCTCCGAGCTCAGCGCATCGACAAGCTCGAGGCCCGCGGCGGGTCCGAAGGCCATCCCCACCGCGACCGCGCGGTTCAGCTCCACCACCGGTGAGGGCGTGAGCTGGGCGAGGGCGTCGTAGAGGGCGACGATGCGCGCCCAGTCCGTCTCCGTCGGCGTTCGCGCACGCGCGTGACAGGCCGCGATCGCGGCTTGCAACGCGTACGGGCCGAGCGCGCCGCCGAGCTGCTCGGCGCGGTCGAGGGCCGCGAGGCCACGACTGATGAGGAGCGCATCCCAGCGCGTGCGGTCCTGATCGAGCAGCAGGACGATCTCGCCCGACGGTCCGATCCGCGCGCGGGTTCGCGAAGCCTGGATCTCCATCAGTGCGACGAGGCCATGCACCTCCGGCTCCTTCGGCGCGAGCCCGGCGAGGATCCGACCCAAACGAAGGGCGTCCTCGCAGAGTCCCGCGCGCATGAGGTCGTCGCCCGCGGTCGCCGAGTAGCCCTCGTTGAAGACGAGATAGATGACCTGAAGCACTGACGCGAGGCGCGCGTCGAGCTCGGCGCCAACGGGCACCTCGAACGGGACGCGCGCTTCGGTGAGCGTCCGTTTCGCACGGACGATGCGCTGCGCGATCGTCGACACCGGCACGAGGAAGGCCCGTGCGATCTCCTCGGTCGTGAGACTCGCGAGCAAACGCAGGGTGAGCGCGACGCGCGCCTCGGGCGCGAGCATCGGATGGCACGAAATGAACATGAGGCGTAGGAGGTCGTCACCGACGTCGTCGGCCGCAGCGGTCTCGAAATTCCCCACGGTCAGCTCCTGTCGGAGCTCGAGCTCGCGACCGAGCTCTTCATGCTTGCGTTCGAGCCGCTCGTTTCGGCGCAAGCGATCGATCGCGCGATGCTTCGCGGTGGCCATGAGCCAGGCGCCGGGGTTGTCCGGAACGCCTGACTCGGGCCATTGTTCGAGCGCGGCGACGAGAGCGTCCTGCGCGAGATCTTCCGCCAGACCGACATCCCGCACGATGCGTGTGAGTCCGGCGATGAGTCTCGGAGATTCGATGCGCCACACCGCATCGATGGCACGGTGGGCATCGGTAGCCTTCACAGCGACCGATTGAAGCATCTAACCGCCGAACACCTCTTGGATCATCGAGTCGCCATCGCCGACGATCTTCCGAAAACGCTTCGCCCACTCGATGGCCTCTTCACGCGACTTCACCTCTACGAGCGCGAAGCCGCCGGTCAGCTCTTTCGTCTCGGTGAACGGCCCATCGGTGACGGTCAGCTTCTGAGGAGCTTCGCACGCGCGTGATCCCCTGCCCGAGCCCGCCGGTCGCGAGGAGGATGCCAGCTCGCCTGGTCTCTTCGGTGAACCTCGCCACCTCGGTCATGAGCTCCTGGCTTGGTGGAGCGCTCTGCACATCGCCGGTCCCATACATCAGGAATCGCATCTTGGTGTCTCTCCCGTCTCCTTATTGACCCGAGGGCTCCGGACGATGTCCGCGCCTCGGCTCTACACCGACGTCGAACAAGGCGCAGTCGATTTCGACAACCACTGAGCGTCGCGTTCCAGAGGGCTCGGCCGCACCGGCGCGGCGGAGGCCAGGAACGAACCGTTATCCGCTCACCCCACAAGCGCGCGCTCTGACTCTCCCGCTTGCGCTGCTCCTCCGGCGTCAGGTTCGACCCGGTAGACCGGCTCCCGGAGCGATGTGCTGCAAGGCCCAGCTGTTGCCGTCGGGATCGTTGAAGAAGGCCATGGTGATCCCTCCGCCGAGGTCCTGGACCTCTGTGACCTCCACACCTCGCCCGACCAGCTCCGCACGCGCGGCTTGAATGTCGGGGACGACAAGATGCAAGCGCTGCACCGAACCCGGCGGCGTATCCAGGATCCCCTGACCGATCACGATCGAGCAGGCGGAGCCGTGAGGCGTGAGCTGCACGACACGGAGCTCCCCGTTCCGGACGTCGTGGTCCAAATTGAACCCGACCTTGTCCTGGTAGAACGTCTTGGCGCGGTCCACGTCGGCAACAGGGATCGGCACCAGTTCCAGCTTCCAGTCCATGGTCAGCCCCCTTTCGCCAGCAGCTCGGAAAGCACGTCGTAGCTCTGGGCGACTCCCGTGCTCATGCCGGATGCGATGACCGCGTCGCGGACCTGCTGCGACGCGTAGCGCACCGTCGTCGTCACGGTCGTCTTGCCGTCCCGTTCGACCATGACCAGAGTGTCCACCGCCTCGCCCTCGTACCAGGGATCGTCGAAGACCTCGGTGCTCACGATCCGCTCGGGCCGCACGATTTCGCGAAACACGCCGCCCATGCCCATGTCTCCACCGGGACCGCGCCACACGTACCGATAGGCACCGCCCACCTTCAGATCGACCTCGCAGACCACCATCGTCCATCCGGCCCGGACACCCAGCCAACGCCTCAGCAGCTCGGGCTTGGTCCATGCATCGAATACCAGGCGGCGCGGAGCATCGAAGACGCGCGTCATCGCGATCTCCCGATCGGATGGCGTCGCGACCTGCAGTGTCTCGGTGTGCTTCCCGGTGTCCCTCACTGTGATCTCCCCTTATCTTCGCTTTCTCGGTCTGCGCTTCTTGTCTTGCGCCGTGCGTCCGCGTTTGTTCTGCGTAGCCTTCAGCTCGTCGAGCACGACGTCGAGCTGCTGGAAGCTGCCCTCCCAGAATCGGCGGTAACGCTCGAGCCACCCAGTCGCTTCCGCGAGGGGCTTCACCTCGAGCCGGCGGGGCCGCCGCTGCGCGTCCCGCCCTCGTGAGATCAGACCGGCGCGCTCCAGCACCTTGAGGTGTTTGGAGACCGCGGCCTGGCTGATCGCGAAGGGCTCGGTCAACTGTGTCACCGATGCTTGGCCGGACGCCAGCCGAGCCAGGATCGCGCGTCGGGTCGGATCCGCCAAGGCCGCGAATGTCGCGTCGAGGCGCTCGGCCGAGATGTGTCCATAACCGAGAGGTTCCATAACTAGGCGGTTGTATAACGCACCTGAGCGCTGGCCGTCAAGCCCCGCCGAAGAAGAAGGCGCGTAGCAGCTCCGCGATCTGCGAGGCGTACGTCGAATGCCCGAACCGATCGATCTGGGCGCGCGCATTCGTGCGTGCGTAGCTCTGACGGAACGACGGAGTCAGTCGCGGCCCTTCGTGGTGGCGATGTCGGCCTCGTTGCCCGCGGCGTCGGCAAGAGTCCACCACGAGGGCGCGAACTCGTCGCGCACCATCCGGCCTCCCGCGGCGAGCGCCGCCGCGATGCGGGCCTCCGCCTGCTCGTAGGGCACCCATATCGCGAGATGGATCGCGCCGCCGCCGTCCGGGCGCGGCTCGTTCATCTGCTCGAACCAAAGCGGCACCCCCCGGTTGTGGGGATCGACGAGGTCTTCGGCGGGGCTGTCGCGACGCGGCTCATACCCGAGTACGGCACGCCAGAACGGCATCACCTCGGCGCGAGAGATCGCGCCGGGGATGACGAGCAGGCTCTGGACCGCCGACGGGTCGGCAGAAAATCCCAGCTTTCGCGCGGCTGCCGAGATCTTACGGGCAAGCTCGACATGGCTCTGGATCATCCCCCCGTAGCCCTCGATGAACGCGACCATGCGCACGGTCACACCGTCGTGACGCACGTCGACGTCGGGTTGGAGATCGTCCACGCCTGGCAACGCACCGATCGCCTGCGCGAGCCGGGCGCCTGCGGCGAGGGACCCGGTTCGGAAGTAGGCGTTCGCGCCATCGCCTAGTACGCGCCAATCCTCGACGCCTTCGGACTCGCGGAACTGCTTGGGGCTGATCTGGTCGCTCATGGGGTCCTCCTGTCCGAACGTTGTACCGGGGTGGCCAGGGGTAGTGAGGACTAAGAGACGCGAGGTGAGCGCCCGGCCTTCGCGAAGAGGCGGACGCTCATCACACCCGCACCGACGGCAAGGATGCCGAGTGCGATGAGGAGACGCCTTGCGTCGTCGCCACCTCGTTCGGGTCGTCGTCTGTCGCCGTCCCCGTCGTCGCCGCCTGTTCCGCGGCCCGACGATCCGCCACCCTCCATGTCCACCACGGCTTGTTCGCTCCCGCGCGGGACGCTCCGCGCCGCAGCGTCATCGGCGATGTGGCGTGCGACATGTGGTGGGTCGGGTCGCTCGTGCCTTCGCCGCGCGGTGCGACCACGCCGGGGCGACCGAGCGGGCTTGGTGGTCGTGTGCTCACCCACGCCTGAATGGTAGGAGCGACCCACGAACCTTCACATTTGCACCACATCCCCGGGCCACTCTGCGATCGGTAACTCGCAGCCGAGGGAGGGAACGACATGACCCCCACGCTGGCAGGAGAGGCGAAGCAGACGATGCGGGCGATCGTCCAGGAGGGTTACGGCTCAGCTGACGCCCTCACGCTTCGCGTGATCGAGAGGCCGGCACTCGCCGAGGGAGGTGTGTTGGTGCGCGTCCGTGCGGCGTCGGTCAACGCCCTCGACTGGCACTCCGTCCACGGCGGGCTCATGATCCGCGCGGTCTCGACCCTGATGCGTCAGAAGGACGAGCCGGTCCGGGGTGTTGACGTCGCCGGGGTCGTTGAGGCGGTCGGCCCGAACGTGACGCGCTTCGGCCCGGGCGACGAGGTCTTCGGCGGCGCACCCGCGGCGTTCGCCGAATACGCGCTGGCACGCGAAGACCGCCTGGCGTTGAAACCTCGCAACGTGTCCTTCGAGCAGGCAGCGGCGGTCGGCGTTGCGGGACGGACCGCGCTCCAGAGCCTGCGCGACCACGCCCAGGTGAAGCCGGGACAGCGGGTCCTCGTGAACGGAGCCGGCGGCGGCGTTGGGACGTTCGCGGTCCAGATCGCGAAGGCTCTCGGAGCGCGAGTCACGGCGGTGACCGGCGCGAGGAACCTCGAGGTTGTCCGCGCGCTCGGCGCGGACGAGGTCGTCGACTACACCAAAGAGGACTTCGTGCGGCGCGGTGAGCGCTACGACGCGATCTTGGATGTCGCCGCGAACCGCTCACTCTCGGATCTGCGGCGCGCCCTGTCGCCCAACGGGATCCTCGTGCTCGTCGGAGCAGACAAGCGCGGTGGGACCGCGATCTTCACCCGTATCGCTTCTGCGTTCCTGCGCTCGCGCCTTTTGAAACAGCGCATCGTCTTCTTCGTGGCGAAACCGGATCTGGAAGACCTGTCCGTCCTGAAGGAGCTCATCGAAGCGGGCAAAGTGTGCCCGGCGATCGACCGCACCTTTCCGTTGAGCGAGGGTGCGGAGGCGGTGCGGTACCTGGGCACCGGTCAGGCTCGGGCGAAGGTCGTGATCACGATCGACTGAGCGTCACGACTGATGGACCGTCGGACGCTCCTCAGCTCACCGCCTTTTTCACGAGCGCGGCGATCTTTGCCTCATCGGCGGCAGTCAACTTCGTCAGCGCGAAGGCGATCGGCCACATGGCGCCGTCGTCGAGGTTCGCCGAGTCGTTGAAGCCGAGCGTGGCGTACCTCGCTTTGAATTTGGCCTTGTCCTGGAAGAAGAAGACGGCCTTGCCGCTCTTGTTGGCGTACGCAGGCATCCCGTACCAGGTCGTCGATGAGAGGGAAGGCGCGTTGGCCTTGACGATCGCGTGGATCCGCTTGGCCATGCCGCGATCCGGTTCCTGCATCGCGGCGATCTTCGCGAGCAGGGCGCTCTCGCCCTCCAAACCGCGCGCAGCCGCCTTCTGATCTTCGATGGTCTCCTTCAGCGCGGCCTTTTCTGCCGCCGTGAGCCCCGCGATCCTCCCGGACTTGCGCGTGGCTTTCTTTGCGCTTTTCTTCTCAGCCATATCAGGCCGTCACCTTACGGGCGACCTTCGCCGGCTGGAGGATCCGGATGGCGTTGCCGAAGGGGTCGCGAAGCCCCATGTCGATGCCGTAGAAGTTGTCGGTGGGCTCCTGGGTGAAGTCGGTGACGCCGCGCGCCTGGAGGGTGTCGTACAGACCCCGGACGTCGTCCGTCTGGAAGACAATGGAGCTCATCGCGCCCTTGGTGATCAACTCGCGGAGCTGCGCGGCGGTGGCCTCGTCGTGCAACGGCGGGCCCGGCTCCTCCAGGAAGATCTCGATGTCGGGGTCGCCGGGGACGCGCACTGTCAGCCACCGGAAGGGACCCTGCTTGATGTCCTTGCCAACTTCCAGCCCGAGCTTGTTGACATAGAAGTCAAGAGCCTCGTCCTGGTCGAGAACCATGACGGAGGTGACGTTCAGCTTGATCATCGCTTGTTTTCTCCCTCGCGAGATTTGATAGGGCGCTCCGCCGGCTACTCGGCGTAGGGCTGATCCTTTCCCTCCGCGCTGTAGCCGATCGACCAGATGTAGCCATCGGGGTCCGCGAACGTCCCGCCATACCCGCCCCACTGCAGCTTCGCCGCGGGCTTGAGGATCTTCGCACTCGCCTTCTTGGCTTCGGCCATGACCTCGTCGACGCGCTTTTCGCTACGGACGACGTAATTAAAGACGAGACCGCTGAAGCCGTCGCCGTCAGCAGTCACGCCGACCATGTCTGCCAGTCCGTCGCGGCCATAGAAGCCGACGAGCGAACCGCCGTGTGGGACGAAGAAGACGGAGATGCCCCAGTCGTTCTGGACCTTCCACCCCAGGCCCTCGGTGTAGAAACGCTTGGATCGCTCCATGTCTTTGACGCCAAGCAGGATCGCGCTTATGTGCGAGTTCATGTCGTGTCTCCTCTGCGAGTCTTTGATCGGGACGACCCTCAGGCTAGGGAGCCGCCGGCGCGGCGGCTTCTCCAAAACTGCTCGAAACACGACCTCGAGGTCGAGGGACTCGTCCTAGTCGACGATGACAGAGGTGACGTTCGGCTTGGTGATCATCGATCGAGTCCCCACCCGCGCCGCCACCCGCGGCCGCGTGGCCGTCATCTGGATGCAGTTGGGCGCCGCCAGCGGCCCGTGCCTCACGCGATAGTCCGACGGCGTCTCGCCGATGATCTCCCGGAACGTGCGGCTGAAGGTCCCGAGGCTGATGAAGCCGACGTCGAAGCAGATGTCGGTGACGCTGCGGTCGGTCTCGCGCAACAGGAACATCGAGCGCTCCACCCTCCGCCGCTGCAGGTATCGGTGCGGCGTCTCCCCGAAGGCGGCGCGGAAGCTGCGGATGAAGTGCGCCTCGGAGATATGGGCCACCGCGGCGACGGCGCGGACGTTGAGCGGCTCGGCGTAGGCGCGGTCCATCGCGTCACGGGCGCGCAGTAGGCGCCGGTTCAGGTCCTCGACCTCGCGGCTCACGGTAAAACGCTACGCCATCAGCGAGCGTGTGCTCAGCGCCCCTCGGCCGCGCTTGCTACTGCGCGATGAGCGCTCCGCGGTCGACGACGAAACGCTTCGTCGAGGCGACGGAGGGCGACTCGCTGAGCGGCTGGCCGGCGGTCCGATCGAGGACGTCGACCACGATCGTGCGGCCGTCTAGTTTCACCCCACTGATCTTGATGCGGTCGCCGAGCAGGACCGCCGGCGCCGTCGTGACGCCACCAGTGGCGTTCAGGAGCACCGCGAGGTATGAGAATGTTCCGCTGCTGCCCGGCTGGTAGATGAGCACGACGACCGTATCAGGTCGCCCGTCGCCGTCCACGTCCCCTGATGCGCGCAGATCGGCGAGCGTCGTTGTGACCTTGGTCGCCGATCCCGGCGCGGCCTCACGCTCGGCGCGGCCGTTCACAAGCGCGACCGTGTCGCGTTCGATCTTGAATGTGGCGTTCGACGGGTCCGGCGGGACGACGGACGACGTGACACCCGACGCCGCCGTGCCCGTCGGCGCACATGCCGCGACGAGGGCGACCGTGAGGAGAAGGACGTTAGGGAGCGTGCGCGTCGTCCGCGTGACCTTGCTCGCGTTCACGCGCTCATTCTGATGTCTTGCGCACCGACGGCGCGCGCCGCTCGACAGCGTGGCGGTCATCACTGCACTGACCGCATTACGGCGTTCAGCGGCGCGGCGATGCCCTCGATCGTCTCGATGCCCTCTTGCCAACTCACTCGACCGCCGGTGACGATCGCGATCGCGTAAGCGTCACCCGCTCGCGGCCAGACGATCCCGGTGCTGTTCACGCGCCAACCCTCTTCTCCCGGATACCACCCGTTCTTCAGCGCGACCCGGTCGCCGTTTGCCGCGTCGGTCCCTGCCGTGACGCCCCACCGCTGCTCTGGCACGATCGCGCCCAGCATGCGTATCGCGAGCGCACGCGACGGCGCATCGAGGATCTCGCCACCAAGCAGCTTTCCGAGGATCGCCGCCATCGCGCGAGCTGACGCGAAGCTCGCGCCCCAGGACGTCCCCGAATCCGGCGTGAATCCACCGACGCCCACGCTGCGCAGGTATGACGACACCGCCTGGCCTCGCCCGATCTGCTCCCATAGCTGCGAGGTCGCGTCGTTGTCGCTCTCCGTGATCATCGGCCACAGCAGCGCGAGGTCCTCTTCCGAAACGGGCCGATGATCCTCGCGCGCCTGCTCGAGCACGACGAGGAGCACGAGCACCTTCACGATGCTCGCTACGGGGACCTGGATGTCGGCGTTCTCGGCAAACACGAGGCCGCGCGATGGGACGACGATGGCCACGCCCCAGATGGGAGCCCGAGACCGCGCGAACGCCACCGCGGACTCCGACGCCTGAACGAGCGGACGCTCCACCAGGCCCGCCGCGCCCGACGGTGACGGCAGCGGGGACGGCGTTCGCGACGGGAGCGGCACCTCCGACGGCCGTGCGGTCGGTGCGACTGCCTGCGACGCTGCGCGCAGTTGGACTTGGAGAACATACGGGAGCTGGTAGCCCGCAACGCTGACGACCTTGACGGAATAGTCCTGCCCGCTTGGAAGGACGACGGAGCGCTCAGTCGCGTACTCGCGCCGGCTCACGAGCGTCATCCCATCAGTCAGGCCGGAGACCGAGAGGACCGCGTTGTCGAAGTCGCTCCGAGCGGTGAGATCTAGGATCTCGCCCGCGCGCCCATGCACCACGTAGGAGGCGATCTGTCCGGGTGCAAGAGAGCCACTGACCGAGCGCGAGGCGCCGGCGACAACGTCCAGCCGCTCCGGACGGTAGACGTAGTCCTCGGCCGGGGTCGATTGGACCTCCGCCTCCGACTCGTCGAGGAGGACGAGGCTGTTCCCGTCGAGCGCGTAGTGACGCGAGATCTCCCGGGTGCGGAGGCTGAACGGATCGGTCGCGCCGCGCGCGCGCAGGCGCACGAGGATATGTCTGCCCTCGATCCGGACCTCGCGCACGAGGATCCGGTCTCCGAGGAGAACGGTGGCCACCGGATGAGCCGCGCCCCTCTCGTTGCGGACCGCCGCGAGCTCCACGAACGTCCCGCTGCCACCGCCGCTGCTCACGAGCACGACGGCGGCGTCCGGAGCCAGGTTCCCGTCTAGATCCCCGAAAGCTGCGATGTCGGCGAGACGCACGGTGATCTTCGACGCCGAGCCCGGCGCGGCCTCCGCCTCGAACGTCCCGTCGCGCAGGGCGGCGCCGCGCGGCGTGATGCTCGTGGTGTAGGTGGCGTTCAGCAGGGACTGCCACGTGAGCTGCTTCGATTCGATCCGGACGAGCCATACGGCGACCGCGAGTACTGCAACTAGCGTGGTGACCCCCAGCGCGGCGACGATCCTCCACCTGGAAGGTGCCCGCGTTCCCGCGTCCGTGCCGCGCGTCGCGCCCACTCACGAGATCCTCCTCTCTTGCGTACCTGGCCGCGTGGCTCGGCCGCTGACGAGAGTCGGCCGAAGGGATCGCGCGGGCATGGTCGCACCCGATCGGGCCAGTTCCGTCTTCGGCTAAGCCGACTCTCTCCTACGAGGCCTGTCGCTCGCATGACCGCCGGAGCTGCCCCACCCGTGTGTTGATCGGCGTACGCGACCCAGCACGAAGACTCCCGTAGTCTCCAGGACACAGGCCTGCCCGTCGCACGCAGCATCGCGCGGCCGGTCAGGTCGAGTACCGTGATCTACGGCGGGAGGACAAGGAATGAGCAAGGTGCGTGTACTCGTCGGCACACGCAAGGGCGCGTTCGTCTTGGAGGCGGACGGGCAGCGCAAGAAATGGGTCGTCAGCGGTCCGCACTTTCCCGGCTGGGAGGTCTACCACGTGAAGGGCTCCTCGGCGGATCCCCAGCGGCTCTTCGCGTCACAGAACAATGGTTGGTTCGGCCAGGTCATCCAGAGGTCGGACGACGGCGGCAAAACGTGGCATCAGCCCGGGACGCCACCCGGCGAACCGCAGAAGCCACCGAGCGGGACGGCCAAAGGCGAGAGCAACAAATTCGCGTACGACGCAT
>Ga0209157_1003591_pt1 | contig 11869 bp, 13 predicted proteins | sample GraSoiAngelo_135_FD_185892 | JGI IMG/M metagenome (GOLD analysis project Ga0209157, IMG submission 185892) | Grasslands soil microbial communities from the Angelo Coastal Reserve, California, USA - 14_0929_05_40cm (SPAdes) (version 2) | ecosystem: Environmental > Terrestrial > Soil > Grasslands ... | reverse complement strand
AACGCCCTCTCTTCCGACATGCTTGCTTTCTCTCATCCAATTAGCTTCAGGCTCAGCGAGCCTCTAAGAGCTCACGTTAATACCCCTGAGGCCATTTTGTTGAAGATGAGATCTTGAAGAAGAGCACTGAGAAACTACTCATGAAAATTTACGCTGGTCGAGCCGATGTTCACCTCGATCTATACCGACTGTCGAACAAGCATCGGCGCAATCACGGGCGGGATTGCGACATGTACCCTAGCGACCCATTGCAGGCACCTCTATGGACAGTACTTGCATCATTGACTCATGCGCGACGAATGTTAGAGATTGGCTGCGGCCATGGGTACACGACTGCGGTGATGGCTTCGGCGGCCGGGTCCAATTGTCACGTGGATACGATTGAAGAGGATCCACTGCATGCAGCTCTTGCAGAGCAGGCGTTCCAGCAGCGAGATCTTTCTAGGCGCATCACTGTTCTCCCTGGGCGAGGATTAAGCGTACTTCCCAAGCTGAAGGGCCGCTACGACGTTGTGTTTCTGGACGGCGACTGGCGTGAATACCCACGATATGTTCCACATCTCCGCCGTCTCACGCGTCCGGGCAGCGTTGTTGTAACCGCGAATCTCAACCCACTCTTTGGAGGCTGGGGCACAAGGTTGCCCGGAAAGCCAGCGATCCAATCCTACCTGACACGTCTCGTAAGAGATCCGCATTTTCGCACATACGTGGTTCCTAGAGAATGGCATTCAATCAGCGTGCGCGTGTAGCGCCCAGAGTATTGAGTGAGTAATTCGCGTTAATCTTTGATAACATCAAATGCTAGGACAGAATGCTGACGAGTAGGGCAAAGCGGACGGTCCTACCCAAAGCTTTGAACTGTTGGCTGAATTGGGAGCCCAGAGAATGGCCTACAAGACGTGCTTGATCATTGGACCCGACGGAAGTACGCAATCTCACATTCACAATCTGATGGGTTGCTTCGAGCTAGCGAGCACGAAGGAAAGAGCCAGGATGAAGCTAAAGTCTGTCATTCCCGAATACTTCAGCTGGCTCCGTTCTCACGAAGAAGAAGTCGTGATTCCAACCAGGCCGAAGCTCGCCATAGTACAAGAATTACGAATTAGAGGAAGCCCAGGCGACGCCGGCGGCCCCGATCCTCTCCTTCATTGTGACAGGGTAGCGGCCTCGCATGGAGACATAACACGTTGCCTTCGGCTTCTCGCCTACACGAGAGAGGACCTGCTACAGCTCGTGTCTGGACTATCGAGGAAAGCGCTAGCCTGGAAGCCTCGACGAGAACCAAGGAGCGTCCAAGACGCGCTTCGACACATCGCCCAGGTCGACATCTGGTATCTATCCAGAATCGGAGCAGACCCGCGTCTCGACAAGACAAAGATGAGAGACATCTTCACGTTCCTCGACTATTCTCGGTCACTCGTCAGAGAAGCCTTGCCTGATCTAGCTAGGGCTCAACGCGCGAACGTCTTCTATCCCAAGAAGTGGTCAGAAAAGTCGTATCCTTGGACAGCCACTAAGGTTCTGCACCGTTTGGTGACGCATGAACGACAGCATACAAACTATTTGAGAAGAATTCTCGCCCTATCAGCCAGTCCAGTTCTGCGAGTTGAGCAAGACTAATGGACTTTAGACAAGCTTCACGAATTCATGACGGCTAGAAGACAGAAGATCTTTCTCGTCACTGGTGGCTCCGGTCTACTGGGCTCGAGACTTGTTCGGAAACTGTTGGAGGACGGCCAGAGAGTCAGGGTTCTCGATACAAGAATTGGAGAGCTTCGCGACATTAGAACCCATCCGAAGCTCGAGTTTCTCGGAGTTGGCACGGGTCACCGCAGTGGTGGAATGGTGGATAAGGCCACAGTTTACAGAGCAACGAGAAATGTCAACGTGATCTATCATCTGGCGATCAACTGGAATGGTTACACCTGGAGACACAGTCTTCCACTCCCAGAACTTTTCGACGCCAATATCAGAGGAACCCATAATCTGCTCGAATCGGCAAGATCCAGGAAAATTGATCACTTTCTTGTCTCAAGTAGTGCCGCAGTATATGGAGAGACCCAGCGCACTTTGTCATCCAGAGATCGTTCCTTGTTGAAGGGAGTCGTCGACGAGGAGTCGGCTTGCAGGCCCTATCTCTGGGACGGAGATCCTGGTCCCGGGTATGCAGTATTGAAGTTAGCAATAGAGAATCTCTGTCTGATGTATCATCATACATACTCATTACCGGTGACTGTGTTCCGGATAGAGTACGTCTTTACGAATATGGAACAGTTCAAAGACGGGGCCAATGTTCACGTTGACGATGTGGTTCGAGCATTCTCAATAGCCACATTGAACAGGCGGTCGTGCGGTCAGGTCTTCAACCTCGCCTATCCGGTACCATACATGTCCATCAGGAAGATTTCGAGAATGTTAGGCTGGAAGCCCGAGTCTACCTTGAACTTCCTTCGGTCAAGACGACACAATGCCATCAAATAGTTCTAGACACCTCTCAAGACGCGAGGACTGTCATTCGCGTTCAGGCTAGGCTTGTATTGGGGCGTATTATTGGATGTAGGTCAGGGCAATTCGCGTCGCTTGCAGTAATCACTATTGAACCTGGAAAAGGAAACGATTGAATAACCAAAAAAGGTGGAGTGAGGAGAGCGGGATTTGGAATTGTCTAGTATCCGGCGCCTCGAGCCAACTAGGCTTCCATCTCCATGGAGAGGAGCGCTCGAGAGAGAACTAGGCAAGCTCAAGGCTAGAAATGATGTGATCGCCTTAGGGGTCTGTGGATCTGTAGCGCAGGACGATATTTGGCCCGGGTCGGATCTAGACATTGAGGTTGTTGTGAAGGGCGACAAGCCGAAGGAGATTTTCACTACCGAACAAGAGGTCAGTGTCGACTACGGCTATTTTGGAGAGAACCAGCTCAGCGAAATTCCCTTTGATACTAGGCCGGTCCATGATCCTTCTGGGATTCTCACGAGAGAGCTTGAGTCTCGTGTTAGGGATGAGGTTGTTCGGAAAGCGCTCGATGCCGTATTGGATCGAAGCCAGAAGGTCTTGGGCTGGGCCCAAACTGCGCTCGCTGAGGATCCTTACTCGGCCCTTGCTTGGGTTACTTCGGCTTCCCAATGGTTGGCTGAGATCTTCACTTTGTCGGCGGGTTTGAATTGGACCCATCGACGAGTAGTAAGCCGTCTAGAGAAAGCTACAACAAAACTGCATCGTGATGACATCCTCCAAGATTACGGTAAGTTGATGGGTTTTCCTCAGACTCTGGAGAGAGCGGGAGAATTGTTATCGGACCTCCAGTTGGGATATCGAGAAATCTGGAGCTACTTCAAGGGGAAGAATGGACCCGTCTATATGGTCCAGCAGCCTGACTCTGAAGCCTGGTTCAGGAATAGAATCGTGCCGCTCTATGATTATGACAGGCGAGACCTGGTCAACCTTGTATATTCAGAATTCCGCTTCATTCTAGCCTTCATTTTCAGCGTAGCCGGATACGAGAGAACACCGGACGTGGTCTTCCGTGACACTACGAGATTTGAGGGACCACCCGCGAAGTGGGCCGATCGATATAGGAAGATACTCCATTACTTTTCCGCTGATGAGGTTCCGGGACTGTTAGACTTGGCTAAGGATCTCTTAGAAGAAGGGAAGGCCCTTGCTGTGGATGAACCGTGGACTCAGAATCGATGACCAAGCTCTAGATGCATATGAACGGCTACAACATACCGCCAGCGGCTTCATGAACCGAATTCACGAGGATTTCAAGATCTGGATAGTTGCCGCAGCATTGGTAGCGGTACGTCAGGATTAATCGTGCCTAGTGTCGACTTTCCAGTCTTCGACTCGGTTCTTCAGTAGTCATCAGTCTCATCATACTCACAGCGGCGATGATGTAGACTATTTCGATGAATTTGACTGTGAACGGGACTGCGCTCAACGTCGTCAATGTCTGCTGCTTTACCCCGAACGGAGTCAATGGGGTAGCGAGCGCGACAAGGTAGAGTATGATGGAGCCGATGAAGCCCGCTACGCCGATCCCGATCATCGTCGGCTCCCTGTACACGAGCGTAACCCATGCCCAGACCAGCTCGAACGATCCTAGAACGAGGAAGAAAGCGGGGACGAGCCAGACAGCCTCGTCGCCGAACATACTCTTGGTCATGTCTGGAGTGGCGAAGCCGTACAGCCCCACCCCAAAATGGGCGAGTCCCGCCAGCGCAGCCGCCGTTGCGGCCGTCACCTTCCATTTTTTCAAAGGATCCTGCGACAATGAGATTCGCTAAAGAATGAAACCCACTGGATTTTGAGCTTTTGCCAACATTGCTGCGGAATCCGTTCCTAACGTCCAATGGGCTCGATTCTTTGAGGAGGAAAAAACATGGGAAAGTGTCGGTCTCTCTTTCCTGAGAACGACACTAATTGGTGAGGTGGAAGAGTGTGGTTCCACCTGTTGGTTCTTGGAAGAGACCTGGGAGTGTTGTTCCTTCTTCTGGAGCGCCTGCTGGTGCGTTGATGAGACAGCTGACCTGTAGGGTTAGTCCCGCAAATGTGGCTTCAGGACCGATAAGGGTCACTGTAACGAGAAGGAGTCCGCCCTGAACACCCGGGTTGGGTCCGCCGTAGGATTTGAAGCTCCGGAACCCTGTCACGACCCATGTCCCTCTTGCGAACACGGACCCATCAGGCTTGTAGTGAGTGAAGGACCCGCCGCCAGTGGCGATTGCATTCGTGCCATCGAATGCGCCGGAACCTGTAAGACGTAAAACATCTCCCGCGACTATCGGTGTTCCAGGAACGGTGTTCTCAGCCTTGGCTGAGTTGGGGCTTACGAGGTTGAAGGAGTAGGATGCTGCGCCTGTCGCGTGCGCAATGCCTAGCATGGCTGTGGTCAAGGCGAAGACTGCCAGGAATGAGCTCAAGGTAAGGAAAGCTGTTTTCGTTGTCGAATTGTTCATGTGCACGGATTCCGTCAAGCTGAGATAAGTAACTTTTGCTATTGGGAAGCGCCGGAAAGTGGCTTTGATTGACAATGCCCCCAGAGCTGGTGTTCATCGGGGTGAGCAGATCTGTTGTTCTCGTACCGCGGGTGTCGCTTCCAAAGCGATGTAGAGATTGTTACTCGTGTTGTGGACGAGCCACTTATTGAAGGAGCATAAGTTCTAGGATTGTTACCTGGAGAGTCATGAAATCCGATTCAGTTCGAGCTGGGATGAAGAGCCTTGATTCCGCCTTTTACGCACATTACGAGTCAGGTGTCGAAAAGGACAGGCTTCTCACTGGCAGTTCCAATCTCGAGTTTTACCGAACAAAAGAAATCATCTCACGATTCCTTCCAAAGAAACCTGCTACTATACTGGACGTTGGTGGAGGCCCGGGACGATACTCGTTCTGGCTTGCCGGGAAAGGACATCGTGTCCACCTCGTAGACATTCTCCCACTACATGTCAAACAGGCCGGTGACACGCAGAGAAAGTCGAACGAAGAGCTTGCTAGTATCAGCCTAGGAGATGCTCGAGAGTTGGATTTTCACGATAAGACAATGGATATTGTGCTATTGTTCGGGCCACTGTATCATCTCGTTCAGCGTAGGGAGCGTATGAGAGCTTTGTTGGAGGCTCGTCGGGTATTGAAGCCTGGGGGCAGGCTGTTTGTTGCGGCCGTTTCTAGGTTCACGTCAGCCCTGGACGGCTCTCTACATGGGTACATTGAGGATCCTGCTTTCATGAAGATTATCAAGCAAGATCTGAAGAACGGACAGCACCGGAACCCAAGGAACGTCCCCGAATATTTCACCACTGCGTTCTTCCATCATCCGAAAGAGCTTGAAGCCGAGATCAGCAAGGCAGGCTTCAGGTCTGTCAGGACGTACGCGCTTACTGGTTTCGCTTGGCTGCTTCCGAGGTTCAATGAGTATTGGAAGGATCGTGAACTTCGAGGGAGACTATTGACTCTTCTTGAAAGAACGGAGAGTGAACCGTCGTTGATGGGTGTCAGTGACCATTTGCTGGCAACCGGAAACAGATGAGCCTGACGCACTCTCACCCGGAGAGAGAGTGTTTTGGATACTTCATCATTGTCTCCCAATGTTACCCTGTTTGGAATGCTGCTTCTCAGAGAACTCAAAGGATCTTTAGATGTGATGTTCTTTGAATACGAAGAACACGGCCTTGATCAGATAGACTCCTCCTAGGAACATGGCCGTTCTGCCAGTCCAAGAGATCGGGTCTCCAGGAGCCCTTCCAAAGAACACGGACGCCAGTCCTACACTCGTCAATGCTAGCGATAGAAAATACCAGTAGAGGGTACCTGATTTTGCTCTGGGGTACAGCCTGGCAAACAATAGCGCACTGACCCCGAATAGTGTTACTGCAAGACCGAGAACTGTCATCCTCAAAAGTGTCTGGCCTATCCCTGGAACGAAAAATGCGGGAACCATTCCTTCCAGAGCTGCGAAGGCGTAGAAGCTCGTGAACAATAGGACCCCCGCATAAGCTAGTATCATGATTGGTTTCCTATTTCTTACGGCGTTTTGTATAGACGCACGTTTGTTGATTCCAGCGCTGGCAACGTGGAACATCGAGGCCAAGAGTGCCCCGGTGTTAGAGATGGTTACTGCAGGATTCGGTCCGCTAGGCAGATTGGTCAACCATCCCCCGAGAAGAGAGCCCGAACCCCACGCCAATGCGCCTGCTCCGAGCAGCACCAAGAAAGGCCGACCATTTTCCAGATAGCTCTTCAACGCGATGAACGCCACAATGCATGAAGTGGAAGCGAGAAAAACAGTGTAGAGAACCGCGTTCAATAGAGGAGGCTCAAACGCAAGACTCCTGTCAAACTGAGCCGTGGGAGGGAGAATAAAGTTGAATATTGCAACTATTCCGATGAAGACTGGAAGAGGAAGAGCACTTAGAACCGGAGCGTGCCAGTGCGAGGGACCAGTGACTCCTTGATGCTGAATGTATTTCGGAATCATTCTGTTTGATTCTGACAAGACCCTATGCCTAGCGCATCCAGGAAATCTCTGTTAGAAAGAGAAGGGAAAGGGCGCGAACGAATGAAGTTCTTGTAACTTGTCAGGGAACTCTAACAGTAACAGTAAAGACGCCTTGGGGAGAGTTTCTAATATTAGGCCAGAGCGAATCTAGCCACGGACTTATCCCCCTTGGGAACTAGTGCAGTCGTCGCTCTCCATGATTTTGAGGAGTATGATCCTCATCCTCAGGGATGACATTGTAACGACTCTTACCCGGAGAGGGTGTGTTTTGGATCTGTATCGCTGGAGCAGCCGCAGCAGTCTTGGCATCGCCCGCATGCTAGACAGAGATAGACTCCTTGCATGGGGTCTTCGAGCTTGCCGCATCGTGGACAGTCCTTCCATCTGAGCCAGTCCGGAGCATTCCTGCCCGACATACTGGTGGTAGTATAGTCTGTTCTGACTTATCTACATGGCGGAATCAGGGGAATCGACTCTGGACAAATGGAGTCGATCCAATTCTCATGGCACGAAGGAGAACCTGTTCTTGGCCAACGTCTGTGTGTTTCGAGAACACTGACAAACTAACCCTTGGCTAAGATTCCCGTTCCGCCGGCTCCTTAGTATTTCCAGACTTTGACCGCAAACTTGCAAGCTCTCGTCTGTAATTTTCTAATCGAACATGACAATCTCGACAAATTCCGATTGTTTCTCCCGTCCGTTTTCCGGAATCATCTTTTACATGGTCCTTGGTCAAGTCGGCCTTCATTCCACAACATGGACATTTACCCCATACCAATCTGAACCCGTCCCGGGGTTATTATTACGGGGAGCCTCTGACTTAAGCTGAACTATTGGTATCTCATTATATCTTTGGCTTCCCACAAGGTTAATCGGCGAGACTGTGAAAAGTAATGCTGATCTAGTAATGACGGAAGTCAAGCGAGTCTACATGTGTCAGGCACCTCGGTGCGAGAAGGAAGCTAACGTGAGAGTTAGCGGCATTTGGACCGAACGCTACTATTGCGATTACCACGCGGGCCGACGTTCGCTAATCAATACTTTCCGGCGCAAGCAGAGACTCTAACCCTTCGTTGATTCGATCACATTCCGTTAAATCCGGGGCACTAACACGAAGACTGAGACGATCAATAGTCTCGGACTCTTCCTAATAGCAGTAGGTATCTTGTTAGCGATTATTGGAACCTACGTCATATACTCCTCTTGGAGCGACTATTCTGAGTGCGCTCTTGCTCCATCAGCAGTGTGTCAAGTAACAACTCAGGCGTATATTCAATTCTTAGGTAGACAGATTTACGGAAATTTGACGGCCTCTTACGGGCTTATCTCGATGATAGTTGGTGCTATTCTCTACACATCAGCTCAAGTAAGGAAAGTTGGAGTTGTCGCGAGAGAAGTTAGCTCGAATTCTCCGAAAAATGAAAAGCCTTGATTGGTTAGCTCATTCAAGCTCGTCTCCCACCAGGAAGCCGTGAACAAGCTCTCTGTACCTTGCTTGTAGTGCCGTAAGCTCACCAAACTCAAGTTTGTGAATCTCTTGTTGACGCTTTCCCAACCACTCGTAAAACGCCCTCAACTGTCCGGTGTACGATTCAATCAGGTCGAGAAGTCTGACTTCCTCTGGTCCGGTCTTCAGGTAGTTCTTCGCGGGGCCTTTCCAACCCTTCCAGGCTCGGAAGTTTTCTATGCGGAGCTTTATTGACGTTTCAATTCCTGTTTCCCGATCCCAATGTGTCGTCGCCATCGTGTCGACGATGCTTTTGTGAAGAGCGTAGTTTCGGAGCTGTTCAACGAACTGATGCTGGGGTGATCCTTCGATTGTACGGTGCCGTTCAGTGTAATACTCTTTTTCGAAAGGAGTTCCTTTGTACAATTCCCTCACCAGAACATGCGTGTGGTCCCGAAGGGATATTGCGGCTGCTAGATAGTTGTGAAGTCTTCTTACGACTTCCATGAGGAAGGCGTTAAGCTTCTTCTTGTTTCCAACCCGAGAAATCTCCTGTGCCAGCTCTGGTTTCGAGTACGCAACAAGTGCTTTTTTGAGTTCGTTGTAGTTCTGGTTCAAGATATAGAACGTAAAGCCCAACATCCTGATTTTTTGAGACACTGACCATCCCTTCGTCTGCAATATCTTATTCTGAAGGGCTAGAGGGTCATCTTCCGGTATCATCTCGGCCAACCCATGATTTCCCAGCAGCGTAATTTATGGTTGCTATGTCTCATGATTTGGCGAAGGCTTTTTCAAAAATAAGAATGCGAGCCTTTGGTATCTAGCGGCTGACGGACATGATCGTTCAAGATTGATTCTCTTGCCACGAAAGCCAGGAAAAGACCCAATCCGCATTCCTTGGATGGGTTTCATTTACAAGCGATCCGACGAAGGATCAAAGTTTTTATTCGTGAACAGATGATGAAAGGGATCCAGAACGAGGATTCCTTAAGAAAGCATGAAACAATCGTCGAAGAATAGCCTCAAGCGTTCCATTGTCATTTGGCTGATTAAGCCGACTGTTCTTGTCGCTCTCGCATATGCAATTTGGTTCTCGGTAGGAGCTGTCGCTGAAAAGTTAGGCTACGGCCCGTGGATCACCATCGCTGCTCTGGGAGTCTACCTCGCTGATGCCACGAGACTCTCCAAGGCCCGAAGGTCGGTGCTCAAACGAGCTTTTGTTCCTACCATAGTCACAACACTAGTAGCAATATTGCTCAGCTCGCCCATCGACATAGTTGGTTCAATCCTTACTTTGACCAGTCTGACGGGTCGTTCCTGGGACATTTTCGCCTTGGGCCTCGAAAAGAAGACACCTCGACGACGTATGCATGGAGCCGGCTCGAGGACAGAATTTCGCGGAGGACATCCTCGGAAGGCTAGGTAGCCTTTTTCGTATCTCTTCGAACTGGTTTTCGACAGGAAAATCTCTCAGCCCGTGCTCGCACGTAGTCCAGACTCGCTAGGGCGATCTTGCCCGCATTGAGGACCTAGTCATTTAGTCCAAGAGATGTACTCTACAGAACTCCCGTATGGTTTCATTCGTGGATATGATAGGATAATCTCGTTTTTTCTTGGGTTTCGGGATTACTTTTATCCGGGTCTGCTCGTCTAATATCTTCACCCAGTACAATCTGGAAGTTTACTAGGTGTAAGTAATCATCTTGAATGAGAAACAACCATCCGTCACCAGTCACGATTCATCAGCTGGGAGCTTAACACCAGCCGATATCATACGTGAAGCCATCTCTCGTCCGACCATCTTCAAGGATGAACAGCCCCTCAGCCTAGAATATACTCCACAACGCTTACCCTACCGGGAAAACCAGTTCAGATTCCTAGCAGAACTATTCAGATCAGTAGTCAACAAGCCCGGGACCACCAGTCCACGAGCAATGATCACAGGCGACATAGGAACAGGTAAGACTGCATTAACACGAAGATTCGGGACAGACATCTCCCGAACAGCCCGATCATTGAAAGTGAACCTGCAATACCAGCACATCAACTGCCGCGAATACCGAGGCAGCCTCTTCATGATCCTCAAACGGATCGTACAATCACTCTCACCCCAATTCCCACAACGAGGATTCAGCAGCGACGAACTACTACACGCACTACTAGACCAACTAGAAGAGAAAAACCTCTACATGATACTCACCCTCGACGAAGCAGAAGCACTAATCGCGGCCGAAGGCTCAACAAGCCTCTACAATCTAACCCGTATACAAGAAGAACGTCCCGGACGACAAGCAAGACTATCACTCATAGTCATCCTCAGAGAAACAAAGAAACTAGAAGAACTGGACAAGAGCACACAAAGCACCCTCCAACGCAACATCATACGACTAGAACACTACTCCAGCCCACAACTCGAACAGATACTGCGTGAACGTATCGATCTAAGCTTCAAAGAAGGAACAGTCCCCGAAGCACTAGTCAGCTTCATCGCAGACATCGCCTCCAATAATGGGGACGCACGATACGCCATCGAACTATTATGGAGAGCAGGAAAATATGCGGACTCGGAAGAAAGCAAAGAACTAACACCTGACCATATCCGGACCGCCGCAAGCAGCCTCCACCCAGTCCTACGACCCGAATACGCTCAATACTGGAACACTCACGAGAAACTGATCATCCTAGCCCTAGCAAGAGAACTGGAAAGAACCGGAGAAGCATACGCGACCATGGGAGAGGTCGAGATCGCCTACAAAATGGCGTGTGAACAGTACAGGGAGATAGCTAGGGCACATACGCAGGTCTGGAAGTATGTCCAGAACCTATCCGCTACAGGCATCGTCTCCGCCAACCCGTCCACCGAGGGCTTCAGGGGCAAAACCACTCTCTTGGGTTTGATTAACGCTCCAGCAGCGGCTACAAGACAATGGCTGGAATCAATGCTGACCGCTACCACTACGCCGACGATATCAGCCAGTCCATAGATTGACCGCAACAACCGCACCTGCAGAAGCTGTCACAAATGTAAGGGGCCTCGACAGGATACTCTCCAGCGCAGGCAGAATCAGGATTCTTCAGTATCTATCCTGTAGCGGAGAGGACAATCTAACCGATATCGCCCGCAAAACCAGCCAGAGCTACACAGCCACCGCAAGACATCTGGACCAACTAGTCGAAGCGGGAGTCGTCCAGGAGAAGAACTATGGTAGAGTCAGGATCTTCAGACTGTGCGTGGAGAGAGAGCAAGTAAGAATGCTACGCGACCTAATTGTGGGGTGGGACCCGACTGTGGTTGAAAATGGTGGAGAGGCCTAAACTTGACTTTGAGCCAATCATGACCGCGACAGTTCAATTCATGAACAATGTTATCATCCGTGGCCCCGGTCGGTTGTTAACCGCCTTGCGTGGTGGGCTGTCTAACC
>Ga0209157_1003589_pt1 | contig 11877 bp, 12 predicted proteins | sample GraSoiAngelo_135_FD_185892 | JGI IMG/M metagenome (GOLD analysis project Ga0209157, IMG submission 185892) | Grasslands soil microbial communities from the Angelo Coastal Reserve, California, USA - 14_0929_05_40cm (SPAdes) (version 2) | ecosystem: Environmental > Terrestrial > Soil > Grasslands ... | reverse complement strand
GTGCAGAAGGCGCTCGCCGAGGCACGCGCGCTCGTAGGCTCGTGAGCGCAGGCCGCCGGCGCGCCGCCGCCCTCGCCGCCGCCGCCCTGGCCGTGCTCGCGCTGGACGCCTGCGGCCGCCGCGGCAGCCCGCTGCCGCCCGAGATCCGCGTCCCGCAGGCGGTCAGCGACCTGACCGCGGTCGAGCGCGAGGGCGGCATCGAGGTCGCGTGGACGGTGCCGTCCCGCCGCGTCGACAACTCGCGGATCCTGGAGCCGGGCATCGCGCGGCTCTACCGCGTCGACGACACCGGCGCCGGTGAGCCGCGGCCGGCGATGCTGCACCGCGACCGCGTGGCCGGCTACACGGAGATCGCGACGTTTCGGCTGCAGGATCCGGCCTCGTCGTCCCTGCGCGGCAACCGCATCACGTACGTCGACCGCCAGAACCTCGCCTACGGCCGCCGCTACACCTACGTGGCGACCACCGCCGACGCCTCGGGCCGGACGAGCCCGCCGTCGGCGCGCGTCTCGATCACCTACATCGCGGCCCCCGAGGCGCCCCAGGCGCTGCGGGGCGAGGCCGGTGACCACGCGGCGCGGCTGAGCTGGCAGCCGCCGGCGAAGCTCGCCGACGGCACGCCGGTGACGGACCCGCTCGCGTACGAGGTACTGCGCGCCGGCAATGTCGCCGCCGAGCCCTCCCCGATCGGCCGCACGGCCCCGGGCGTCACGTCGTTCGAGGACCGTGGCCTGGAGAACGACCGGACCTACTACTACGCGGTGCGCGCCATCCGCGCGGCGGGGGCGGCCAGCGCGGCCGGCGAGGCGAGCCCGCGGGTCGCGGTGACGCCCGTGAAGACGACGCCGCCCGCGCCGGTGACCGATGTCGTCGCGCTGCCGTCGCGCGGCGAGGTGCGCCTGTCGTGGCGGCCGAGCCGGGAGCCCGACGTGGCCGCGTACATCGTCTACCGTCGCGCCGGCGGCGCGCCCGCGACCCGCGTGGGCTCCGTGCGGCCGCCGACGACGACGTTCGTGGACCGCAACGTGCCGCCGGGAACCTACCGCTACACGGTGACCGCCCAGGACGCCAGCGCGCGCGCCAACGAGAGCCGTCCGTCGACCGAGGTGACCGTCACCGTGCCTTGACTTCCCGCCCTCGGTGAGCAACGATTTCCTGCACATGACTCCCACCACCCACTACCCCTATCGTCACGGCCAGCTCTGCTGCGAAGGGGTGCCGCTGACGAAGCTCGCCGACGCCGTCGGGACGCCCGCCTACGTCTACTCGAGGGCCGCGCTGCTCGAGAGCTACGGAGCCTACGACCACGCGTTCAAGGACGTCCCGCACCTCGTGTGCTACTCGATCAAGGCCAACTCCAACCTCGCGGTGATCGCCACGCTGGCGAGAGCCGGCGCCGGCGCGGATATCGTCTCGGGCGGCGAGCTGCACCGGGCGCTGCGCGCGGGCGTGTCGCCGAAGAGGATCATCTTCTCGGGCGTCGGCAAGACGCGCGACGAGATGCGCGACGCGCTCAAGGCCGAGATCCTCCTGTTCAACGTGGAGTCGGTGGGCGAGCTGCGCGCGCTCGACGAGGTGGCGCGCGAGATGGGCACGCGGGCGCCGGTGGCGCTGCGCGTGAACCCCGACGTGGACCCGCAGACGCACAGGTACATCGCCACGGGGCTCAAGAGCGCGAAGTTCGGCATCCCGTACACTCAGGCGCTGACAGCCTACGAAGAGGCGGCCCGCCTACCCGGTCTCCAGGTGGTCGGCGCCGACATGCACATCGGCTCGCAGCTGACGAAGACGTCCCCGCTGGGCGACGCGGTGGCCCGCGTGGCGGCGCTCGTCAAGCAGCTGCGCGAGCGGCGGATCGAGATCACCACCATCGACGTGGGCGGGGGCCTCGGCATCCGGTATCACGACGAGACGCCGCCCAGCCACGCGGAGTACGCGACGGTGCTGCTGCCGGCCCTCAAGGAGCTCGGCGTGACGGTGCTGCTCGAGCCCGGGCGCTCGATCGTCGGCAACGCGGGCGCGCTGCTCACGCGCGTGCTCTATCACAAGCAGACCGACGCCAAGACGTTCGTGGTCGTCGACGCGGCCATGAACGACCTCGTGCGGCCGGCGTTCTACGACTCCTATCACGCGATCGTGCCCGTGACCGAAGCGCGGGCCAACGCGCCCGTGGAGACGGCGGACGTGGTGGGACCGATCTGCGAGTCGGGCGACTTCTTCGCCAAGGATCGCGCGATGCCGCGGCCGGAGGAGGGCGACCTGCTCGCCATCCTGAGCGCCGGCGCCTACGGCTTCGTGATGGCGTCCAACTACAACACGAGGCCGCGGCCCGTCGAGGTCCTCGTGGACGGCGATCGCTATACCATCGTGCGCCGCCGGGAGACGTTCGAAGACCTGGTGGCCGGGGAGACGACCGCATGAATCCGACCTTCACCGGTTCGTTCGTCGCGTTGGTGACTCCGTTCAAGAACGGCAAGGTGGACGAGGCGAAGCTGCGCGAGCTGGTCGAGCTGCACGTGGCCAACGGCACCGACGGTCTCGTGCCATGCGGCACCACCGGCGAGTCGCCGACCCTCTCGCACGACGAGCACAAGCGCGTCGTCGAGGTCGTGGTCGAGGCGGCGAGCCGGCGCGTCAAGGTGCTCGCCGGCAGTGGCTCGAACTCCACCGCGGAGGCCCTCGACCTCACCCGGCACGCCGAGCGCGCGGGCGCCGACGGGGCGCTCGTGGTGAACCCGTACTACAACAAGCCGACGCAGGAGGGGCTCTACCGGCACTTCCGCACGGTGGCGGAGTCGGTCGCGATCCCGATCGTCGTCTACAACATCCAGAGCCGCACGGCGATCAACGTCGAGACCCCGACCATGGCGCGGCTGGCCCGCGACTGCAAGAACGTGCGCGGCGTCAAGGAGGCTTCCGGCAACCTCGATCAGATGACGCAGGTCGTGCTGTCGTGCGGCCCCGGCTTCTCGGTCCTCTCCGGCGACGACAGCCTGACGCTGCCGCTCATGGCCGTGGGCGGCCACGGGGTCATCTCCGTCATCGCCAACATCGTGCCGAAGGACACGGCCGAGATGGTGCACGCGGCGCTCGACAACGACTGGAAGCGCGCGCGCGAGCTCCACCAGCGGCTCTTCCCGCTGGCGCGGGCGGCGTTCCTCGAGACCAACCCCATCCCCATCAAGGAAGCGATGGCGATGGCCGGAATGATCGAGCCGGAATTCCGGCTGCCGATGTGCCGCATGAGCGACGCGAACCGCGAGACGCTGCGCGCTGTCCTCAAGCAGTACGGGCTCGTGAAGTAGCCGCGCGCGATCCACCCATGGCCGACATAGATCTGGTAATCGGCGGCGCCGCCGGGCGCATGGGCTCGCGCATCATCGCGCTGCACGGCGAGACGCCCGGGCTGCGGGTGGCGGCCGCGCTGGAGGCGCCCGGCCATCGCGCGCTGGGCCGTGACGCCGGCGAGGCAGCCGGCGGCGCCAAGCTCGGCATCCCGATCACCGCCGACGCGGGCGCCGCCATCACGCGCGACCGCGTGCTGGTCGAGTTCTCGGTGCCGGAGGCCTCACTCGAGCACCTGCGCCTCGTCGCCCGCGCGGGCGGCCGCGCCGTGATCGGCACGACCGGCTTCTCCGGCGCACACCGCGAGGAGATCGCCGCCCTCGCGCGCCAGGCCGCGATCCTCGTCGCGCCCAGCATGTCCGTGGCCGTGACCCTCGCCTTCACCCTGCTCAAGACGATGGCGAAGGTCCTCGGCGACGACTACGACGTCGAGATCACCGAGACCCACCATCGCTACAAGAAGGACGCGCCGAGCGGCACCGCCGTCCACATGGCCGAGATCGTCGCCCGGGCGCTGGGTCGCGACCTCAAGCAGGTCGGCGTGTACGGACGGCAGGGCCTGCCGGGCGAGCGCACGGGCAAGGAGATCGGCGTGATGTCGCTCCGCTCGGGCGACGTCGTCGGCGAGCACACGGTGTCCTTCGGCACGCTCGGTGAGCGCCTGGAGCTGACGCACAAGGCCCACAGCCGCGACATGTTCGCGCGCGGCGCGCTGCGTGCGGTCCGCTGGATCCCCGGACTCTACTCCATGCACGACGTCCTCGGGATCGCCTGATGCTCATCGTGCGCTTCCGCGCCGGCGATGCCACGCGCGACGGCGCGCTCGGCACGCCGGCCGGCGCGGACCGACTGCTGCGCGGCGACCGCGTCGAGGTCCGCGTCGAGGGCGTCGGCTCCCTCAAGAACCCGGTCGTGAAGCTGTGACCGCCGATCGCCTGCGCCTCGAGGACGTCCGCTTCTACGGCCATCACGGCGTGTCCACCGCCGAGCAGACGGTGGGCGTCTGGTTCTCGGTGGACGCGGAGCTCACGCTGGACCTCACCAGCGCCGCCGTCTCGGACGACCTCGCGTGCGCGGTGGACTACGGCCAGGTGGCGCGCCGCATCGTCGAGATCGGCACGCAGGGCCGCGTGAACCTCATCGAGCGGCTGGCCGGCCAGATCGCCCAGGCCCTGCTGCGGGAGTTCCCGGCCGAGGAAGTCCGCATCCGCGTGCGCAAGCTCACGCCGCCGCTGCAGGGACTGGTCGGCACCCCCTCGGTCGAGCTGACGCGGCGACGCTGATGGCGCGCGTCTACCTGAGCCTCGGCAGCAACCTGGGTGACCGGCTCGACCTGCTGCGCTCGGCCGTGCGGAGGCTGCGCGCGAGCGCGGAGATCGCCGTCGTCGAGGCCTCGCCGCTCTACGAGTCGGAGCCGTGGGAAGAGGAGCCGGGCCTCACGGAGCTCGAGCGGCGCTGGTACCTCAACTGCGTGGTGGCGATCGAGACCGCGCTGCCGCCCCGTGCGCTGCTCGGACGGCTACAGGAAATCGAGAACGCGCTCGGGCGCCTGCGGCCCGCGGGCACGCCGGAGGCCCGGCGCTTCGCGCCGCGCACGCTCGACATCGACATCCTCTTCTACGGCAACGAGGTGATCAGCGGGCCCGACGACCTGCACGTGCCGCACCTGCTGCTGGCCGAGCGCGCGTTCGTGCTGCGGCCGCTCGCCGACGTCGCGCCGGATTTCGAGCATCCGACGCTCTACGCCACCGTGCGCGAGCTGCTCGCGGACCTCGCCGACGAGCACACCGTTCGCGCGGGCGGCTACCCCGCGCGCTGGTTCGAGGACTGAGGCGTGGCCGACACCGACTTCCAGCGGCAAGCGCTCCAGCACATCGACGCGCTCTACAACTTCGCCGTCTATCTGACCCGCAATCCGCCGGAAGCGGACGATCTCGTTCAGGAAACGTACCTGAGAGCCTTCCGCTTCTCGCACCGCTTCCAGCCGGGAACCCACCTGCGGGCGTGGTTGTTTCAAATCCTGAGGAACACGTTTCTCACGTTTTACCGGCTACGCGAGCGTGAGACGGCGATCGCCGAGGACGGCGTCCCCGACTGGGACGTACCGATGTTCCACGACACGTCGACGGACGAGGGAGGCGCCCTCGAGGCGCACACCGACCTCGAGCGTGCCATGCGACGCCTGCCCGAGGAGTTCCGCACGGTGCTGCTGCTCGCGGAAGTCGAAGGGATGCCGCTCGAGGAGGTCGCCCGGGTGATGGCCTGCCCGGTCGGCACCGTGAAGTCACGCATCTTCCGCGCCAAGGAGCGGCTGCGCGGCTTGCTGAAAGACTACGAGAAGAAATGAGCGACGAGCTTCGCGGTCCGGACGACGAAGCGCTCGGGCGCCGCCTGGCGTCCGAGTTGCCGCGCTACACGGCGCCGGCGCGCCTGCGCGTCAGCATCGTGGACGCGGCGGATCACCCGGCCCGACGGCCGGTGTGGCTCGCCCCGCTCATCGCGGCGGCGGCCACCGCGCTGGCGCTGGTGCTCTTCCTGATCCCCGTGCTGCCGCGCATCGAGCCGGCCGATCCGGTCCAGCAGGTTGTCCGCGCAGTCGTCAACGAGCACTCGCGCGCGCTGATGTGGGGGGCGCGCCAGCCGCAGATCCTCCCCGCCGGCCTGCCGTGGCTGACGCAGGAGACGGGCATCGACCTCCGCCGGGCCTTCGCCGGCGACGATCGGCTGAGCCTCGTCGCCGCCGAGCCCGTGTACCTCACCCGCCAGCGCGGCCTCGCCGTGCACTACCGCGACGTCGACGGCCACCTCGTCAGCTACATCATGCTGCCCGCGGAGCGTAGCTTCGCGATGAGCGAGCGCGACCGCGTCCAGATCGATGGCCGCTTCAAGCCGATGCTCAAGCGTGACAGCGGGTTCGTGACGTGGGTGTGGAAGCAGGGCGACGTCGCGTGCTTCCTCGTCTCGGACATGGTGTCGCAGGACGACCTCGAGCGGTTCAAAGACTACTTCGTCCGCGTGCGCGTGGCGACGGAGCCGACGATCGCGTACTAAACGGGTGGGCGGGGGCGGCGTGCCCCTCCTCGACCACGCAAATCGACACGACGTTGCGCCTGCCGACGAGCCACGATTGCCAGCCGGAACCGACGCAATACCCAGAAGACACGGGTCTCGGAGGGGCACGCCGCCCCCACCCACCCTTCAGTCGGCGGTCGTCGGACCAATCACTACACGCATGAGTCGAGGGACTTCGTCACGCCTCGGTCGCGTTCTCGTCGGCCTCCGTCGGGGCGGTGACGGAAGCCGACGCGCACGCGACATCGGTCAGCGAGCGCGAGTGGGGGGCTTGGTCTGGCGGGCGGAGAGGAGGAGGTCGCAGAGTTCGCGGATGGCGCCGTGGCCGCCGAGGGCGCGTGTGACGTAGACGGCGGCCGTCCGCACGGCGGGGACGGCGTTGGCGACGGCGACGGGAAAGCCGACGAGCGCCATCGCCGGCAGGTCGCCGACGTCGTCACCCACGTAGCACGCGTCCGCCGCGCGGACGCCGTGCCGCGTCAGGATCCCCTGCACGACGGCGCCCTTGTCCGTCGCGTCCTGGTGGACCTCGACGATGCCCAGCTCGCGCGCGCGGCGCTCGACGATCTCCGAGTGGCGGCGTGTGATCACGGCCGTGACCACGCCGGCCTCGCGGAGCAGCACGAGGCCCTGGCCGTCGCGGACGTCGAAGCGCTTGAGCTCCTCGCCGCCGTCGGTGTACCAGATGCCGCCGTCGGTGAGCACGCCATCCACGTCCATCGCGACCAGGCGCACGGCAGCCAGCCGCGGGCCGGCGGGCGGGCGCTTCACGCCGCGCGCCCCGCGAGCCCGCGCTCGACGACGAACGGCAGCGCCATCACGCTGAGGATCGCCAGCAGCACCTCGGTGTCGCCGAAGTTGTACTCGAAGAGGCCGGCCACGAGGAAGGCCGTCACCGCGGCCAGCGCGCCGACGACGAGCGCGCGGTCGGCGGCGGCCTGCGCGGGCACGCGACGGAGCACGCGCGCCGCTCGCACGAAGAAGGCGACGAAGATCCAGAGCCAGAGCGCAAGGCCGACGAGCCCGCGCTCCACCGCGATCTGCAGGGGCGTGTTGTGGAGGTGGCTCGTGTGGCGGCGCAGCGCCTCCGGCGGCGCATAGATCGGATAGAGCTGCTTCACCTGCCCGGGGCCGACGCCGATGATCGGCCGCTGCCGAAGCATCGCCAGGCCGCCGTCGATCATGGCCAGGCGCTCACGGGCGGTGGCATCGGCGGCGTCGCCGAACGTCTCGGCGCGCTCCCGTACGCTCGGCAGGGCCAGGACCGCCGCCGCGAGCGTCACCACGCAGGCCGCGGCGAGGACGCGCCGACGGACGCCTGCGAGCGAGACGAGGACACCCGCGGCGAGTCCCAGCCATGCGCCACGAACGAGCGTGAGCGCAAGCGCCAGCGCGCCAGTCAGCCACGCGGCCGCGGCGCCGGCACGGCGGCGGCCGGCGACGAAAAGCGGCGCCAGCTCGGCCGTGAGGACGACCGTCAGGACGCCGGCCAGGGTCATGTAGATGCTGAAGAAGGCATGCGCGCGTCGACACTTGCCGAGCACCATTCGGACAACCGGCGGCAGCGCGGGGTTCGCGTCGTAGCGGTCGGGCGTGCAGGTGACGACCTGCACAATGGCCACGACGGCCACGGCAGCGACCGCCCACAGCAGGCCCGCTGCGAAGCGACGCGCCGCGCTCGCGTCGTCGAGCACGCCGAGCACGATCCACAGCGTCGCGAGCGGCAGGAGCATCCTCATGATCCGCAGGCTGTCCACCGGCGCTGGCGACAGCAGCGCGGCGAGCACGGACCAGATCGCGAAGGCGGCGAGCGGCGCGAATAGCGGCCAGGATGGACAGTACGCGCGTGCGCGAACCGCCCACACGAGCCAGGCCGCCAGCGCGGCTAGCGAAGCCTCGGCCAGCGAGATCGAGGCGGCGAGGCCGAGGAGGAGCGCGACGACGAGGCCATCGCGCAGCGCCAGCGCGCGCGGCCGGTTCAATACGCGTTCCGGTTGCGGAAGCCCAACCAGAAAGTCTGGACGAGGATCTTCAGGTCGAAGCCGAGCGACCAGCGCTCGATGTAGTAGAGGTCGTACTCGATGCGCTTCTCGATCGAGGTGTTGCCGCGCCACCCGTTGATCTGCGCCCACCCGGTGATCCCGGCCTTCACCTTGTGACGCAACATGTAGCGAGGCATTCGTCGCCGGAAGTCCTCGACGAACGACGGCCGCTCGGGGCGCGGGCCGACAAGGCTCATCTCTCCGCGCAGCACGTTGAACAACTGTGGCAGCTCATCGAGGCTCAGGCGGCGGAGGGCGGCGCCGAAGCCGGTGCGGCGCGGATCGTCGGGCACCGCCCAGCGCGGCCCCGTCGTCGCCTCCGCGTCGGCGACCATCGAGCGGAATTTCAGCATCCGGAAGCGCCGGCCGTCGAGGCCCATGCGCTCCTGACGGTAGAGCACGGGGCCGCGCGACGTGAGCTTGATGGCCACCGCGATGGCCAGCATCAGCGGGGCCAGCGTCACCAGCGCGGCGGCGCCGATGACGAAGTCGAACGCGCGCTTGAGTACGCGATTCCAGCCGTAGAGCGGCGACTCGCGTAGGTGGATGATCGGCAGTGTCTCGAACTCCTCGATGCCCCCCCGCAGCGAGGCGAGGCTGAAGATGTCGGGCACGAAGTGAATGGCCACGGGGTCGTCGCCGATGCCGTCGAGGATCGCGCTGAGCCGGGGGTACTCGGCGTGCGGCAGCGCGATGATCACGATGTCCACCGAATGCGCGTCGAGCACCGCGCGGATGTCCTCCGGCGCGCCGAGCCAGCGAGTCTCGCCATCCTCGCGCTTGTCGCCGAGCCGGCCGAGCACGCGCACGCCGACGTCGGGGCGCCGGCGTAACACGCGGAACACCTCGGCGGCCGCCTCGCCGCCGCCGACCACCACCGCGTAGCGCAGGTTGTAGCCGCGACGCCGCGCCACACGCAGGGCCTCGCGGAACACAACGCGCGACATCGTCGCGCCCACGATCGACGTCGCCCAGAACACGCCGATCGCGATGCGCGAGTAGTCGTACCCGCGGAAGACGAGGCTCATGATGGCGACGAGGACGAGGGCGCCGAGGCTCGAGGCCTTGGTGATGTCCCACCACTCGCCGAGGTGCGACCCGAGACGCTGCGGCCGGTAGAGGTCGAACGCCTTGAATGCGAAGCCCCACACACTCAGGATCGGCACGAGCTGCAGCGCGTAGTCCCGGAACGGCGGGATGTCGCCGTGGCCGAAGACGCCCGAGTAGAAGCGCAACCAGTACGCCAGCACCCAGCATGCGGCGATCACCGCAACGTCGGCGCCGAACGTGAGCTGCCTGAACAACCGCGAGTGCGCCTTCAGCACGAGCGCCTCGCACGGAACTCCGCGTACCGCCGGTCGAGATAGTCGCGGAGGCGTTGCGTGAACACCGGTCGATCGAATTGCTCGGCGCGGGCGCGCAGCGCGGCCGGCGCGAAGCGAGCGGCGGCCACCTCGAAGGCGAGCATGGCACTCACCAATGCCTCTGCCGTTTGGTCGTCGAAGAAGACGGCCGTCGGCGGGCCTTCGGCGCGGCCGAGGCCGACCATCGTCTCGAGCACGCCGCCCCGCGCGAGCGCGATGGTCGGGCGACCCGCCGCGGCCGCCTCGAGCGGCACGATGCCGTAATCCTCGACCGCCGGGAACAGCACCGCGCGGCAGCGCGCGTAGAGGTCAGCGACCTCGGCGTCGGAGCGCCAGCCGAGGAACTCGACGGTGGGACCGCCGGCCGCGCGCAGCCGCGCTTCCTCCGGGCCGGTGCCGACGACGACCAGGCGGCGACGCAGACGATTAGCAGCGGCGACGGCGAGGTCGACGCGTTTGTAGGGCACGAGCGCGGACACAACGAGGTAGTACTCCCCCGGACCGGAGACGGGTCGGAACCGCGCGACCTCGATGGGCGGGTGGATGACATCGGCGTCACGGCCATAGACGCGGCGGATGCGGTCGGCAATGTGCTGGGAGATGGCGACGAAGCCGTCCACGCGGTCGGTGCGCTTATCCCACGCGCGCAGCGCGGCGGCCACCGGCGGCATGAGCGTGCGCACGACGACGCCGGCACGCGCGCCGAAGTAGTCGTCGTAGAGGTCCCAAACGTAGCGCATGGGACTGAAGCAGTACGAGAGATGCAGCGCGGAGGGCGGCCGCCGCACCGCCTTCGCCGCGCAATGACTCAGCGACAGGACGAGGTCGAAACCGCGCAGGTCGAACATCCGTATGGCGGCGGGGAACAACGGGAGATAGTGACGATAGCGCGTGGCCGCCGCCGGCAGCCGCTGGACGAACGACGTCACGATGCGGCGCCGCTCGATGACGGCGGACACGCTGCCGGGGACGTGCAGGAGCGTGTAGAGAGGCGCCTCGGGGAAGAGCTCGCAGAACACCTCGAGGCAGCGCTCGCCGCCGCGCATGCCGGTGAGCCAGTCGTGCACGAGAGCGACGCGCGGCGAGCCGCCGGCCGCGCCGCGCCCCACGCCCCTCGTCAGCGTCGAATGCGCTGTCGCCAATAGTCCAGCAGGTCGCTCAGGGTCCGCTCCACCGGGATCCGGGTTCGCCAGCCGACCGCCGCCTCGATCTTGTCCGCGCACCCCCGCAGCACCGGCACGTCGGACGGACGGAGCCGCGCCTGGTCGGTACGGACCTGAATGCCGCTGACCTTGGACTGTGCGATCAGGAACTGAAGGACGCGCTCGATGGACCAGTCGGTGCCGGAGCAGAGGTTGTAGACCTCGCCCACGCTCCCGCGCTCGAGCAGGGCCCAGTAGCCGCGCACGACGTCGCGAACATCGGAGAAATCGCGGGTGGGCTTGAGGTCACCCGCGGACACCACGGGTTCGCGCAGGCCCGCCTCGATCTCGGCGATCTGCTTCGCGAAGTTCGAGGTGGCAAAGGCTTCCCCTCTCCGGGGCCCGGTGTGGTTGAACGCGCGCGCACGGACGATGTCGAGCCCGTAGCTCTTGTAGTACTGGTAGCCCATCAGGTCCTGCGTCACCTTGCTGACCGCATACGGTGAGAGCGGACGCAGCGGGTTGCTCTCGCGAATCGGCAGCTCGTGCGGCTCGACGAGACCGTATTCCTCGCTGGAGCCGATGACGAGAAATCGCGCTCGATTCCCGAGCTGGCGGATCGCCTCGAAGAGGTTCATCTGGCTGATGGCGTTGGTGAGGAGCGTTTCGGCGGGCGTCAGCCAGGAGGCCGCCACGAACGACTGCGCAGCCAGGTGCACGATGTAGTCCGGGTGGGCTTGCTCCACCAGCCCCAGGACGGAAGAAAGATCGCGAAGGTCCGACTCGATGAGCGTGAGGCGGTCGCGGAGGTGCTCGATGTGCTCGGTGTTGCTGCGCCAGCGCAGGGCGCCGATCACGTCCGCGCCCCGACTCAGGGCCCACTCGGTCAGGTGGCTGCCGACGAATCCGGTG
>Ga0209157_1003583_pt1 | contig 11891 bp, 9 predicted proteins | sample GraSoiAngelo_135_FD_185892 | JGI IMG/M metagenome (GOLD analysis project Ga0209157, IMG submission 185892) | Grasslands soil microbial communities from the Angelo Coastal Reserve, California, USA - 14_0929_05_40cm (SPAdes) (version 2) | ecosystem: Environmental > Terrestrial > Soil > Grasslands ... | reverse complement strand
TGGGGTCGTCTACGTACTCGTCGTCCTACGGCGCATGCTCCGTCAAACCGGATACAAGCCCGTGCTCGAGGATTGGGTGTGGCATTTGGTCCTGCCGATGCTCGCGTACGCGGCGTTGTTCGTTGGCGCGGCCGGGCTGTCGCACGAGCAGATATGGGCGCTGTTCCTCATCGCCGCGGTTTCCTTGCTGCTCTTGTTCATCGGGATTCACAACGCCTGGGACACGGTCACCTATCTGGCCACGTACCGCCGAGAGAACGGGGAGAAGTCCAAATGACGCTGCCACGCCGCCAACTCCTCAAGTCGCTCGTCGCCGCCTCGCTCCTCCCTTCAGTGGGGCGTATCCAGCGCTTCGAGGCGTTGGCGCCGAGACGACGCCTGCGCCGCCTGAGCGGGGAAGTCGACTGGCTCGCCGTGCGCGATCTCTTCCCGCTCGCCCCTCCGATGCGATGTGGATCGAGATCGCGGCGTTCACCGACGCGGAAGGGCGGCCCTTCACGGCAGTCAAGCGCGCGCTCGCCGATTATACGGGGGGAAGTCCCACGGAGATCGCGTTCACGTCGAACACGACAAGCGCGTTGGCGATGGCCTATCATGGCCTGCGCATTCGGGCGGATCAGGAAATTCTGACGACCGAGCACGACCACTACTCGCACCACGAATCGATCCGTTATTCGGCCGCGCGGTCGGGCGCGAGCGTGCGGTATATCCCATTGTACGATAGCGCGGCCACGGCCAATGCCGACCAGATCGCCGACCGCCTTGGCCGCGCGATCACAGCCAAAACCCGCGCGGTGGGTGTGACGTGGGTGCATTCGTCGAGCGGTGTGAAGCTCCCCATCGCGCGCATCGCTGAGGGTGTGGCGCGCGCCAATCGCGGCCGGGCGAGCGCGGATCGGTGCCTGCTCATCGTGGACGGCGTGCATGGCTTCGGGAATCAGGATGTGGACGTCGCGCGCCTCGGCGCCGACTTCTTCGCGAGCGGCACACACAAGTGGCTGTTTGCGCCACGTGGCACCGGGTTCCTCTGGGGCCGCGCCGACGCGTGGCCCGAGCTGCGTCCGACGATTCCGAGCTTCGACCCGGACGGCGTCGATACGACGTTTGACACCTGGGCCAATCGTGCGGAATTGCCGCCGACACAGGCGTCGTTTGTCTCGCCGGGCGGGTTTCTCGCCTACGAGCATCTGCTCGCCATTCCAGCCGCCGTGGAGCTGCATCGCACGATCGGTCGCGACCGGATCGCGGCGCGCATTGCAGAATTGAACGCGGCGTTCCGGGCAGGGGCGGCCGGCATTCCCGGCCTCAGCCTGCACACGCCCCGTGATCCGGCGCTCTCCGGCGGGATCTCCTGTTTCGAGGTGCGGGGTATGACTCCCGGTCAGGTCGTGGCGCGCCTTGCGGAGAAGAAGATTCGCACGACAACATCACCCTATAAAGTCTCGTACGCCCGCGTCTCCGCGGGTATCATGAACAAACCGGAAGAGATCGAGCTGGTGCTGCGGGAAATCAGAACCCTCGCTGCCTGATGGAGGAACCGTGCAGTCTCAGAACTATGATGCGATTGTCGTAGGGTCGGGGATCTCCGGCGGCTGGGCCGCCAAGGAGCTGACCGAAAAGGGCCTGCAGGTCCTGCTGCTCGAGCGCGGCAAGAACATCGAACACATCAAAGACTATGTGAATGCAACCAAGGGCCCGTGGGAGTACCCCCATCGCGGCAGACGCACGAAGGCGATGGAGCTGGCCTACCCGGTGTTGAAACGCGACTATCCGCTGAACGAAACGAACCTGGACTACTGGGTTGACGAACGAGAGTCGCCGTACACCGAAGTGAAGCGCTTCGACTGGTACCGTGGCTACCACGTCGGCGGCCGCTCGCTCATGTGGGGCCGGCAGAGCTACCGCTGGAGTGACTTCGATTTCGAGGCAAACGCGAGGGAGGGAATCGGGGCCGATTGGCCGATTCGTTACGCGGACATCGCGCCCTGGTACGACTACGTCGAACGCCACGCCGGCATTTCTGGATCCGTGGAAGGGATGCCGCAGCTCCCCGACGGCCAGTTTCAGCCGGCGATGCCGCTCAACTGCGGTGAAGAGCTGATCGCGGGACGCCTCAAGCAGCACTTCAATGGCAAACGGCGGATCATCCCCGGCCGCACGGCGAATCTGACGCGGCCGCTACCGGGGCGCGCACCGTGCCAGTACCGCAACGCCTGCTGGTTGGGTTGCCCCTTCGGCGGCTACTTCAGCACGCAGTCGTCCACGTTGCCGGCGGCGATGGCGACGGGACGGTTGACGCTGCGCCCGTTCGCGATCGTCGGCGAAGTGCTGTACGACAAGAACAAGAAGCGCGCGACGGGCGTGCGGGTGCTGGATGCGGTGACGAATCAGTGGAACGACTACACCGCGCGCATCATCTTCCTGTGCGCGTCGACGCTGAACTCGACCTGGCTGTTGCTGCGCTCGGCGACGGATGTCTGGCCGGGTGGCCTCGGGAGCAGCTCCGGCGAGCTGGGGCGCAATCTCATGGATCATCACTTCCGCGCGGGCGCGTCCGGGACAATCGAGGGGCTCACCGACAAGTACTACTATGGCCGCCGGCCGACCGGCTTCTACATCCCACGCTTCCGCAATCTGTTCGGTGATAAGCGGGAGTACTTGCGCGGCTTCGGATACCAGGGCGGCGCAAGCCGTCAGGGCTGGTCGCGCGCCGTCGCGGAACTCGGCGTTGGCGGTGCATTCAAGGACGCTGCGGCGCAGCCGGGTCCGTGGACGATCGGCGGCACGGCGTTCGGGGAGATGCTGCCCAATCCTGCCAACCGCGTCACGATCGACACGACCAAGAAGGATAAGTGGGGACTGCCCGTGCTCGCGATCGACTGCGCCACCGGCGAGAACGAGCGGCTGATGCGCAAGGACATGATGAACGACATGGCCGAAATGCTCGAGGCTGCGGGCGTGAAGGACGTCCGCACCTACGACGGCGGATATTGGCCGGGGATGGGGATCCACGAAATGGGGACGGCGCGCATGGGCCGGGATCCCAAGACATCGGTCCTCAATTCGCACAACCAGGTGTGGGACGCCCCGAACGTCTTCGTGACCGACGGCTCGTGCATGGCGTCCACGGCCTGTCCAAACCCATCGCTCACATACATGGCGCTCACGGCGCGCGCGGCGGACTTCGCCGTCAGCGAGCTGAAGCGTCGGAATCTTTAGGAGAGGGCACGAATCATGTCTGAGATGCAACAGGGCCAAGGCATCGATCGTCGCGAAGCCATTCGGCGTGTCACGGCAATGCTCGGCGGCGTCGCGCTCGCCGGTGGGGGCAGTCTCTTCACAGCGGTCGAACGCGCGCACGCGCGAGCGGCAACAGTGCGCCAGGTCGGGACATTCACGGCGCAGGACATTGCCCTCCTCGACGAAGTTGCGGACACGATCCTCCCCGAGACCAAGACGCCAGGCGCCAAGGCGGCGCACACCGGGGCGTTCATGGCGCTGATGGTGACCGATACGTACGACGAGCGGCAGCAGGGTATTTTCCGCGACGGCATGCAGAAGCTGAACGACGCCGCATTTATGGCGGCGACACCAGCGCAGCGGTTGGCGAAGCTCGAACAGCTCGACCGCGAGCAGAAAGCCTACATGGATACGCGGGCCGAGGGCGCGCCCCCGCATTACTTCCGCCTAATCAAGGAGCTCACGCTGCTCGGCTATTTCACCTCGGAGATTGGTTGCACGCAGGCGATGCGGTATCGGGAAACGCCGGGGCGGTTTGATCCGTGCGTGCCGTACACGCCGGGCGAGACGCAGTGGACGGGGCACGCGTAGCGGTTCGTGAACCAAGCACAGGAGGTGGTGTATGGTGACGAAACAACTCTCAATCGTCGGTCTAATGGGCGGCGCTCTCGCATTCGGCTGCGCCGAGCAAGGTTCGCCGGTCGCCCCGGCGGCTGCCTTTCAAGCCGTCGGCACGGCTGCCCCGGCACCGTTTCTGACAAGTGTCGCAAATCCCTGCAACGGCGAGCTCGTCGATATCGAGGGGTGGATCCAGCTGCGCTTTGTCACGCGTAGCGACGCTCAGGGCGGCTCTCATACGGTGGGGCAGATACTCGAGCACGGCCAGGGGATCGGGGAGGTCACGGGCGCGACCTATGTCTTTTCGGTGGACTCTCTCATCAATGTCAACGCTGGCGCGATTCAGTTCGGAGTCAGTCAGGAAGTGGTCGTCCGACTGATCGGACAGGGTCAGGCGCCGAGCTTCCTCGGAACCCAGATCCTGCACTTCACCGTGAACGCGAACGGCGATCTGGTCGGGGTGGTCGACGACTTCCGCAGCGAGTGTCGTTAGGGTGGTGAGCTCTAATAAGGACAGCACTCCCATGATCGACTCTATTTCGCATGCCGTTCATCGCCGCGGATTCGTCGGCGCGATCGCCACTCTCGGCGCCGGCATGGCGCTAGGTGCTGGAAGTGGCGTGCATCCCTTGCTCGTCGACCAGCAGCCCTCGGACGCTTGGCTCGATCGGCTCAAAGGCAAGCACAGACAGCTGTTCGACGTTCCGGATCCGGAGGGTGGGACAGTACTCCGTCACGTACGCAATTATCTCGATGCCTGGCGCGATGCCTACGGCGTCGGGGAGCAGGACGTCAATGTCGTCGTCACGCTATACGCGCGGACCACGCCGCTCGGGCTGCAAGACGCGATGTGGGCGAAGTACAAGCTTGGCGCTGCCCTGAATATCACAGATCCCACCACGAACGCGCCGTTGGTCCGCAACTGGTTCGCCCACTCCCAGGCCGGCGACCCGGTCGCGGACGGCGAACCCGGGACCTCGATGGAGACTCTCCAGCGGCGCGGCGTGATATTCGCGTTGTGCAACAATGCGCTGAAACGCTGGTCAGCTCGGCTCGACAAGAGCGGGATGGGCGCTGCCGCGGACGTTCATGCCGACCTGGTCGCGAATGCATTGCCAGGTGTGGTCATCGTTCCTGACGTCCTCGTCACGATGACCAGGGCGCATGAACGTGGCTTTGGATCCGTGCGATCCTGACGTTCAGCGACCCCTCAAGCGGACGTCGATATCCGCGAAGATCTCGCGCGGGGCGCCGCGCTTCTCCCAGCCCTTGTGCTTGCCGCGATCGTGGCGCTCGCGGACCTCCCACACGCCGCGCACGGCGACTTGCTGGCCTTGCGGCGTGGCGAAGATGCGCACGACTTCGTCGTCACCCCGGCGCGCCCAGATGATCCGATTCGGTCCTGAGCGCTGCACGCGATAGACGACCCAGCCGCGGTTCACGAGCACTTCGCGCGTCACCACCACCACGCGATCCACCGGCACGACGTAGACGTACTCCGCAGGCTCAGTGTAGACGACGCTGGCGCTGGTGTAGCCCGCGGCGCAGCCCGCGAGACTCAGCGCGCCGGCGACGAGCAGATAATGCCGTGTGCGTTTCATGTTCCACTCCTGTTGAGCAACGTGCCTTCTGAAGACCCCGATCGCGCGCAGATGTTACGACGGTACGTGACGCGCGTCACGCTCGCTCGGGTTTCGCTGTTTAGGAGTGCAGTACCTTGAACGCGTGCGTCCACTCGTTGCGCAGAAAGCCGGGGATGCACCAGAGGATGCAGAGCGGCTCGATCGCTCGCGCCGCAAGGGCGCCGCCCAGATCAAGCGTCTCCCAGCCGAAGTGATCGAGCACGCCCGTCACGGTTTGTTTGGCGGCGGCGTCGTTGCCGCAGATGAACATCGTCGGGCGCCCCGCCGCATACGTGGGATTCACCATGCGCGCGTTGCCGACCGAGCTGAACGCCTTCACGAAGCGGACGGTGGGATGCGCCTTCTGAAGTCGCTCCATCAGCGACTCGTTGATGGTTGTGAAATACTGGAGCACGCCGTTGACCGGAGGCGCCGCGGCGATCGGGTTGGTCGTGTCCATCACGACCTTGCCGGCGATGCCGGAGCCAGCGAGTCGCAGGACATCGAGCGCAGCCGCGCCCTTGACTGCGAGCACCAGCGCCTCGCCGAATGTCGCCGCCTCGGCAAATGAGCCGACTTTCGCGCCCGGGTTCGTCTGCTGCCACTCGGCGAGCTTATTCGTGTCCCGCGTGCCGAGCATGACGGAATGACGGTGCTTGAGGAAACCGGCACCCAGCGTTTTGGCGACGTCACCGGAGCCGAGGATCCCCACGTTCATGATTGATCGCTCGCTGTCGAGGCTACACCGCTACATAGTACCAAACAACGGGATGTGCCGTTAATTTGGGGTCGACACGACCGCCACCGTAGCTCAGTGGTAGAGCCTCGATTCGTAATCTTGCACGGCCAGCGCGCCCCAGCGCTGGCCGTTGTGTTTGAGCACGATTTCTCGTTGGATCGATTGCTGACGCTGGACTGCGACGAATTGTTTGGCACCACCATTTGCACCGGTCGGGAAGTTCTCAAGATTCGTCTTAGAGGCATCAAGAACGCGCCAAAAAGCGGCACGCGTAGGAATCCCTAATCGCGTCGCGGGGCCTCTTGAGCTGCGCGTACTTTGAGTAATGGACGCGCCACCGTCGCTCGGGAGCGGAATTCTTGACGCCCGTCAGGAACGCGAGCCGGAACGCCATCCCTGGACCACGAATCCTCGGATTCGAGGTTGGACACGGGCACCTGGAGCCGCACAACCACTTCCGCGCCCCGTTCGGTTTCCGCGCTGCAGCAGCTGATTCTGCCGCCATGCGTCTCGGTGAGCCGACGCGCCAGCGGCCCGCCGCTGTAACGGACCTGGTCGCGCACAGTTATGGCGACGTGATTGTCCTCAAACACGACGCGCACGAGGTTACGTTTCGTCAGCGAGTAGAGGGAGGCGCACTCAAGGACGTCGGCGATGACGTCCGCGAGTGGGAACAGGTCGCGTCCAGTGTCGGTGGACGAGTCAACCAGATCCACGATCATCCTCTGTCCACGTCGCGCGAGATCCGGACCCACTCTCTCGAGCACAGCCTCCATGACGTCCGACAGTGTTGGCAGCGGGACTTGCTGGTGGGTCGGCATCGTGAGTGCTCCGGACGGGGTCGCTATCGCCGAGCGGAATCGTGCGAACGGTCAGAAGCAACAAGACGGTGGAGGTCGGAACAATCAATCCTTCGATGGAATCGGACTGAAACCGAAGGATTAGTACTTCTGGAGGACTAATCAGCGCTGCTGAAAGACTCGGATGTAATCGACTTCGAGCTGCCGAGTCAGGGTCGAGTCGAGCAATCCAACGTTCCAAGCGCGAGGGCGTGTTCAGTCGGCGGTGGAGTACCGGGGCGCGCCGCGCGCCATTACTTTGTGGGACCGCCACCGTAGCTCAGTGGTAGAGCTCTCGATTCGTAATCCTGCACGGGCCAGTGCACACCAGCGCTGGCCGTTGTGCTTGAGCACGCTGGATGGGGCGAGCGATTGCTCGCGCTTAGGAACGCTGAGGGAGTTGGCACCACCTTTGGCACCACGCTGGCTAGGCAGGGCATGAATGGATAGCTTGCGCTCAATGCGCCGTCTGCGCGACCTGCGGTTACTTGCCGCCGTTCTGGGAATCGCCCTCGGGACCGCGAACCCGGCCTCGGTGTTGGCGCACGCGCTCGCGCATCGTGACGGGCATGAAGCGCACCAGCACATCACTTCGCTCGAAGCCCACGACGGACCCGCCGAGTTGTCCTCGCCCGGTCACGCGGGGAGTCACCAGCACGTGCGGCTGGACCAAGCCACGCGGACGTCCACGCACCAGCTGCTTCTTGCTAAGCCCGTCACCGCCACAAGCGCCGATCTTGATCTCGCGACGCCCAAGCGCGTTGGCGTTGTTCCGGGGAAAGCCGTTCTACACTCCGACCCACTTGGCGAAGACCCACCAAGACTCCGCGCCCCACCGCTTAGCTGATCCCCCGCGACACATCCGCGCCGAGCCTCGGTGCTCGGCGGGACTTTCACTCGGTAAAGAAGGAATGGATCAGTGCACGTACGATTCGCATCGCTCGCGGGCCTTGTGCTCGGCGCGCTGGCGTGGCTTCCCCGGACCGCGACGTCGCAGCAAGCTTCGCCCGCCCTCACACTCGAGCAGGTGCTTCGCTCGGTGGCCGACCGGCACCCGCTGGTCCAAGCCGCCCGCGCGCGCGTGAGTGCCGCACGCGGATCCCGACTGACCGCGCGACTCCCGCTGAACCCGACGCTGACCTACTGGGTCGAGAACGCGCCCTTTCCAGGTCGCGCGGCACCGCTCGGTGTGCCGCAGGAGACCTCGATCTCCGCGACGTTGCCACTCGAGCCGCTCTGGCAACGGTGGTCACGCGGAGGGCGCGCGAGTGGAGAGGTCGAGGCGGCGAACGCGGAGGTCTCTCTCACTCGTCGGGACATCGTCCTCGAGGCCGCGCGCGCGTATCACCGGGTGGCGCTGGCGGAGGTCGCGGTTCGGGTGGCGGCGGAGATCGAGGAGGGGCTGGACAGTCTGGTGCGTTTCAATCGCACCCGGGTACGCGAGGGCGTGACGGCGGAAGGAGATCTGATCCGGATCGAGGTGGAACGCGACCGCGCGGCAACCGAGCGCACCCTCCAGGAAGCGGAGTTGGCGCGCGCCCGCGCGCAGCTGTTCCCATTCCTGGATGATGCGACGCGGGCGTCCCTCACGCTTGCCTCGCTAACGGTCGTCGTGGACGATCGCGCGCTCCTGAGTGAGGCGCTTCCCTCTGAGGTCGAGCTCACTACGCACGCGCTCGAGCGCCGGCCCGACGTCGCTGCCGCGCGCGCGCGGGCGCGAGCGGCGGGAGCCGGGGTGGGGTACGAGCGCTCGCTGATGTTGCGACAACTGGGGGCCACCTTCGGCGCCAAGAACACCGGCGGAACGACAACGCTCGTGGCGGGCATAACGGTAGCGATTCCCCTGTTCGATCAGAATCGCGGCGAGATCGGGCGCGCGGCGGGCGAACGGACAGCCGCCGAGCAGGAGCTCGCGTGGGCGGAGCGACGGGCGGCCGCCGATGTCGCCGGCTCGTACGAGGCGGCTCGCGTGCTCCGCGACCAGGTGACCCGGCTTGAAGCAGGGTTTCTGGCGCGTGCGGAAGAGTCGCGGCGCATCGCGCTCGCAGCCTATCAGGAAGGCGCAGCTCCGCTGTTCCAAGTCCTCGACGCCACCCGGACTCTGGGTGAGGCCCGGCTGAGCTACTACGGCGCCATATTCGCAGCGCGCGAGGGTCTGCTCGAACTGTTGGTGGCGGCGGGACTCGATCCGCTGGACTCTCTCACGCGAGGCTCCCGATGAAGACTCTGCCCCGGCTGCTGGCTGCAGCCCTGTTCGTCGCCTCGGCGTGCGGGCGCGGCGAAGGCGCGGGTGCCGAGAACACTCGGAGCTCCGGGCCGGACGCGGTCAGGGAGATCACACTAAGCGCCGCCTCGATTCAACACGGTGGGGTCCGATGGGAACCCGCCGCTGCGCGTGACATCGCCGCGGTCCTGGAGGTGCCGGGCCAGCTCATCCCGAATGAGGACTCGACCGCCCGACTGGGCGCTCCCGCGCAGGCGCGTGTTGTCGCCGTGCACGTGCAGGTTGGCGAACGCGTCGCACGCGGCCGGGCGTTGGTCACGTTGCAAAGTCCTGCGGCGAGCGCCGCGCGGGCAGATTACGACAAGGCCGTGGCTGATCTCAACGCCCGCCGCTCTCGCGCGATGTACGCGCGCACCGCGCGCGAGCGGGCGGAGCGCTTGCTCGCAGCCAAGGCGATCTCCCGCCAGGAACTCGAGCGCACCGAGGCCGACGACGAGTTAGCCAAGGCCGAGTTGGCGCAGGCGGAAGCCGAGTCGACGCGCACGCGCTCGGCTCTTTCCCAGCTCGGGCTGAGCCCCGGGCGCGATGCGATGGTTATCCGCGCCCCCCTGACCGGCGTGGTGTTCGGCCGCGACGCGGTGCCAGGGGCCGTCGTCGAGGCCGGGGCTCCGCTGGTTTCGGTGAGCAATCCGAGCACTCTGTGGCTGGACATCGCCGCAACCGACCGCGCCGCATCCGGCATCCGGGTCGGTGGGCGCGTGCGCTTTGGCGTACCCGCTTTTCCGGCCGACACGTTCGGCGCGAGCGTCGTGAGCGTCGGGGGCGCGCTCGACCCATCGACCCGCACGGTTCCGGTGCGCGCGCTGGTGCACAACGCCGGCAACCGTCTGCGTGCACAGATGTTCGCGACCGTGTGGCTCGAGGGGACACAGGGCGGCGGCGGGACCACAAGCATCGCCGTGCCGGAGAGCGCGGTCATGCTGCTCGACGAGCGGCCCGTGGTTTTCGTGGCGCGCCCATTGACGGACGGGACTGCGATCGGGTCAGTTCGGTTCGAGCGGCGCGACGTGGAGACAGGGGGCAAGGCGGGAAGTCTCGTGCGCATCCTGCACGGTGTATCCGCCGGCGATCTTATCGTCACCGAGGGGGCTTTCGCCGTGAAGTCCGAGTTCTCCCGTTCGAAGATGCCCCCACAGTGATGCCATGATCGAAAAACTCATTGCGCTGGCGCTCCGTTTCCGGGTCGCGGTCATCGCGATCACGCTGCTCCTCGTAGGGGTCGGCGTGTGGGCGCTGGGTAACCTCAACGTCGATGCCTTTCCGGATCTCACGCCGAACCAGGTGCAGGTCATCACCGTCGCGCCGGGGCTTTCTCCCAACGACGTCGAGAACCTCGTGAGCTACCCGATGGAGACGGCCATGATGGGACTGCCGCGGACGCGCGGCGTGCGCTCGATCTCGAAAGCTGGGATCTCCGTCGTCACCGTGTCCTACGATGACGACGTGGACATGTACTTCGCGCGCGCGCAGGTCACACAGCGGATGCAGGACGCCGCCGGGAACCTGCCTGCCGGCGTGGAGACGCAGCTCGGCCCGCCCGCAACGCCGATGGGCGAGGTGTTCCAGTATCTGGTCGAGTCGGACAGCCTGTCGCTCATGGAGCTGAAGAACGTCCAGGAGTACACCGTCAAGCCGATGCTCCGCACGATTCCCGGTGTCGCGGACGTGAATTCCTGGGGCGGCATGGTGCAGCAGTTTCACGTCCTGGCCGACCCCTCCAAGCTCGCGGGTTACAACCTGACGCTCCGAGACCTCGAGCAGGCGCTCGCGGAGAACAACGGGAACTTCGGTGCCGGCTACATCGAGACCAGTGGTGAGCGCTTTACGGTGCGCGGGCTGGGACGATTGAGCGATACGAACGACATCGCCCAGGTTGTCGTGAGCACCCGCGCGGGCGGAACGCCGGTCCACGTGCACGATGTGGCGACGGTCGCCCGTGGGCCGATGCCTCGCGAAGGCGCCGTGTCGCGTGACGGCCGCGGCGAGACGTTGTCGGGCATGATCGTCATGCTGAAGGGGGCGAACGGGCACGAAGTCGTCACCCTGGTCGAGCGGCGTCTCGAGGACGTGCGGCGGCTGTTGCCCAAGGGCGTAACGATCCGAGCGTTCTACAATCAGGGAGAAGTCGTCGACCGGACGACCCACACCGTCTTCAAGAATCTGTTCGAGGGCGCCCTCCTCGTCGTTCTGATTCTGTTTCTCTTTCTTCGCAATATCAGGGCGTCGCTGATCACGGCGTCCGTGATCCCGCTGTCGATGCTCTTTGCCTTCCTTCTTATGCAGCGGCTCGGCGTCTCGGCGAACCTCATGAGTCTCGGCGCGCTGGACTTCGGCCTGATCGTGGATGCGTCGGTCGTGATGATGGAGAACTTCGTGCGACGCCTCGCGCACGCCGGACGTGTGAACGAGGACGAGCGCCAACGTCTCATCCGCAAAGCGGCGTTCGAGGTTGGCCGGCCCATCCTGTTCGGCGTTTCTATCATCATCGCCGTCTATATCCCCATCTTCACGCTCCAGGGGCTGGAAGGGCGCATGTTCACGCCAATGGC
>Ga0209157_1003580_pt1 | contig 11894 bp, 8 predicted proteins | sample GraSoiAngelo_135_FD_185892 | JGI IMG/M metagenome (GOLD analysis project Ga0209157, IMG submission 185892) | Grasslands soil microbial communities from the Angelo Coastal Reserve, California, USA - 14_0929_05_40cm (SPAdes) (version 2) | ecosystem: Environmental > Terrestrial > Soil > Grasslands ... | reverse complement strand
CAACAGCTGCTCCGGGTGCGCCAACTCGCCCGCCTGCGTGGCCTTCTGCGAGACGGTCACGGTCAAGGACGCGGTCGTGGATGCCATTCGCTACGTGTCGAGCCCCGAGCTGCCGAACAACCTGGCGATCATCGAGTACGACAAGTGCATCGGCTGCGCCCTGTGCGCCGAGGTCTGCCCGTGGGAGGCGATCACCATGTACAACTTCGACGAGGCCTGGGAGGTCGCGCCGGAGGTGACGCTGGTGACGTACAGCGAGGAGATCGACATCAACCCGAAGCCGAAGGAGGGCGAAGCGGTCGCAGCTCCCGCATCCTAGCGCCTCGCACCGGTTCCGACCGGACGCGCGCAACCACACGGCCGCCGCGGCCGGTCCCGTTCCCCGAGGGACGACCTGATGGACGTGGTCGCAATTCTTCTCGCGGCAGGTGAGTCGGAGCGCATGGGAACCCCGAAGGCGCTCCTGGAATGGCGCGGCCAGCCCCTTCTGTCCCACCAGCTGCAGCAGATCCAGAAGAGCCGCCTCAAGGAGTGCGTCGTCGTCCTCGGCAAGGACGCGCCGGACCTGGAACCGCTCACCAGGGCACCGATGCGGCCGGGCTGGAAGGCGCGGTCGGTCTACAACCCCCGCTACGCTGACGGCAAGTGCGCCTCCATCCAGGCCGGTCTGGCGGCGATCGCCACGCCGCCTGACGGAATCCTCGTGGCCTCGGTCGACCAGCCTCTGGAGTCGCGGCTGTTGAACGCGCTCCTTCACGCCGCCGAATTCGAGTGGGAGAGGTGCGATGCCGCGGGGAAGCGCGGCATCATCGTGCCGGCCTTCCACGGGAGGCCCGGCCACCCGCCTCTGTTCTGCGCGTCCCTGTTCGCCGAGCTGATGGGGATCAGCGAGGAGACGCAGGGTCTCAAGGCGGTGGTGAGGCGGAACGCGGCGCGCATCATGCACCTGCCCTGGGATGACGCCGGGATCCTCCTGAACCTGAACACACCGCTCGACCTTCCGTCGCTCGAAGCGCGGCGGGAGCTGCGCTGAGGCGTCAACCCACCGGCGTCTTGCGTCCCGGCGCCTGAGCGGTCAGAATCCCTCCCGTGCCGCCCATCGACCAGTCATTCGACCTGTTAGTCATCGGCACCGGCCCGGCGGGCCAGCGCGCCGCCGTGCAGGCGGCCAAGCTGGGCAAACGCGTCGGCATCTGCGAGCGGCGCGAGGTGGTCGGGGGCGTCTGCATCAACACGGGGACCATTCCCTCGAAGACCTTCCGCGAGGCCGTCCTGTACCTGACCGGCTTCCAGATGCGCGGTCTGTACGGCGCCTCCTCCGCGATCAAGGAACGGATCACGATGGAGGATCTCCTGTTCCGCTGCGAACACGTCATCAAGCGGGAGATCGACGTGATCCGCGACCAGATGCGTCGCAACGGCATCACGCTGATCGGAGGCGCGGCCCGCTTCCTGGATCCGCACACCCTCGAGATCTCGGGGGTGCAGGGAACCGTCCGGATCACGGCCGAGAAGATCGTGATCGCGACCGGCACCGTGGCCACGCGGCCGCAGGGGGTCCCGGTCGACGGCCAGTCGATCCTCACCTCCGACGACATTCTCGGACTGAAGGAAGTGCCGCGCACCATGACCGTCGTGGGCGCCGGAGTCGTCGGCACCGAATACGCATCGATCTTCGCGGCGCTCGGAGTCGAGACGACCCTGATCGACAGGCGCCCGCGCCTCCTGGAGTTCGTCGACGCCGAGATCATCGAGTCGCTGACCTACCAGATGCGCAACATGAATTGCACCTTCCGCCTGCACGAAGAAGTTGCCTCGGTCCGGCTCGAAGGAGCCCGGCGCGCGGTGACCGTACTGAAGTCGGGCAAGCTGATCATCTCGGAGGTGATCCTGTACTCCGTCGGTCGTATCGGGGCGACCGCGGACCTCGACCTGGCGGCCGCAGGGCTGCAGGCGGACGAGCGCGGCCGTCTTCGGGTCAATGAGGTCTTCCAGACCGCCCAGCCGCACATCTACGCGGCGGGGGACGTCATCGGCTTCCCGGCCCTGGCCTCGACTTCGATGGAGCAGGGGCGCCTGGCAGCGTGCCACGCCTTCGGTATCTCGTGTGCCTCGCTGCCGCACCTCTTTCCGTACGGCATCTACTCGGTGCCGGAGATCTCCACGGTCGGCAAGAACGAGGAGGAGCTGACGGCGCAGGGCGTCCCCTACGAGGTGGGCGTGGCGCGTTACAGGGAGATCGCGCGCGGCGCCATCCTGGGAGACGACTCGGGGCTCTTCAAGATCCTGTTCCACCGCGAGACGCGCAAACTGCTCGGCGTCCACATCATCGGAACGAGCGCCACGGAGCTCGTGCACATCGGCCAGGCGGTGCTGGCGCACGGCGGTACGATCGATGACATCGTCAATACCGTGTTCAACTACCCGACCTTCGCCGAATGCTACAAGGTCGCCGCTCTCGACGGCTACAACAAGGTCGGCCCGCCCCCATGAAGCCGCGCGCCGTCGTTTGTTTGTGCCTGCTCGCGGCCGGCGGAGCCATGGCTCGACCCGCCCCGTCGGCGGCGGAACAGCCGGAGTCCGGCGGGCTTCCCCTCGGGTACACCCCCGCGGCCTGGGATCAGGGGCTCCTGATCGAGGAGCAATACGCCTCGCTTCTCGACCGGGCACGGATCTCCCGCACCCACGAGGTGCTCACGCGCGAGCCGCACCGGGCCGGCACCGAGGGCGCGCGCCGCGTGGCGGCTTACATCAAGCAGGAGGCTGACAGGGCCGGCTTCCACGCCGAAATTGTGCCGTACCTCTTCTACAACTCTCACCCCGGCCCGCGATCGATCGAGCTGACCGCCCCGCTCCAGGCGCGCCTGTCGCTGGTCGAGGACCGGATCCCGGGCGATCCGTTCACCGAACACGCCGCCGACCACCAGGCTTTCTGCGCCTACAGCGGCTCCGGCTCCGTCGAGGCCGAGGTGGTCTATGTCGGGCAGGGGACGGTGCGCGACTTCAAGACCCTCGAGGACAATGGCATTTCGCTCAAGGGACGCGTTGCCCTGATGCGCTACTTCGGGGAATGGGAGGGGCGCAAGGTCCTGCGCGCCCAGGAGCGCGGCGCCGCCGGTGCGATCCTGTACGCCGACCCGCAGGAGGACGGTTTCATCCAGGGTCCGGTCTACCCGCGGGGCGCCTGGCGTCCGCCCGGATCGATCATGCGGCGCACGCTGGCCGACACGCCGTACGAAGGCGATCCATTGAGCCCGGGCTGGGCCGCCGTCCCGGGCGCGAGGCGTCTCGATCCGCAGAAGGTCGCGGGGCTGCCCAAGATCCCGGTGCTGCCGATCTCGTACCGCGACGCCGCGGTCATCCTGTCGCACCTGGAGGGGCCCGCGGCGCCCGAGGCGATGCAGGGCGGCCTGAGGCGGAACGCAACGGGGCCGAAGGGGCGCAACCTTCCAAAAGGGACTTTCGCCGTGCCCGCCGATGTCGGTCTCGTCGACGCGTACCATCTCGGGTCCGGGCCGGCGCGGATCAAGATGTCCGTCCAGATGAACGCGCGCACCGACACGATCAGGAATGTCCTCGTACGGATCCCCGGAAAGGAGGAGCCGGACTCCTGGGTGATCCTGGGCAACCACCACGACGCCTGGATCTACGGCGCCGGCGACCCCTCGAGCGGCACAGCGGCGCTTCTCGAGACGCTGCGCGCCTTCGGGCGGATGAAAACACTCGGCTGGCAGCCGCGCCGGACGATCCTCGTGGCCTTCTGGGACGCGGAGGAGATGAACCTGGGCGGCTCCACCGAGTGGGCCGAGGACAACGCCGACCTTCTGCGGCGCAAGGCAGCCGCCGTCATCAATATGGACTCGGCCGTGTTCAACGGTGAAAGGCCTCTGTACGTCGGAGCCAGCCCCTCCCTGCACCGGGTGTTCAAGGAGGTGGCGGCCGCCGTCCCCGGCCCGAAAGAGAAGGAGAGCCTGTCGGTCACCTGGGTGAGATTGCAGAACGAGACGCGCGGGCTCGGTTCGGTGGACGCGTTCCAGATCGGCCCTGACGCGTCGCGGCCCCTCACCGAGCCGCGGATCGACGACGAGCCGCTGGGCGACGACCAGACGCCTTTCGTCGAGTTTCTGGCCATCCCGGGAAGCGACATGTACTACGGCGCCGACTACGGCATGTACCACTCGCTGTACGAGGATCGTCACTGGATGACCACGGTCGTCGATCCGGAGTTCCGCCTGCACCGGGTCATGGCGGAGTTCCACGGGCGGATCGCGCTGCGCCTGGCGATGGCGCCGCTGCTGCCGCTCGACCCGGCGGGGACAGCGTCCGCCTGGGATCGGGCGTTCAGCGACCTTCAGTCCCGCGCCAGCGAGCGCGGCGCGTCACCCAAGCTGCTTCGCCCTGTGGCCCGCGCGCTCAAGCGTTACGAGGAGGCGGCGAAGACCTTCGCCCGCGATCGAGACGGGAGGCTGGCCGGAGAGTCCTGGCCGCTGCGTCCGATCCCGGAGCGTCTGCCCGTGATCAGCCGCGAGATCGCCGAGGCCGAGAAGGCGTTCTTCAACGAAGGTGGACTGCCCGGGAGCACCTGGTACCGCGGGCTGTGGGTGGCGCCGCCCCGCCCCGTCCCCGGGCTCACCGACACGCGTCTCCCCGGCCTGCGCTGGCCCCTGGAGCTCAACGAAGAGGGGGTCCTTCTGAACCAGGTCACCCTCTACACGCAGGCTCTCGACGAGGCGACCTCCCACCTGCACCGGGCGGAGGGGCTTCTGTCGGTCGTGGGCCGGCCGGCGCAGCCCTAGGAGCATGACAGACGGTTTCAGCGGAACATCGGCGCGATCCGCTCGAACGCACCGAGGTGGGTCTCGATGTCCTCCTGGGTGTGGACGATCGACACCGTCCACACGTCGCCGCCGTAATGGTGCGCCGGCATCACCCCGCGATTCATCATCGCGAACCAGTAGAGGCGGAAGGCCTCTTCGTCGGCCGTCATGAACTCGCGGTAGCTCTTGAGCGGCCGGTCGGTGAAGGTGATGATGCCGTTCGGGCCGACGCCGTTGACCTGAGCCCGCAGTCGGTGCTCGCGGACGATCGACCTGTAGCCTTCCACGAGCATCCGATTCAGCTCGAAGACGCGTCGGTACGCCTCCGGCGTGAGAAGGTCGCGCAGGACCACGTTGGCGACCGACAGCACCAGCGGGTTGGCCCCGAACGTTCCGACCTGGATGACGCTGCCATTGCCGACGATCTCCATGATCTCCTCGTCCGCCCCGATAGCACCGAGCGGCAGACCGCCGGCGAGCGCCTTGGCGACGCAGACGATGTCCGGCTTGATCCCGTAGTGCTCGGTGGCTCCGCCCGGCGCCAACTTGCAGCCGGTTTTCACCTCGTCGAAGATGAGGAGCGCGCCGTTCTCGTGGCACAGATCGCGCAGCGCTTCGAAGAAACCGGGCTCCGCCTCGATGCAGCCGCAGTCCATCATCACCGGCTCGCAGATGACCGCGGCGATCTGCCCCGGGCGCTCGTTGAACAACGCCTTCACCGATTCGAGGTTGTTGAACACCGCCACCAGCGTCAGGGCGTAGGTCTCTTCCGGGATCCCCTGCGACGCCGGCACCTTCACGCCGCGGTCGCCCCTCCCGAGCTGCCGCAAGAGGGCGCTCGTGGTCACGAGCGTCTGGTCGTTGTGCCCGTGGTAGTGCCCTTCGAACTTCACGATGTACTTCTTGCCGGTGTAGCCGCGGGCGATGCGCAGGGCAGTCATCGTCGCCTCGGTCCCGCTGTTGACGAAGCGCCACATCGCCTGCCCGAAGCGCGCCGCGAGCTGCGCCGCGACCTCCTGCTCGAAGACATGCGGGATGCAGTACAGCGTCCCCCTCTCCGAGGCCTGCTCGGTGATCGCCTTCACCACGGCCGGGTGGGAGTGACCGACCAGGAGACTTCCCATGCTGAGCATGAAGTCGATGAACTCGTTGCCGTCCAGGTCGAAGATGCGGCTCCCCCGGGCGCGGGAGACGAACATCGGATACGGCTCCATGAACCGGAAGTTGCTCCCCACCCCTCCCGGGACGTTCGTGCACGCCTTTCTGTGGGCCTCCGCGCTCCTAGGAGTCCTCGTCACCCACTCGTCGACTTCATTCTGAAGATGGGAATTCATGAATGGTTCCTCAAAAGCGAGACGTCGGGTACACGTCGAGCGTCGGCGTCCGGGTCCACGGACCCCGGCGCGTGACTAGGTATCGTCGTGTAAGTGTTTGATCTTGCGCGGGTAGGTGGTCAGATTGGGGCACTCGTTCGAGTGCGGCACGCCAAACGTGGCCGCCCGCCCCTGCGCGCTCCGGGTTTGCCTGACCATGGGGTCCCCTTAGAGTCGGGACCCATCCTAGCCTTCAAAAGGGGGAGGCTGTCAAGGAGCGCCGATGGAGCGCTTCAAAAAGGCCAGAACCTTCTCGGCGAAATCTTCCACGCCCTTCTCTTCCGACCCGCCGGCCCACCCGGCGACCTTCCGATCGGTGATCACCTCTTTCGCGACGACCTCGCCGGTGGTCTTATTCTTGAGGACGCACTCGACCTCGATCTTCTGCTGGCCGGCGCCGAACCCGGCGAAGTAGCGGGCGGCCCGATTGCCCGGCTTGAAGTCGACGATCCGCCCGCCAAGAATGAGGACCGGGCTTCCTGCTTCGGCGCTCTCGGCCGGCTTCCGGACCGCGGGGAAGAGCGAAGATCGGGTCATCTCCCCGAGCAGCGCGCGCTGGATTCCATCCAGGAACTCGTCGGAGATCTTCCCGGCGCGCTCGGCCTCCTTCGAGGAGTAGTCCTCCCGGTTGACGTCGAAACGCGCGATCTCCAGCGCGCTGTAGGCGACCTTCGCGGTCTTGGGCTCATCGGCCCGCGCCAGGGCCGGCGCAGCCAGACAGGCCAAGACGATCAGGACGAGTCGGAAATTGGTTTTCATGGGAATCCTCCCGGGGCTTCCATGGCCACGTGCTGTCATGAGGCTTTGCGGAAAGTCTACCACAGCGCGGCCTGCTGCCCCGTGCTACTCTTCCGGAAGCCGATCGCTCATGAGTCCAAGACGCGCGTTTCTTTCGTGCATCATCCTGCTCGCAGCGCTGGCCTCTGCGGCGGTCGCCGATCCACGACCGCCGGGAACACCGCGGCCGCTGGAGATAAGGCTCGCGGGCGGGACGATAAGGCCCTCGGAAGGACAGCCGCTGAAATCGGACGACCTGGCGCCCGGCTGGTACCGCGTCGCCGCGGTGGCGCCCCTGGAGGCGAGCGCGCGCGGCTTCAAATACCTGGCGGCCGTCGCGCGCGGTCCGCTCTCGCCCGAGGAGCGCCTCAGGCTCGAGACCGCGGGCGCCCAGGTCCTGGACTATCTCCCGGTCCACGCCTACCTGCTTCGCGTGCAACTCGGGGCCGAAGCGAACGTCCGGTCCCTGCCGTTCGTCGCATGGCTGGGCGACTTGCCGCGGCACCTCAAGATCGAGCCGCAACTGGCCCGCCTGGCATCCGGCCAGAACGAAGACGCCGACGTGCGCCTGATCCTCGCGGCGGGCGAGCTGCCCGGCCGGGCGCTGGAGACGCTGGGGAGCCTGACGGTCCAGGCGGCGCCTTCCGGCAAGGACGGCGCGTGGCGGGTGTCGGCTCGCGTGCCGGCGTCGCGGCTGCGGCAGGTCCTGGCGCGCCTGGTGGCCCTCCCGGAGATCGAGGCGATCGAACCCGCGCGCCGGCTGCGCCTGTTCAACCAGGACGCCGTCTGGGTCCATCAATCGTTCGTCGGCCCCTCGCCCCAAGAGACGCCGATCTTCGATCGTGGACTGTTCGGCTGCGGGCAGGTCGTCGGGATCGCCGACACGGGGCAGGACTACGACCTGTGCTTCTTCCGGGACACGGTCAACGGGCCGCCGCCCTTCGCCGCCTGCGCCCAGGCCCCGTGCCCGGCGGCGGCGCCCGCCCCGGGCCGGCGCAAGGACATTCTGTACTACAACTGGTCGGGGACGCCGACCGGCGATGACGACACATGCCCGTCTCTCCTCCTGAGTGGAAGCGGGCACGGAACGCACACTTCGGGATCCATCGCCGGCGACGCCCTGAGCTACGCCGACTGCGCGACCTACACGACACCCGGTCGCAACGGCGGCGACGGCCTGGCACCGGGCGCGAAGCTCGTCGTGCAGGAGATGGGGGACGGCCTCGAATACTTGAACGCTCGGGGTGGCAGCCTCTGGAACCTGGCGGACGTGGCGTATCGCAGCGGCGCCCGCATCCATTCAGATTCCTGGGGCGGGGCCTGCTACGACGCGCTCGGCAACTGCATCCCCGGCTGTACTATGCCGTACGACTCTTTCGCGCGCGACGCCGATCTGGCGATGTGGACGTACCCCGATCTTCTGTTGGTCCTGGCCGCGGGAAACGCCGGGGAGTTCTGTCCGCCGCCTCTCGCCGTCGGCACGCCCGCGAACGCCAAGAGCCCGCTCGCGGTCGGCTCGGTCGGCCACGGCGCCGCGGCCGGAACGCCGTCGTCGTTTTCGAGCCCCGGCCCGGTCTTCGACGGTCGCCTGAAGCCGACGCTCGCCGCCCAGGGCGAGTCGACCGTCTCGGCCGCATCGGACGCCGACCCGACCAGCAACAACTGCGACACCTGCACGCTCGACGGCACCTCGATGGCGGCGCCGACGACCGCCGGCCTCGCGGCCCTGGTGCGCGAGTACTACACTGCCGGGTTCAACACCTCGGGGACGCGCGACCCGTCACACAGCCTCGTGCCGTCGGCCGCCCTCGTGAAGGCGACCCTCATCGACGGTGCCGTCGCGCTCGGAAACGCCGCCCCGTCGCCCGATTTCGTCAGCGGCTACGGGCGGGCGCTCCTCGCAGGCAGCCTGGCGTTTACCTCGAGCCCCTTCAAGCTCCGTGTGGACGACCAGCGGCAGGGCCTCACGACCGGCGGCGTCACAACGCACGCCTACGACGTCGCGGCGGGCACGCCGTTTCGAGCGACGCTCGTCTGGACCGACTATCCCGCGGCCCTCAACGCCGCGACCGCGCGCGTCAACGAGCTGAAGCTCGAGGTGATCGATCCCTCCGGCAATGTCTGGTTCCAGACGCTCGATCCCGCGACCGGCTCGCCGAGGCAGAGCGCGAACCCGACCGACCCGCACGACAGCGTGAACGTGGAGGAGCGTCTGGTGTTCGACGCTCCCGCGCCCGGAAGGTGGGTCGTCCGCGTCGTCGGTGTGGACGTTCCCTGGGCCCCGCAGCCGTTCGCCCTCGTCGTGCGCGGCGCCCTGACCGACTGCCCGGCTCCGGCCTCACCGGGGCCGCCGTCGCTCTCGACCCCGGCGGAGCATCAGGTATTGATTTCCTGGAACTCCGTCGCCGGGGCGGTCGCCTACAACGTGTATCGCAGCCTCGGATCCTGCCCGGGAGGCCCCTGGATCCCGGTCGCCACCGGCGCGGCCGGCCCCCCGGTGACTGATAGCGGCCTGTCGGGAGGCACGCCGTACAGCTACTACGTCGCTTCGACCTCCGACGCCGCGGCGCGCTGCGAGTCGGCGCCGTCGCCGTGCGCCTCGGTCGTGCCGACGGGCGACTGCACGCTGGCCAGCCGCTTCGGCGGGATCACCGCCGCAATCAGCCCCGGAACGGGCGACTGCGCCGTCGTTCTTTCCTGGAATCCGGCTGTACCCTACTGTGGCTCGGATGTGCGTTACAACGTCTATCGCGCCACCGACCCGGACTTCACTCCCGGCCCGGCCAACCGGATCGCCCGCTGCGTCATCGGCACGACATGGACCGATTCGGCCGACCTGTCGAGCGGGGCAACCTATTACTATGCCGTCCGGTCCGAGGACGCCACGATCGCCCACGGCGGTTCCTGCCGGGGAGGGAACGAGGACGCCAACCTGGTCCGCCTGGCCGCCGTCCCGGTCGGGCCCCGCTCAGCCGGCACGCTACGGGACGACGCCGGAGACACCGGCGCCGCCCGCTTCGAGATGGAGGCACCCTGGACGGACGCCCCGACCGGCGGCCGCCTCGGTCCAAGGGTCTACACCGCCGCCAGCTCGGAAGGAGTCTGCGCCGATCTCACCAGCCCGATCCTCACCCTGCTCGATCCCGGGGCCGGGCCGCTCCTGACCTTCGCGACCCGCCATACGCTCGAGTACGACCCGTTCGGATTCTTCGGCGCCGAGGGATCGCTCGGGCAGGCCGAGATCGCGACCGGACCCTCGTTCTCGAATTGGACCCGCCTGCCGCTCACGCCGACTTATCCCGCGTCGGTCGACTTCCCGCTCAACGATTGCCCGACCACAGCGGACAGCACGACCTACTTCAGCGGCACCAGCGCGAATTACACGACCTACAGCGCCTCGCTCGCCAACTGGGGCGGCTCGGACGTGCGGGTGCGCTTCCACCTGTCGGGCGATTATCTTTACCCTTCCGGGTCGTGGTGGATCGACGACGTCGAGCTGAGCGGGGTCATGATTCCGGGAGCCTGCACGACCACCTCGACAGGCCCGCCCCCGATCCCGGACGGCGGCCCGGTCCCCGGCGTCCCGTTGCAGGTGTTCCGGTCCGGCGCGCAGACAACGGTCACCTGGGACGCCACGCAATGCCCGGCCGTCAGGGTCAACCTCTACTGGGGAAACCTGGGTGACGGCACGCGCTTCACCGGTGCCGCCTGCGATCTTCCGCCGACCGGTGCTGTGACCCTGAGCCTGCCCGACAACGTCTGGCTCCTGGTCGCCGCCACCGACGGCCTGACGACCGACGGCAGCTACTCCCGCGACCTGTCAGGCGCGGAGTTGTCGTACACGGGCGCAGGTCTCGTCTGCCCCGCCATCACGAAGCACCTCACGAACAACGGATGCCCCTAAGGCGACCGATCTTCCACGAGTCCGTCGGGTGGGCCGGGGTCCGATCGTCACCCTCCCGCCACGGCCGGAATGATGGTGACCTCGTCGCCGTCGGCCACCGGGGTGGTGGAGCCGTCGAGCAGGCGGACGTCGTTGTCGTTGACGTAGATGTTGACGAAGCGGCGGATCTCGCCGCGCGGGCCGCGCAGCTTGCCGCGCAGACCTTCGTAGCGCGACTCCAGGCCGTCGAGGAGCTCGCCCAGAGTCTTCGCTTCGAGCGCGACCGATTCGGCGCCGTCGGTCTGGCGGCGGAGGACTGAAGGAATCCTGACCTGGATCGGCATGATCGCCACCCGTCGTGGCCTTCGCGCTAAAGCGCCCGGCCGGATGAAAAGGGCGCCGCGGGGGCGGAGCCCCCGGATGAGAGGAGCACATCTTCGCGGATGCGCCCGGATGATGGGGGAACGCCGGGGGAGGCGCGCCCTGTGCTCTCGATGGCGCGCTCGAAAGCTCCCAGCCTCGGCTCGATGACCGGGTAGGCCGGAGCGGTCGAGGCGAGCGCGTCGGTGGTCTTGAGTCCGTTGCCGGTGATCACGAGAACGGTCGTCTGGTCGCGCGGGATGCGCCCGGACGCGATGAGCTTTCGGGCCGCGGCGACGGTCACCCCGCCCGCGGTCTCGGCGAAGATCCCTTCGGTCTCGGCCAGCAGGCGGATCCCATCGACCATCTCGGCGTCGGTGACGTCCTCGGCCCAGCCGCCGCTTTCCTTGATGGCGCGGGCGGCGTAGTACCCGTCGGCCGGGTTGCCGATGGCGAGGCTCCTGGCGATGGTGCGCGCCTTGACGGGACGGATCTCGCCGGTGCCGTCCTTGACGGCGGTCACGATCGGGTTGCAGCCGGTCGCCTGGGCGCCGTACAGCTTCGTCTTCGGACCCTCGATCCAGCCGAGGAGCGCCAGCTCGTCGAACGCCTTGCCGATCTTGGTGAGCAGCGACCCGCCCGCCATGCAGCACACCAGGTTGGCCGGCCGCCTCCAGCCGGATT
>Ga0209157_1003579_pt1 | contig 11896 bp, 11 predicted proteins | sample GraSoiAngelo_135_FD_185892 | JGI IMG/M metagenome (GOLD analysis project Ga0209157, IMG submission 185892) | Grasslands soil microbial communities from the Angelo Coastal Reserve, California, USA - 14_0929_05_40cm (SPAdes) (version 2) | ecosystem: Environmental > Terrestrial > Soil > Grasslands ... | reverse complement strand
TACCGTCAGACAGATCCCAACGGAGATCTCGACCGCTCAGAAGACCTACCCGCAGGATTCCGCGACGATCACGTCGTCCATCCTGGGCGACAACCTTCCGAGCGGCGGGACCGTGACCTTCAGGCTGTACGGTGCCGCAGGAAGCAACACCGCCCTGCAGAACTGCCAAGCTCACACCGATACCCTCGGCAGCGGCGGGCTGGTCTACAAGCAGACCTTCACGTCCGTCGGCGGTAGCCACAGCGTGACGGTCAACACGACCAACACGACCTTCTTCGTGACCTCGGCCACGAACGGGACCTACTACTGGTGGGTCACCTACACGACAGGCGACACGGTGCACACGGGCCGGCAGAGCAACTGCGCCGAGAACGTCATCCTCACGTTCACGGACGACACTGGACCTGGGACCCTGTTCCCATAAGCCAGCTGTAGAGGATCAGCGCAAGAGAGGGCGGCCAAGCCGGCCGCCCTCTCTCTTTTCTTGTTTGCACCTAACAACGTACGACGGTGACACGGCGCTCCCGCCGCACAAACACCGAGGCGGCCCGTAGGCCGCCTCGGTTCGATCAAGCTCGAGTCGCTCAGACCTTATGGAGAAACGTGGAAGCTCGTGGAGGCGACCCGTTGCCACCCCTGATTCGTCTGGTACGCGATGTAGGCGGTGCAGTCGGCTGCTCCGCCGGTCCACTGGGGCGAGTACAGGCCGAAGATCCGGTCACTGAGGGCTCCGGCGAAGTAGCCCTCCCATCCTTCTGCGACCAGCGTCCCGTTCTGGAAACACTGGAGATCCACGTACGGGGAGCTCACTGTCGTGGTGACGTTGAACGTGACGTGCTGCCCCCAGTGCGCAAGGCTGTCCGTGGAGTCGAGTAGGACCAGGTTCAGACTTCCGCTGCCGCTGCCGCTGGTTTTGTGAGCGCCGCCCCTTGCGGCATCGGCGATCCCGGATAGAAGAGACAATGAAAGAAAGAGAGCAGACGTGAGACCGATCGCGTGCTTGAAAGACAAATCCCTTACCTCCGACTGTTACGCAACCGTTCCAGGTTCTTCACAGGAACGTTGCTTCATGGGCCTAACGGTCTCACGCGTAATCTGGTTTGCCTATGAGAAGCTCCGCAGGCTGAATTACCCACTGACCTACAGAGTCCGAGTAGTACTGCGGTACTTTTCGGCGGTCCTTGGTACTTTCGGCAGCCTTCATGGGACAAGCCGTCGCACGGTCTCTTGACGTACACAGCGACAGGCGTGCGGCTTGTGTGACCGGTTGGCGGCACGATGAAGACCGGCATCGCAGGTGGCGCACGGACTCAGTGCTCTTCGGTTCCCGGAACCTAGGCTGATGCCCCTTCGCGGACGAAGCGCAGCAATAGACCCGGTCGGGTCCGTCCGATGTCAAGTCGCTTACCCCAGCTCGAGCGCGCGGCCTCGACGTCCGCGGGCGCGATGGCGCGCAGTTCGACGAGCGCGAAGCCATGCACCCGGTAGGCCCGCGACACTCGCGCGACGTCGACGTCGGTGAGCGGTGCGCGACCGTCGCGCGCGGTAAGCGACACGAGCAGTGTCAACGCTCCACACCGACCTGGCAGACGGCAGATCGCGGCGAAGACGCTCTCATCCTCCGCAAGCGCACCGCGCAGGAGCGAGCCCCACGGAAAGTGGATCGTGACCTCGTCAGCGAACGACTCGAGCGGGATGCTCTCGAGCGGCTCGCGAAGGAGCAGCAGGTTCGGCAGCGGATCACGTGACGCTCGACGCGCGGCGTACGCAAGCGCGTCCGCGGAGGCGTCGAGTCCGATCGCGAGAGTTTCAAGTCTCGTGCGCGCTACGTGAAGCGGATAGCGCCCGTCTCCCGTTCCCGCGTCGACGACCGTGCGCGGGAAGGCGCGGGCGAGCTCGGCGATCTAACCGACGTCGATCTCGAGGAGGAGCTTGCCGATGAGCTGACGCATGGCGCGATGCTACGACGGCCCGACACCGATCGGTAGCTCGGCTACCCTTGCCCGATGACCGGGCGACCGGCGATCGCGGTCTTCGTCGTCCTCGTACTGATCCTCATCGCCTCGGTGGCGAACGTAGCGATCCAGGTGTGGCAGCGAGCGCCTGCGATCGCGGGCGATTGGGAGGCGGTCCGCGGGCTGATTCAGGCGTCACAGCCAACGAGCACACCGACGCGTCCGGCGCAGGCAACGCTCACGGGGGTCGTTTCCGTGAAGCCCGGCGATCCGATCGGCAAGCATCTCAGCGACCAAGGCAATAGCCACGTGCCTGCGAACACACGCGTGACGACATACAACTCGGTTCCACCGACATCGGGCCCACATTGGCCGACGCCGACGCCCTGGGGTTCGTACGTGACAAGCCTCGCCGATGAACAACTGGTGCACAACCTCGAACACGGCGGCATCGTCATCTCACACAACACGACGCCGGACGTCGTCGAGAAGCTTGGAGCACTTCGCGCCTCGTATCCGCGCGATCGCTTCGGGTCCGTGAAGATCGTGGTGCGCCCGTACGACCTAATCCCGCGAGGCCAGATCGCGTTGACCGCATGGACATGGCTCGACGTTCTCGAGACGTACGACGAAACACGCATCCGCTCCTTCATCACCGCGCACATGAATCAATGCTGCGAGGATGTGCCGTGAGCTAATGGTTGCGAGCCGTGTCCACCGCTTCGTTGGCGTTCTGTCGAGCGGCTCGCGAAGGAGCAGCGGGTTCGGCAGCGGATAACGTGACGCTCCACGCCCGTCTCCCCGTTCCGGCATCGACCGCCGTGCGCGGGAGCGCGGGCGAGCTCGACGATCTAACCGACCTCGATCACGAGGGGACGCTTGCCGATGAGCTGACGCAGGCCCGAATCTGGCCGGCGGTCAGGCGCCGCGTATGACCGCGACGAGGCGGGTGAACAGCAGCGCGGCACCAAGGGCGGTGAGGACCGCACTCACCAGCAGCGTCCCGAGCGCGTCTGTGCGCGGGAACTTGCTACGTCTGGTGAGCACGATCCCGGTGATGGCGAAGGCGACCCCGACGACGATCACCGCCGCGAGAAACACGTCGTAGACCAGGAGCTGCCGTTTCCCGAAGAACGCGGGGTAGGGCGACGTCGACGACAGAGGGTCGGCGCCTTCGATGAACACCGCGATGGCGGCTGATCCAAGACCGACGGCGATGCCGAGCAGGCCACCGACCAGGCCCCACATCCGGTCGCGATTCGGGCTGACGCCCGCGCCGACCGGGACGGGCGTCTCGTTCATGTTTGTCGCGCCGCGTCCACCGCTTCATTGGCGTTCTGCACCAAACGCTGCGCGCCGCCGATCGCGCGTGGGACATCGAAGCGCCGGTCGAAGTTGCCGAGATTCTCCGCTGCCTCGAGAGCCTCCTCGAGCGCGGACTCCGCGAGGCGCAGGGCCGAGCTCAGTCTCTCGAGCTCACCCTGGTCGACCTCCGGTGCCGCCACGGCTGCAGATGCTAACGTCCATGCGATGATCGAACGCATCCGCACCGTCCGTCAGGTACGGCAGTACACGGACGAGAAGATCCCGGACGATGTCGTCAAGCAATTGCTGCGGGTCGCGCAATGGACCGGGAGCGCCCGAAACGCGCAACCGTGGCACTTCGTCGTCGTCACCGACAAGGATCAGCTGCGAAAGATCAGCCGGCTGCGCGCTCTCATCAATTGGCTGGCTGCCGCACCTCTCGGCATCGCGATCGTCCTGGACGGGGAGAATCCGATGTTCGAGTCATACGACGAAGGACGTGTGACCGAGCGCATCCTGATCGCGGCGCATGCGCTCGGCTTCGGTGGTGGGGTCGCCTGGTTCGGCGATGACACCCATCAGGCGGAGGCGAAGCGCATCCTCGGCATACCGGCCGAGCGGACCGCCCGATCGATCGTCATGATCGGGCGGCCCGTCTCGGCCAAGGATCCGCGTCCCAACGCATTTCGAGGAGGACGCAGGGCCCTCTCAGAGATCGTCAGCTACGAGCGCTATTCCAAGTAGTTCAGCGCGAATCGTGCCGTAGACTCGCGCGGCCTGCGCCCGGTCGGATCTTCGGTATCGCCCCGGGCGCGACAGGAGGGGAACGCAATGGATCGGAACATCCGTCATGCCGGCACCGGGCTGGCAACGCTCGCGATCATCGTCCTGATCGGCGCTCAGGCGCTCGGTGCGCCGAAGTACTCGGACTGGGCCACGCCCACGTGGCTCGGCGATGTGGTGAACTCCACGGCAGAAGACGCCGGGCCGGCGATCTCGAAGAATGGCCTCGCCTTGTACTTCTACTCGACGCGGGCCGGCGGCCAGGGCGGCGAGGACATCTACGTCTCCTATCGCTCCTCATTAGACGGCGCGTGGGGCGCGCCGCTGGCCCTCGCGGCGACGATCAACACTGCCGCCCTTGAGCGCGTTCCCGCGTTCTCGCGCGACGGACATTGGATGTTCTTCGCGAGAGGCGCGGCGAATGCGCTCGACATTTGGGTCTCATATCGTCTGCATACCGACGAGGACTTCGGTGACTTTGGTTGGCAGGCCGCGCAGCCAGTGAGCTCACTCAACACGGCTTTCGGCGAGGCCGGGCCAAGCTTCTTCCAAGACGACGAGGTGGCCGCCACGTACCTGTTCTTCAACAGCACCCGACCAGGCGGTCTCGGCGCACAGGACATCTATGTCGCCACGCGCCAGCCCGACGGCTCGTTCGCCGGCATTTCCAACGTGAGAGAGTTGAACAGCCCGTTCATCGATGCGCGCAGTTCTGTGAGGCACGACGGCCTCGAGATCGTGTTCCTCTCGAATCGCCAGACTGGAAGCGTGCAGGGACAGCTCGACCTGTGGCACTCCACGCGCGACAGCACCACCGCGCCGTGGTCCACGCCCACGCCCCTCGTCACGCTGAACACATCAGCGAACGACTACACGCCCTACCTCTCGGCGGATGGAGGCGAGATCTACTTCGCATCCGAGCGGGCCGGCGGTCTCGGGCTGGGTGACCTCTACATGAGCACACGCGGCAAGGTCCATCCCTGAGCAGGAAGGTCGATCGCGCCATCGATAACTCGATCGGAAAGGGCCGCGACTCGCGTCGCGGCCCTTCCTCTATTCCAGGTAGTCCTTGAGCTTGCGGCTCCGGCTCGGGTGACGCAGCTTGCGCAGCGCCTTCGCCTCGATCTGTCGGATGCGCTCGCGGGTCACGTTGAACTCGCGACCCACTTCTTCGAGCGTGCGCGTACGTCCGTCTTCGAGACCGAAGCGCAGCTGAAGCACGCGACGCTCGCGTCCGGTCAGTCCTTCGAGGACGCTCTCCACCTGCTCCTTGAGCAGCTTGTGCGAGGCCGCGTCCGATGGCGCGAGGGCCTGGTTGTCGGGGATGAAGTCACCGAGGTGACTGTCCTCCTCTTCGCCGATCGGCGTCTCGAGCGAGACCGGCTCCTGCGAGACCTTCACGATCTCGCGCACCTTGTCCGGCGTGATGAGCATTCGCTCGGCGATCTCCTCCGCGGTCGGTTCGCGGCCGAGTTCCTGGAGCAGGCCACGCGACACGCGGATGAGCTTGTTGATCGTCTCCACCATGTGGACCGGGATGCGGATCGTCCGCGCCTGGTCGGCGATGGCGCGCGTGATCGCCTGACGGATCCACCACGTCGCGTACGTCGAGAACTTGTAGCCCTTCCGGTAGTCGAACTTCTCGACGGCGCGGATGAGGCCGATGTTCCCTTCCTGGATCAGGTCGAGGAACGACATCCCGCGGCCGATGTACTTCTTCGCGATCGACACGACGAGTCGCAGGTTCGCCTCGGTCAGGTTGTGCCGCGCGTCGTCGCCCTTCTGGATGAGCTCATCCGCGAGACGGCGTAGCGCGCGCTGCTCGTCGGCGTCGGACTCGACGAGCATGTTCAGGTTCTTCACCAGCACGTCGCGGATCTCCTGGCCGAGCATGACGAGCTCACCCAAGCGCTCCGCACCTTCGGCGGGGCCGTGGATCTTCGCGTACTGCGGCAGGATGCGGAACGCGAGACGCTGCGGATCGCGCTTCGCGGCGTCGATCAGCGCGACCGTCTCGTCGATGAGGACCTTCGCTTCGGTCGAGATCTCTTTGCTGTTCGACTCGGCCTTCAGCGGATCGCGCAGCTTCAGCAGACGGTTCGTGAGGCGGCGCAGCTCCTTGCCACCCTCGACATCCCCGAGCGTGCGCGTGAGCGCCTTGACGGTGAATCGCGTCGCCTCGTCGACGAACTCGCGAGGACGCCCGAGCGCCATGCGCTTCTTGACCTCGACGCCCAGCTCGTACAGGTGGACGACCGAGAGCGCCGGCGATACGAGCGCCTGCTCCCCGAGCTCGATCGACTTGGCGAGGTTGACCTCTTCCTCCGCGGTGAGCAGAGGGACCTTGCCGATCTCCTTGAGGTACATGCGGACCGGGTCGTCGACGCTGATGAGGTCGCTGGCAAGGACCGCCGAGATGGCGTCCTCGCGCTGCAGCTCCTCGGCTTCTTCCTCTTCCTCTTTGACCTGGGCCCAGTTGGGGCCGCGCTCGGCCTCGAGGATCTCGACGTTGTTGTCGTCGAGGGCGAGGAGCAGCTCTTCGATCTCGCCTGGCTCGGCGTCCGGGATGGCCCGAACGATGTCCTCCTGCGTGACGTAGCCCTGCTGGCGCCCGCGGGCGAGCAGACGCTCGGCCTGTTCCTTGTGCTCCGGGTGGATCCCGGTGCGCTCCGGAGCGGCCTTCTCGGTCTCTTTTTCCTTCGTCGTCGCTTTCATCGATCCTCTTCTCGTAGCAGCTCGCTGCTGTGCAGGACGGTCCGGCGCTCGCGTCGTTTCATGAGCTGATCGAGGTCTTCGACCATCCGCGCGATCTCGCCATCCAACCCCCCGACGTCACCTTCGGCGCGCGCGAGCTGCTCCCGCGCGTCACCCAGACGCCGCCGCAAGTTCTCTACCCGGAGGTTGCGCGCTGCGATCTCGATCACCTGGCCTGGGTCCGTCTGTTCGTCGAGCTCAGGCGCATTGGCGCCAAGTGCCGCGGCAAGGGCGGCCTGTTGAGCCGGCAAGTCAGAGTCCGGACGCTTCCCCGCCTGGAGCTGTTCGTAGAGCGCACGCAGGAGGGGGTCTACCAGGTCAGTTGGGGCGAGGTCGGCGCGCGCGATCTCCTCCGGATAGCGAATTAATAGTGCGATTACGTAACGCTCGCGAGAAGGAGTTTGTTTCGGAGTCGGGCCTTCGCTGGCTGCTTTGACCGGCTCCGCCGGAGTGCGCGCTGTCCGCTGCGTACCCTTTCCGGCCGCTGGGAGCCTCTCCCTTAGGAACGCGGGATCGACCCCGGCGCTTCCCGCGACCTCTGACAGATAGACCTCACGCCGGACCGGGTCGGGCTCCTCGGCGATGAGCGCCGCGGTCCGCTGAAGAAAGCGCAGCCTGCCCTCGGACTGGTCGAGGCGCGAGGTCGCGCGGAGGCGGTCGATCAGGAACTCGAGCAGGGGCTTGGCGTCGGCCAACAGTTGGCGGAAGACCTCGGGCTCCTTTCGGGCGACGTCGTCGGGGTCCAGACCCTCGGGCAGCACGGTGACGAAGAGCGCGAGGCCGGTGCGGGTGCCGAGGCTCCCGCCGCCCGCATCTGAGCCGAATCGGCTGAGGGCGCTCAGGAGCTCCCGGCCGCGTGACTCGGCGGAGCGCTGCCCGGCGGCGTCGCCGTCGAAGGCGACGATCGCCCGCTCGATCTTCATGTCGTTGAGCACGCGGTACTGGTCTTCGGTGAGCGCGGTGCCCATCGAAGCCACGACGTTGGTGAAACCCGATTGGTGGCAGGCGATGGTGTCGAAGTACCCCTCGACGATCACCGCCGTGCCCTCCTTGCGGATGGCCGCGCTTGCCTTGTCCAGGCCGTAGAGCGTGGCGCTCTTGTTGAACAGCGCGGTTTGGGCGGAATTGACGTACTTCCCCTGCTGGTCCGCGCGCATGGCCCGGCCGCCGAAGGCGATGGCCCGGCCGCGCCGGTCGCGGATCGGGACCATCAGTCGGTCTCGGAACCGATCCCACAGCCCGTTCTCGTTCTTGAAGATCAACCCCGCCGCGACGCCCTCGTCCTCGCTGAAACCCTTCTTCTTTAGGTAGGCGAGGAGGCTGCCGCGCTCGTCCGGCGCGTACCCGATGCCGAAGGCGTCGATCGACTCGGGCGTGATGCCGCGCTTGCCGAGGTATTCCGCCACGGTCTTGCCGCGTGGCGTGCCGCGCAAGGCCTGGCGGAAGTAGAACGCCGCCGCGTCGTTGGCCTGAAGCAGCCGATCTTCGAACTTGCGCTCCTCGGGCGCGCGGCGCGTCAGCTCGACACCGGCGCGATCGGCGAGTTCCTTGAGCGCTTCCGAAGGCGAAAGACCTCTCTGCTTTTCGAGCCAGGTGAAAACATCGCCCCCTTCACCACAGTTGCAGACTGTGCCGGACATCGTGAGATATGTGTGTTGGTCTGCAACCGTGAGGTTGAACACCGGGCCGTCGTACTCGACACGCTCAACCTTCCGCACACGGACACACACGAGATCCGTCGGTCGGTGCTCGCCACCGCTCCAACCTTGTCGCGGGTCTCCCTTGACACCCACCGTCCAAGCCCTGCGCCCATCCTGGTGGTGGTATTCCCTAACGGTAGGAATCACGCCATTCGCAATTACAAGGTCGCGAACGTCATCGATGAGCCGCGCCGACGCCAGTGTCAGTTCCCACGAAGGCTTCGCGACAAATCCATATTGCGCGACGTATCCGCCGCGAGAAATGCTCCCATCTCCTTGGACCAGCGCACGTAGCAGTTCCCATTGCTCACGGGACTGCCATCCCCAGACGAAGTCGGGAAGTCGTTTGTTATGAGAGCCGTCTCCACAGTAATGCTTTAGCCAGCGTGCTAGGAGGGCGTGGCAGAACCACAGTTCGATACGTGAACCTTCCCGCGACATCTTCAGTTTCTCTTCGAACAGTCCGTCGGTCAGTTCCGCCAAGCGCTGCGCGACTGCGAACTCATCCGACGACAGGCTGAATCGAACACTCCGATCGTTGCTGACGCTCCCTTCGGCGAGATACCAGCCAAGCCACTCCGCGAAGACCACGGTCTCCACTTGAAGCGGTAACGGCTTGGGACGCTTTCCCTTGGGGCGGAGCCACGCTGACAGGGCGTCCCAGCTGATTGATCCGGCCTGGCGGTCCACGGGCGGATAGATCAGATAGTTCTGCGGTCTGATCCGCACAGCCTCGATCTCCTCGGCGCGCCGACTCTTCGGGCGCAGGATCGGGATCTTGTGATCTGGCGTGAGAAGCAGCGGCACCTTGAACGGAGCGCAGATCAACTTCACGAGGGACCCGGTAAAAGCGTGCTCATGCGTCACCACCACTTCGTGGAGCCGTCCGTCTCCCGCGTACACCAACTCACCCGGCTTAATGTCTTGAATGGGCCGTGGGCCGTCTGCGGTCTTGATCAGCGCATCCGGCGGCAAGCAACCGAAACACTTGTACGTCCGCCGCTCGGCATCGACATGGAACGAGGGCGTCTTCTCAAGATGGAACGGGCACAGCCCGACGTAGCCGCGACCAGCTTTCTTGAGGGGAACGCTCTCGCTGATCAGTTGGACGATGTCGACGCGCTCTTTGACCAGGTCGAAATCACCAGGCATCGCCACAACGTTAGCGGCCGGGCGTTGCGAACATTCGCGGCACCACGCGGCGCGCGCGGTCATGCGATGCTAGCTATCGAGCGCCATCGCCTCACCGGGCGCGAGTATCCGCACCTCTGTTCGGGGCGCGACTCGCGTCGCTTCCCGCGCGAAGTCCCGCGGTGGATCGCCGAGCGGGTGCGGCCAGAACCGCGCGAACGTATATGGATAGAACGTGCCCCAGTGGATCGGGACGGCGATGCGTGGCCGGATCCGCAGCACCGCTTCGGCCGCACGCCTTGGATCGAGATGGCCCATCCCGAGTCGCGGCCCCCAGCCCCAGACCGGCAGAAGGGCGACGTCGACCGCCCCGGCAAGACCGTCCATCTCGGGACAGAGGTCGGTGTCCCCCGCGAAGTACACGCGCGAGCTCCCGGCGATCCGGTACCCCAGCGCCTCGGCGGCCGGGCCGAACGGCCCTCGTCGCCCGTCGTGTTCGGCGCGTATCGCCTGGAACACGACGCTGCCGATGTCGAACCGCTCGCCGGCCGTGACCTCCACGACGTCACGACCGGACCGGCTCAGGAGCTGCCCGACCCCCTTTGGCACGACCACCCGTGGGCGCCCGCGAAGCCGCCGCAGGGACGGCAGGTGCAGGTGATCGTGATGCGCGTGGGAGATGAGGACGACGTCCACCTCGACGTCCTCGATGAGGTGAGCCACTTTGGCCGTGTGGCGGTGGAGCAAGCCCAGCCGATCGACAAGCAGAGGGTCCGTGAGAATGCTGACGCCGTCGATCTCGATGAGGACGGTCGAGTGTCCGAGGTAACGAACATGCGAGAGCACAGACCGAGCCTAATGCTCGAGTGATCGGCTTCTACGCGGCCCAGCTCCGTCTCCTTTCGAGATGGACCGGTGGCCGGGGGGGCGTCGCGCGCCGCGGCATGGCGACGTTCGTCATCGCCACGCTCGCGCTCGTGGTCACGGCGTGGGTCCTTCCCGGCATCACCCTGCGGGACATCCCATCCGGTGTCTTCGCCGCGTTCGCTCTCGCCGCGCTTAGGACGCTCCTGCGTCCGGCGCTCGTGGCGTACGTCTCGCGAGTCTCGATGGCTGTCGCGAGCATCGTGACGGTCTTCGCGCAGGCGTTCGCGTTCTGGCTCATCTCACAGGTCGGATGGATCGCGGATGACACTCCGGTCGACGCGCTCATCGGCTCGGTGATCTTTTCGACGGTCAACGCGCTGGTGAACGCCGTGTTGTGGACCGGCGACGATCATTCGTTCTTCGGCACCCTCGTCCGCCAGCTCGAGGCACGGCGCGGCAAGAGCGGCATCACCGACGAGCCGGGCGTCGTGTTCATCCAGATCGATGGACTCGCGCATCCGATGCTCGAAGAACACCTTCGGGCGGGACGCACGCCGAATCTCGCGCGGTGGCTCAGCTCGGGCACCATGACCCTCGATCGCTGGGAGCCGCTGTTGCCGACACAGACGTCGGCGAGCCAGGCGGGCGTCCTCCACGGGAATAACGACGGTATCCCGGGGTTCCGCTGGTGGGACAAGAACGCGCGCCGGCTCATCGTCTCGAACCATCCGAAAGACGCCCGCGAGATCATGCGTCGAGTCTCGAACGGCGACGGCCTTCTTGCGAAGGGCGGCGCGTCGATCGGCAATCTCGTCTCCGGCGATGCGACGCGAAGCTTCCTCACGGCCGCGACCCTCGAGGATCCGGCACGGGAGATCGGCCGCAGCCACGTCCTCGATTGGTTCTTCATCAGTCCGTACAGCTACGTCCGATGGACGCTGCTATCGATCGGCGAGATCGTCAAAGAGCTTGTGCAGGCGCGCGGCGCGGCGCGGACCGAGCCGGGTGGGCCGCGGGGCTTTCCCTATCCGCTCGCGCGTGCCGCGACGAACGTGCTCCTGCGCCATCTCAGCACCTCCCTGGTGATCGAGGAGATGTGGCGCGGCACCTCACCCATCTATGTGGACTTCGTCGATTACGACGAGATCGCCCACCACGCCGGACCCGACCGCGTGGAAGCGCGCGATGCCGTAGCCGGGCTCGACAAGATCATCGGGATCATCGAGAAGGCGGCCGCGGACGCACCGCGGCCCTATCGCTTCGTCGTGCTCTCCGATCACGGGCAGAGCCCAGGCGCGATGTTCGCGCAGCGGTTTCGCAAGCCACTCGAAGGCCTCGTTCAGGAGCTGGTGGGCGAGCAGGTAAAAGTGCAGGGCGCGACCGCCCACGTCGAGCACTGGG
>Ga0209157_1003576_pt1 | contig 11904 bp, 12 predicted proteins | sample GraSoiAngelo_135_FD_185892 | JGI IMG/M metagenome (GOLD analysis project Ga0209157, IMG submission 185892) | Grasslands soil microbial communities from the Angelo Coastal Reserve, California, USA - 14_0929_05_40cm (SPAdes) (version 2) | ecosystem: Environmental > Terrestrial > Soil > Grasslands ... | reverse complement strand
CTGCTCGCGCGGAGGACCGCCGGGCTCGCAGGAAAGTCCGGCACGTCCGTCGCGCCGGGCGCGAAGATCACGCGCAGCCTGAGGGCGCGCGCGGTCAGGGTGGCTGACACCGGCGTCGTCCGGGTCGCGAAGTGGAACTGATCGGTGTCCGGACGCGGCACCGCCTGGCAGGCGAGCCGCACCGTGAGGAGCTGGCCGCCGAGCGGTGGTCCGAGGCCGCTCTCGGCCGTGATGCCGACCAGCGCGAAGCGGCCATCGCTCGCAATCGGCATGCCCTCGACCACCATGGCGGCCGCCGCCGCGAGGCCGGTCGTCAGCGTGATCGGCACGGTGGTCGTGCCGCCGTTCATCGTGAAGGCGAGCGAGGTCGCCGGGATGCTCAGGCGGGGGAACCGGAGCTTCAAGGTGTGCGGCGTGTGCGGCCGGCGGGCGGTAGCGGTCGAGGCGAGGAGCGCGAGCGGGAGCGCGGCGGTGAGGAGCCGGGACGGGCGGGGCATACGAGCAGCGTATGACGAAAACAGCCGAAGAGGCGATCCTACCAGCCCTCCGTCTCCGGCCCGCCCTTGAACGGTCCGATCACGTCGCGCGTGATCCAGCCGCCGTAGAAGTCGCCTTCCTGTGCCCGCACCCGCTCGCCGTCGACGTAGCAGGCATCCACGCGCGCCGGGTAGAAGGCGACGTGGTCCGCGATCGTCTCGTAGCCCGGGGCCGGCGCCGGGTAGAACCAGGCGGCGTTCTCGGCCGTACGGCCGGCGACCGCGATGGTGTAATGGCGCGCGACGCCCTTCCACTCGCAGAGGGTCGTATGGTGCGTGCGCGTGAAGAAGGTCGCGAGGCGGACGTCCTCGGGAGGGAAGTAGTAGGCGGGGGGCTGGCTCGTCTCCAGCACGCGGAGCGCGCGCGTGGTCTCCGCGACGACGCAGCCGTTGAACACGACCCGCAGCCGGCCGCCGCACCCCTCCACGCGCGGGGGGCGCGGATAGTCCCACACCGACTCCTGGCCGGGGCCAGGCTCGATGCGGCGCGGGGTGGGCGGCATGCGTCGTAGTATGCCAGACAAGCGGGGAGGTATCCGATGAGCGAGGAGGAGCACACGCTCCGCGCCGCCCGCGGGCGGCGCGCCGTCGAGGAGTGGGCCCTCGTCCTCGCCGCCGCCGGCATCGCCCATCGCGTCGCCGGCAACGCGGGCAGCTGGCGTCTCCTCGTGGCCGCAGGCGACGCCGACCGGTCCATCGCCGCGCTGGACGCGTACGATGCCGAGCGGCGGAACGCGGCGGCGGGCGAGGAGGTGCCGGAGTACGGCCCGACCTACGCCGGGCTGCTCGTGGCCGTGCTGCTCGTCGGCTTCTACGGCGTCACGGGGCCGGCGGACCCGGGCAGCGCGTGGGCCCGGGCCGGGAGCGCCTCGGCCGAGCTGATCGTGCGCGGCCAGGGGTGGCGCGCGGTGACGGCCCTCACGCTGCACGCCAACCCGGCCCACCTCCTCGGCAACGCGGTCGCGTGCGCGGTCTTCGTGACCGCCGTCGGCCGCGCGCTCGGGCCGGGCCTCGGCGGCTGGCTGGTGCTCGCGGCCGGCGCAGGGGGCAACGTCCTCAACGCGTTCCTCCACGGGGCTCATCACAGCGCGGTGGGCGCGTCGACGGCGGTCTTCGGCGCGATCGGCCTGCTCGGCGGGCTGCAGTTCGGGCGCAAGCGCCGGCGTCGCGGCGCGTGGTTGCCCGTCGCCGGCAGCCTGGCGCTGCTCGCGATGCTCGGCTCGGACCGCGAAGCGGACATCGTGGCGCATCTCTTCGGCCTCCTCGTCGGCGGCGTGCTCGGCGTGGCGGCGGCGCTGCTGGTCGCGCGACCGCCCGGGCGGCCCGCGCAGTGGGTGCTCGCCTTGGGCGCGCTGGCGGCCGTCGCCGGCTCGTGGCTGGTGGCGCTGCGCGCCTTGTAAAGCGCGCGCCGGTGGCGCTATAGCCGCGGCGCGATGGTCGCAGTGGGCGCGTCGGCTCCGGACGTGCGGCTTCTCCGCACCGACGGCAGCGCCGCGAGGCTGCGCGCGCTCGGCGCCGGGCAGCCGACCGTCCTCTTCTTCCTCCGCCACTACGGCTGAATCGCCTGCCACGACCACGTGGCGCAGTTGCGCCGCGCGCTCGCGGGCTACGAGGGGAGGCGCGCGCGCTGCTTCGCGGTGACGACGGGCACGCCCGAGCACACGCGCGGGTTCTGCGCGGCGCACGAGGTGCCGTTCACGTGCCTCGTCGACTACCCGGGCGAGCCGGCATACGCGGCCTTCGGGCTCCGGAAGGTGAGCCTCCGGCGGCTCTTCGGGCCGAGCCTGGTGACGGGGCTCTGGACCGTGCTGACACGCCTGCGCGAGGTGTCGCTGCCCAGGTCCGGTGACGTGTACCAGATGTCCGGCGCGTTCGTCATCGACCGGGAGGGAATCGTGCGCTTCGTGCACCGAAACCAGCATCCCGCCGATCACCCGCCCGACGAACGCATCTGGGCGTGCCTCGATGCGCTCGGAGCGTAGGCCCTCCTATGCTCTTCCCTTCTCGCGCATCGGGCGCTCGTTGACACGGCTGGTGCGCGTGCTCTAGCGTCGCCGCCGATGGCGTCCGAGCAACGGGGCCCCGCGCTCACCACGTTCGCGATCCTGTTCGGGATGCTCGCGGTCTCGAACCTGCTGAAGCCCCTCCAGATGGGTGGCGCGCAGCACACCGGCTTCGTCTTCTTCGGGCAGCGCACGACGGGCACGGCCAACGCGGTCCTCGGGCCGCTCTTCGGCATCTACCTGCTCGTCTACGCCGTCGGCATCTGGCGGCTGCGTCGCTTCGCGCTGCCGATGGCTTATGCCTACGCTGCGTACGTGATCGTCAACCTGATCGCGTTCACGGTGCGCGGAGAAAGCCAGCCGGGGGTGGGGTACGTCATCTTCAGCATCGTCTACACGCTGGTGGCCATCGGCGTGTCGAGCGGCGCCGCCCTGCTCCTCACCCGGCGGAAGGCCGCCCTCGTCTGACGGAAACTGGACGCTGAGCGTCACGCGGACGCCGCTCCAGCCGCGCACGAGCCCCGCATGGCCCGGTCGCTGCCTGGCCCGCGTCTTGCACAACTGCGGAGCTCCAACCGGGGGAGGGCGAGACGGATGCCGACCATGGAAGCACTGCTGCGCGAGGCCGCCGAGAAGGGCGCCTCGGACCTGCACTTGAGCTCGGGAGAGCCACCGTTGCTCCGCGTCCACGGCGACCTGGTGCGCACGGAGCACCCCGCCCTCACGCCGGAGAACGTGCACGGGCTCGTCAACTCGGTCATGAACGACCGTCAGCGCACGCAGTTCAGCAGCGAGCACGAGGTCGACTTCGCCTGCGAGCTCGCCGGCCAGGGGCGCTTCCGCGTCAACGTCTTCCTGCACAGCCGCGGGCCGGGCGCGGTGCTGCGCACCATCCCGACTCAGATCCCCTCGCTCGAGTCGCTCCACATGCCGGCCATCCTGAAGGACCTCTGCACGCGCGAGCGCGGGCTCGTCCTGGTGACCGGGCCGACGGGCTCCGGCAAGTCGACCACCCTTGCGGCGATGGTCGACGTCATCAACCAGACCTGGGACGCGCACATCCTGACGGTCGAGGATCCGATCGAGTTCGTGCACCCGCCCAAGCGCTGCCTCGTCAACCAGCGCGAGGTCGGCCCGCACACCGGGTCGTTCACCAACGCGCTGCGCAGCGCGCTGCGCGAGGACCCCGACGTGATCCTGATCGGCGAGATGCGCGACCTGGAGACCATCTCGCTCGCGCTCACCGCCGCCGAGACCGGGCACCTGGTCTTCGGGACGCTGCACACCTCGAGCGCGCCCAAGACCATCGACCGCATCATCGACGTCTTCCCCGCCGGGCAGCAGGCTCAAATCCGGACGATGCTCTCGGAGTCGCTCGAGGCGGTGGTGGCGCAGACGCTGGTCAAGAAGAAGGGCGGCGGCGGGCGCGTGGCGGCGTGCGAGATCCTGATCGGCGTGCCCGCGGTGCGGAACCTGATCCGCGAGGCCAAGCTCCACCAGATCCCGTCGATGATGCAGACCGGCCAGCGCGTCGGCATGCAGACGCTCGACATGGCGCTCGCCGATCTGGTGAAGCGCGGCGTGATCGAGCCGACCGCGCTCCCGCCGCGCCCGACGATCAACGGGTCCGGGAACGGCGCCGCGCACGCCGGCGCGCCGGCATCGGCCGCGTAGCGCGGTCGCGAGCATCCGGCAGGCCGGGCGGCGCCGGCAACCGCCGGGTCGCGCCTCAGAGGCTGTGAACGAATCCCCTCCCTTCGCCGGGGATTCATTCACAACCTCTCACGTGCCGTTCGCGCCGTTCACGCACTCCGGCTGCTGCTGCTGGCTCTGATCGATGACCGCGGCAGGGAGCGTGGGCGGCGTCGGGAAACTCGGCCGCCTGAACCTGAAGAGCTTCAGCATCGGGTCGGCGTTCGCGTCGCGCCTGGTGAGCGCCGGGAGATCGAAGCGGGTCTCGATGAAGCGCAGGATCGAGGTGTGGTCGTAGATCCTGTGAGAGACGTAGTGCGGCCGCGCGAAGGGTGACACCACCGCCACCGGCACGCGGATGCCGTAGCGGTCGAAAGCCCCCGGCTCGTCCCCGGACCCGAGCATGGGCGGGATGTCTTCCTTGGGGGAGGGTCAACCAGCCGGCCGCGCCGGCTCGCGGATCATCTCGATGCGCGGGGGTGACGCCGTCAGCCGGGAGGCGAGCGAGCCTCCGCGCTCGAGGGTCGCCACGTCTTCGGCCACGCGGCGGCGGAGCCGATCGACGGCGACGCGGCGAAAGACGGCCGGAAAGCGAGCCAGCTTGGCGGCCCCCAGGCCGAGCATGCGCGCCGCGCCGGCATGCCCCGAGACCGACTTGTGATATCCGACGGCGACCTGGATGAGCGCCACCAGGCAGTCCCAGCAGTCGCCGCCCTCGACCGAGTCCAGGAGTTCCTCGAAGGCCTCGTGGGCGGCGAAGAAGTCGCCCGCGTTGAAGAGCCGCACGCCCGCCCCGAAGCCCGGGGGAAAGCGGTCGGGAGGCACGCCCGCCACTCTATACCAGCGAGTGGTCGCGTGCGCGCCCCCCGGAGGGGCGGTCCGACCGGCTGGCGGGACCGCCCCGGGGCGGACCTCAGGCCGCCTTCTTGCTCCCGTGGCTCTCGATCTGGATCGGGACCCGGCGGGAGGCATGGCCCGCGGGCAGCGGTACGGTGACCTCGAGCACGCCGTTCTCGTAGCGCGCGGTGACCTTCTCGGGATCCATCCCGTCGGGTACGGTCAGGCTCCGCTCGAAGCGGCCGTAGCGGACCTCGCTGAAGCGGCGGCCCTCCTCCTTCTCCTCCCGCTCCGACCTGCGCTCGCCGGAGATGGTGAGGGTCGTGCCCTCCAGGGAGACCTCGATGTCGGACGGGTCGACACCGGGGAGGTCACAGCGCAGGACGAGCTCCCCGTCCTTGGTGCGCGCCTCGACCGCAGGCCACCAGGTGCCGGCGGACTCGAAGAGGGTGTCGAGATCGCGATCCAGATCGAAGAGGCCGCGGAAGAGCGACCGCGGCATGTCGTTCGCCCACGCCTTGGGGATCAAGCTGTTCCGCATATGTCATCGCGCCTCCTTTCCTTGGATTTTCTGCGCCCTTGGTAAGCACGGGGCCTAAAGGGGGCACGCGGCCGGTCCCGGGGGTGTTGACTGCCGGACGCGCGATTTTATCTTTGCGCCCGGCGGCAGGGCGGTACGGCCCGGCCGCCGCAGTCGAGTCTCAACCAACCCATGGAACCCGGGGGGTCCACCGGAGGGCTCTGCCCGGGAGGAGGTCATCTACATGGCGATTCGGGTTCGCCCTCTGCAGGACAGGGTGATCGTCCGGCGCGTCGAGGAGCAGGAGCAGAAGAGCGCGGGCGGCATCATCATCCCCGACACGGCCAAGGAGAAGCCGCAGGAGGGGAAGGTGGTGGCGGTCGGCCCGGGCAAGAAGGAGGACGGGAAGGTGCTGTCCCTCGACGTGAAGGCCGGCGACCGGGTGCTGTTCGGCAAGTACGCCGGCACCGAGATCAAGCTCGACGGCGAGGAGCACCTGATCCTCCGCGAGGAGGACATCCTCGGCGTCATCGAGGCCTAAAGGAGGAGAGGGAACCATGGCGGCAAAGATCGTACGGTTCGGTGAAGACGCGCGGACCAAGGTGCTGCGCGGCGTCAACATCCTCGCCGACGCGGTCACCGTGACGCTCGGCCCGCGCGGGCGGAACGTCGTCCTCGAGAAGTCGTGGGGCGCCCCCACCGTGACCAAGGACGGCGTGACGGTCGCGAAGGAGATCGAGCTCGCCGACAAGTTCGAGAACATGGGCGCCCAGATGGTGAAGGAGGTCGCCTCCAAGACCTCCGACGTGGCGGGCGACGGGACCACCACCGCGACGGTGTTGGCCCGCGCCATCTTCACCGAGGGCGCCAAGCTGGTCGCGGCTGGGCACGACCCGATGAGCCTCAAGCGCGGCGTCGACCAGGCCGTCACGGCGGTCGTCGAGGAGCTCAAGAAGCTCTCCAAGTCGACCAAGGGCAAGGACGAGATCGCCCAGGTCGGCATCGTGTCGGCCAACGGCGACCGGACGATCGGCGACATGATCGCCGAGGCGATGGAGAAAGTGGGGAAGGAGGGCGTCATCACGGTCGAGGAAGCGAAGGGTCTCGACACGCAGCTCGAGGTGGTCGAGGGCATGCAGTTCGACCGCGGGTATCTGAGCCCCTACTTCGTCACCGACCCCGACCGCATGGAGGCCGTGCTCGAGGACGCCTACGTCCTCATCCACGAGAAGAAGATCTCGGTGATGAAGGACCTGCTCCCGTTGCTCGAGCAGGTGGCGCGCTCGGGGAAGCCCCTCCTCGTGATCGCGGAGGAGGTCGAGGGCGAGGCGCTGGCGACGCTGGTGGTGAACAAGATCCGCGGCACGCTCGCCTGCTGCGCCGTGAAGGCGCCGGGCTTCGGTGACCGCCGCAAGGCTATGCTCGAGGACATCGCCATCCTGACCGGCGGCCGGATGATCGCCGAGGAGCTCGGCCTGAAGCTCGAGAGCGTGACCTTGAAGGAGCTCGGCCGCTGCAAGCGGGTGGTGATCGACAAGGACAACACCACGCTCATCGACGGCGCCGGCAAGCGCGCCGACATCGAGGGGCGCATCAAGCAGATCCGGGCGCAGATCGAGGAGACCACCTCGGACTACGACCGCGAGAAGCTCCAGGAGCGGCTCGCCAAGCTGGTGGGCGGCGTGGCCGTCATCCGGGTCGGGGCGGCGACCGAGGTGGAGATGAAGGAGAAGAAGGCGCGGGTGGAGGACGCGATGCACGCCACGCGCGCCGCGGTGGAGGAGGGCATCGTGGCGGGCGGCGGGGTGGCGCTGCTCCGGGCGCGAAGCGCGCTCGACGCCCTCGAGCTCGACGACGAGGAGCGGGCGGGGGTCAACATCGTGCGGCGGGCGCTCGAGGAGCCGCTGCGCTGGATCGCCCGCAACGCGGGCCAGGACGGTTCCGTGGTGCTCGAGAAGGTGCGCGAGGCGAAGGGCGCCTTCGGGTTCAACGCGCAGAGCGAGGAGTACGAGGATCTGATCAAGGCGGGCATCATCGACCCGACCAAGGTGGTGCGGACGGCCCTCCAGAACGCGGCCTCCGTTGCGGGGCTCCTGCTCACCACCGAGGCGATGGTGGCCGAGAAGCCGAAGGAGGAGAAGCCGGCGACGCCGCCGATGCCGCACGGCGGCGAGGACTTCTGAGAGCGGGGGGCCGCGGACCCGGGGCGGGTCCGCGGCCCGTCAGCTCAGCCGCTCCCGGGCGCGCCTCCGCTCCGCAGGCGGTCGCGCCAGCGTACATCGCTCAGTCGCGCCGGCTCGGTCGTGCGCACGAAGTCGAGCAGCACCTCGACGAAGCGCCGCGGGTCGGACCGGTGCGGGAAGTGGCCCGCGTCCGGGATGAGCTCGAGCCGGCTCCCGGGGATCGCCGCGTGCGCGGTGTGGGCGTGCGCGGGCGGGATCACCCGGTCCTGCTCGCCCCACACGATCATCGTGGGCAGCTCGGCGGCGAGGTAGAGCCGGTCGGCGGCGCTCACGCGCTGGCCGCTCGGGTCGATGATGGTGCGCAGCGTGTGGACGAACGCCTGGCGGCAGTCCGCGTCGGCGAGCGAGGCGTAGCCGCGCCAGATCTCCTCGAGGTCGGGCGCGGCGCGGAGCCCGGCGCGCCCGACGAAGCGCGCCACCCCTCGCACCGCGTCGAGGAGCCCTTGCGTGCAGATGACGGGCAGCACCCACTCCGAGCCCGGGAGGGCCGCCGCGCGCAGCATCGCATGCACCTCGCGCCCGAGGCCGCCGCTCGAGACCAGCACCAGCCGCTCGCAGCGCTCGGGGAACTGATAGGCGAACTGCATCGCGATGCCGCCGCCGAGCGAGTGCCCGACGATCGTGGCGCGCGGAATGCCGAGCACCTCGAGCAGATCGCGGATGCCGTTCGCGTACGCGCCGAGCGAGTAGTCGCCGCGCGGCTTGGCGGAGCGGCCGTGCCCGAGGAGGTCCGGGGCGACGACGGTATGGCGCTCGGCGAGCCAGGGCAGCACATCGTCCCAGGTCGCGGCGCTGGCCGTGATGCCGTGGATCAGGACCAGGACCGGGCCGGAGCCGCCCGCGCGGTAGCTCAGCCGGTGGCCGTGGAGCGTGATCTCACGCGGCTCCATGGCGAGCGCGTCGCTCACGCCGCCACCCGCCTTCCCGTGAGCGTGTGGGAGGTCGCCGCCTCGATCCGCACGCGCACGACGTCGCCGGGCGCGGCCGGGCCCGGGAAGACGACGGTCTTCATCTGCGGCGACTTGCCTGCCATCCAGCCGGCCGTGCGGCGCGCCGGCCCTTCGACCAGCACCTCGACCTCCGCGCCGACCAGCCGCCGGTTGATCTCCGCCGAGATCGCCTCCTGGAGCGCCACCAGGCGCTGGAGGCGGCGCGCCTTCTCGGCCTCCGGCACCGTATCACCCCACTTCCAGGCCCGTGTCCCCTCGCGCGGCGAGTACTTGAAGAGGAAGGCCGAGTCGTAGCGCAGGCGGCGCACCAGCGCCTCGGTGGCGGCGAAGTCGTCCTCGTCCTCGCCCGGGAAGCCGACGATCACGTCGGTCGAGAGCGCGAGGCCGGGCACGCGCGCGCGCAGGCGGGCGACCAGGTCCTCGTACTCCGCCGCCGTGTACTCGCGGCCCATGCGGCCGAGCACGCGGTCGGCGCCCGACTGCACCGGCAGGTGGAGCTGCGGCGCGACCGCGGGGCACTCGCCCATCGCCTCGATGACGCGCGCGCTCATGTCGGAAGGATGCGGCGAGGTGAAGCGGATGCGAAGGATGCCCGGCACCTCCGCGGTCCGGCGGAGCAGCTCGGCGAAGTCCCAGGCGCCGTCGTGGTAGGCGTTCACCGTCTGCCCGAGGAAGACGACCTCGCGCACGCCGGCCGCGGCGAGCGCGCGCACCTGCGAGAGCAGCACGGGGCCGGGCAGGCTCCGCTCGCGCCCGCGCACGTAGGGCACGATGCAGAAGGTGCAGAAGCGGTCGCAGCCGCGCATCACCGTGATCCACGCGCGCACGCCGCCCGCGCGCGCCACGGGGAGGTCGGCGTAGGTCTCGGACGGGTCGAGGCGGAGGGCCATGTGCGGGTCGCCGTCGCCCCCGCGGAGCAGCTCGGGCAGGCGGCGGTAGCCATCGGGTCCGACCAGCAGGTCGACCCAGGGCACGCGCTCGGCGAGCTTCTCGCGCAGGTGCTGCGCCATGCAGCCGGTCACGCCGAGCCGCACGTCGGGCCGGCGGCGCTTGTGGCGCGCGAGCTCGCCCAGGCGACCGAGGACGCGCGCCTCGGCGTGCTCGCGGATGGCGCAGGTGTTGAGCAGGATGACGTCGGCGGCCTCGGGCGTCGCGGTGCGCGCATAGCCGTGCGCGGCCAGGTGGCCGAGCATCAGCTCGGTGTCGGCCACGTTCATCTGGCAGCCGTAGGTCTCGACGTAGACGGTCGGCATGGAGGGGCGGAGGCGATTCATAGCGGCGCTTGCGCGCGCGGGCAACCTCGGCGGGTGGGTCGAGCGGCCGAGCGAGGGGCGAGGCTCTACGGCGAGTCCGCGGGACCGAGCAGGTCGATTGCGGCGCGAGCGGCGTCCCTCACGGATTCGTCCGGATCGTGCGTCGGGACTTCCAGGTGGCGCACCGCCTCGGGGTTGCCACCCATTCCCAGAGACTCCGCGACCACTCGGCGGACCGTGGGGCTGCGGTCCTCGAGCCCGGCAAGGAGCGGTGCCGGCAGGGGACCACGCGAGAAGCGGCTGAGTATGCGCGTGAGGTATCTGAGACGCTGCTGGGCGTCTGCGCGTCCTGTCTCTGCTTCGTCGACGAAAGCGCGCAGGACACTGATCGCGTCGTCTGCGAAGCGGCGCGGGTCCTTACGACTGGCTAGTTCGAGCGCGCTCAATCGCACGTCGAGGTCCGGCGCGCTCATGAGTTGCTTGAAGGTCGCTTCGGGCACTTCCTTGCGATACCAGCCGAGCGCGTAGATGGCCGCGTTCTGCTCGATGCCCTCGCCCCGTAGGGCGACGTCCAGGACCTGGTCGTAGAACTCGGCCCTCTGGTGGTAGCCCGCTGCGGCTAGCCCTTCCGCGCGCTCCCTCGGATCACGACTCGCGAGACGCTTCGCGATCTGCGCGTCATCGATTTTTTCGGCTGCGGGCGGTGGCGGCGCCGGCGTCTCAACGCGATGGTCGCCGAGCGATGCCCGGAGCACGCGCAAGGGCGGGCGATCCCAACGCGGGTCATTCTTGAAGAGCGTCGCCAGCCGATCGAGCGCCCGCGTGGGATCCACGTCGACGCCTCGAATGGCTGCGCCGAGGGACGGACCGGTGGACCACGTCACGGCGCTTCCCACCGGAACCAGTGGAGCCTCTTCGCGCGGGAAGGTCGCGGCATCGAGAAGGTAGGCTTCCACGAGGCGGCGCAAGCTGCGGTCGTCGCCCATTCTCGCGAGAAGTGCGTCAGCCTGTATCCAGTTCGAGGGATATCGGTTCCTGTGGTCGCCGGGCCTGCGGGGCTTCGTGAGCTCGCCGCGTGACCGTAGCTTCGCCACCTCGGGCTCGAGCCGGCGGGCCAGTTGTTCCAGGGTCTCTCTCAGCTCGGGGTCGGGCGCACTCGTCAGGGCGTCCGCGGCGGCGAGACGCACCTCGGGCTTCGGATGCCCGATGCCGCGTCGGTCGCCCAGGCGGGCCAATGCGTGAGCGCACGCCTTGGGCGTGGAGTCATCGTAGGGGTAACGTCCCGGGAAGATCGCGGGATCGGGTGGATCGCTCGACACGGGGCCCGAGCCCGACTCGAACCCTCGGATCAGCGCCTCGCGCCCGGCGTCGCTGCCGAGGTCGACGAGCGCCAGCGCCGCGGCGAGCCGAATGCGCTCGCGTGCCGTCCGCTCGACGGGCTCGAGCGCGGTCACGACGTCCAGCCTGTAGCGCTCATCCCTGCCGAGGTCGCGGAGAAGAGCGACGCTGTCGTACCAGAGGGCGTGAGGCTGGGCCTCGCTCGCCCGCAGTCCGAACGTGTGGGCTCCCCGTTCGGCCCTCGGTTCTCGCTCGACGAACTTTGCCTGGCCCTCGGAGTCGAGAACGTTGACGAGGAGCCCCTGGATGAACGCCTTCTCGTCTCCGAGGGCGCCTCGCCGCATCCGATCCTGCGCAACTCTCAGGCGGCGGACGGGATCGGCGATCTCGTCGAGTGGGACCCGGTCTCCACGCTGGATCGCGTCGCGCAGCGCGGACACCAGGTAGCTCTTGCCGCCCCAGAAGACGAACTCCCGGTCACCTCTGCCGCGGACGAGGAGCAAGCCTTGTGGATGGGCGGTCCAAGGCGCCT
>Ga0209157_1003575_pt1 | contig 11904 bp, 7 predicted proteins | sample GraSoiAngelo_135_FD_185892 | JGI IMG/M metagenome (GOLD analysis project Ga0209157, IMG submission 185892) | Grasslands soil microbial communities from the Angelo Coastal Reserve, California, USA - 14_0929_05_40cm (SPAdes) (version 2) | ecosystem: Environmental > Terrestrial > Soil > Grasslands ... | reverse complement strand
GTCATGATCCGTGATCGTCACCGTGTAGTGACGTCGCAAGTGTCGCTCCTTGCGGCGCAACGTCTGGCGGCGCGTGGGCGTGAGAGTGCCGAGATACCTCTCCCAATCGTCGCACAGCTCGAGGTATGGGCAGCCCCAGAGGGCCTGGCGCCGCACCGCATGACCGCGACCGGCGAGCGCTTCGGCCAGGCGGCGTGCCGCCCCAGCATCCGGGGCCAGGTTGCTCAGGATCAGGAGCTGCCACGGCATCGCTTCCAGTGTGGGCGCGAGCGACTCCACGTCGGCACCTGGCAGGGCAAGAACGTCGAGATGGTCGGGGCAGCCGGTATCGCCGATCGCCCACGTCAGCGCCTGCACCGGCGTCCGCCGGAACCGCACTTGTCGCTGCACGACCGGGAGTACGGCTTGGAGGGAACCGTCCGAGCCGCGGAGCACCAGGGCTTCGCTCGCTTCCACCTCCGCCGGATCAGCCGAATCCGCCCAGGCGCGATGCCACGCCCAGCCGCCGAACGGAGAAGCGGCGACGCTCTGCGCGTGCACTGCGTCCCACGCCGCAGGCCCGAGGGCGAGCGCGTCCCGCAGGGATGTTCGGGTGACACTGGAGGTCCCTGCGTCGCCGCGCAACGCGACGGGTGCCGCGCTCACGAGAGGGACGGTGCGGTCATATAGGTCGGAGGGGCCACGCCAAACATCTCGAGTACCGTGGGCGCGACCGACCGCAGCGGCACTTTCTCCGAGCTCACGCGGTGCTCGTGTTGCGGCTTGCGAATCCACAGGAAGCCGTCGGGATGGTGCATCCCGCTCTTGAGCCCGTCCGACTGATAGAAGACATCGAAGAAAGGTGCAGCGCGCCCCGAGCCCGCGCGCAGTACTGCGTCCGACGGAAGGGACCGGAAGATCTTGCACCCGCTGAACAGCGCCGTTCCGTCGCGACTCACCAGCATGGCGGGCGTGTCGTCCACGCGCAGCGCTTCCAGCTGGGATTCGGCCTGTTGCGCATCCTGCTCATTCTCGAACAGCAGCTGAAACTGCTCCGACATGACGGGCGCAACGCGGCACGCGGCGCGCACGCCCGCAAGGTTCAACACGTCTGTGAAGTCGCGCGGCCGATAGAAGGTCTTGCCGCCCTGATCTTCGTACGTCAGACACGGCTGCTGGCTCAGCGCCGTGCACAGAATCAGGGTAGTGCTCCTCCCCGCGAGCGCCATGAACTCGCCGAGCAACTTGTCCATCTGCTGGTAGCCGAACAGAATCGCGCTCTCATACTCGGCCTGCTCCGCGGGGCTGGGCACGATCTTGAAATGCTCCGGCTCCATGTGGCGCCAGTATTTGTGCTGGAGGTGCGCCGTGCTGTTCAAGAAGAACGTCGCAAACGCCGGCCGTAGCTTGCGGTAGTAGTACCGGAACACATCCCACTGCAGTTGGTCGAGCAGCACCGCCCGCTTCCAGCGCTTCCCGGCGAGCCGCTCGCGCATCAGTTGTCGCGCGATGGAGGTCACGGTCCGCGCCGAGAGGCCGTGCCGGACCATGAACGCAACAAACTTGGCATGTTCCGCAGGTGCCAGCGGGGCATGATCGTTCGTGTGCTCTTGCACGTTGTGCTGCACAAAACGGAAGTACGGCAACAGCTCGTCGGGATAGGGAGCGATGGTTGTCGTCCACGGATCCGGGAGGAGATAGCCGTTCAACGGCGTGTCGAATCTGGGATTCATGCTGCCGCACACCCAGACCGGCAGGCCGGCGTCCGACAAGAGATCCCAGACGCACTTGCGTTTCAGCTTATGCCCATCGCCGAGGTGAAACACGCCGTGCTCGGCGAACGACAGGCCGCTATGGACCGTCACCCACTGGATCCAGGGATTGAGCTTGTCTTGCGTCTCCTCGGCATCAGTGGTGAAGACCCGGGACTCCCGATAGAACCGATCGAAATTGGGCAGGTGCCCGGCCCGCATGAACCGGTCCACCAACGCCGGTGTCAGCTCGTTGAACTCCAGCAGTATGACCGGTGCGTCCTTGATCATGACTCACTCCTTGATGCGTGGCGCGCCACCTGCGCGGCGCACTGAAGCGCCGCGCCAGCAGGTGTTGCGCGGGCGCTACGGACGTGTCCCGAGCGCGTCGCGGGCGGCGCGCCCAGTTGGATCACTAGCACGGCTTATGCCGTCGGCACTTGCCATGTGCGGAATCGCCGGCGTCATCCACCGAGATCCCGACCGTCCGGTCTCCCGAGCGCTGCTGCAGCGCTTGTGCGCCACGCTGCAACACCGGGGCCCGGACGAAGAGGGCCTCCACGTGCAAGGCCCGGTCGGCTTGGGGATGCGACGACTGAGCATCATCGACTTGAGCGGCGGGCAACAGCCGATATTCAACGAAGACGGCTCCAAGGTCATCGTCTTCAACGGCGAGATCTACAACTATCGCGAGCTGCGCCGTGGCCTCATCGCGCGCGGCCACGTCCTCCGGTCCCAGGGCGATACGGAGACGGTGCTCCACCTCTACGAGGAGCTCGGGCCGGAGTGCGTCACGCAGCTCCGAGGAATGTTCGCGTTTGCCATCTGGGATGGCACGCAGCGCACGCTGCTGCTGGCCCGCGACCGCTTCGGCATCAAGCCATTGTATGTGGTCACGGCACCCTGGGGCATCGCCTTCGCTTCCGAGCTGAAGGCGCTCCACGCCGCGGGGTTGACGTCCCGCGCACTCGACTGGGAAGCGCTGGACATGTTCGTGCAACTGGGGTACATCCCCGCCCCAGCATCCCCATTCCAGGACGTGCGGAAGCTGGAACCGGGCCACACACTGGCCTGGAGCGCCACGGGAGAAAGCGTCGTGCGGCAATACTGGCACCTGCCGCGCGAGCTCGCGCCGCGCCCCGCCGCCCCCGAGGCGCGGATCCGGGAATGGGTGGACGAGTCGGTCGCGACGCACCTCGTCAGTGACGTCCCCGTCGCTGTGTTTTTGAGCGGGGGCCTGGATTCCTCTAGCGTCGTAGCGAGTATGTCGCTGGCCGGGGAGCGACCACACGCGTTCACGGCACGCTACGGGGGATCCGGGCAGGACGGCGCCGACGAAACGGGGCTCGCACGCCAGCTCGCCCGCCGTTACGCGATCGACCTGACGGTGGTCGACATCCAGCCGGACATCCGCCACATCTTCGAGCCGATCGTGTGGGCGCTCGACGAACCCCACGCCGACGACTCGGCCATTCCGACATGGCTGCTCTCGCAAGCCGTCGGCCGGGAGTACAAGGTCGCGCTCACCGGCATCGGCGGGGACGAGCTGTTCGGCGGGTACCCGCGCCACATCGGACTTCCCCTTGCTGAGGTGTACCGGAAGCTGCCGGCCGGGTTGCGACGGCTCGCGAGCACCGCAGCCCACCTACTGCCGGAGCCACGCGCCGCCACGCTCGGCGTAGATCGTGTGAAGCGATTCCTACGATCGGGCAACGGCGACCTCGCCGACCGGTTCCTGAGCTTCATGAGTCGGCTCGCCGAGGGAGAGCGCGAAGGGCTCTATACGCCGGACCTCCAGGCGACGATCACGGGACAGGCCGCGCGGGACCGATTCCGGTCACTGTGTGCAGAGGAAGTGTGTCCCCCCGGTCTCTCGGCGGGGATGTACCTCGACTACAAGACGTACCTCCCCGACGACATCCTGGCGCTGAGCGACCGCCTTGCGATGGCCCACTCGCTGGAAATCCGGGTGCCCTTCGTGGATCACGAACTCGCCGCTCGCGTCTTCCCCCTTCCGTACCACCTGAAGATCGGATGGTGGCGCAATAAGCGGCTGCTGAAGCGGGCGATGCGCCCCCGGCTTCCGGCGGCTCACTTCGGCGCCCCCAAGCGCGGGTTCGTCGGTCCCACCTCGGCGTGGCTGCGCAACGAACTGCGGGAAATGGTCCAGGATGAGCTGTCCCCCGCACGGCAGCGCCGCCTCGGCTATTTCGATCCGTCGATGATCGAGCAGCTGCTTCGCGAGCACATGACGGGGCGACACAACCGGGAGCGCATTCTCTGGGGGCTCCTCTCCTTCTCGACGTGGCACCGGCTGTACATCGAGCGCACCGTCGGAGACTGAGCGACCCGGCAACGCCTCAGCGAGAACTCGCCCCCGCGCTCACGATTCTCAGCCATTGCAGCGTTTCGACGACAAACGGCGCGGGATCACGCCAGCGCCAGACTTCTGCACGGTCGCGCCCGGGGTGGATGCGCAGGAAGTCGAGCAGCGCCTGGAGGCGCGAGCCCGCGCCATTGTCCAGCTGCAGCTCGGCTCGCGAGCGCCTGAAACGCAAATACAGGTGGTCCACATCCCCCCACCACCAGCGACTCCGGATGCCCTCACGGTACTGGCGGCATTCGGGCACCGTCTCTCCCGCTGCGCAGCGGACGAGCAAGGACGGAAAGTCCACCCCGGCGTCGATGGCCAACTGGAGGGAACCCCAGAACCGGCCGTTCACCTCCATGATGACGTGGCGCCCCGTCGCCGGCTCCCGTTTGCACTCGATCATCGCCACGCCTCGCCAGTCGAGCGCCTCGAGCAAGCGCAGTCCGGCTCCGACCAGCCCATCCTGGAGCGCGATACTCTCGCGGTAGACGCTGACACCGCCGGCGGGCGGTTTCTCGCGGAGGCGGCGATGGGCGAACATGGCGACGGCCCGTCCCCCCCAACGCAGCGCGAAAAAGCCCTCGCCGATGCCGGCGATCCGCTGCTGGAGCAAAACCGGGAACGCCGACGCGGGGAGCGCAGCCAACGCCCGGTGGCACGCGCCCGAGTCCGCCACCGGCGTCACCGCCACTTTGCGCCGGCTACGCCCGACCGCGACCACCGAGCGGTGTGGCTTGACGATGGCCGGAAAGCAGGCGTCGGACACGGCCTCAGGCACATCTCGGGGCGTGGCAATGAATCGCGTGTCGGGCACGCCAAACCCGCACGCCCGAGCGAGCTCGAGTACGTGCGCCTTGTCCGAGGCGGCGCGGTACGTCGCGAGATCGGGGAACGGCAGGGCGACCCCCGCGGGCAGCGTGGCCGCGTGCTCCAGCACCGCCTCCACCGCCGGGTCGGTCATCGGCAGCAGCAGCTCGCTCCCCTCCTGCTGGGCAATGCGGCCTACCTCCGCCGCGTAGGCTGCCGGGTCCGTGAGCGGATCGGTCGTGAGACGACGTGGCCGGACGCCGCGCGACACGCCCGCCAGGGACACCCGCGTGGGGGCGGCCACGCATACGGCGTGTCCGGCTCGTACCAGGGACCGAGCGGCCGCGAGCGCACCGCGCTCGTTTCCATCGGTGATCAAAATGCGCATGATCCGGCCCTCCCCCAATGCAACATGCGGACCGCGGAGCATGGCGTCGACGCAACACCCGCCCTGCGGCGGGCCGATTACCTGCCTCTCGACTTTGGCTCCAGTCTTGCACCACAGTGGACGCATGCTCAATCGCATCTCACCGACCGCGTCTTGGCTTGACGCGCCAGCCGGAGAGGTGAGGCCCCCCGGTTGGGATCTGTTGCTGGTATGCGTGGCGTTGCACATCGCCAATTACGTGGGTCGCGTGCCGCAGCTGTTCCCGGTGCTGTCCTACCTGAAGCCCGCTCTGCTGGCTATGGTGCTGGCCATTGGCCTGTACTTGCTCCACCAGTCCGGGCAGCGCCGCGTCGCCCTGCTCCGCTCGCCCACGATGACCCGCCTGCTCGCCCTGCTGGTGTGGAGCGCCCTGTCCGTCCCCGGCGCGCTGTACCAGGGGCTCGCCTTCCGATCCTGGACGGACTTCGCCACGATCGTGGTGATGTGCCTCGTGGTCGCTGGCAGCGTCCGAAGCGTTCGCGATGTCGAGCGATTGGTCCTCGTGTACTTTGGCGTGACAGTTCTGTACGCGGGCGTGGTGCTGGCACGGTTCCCGCTCGGCGGCGACGGCCCCGAGAGTTGGCGCCTCGGCGATCTCTACTACTACGACTCGAACGATCTTGCGACGTTGATCGTCAGCGCCATGCCGTTTGGGCTGTACTTCGTGCTCGCGCAGCGCCGCGCCTGGGTGCGGGTACTCGCCGCGCTGGGCCTGGTAGTGCTGGCGGTGGCACTGTTGCGCTCGGGTTCTCGGGGAGGCTTTCTCGCCTTCGTCGCATTCGCGACCTTCGTCCTGCTGGCATTCACCACCATCCCCGCACGATCGCGGCTGGTGGGACTCGGAGTGGTCCTCGCAGTCGTGTTCACGACCGCGAGCGACCGATACTGGGCGCAGATGCAGACGATCCTCAACCCTCATCGGGACTACAACGTGACGTCAGATGAGGGCCGCCTGAAGCTCTGGGAGCGCGGCCTCGGCTACATGACCGACTACCCCGCCCTCGGCGTCGGAGTGGGAAACTTCCGCGTGGCCGAGGGCACGATCGCACCAAAGGCCAGGCTACGGGAGCATGGCGTCGGCGTGCGTTGGCAGGCGCCCCACAACAGCTTCATTCAAGTGGGTGCCGAGCTTGGCATCCCGGGTTTGCTGCTCTTCATGGCCTTGCTCGCGAGCGTGTTCATGTCGCTTCGGCGCGTTGCGCGACGCGCGCTCGCTGCCGATCCGCCCGCTCGCGACGTGTCGCGCCTTGCACAGACTCTCATGGCGGCGCTGGTCGGGTTCGTGGTCGGTGCTTTCTTCCTGTCGTTGGCCTACTCGAACATGCTGTATACGCTCGCGGCGTTTGCGGTTGGCCTGCGGAAGGTCGCGAGCGCCGACGACCTTCGGAGCCCGCGGCCCGCGTACCGCGCCCCGGGCTGGCGAGTGCACGCCTGATGGCTGCTCGTCCGCGGCTCCTGTTTCTCGCCCACTGCCTCCCCTACCCACCGCACAGCGGCGTGGCCAGTCGCACGTTCCACATCCTGAGGCAACTCCAGCTCGAGTATGACGTCGATCTGGTGGCGTTCTCCCGCGTGTGCCACCAGCCCGATCGCGGCGCACGGGAGGCGGCCCGCGACGCGTTGCGGAACGCGGTCGCATCCGTCGCCGAGCCGACGCCAATACCTCAGGAGCACTCGACGCCACGCAAAATCTGGGACCACCTGCGCAGCCTCATCAGCGGCCGCGCCTACACCTACTATGAGTACCACAGCCGCTCTTTCGCGGACCGGCTCCGCGCCGTGCTCCGAACGCGGACGCCGAACCTCGTGCACTTGGACAGCCTCGATTTACATCGCTGGCTGCCCGAGTTGCCGCAGGTGCCGATCGCCTGCACCCACCACAACATCGAGTCCGAGCTGCTTCGGCTGCAGGCGCAACATCTCGATCAGACCGTGCTGCGACATTACCTGCTGCTTCAGGCCGCGCGTGTGGAGCGAGTGGAACGAGAACTGTCCTCGAAGCTCGCGCTCAACGTCGTGATGTCCGAGGTTGACGGCGAGAGGCTGCGTGCCCTGGCCCCGGGCGCCGCTACGGTGGTGATACCGAACGGCACGGACACCGAGTACTTCCAGCCGAACGGCACCGAGTCTATCGCCGGACAGGTCGTCTTCGTGGGAGGGACCTACAGCTATCCAAACCGGGACGCAGTGGAGTTCTTGGTGCAGGCGATCTGGCCCAAGATCCGCGCCGCAGACCCCGCAACGTCCTTACGGCTGATCGGTCGTGGCACGGCGGCGGACCTGGCGCGCTACGACGCCGAGCCTGGCGTGAGCGCCCTCGGCTACGTAGCCGACGTCCGGCCTGCGTTGTCGGCGGCGCGCTGTTGCGTCGTGCCGATTCGCATCGGCGGGGGGACGCGCCTCAAGATCCTGGATGCGTGGGCAGCAGGGAAGGCGGTCGTGTCCACGTCGATCGGCTGTGAGGGTCTCGACACGACGGATGGAGAGAACATCCTCATCCGTGACACACCGCAGGCCATCGCCGACGCCGTCCTGCAGGTGCTGCGCGACGCAGACCTCCGCGCTCGTCTCGAGCACAACGGCCGACGGACGGCGATCGAGACCTACAGCTGGCAGCGTGTGGGCGCGCAAATCCGCTCGGCGTACGACTTGCTCGCGCGGCCCGCCCACCCAGAGCTTGAGGCGGTGACGGCCCTCTAGTCATCCGTCATCGGCCCGGCCACCAGTCGGTGCGAATCTGAAGACCGGCGTAGTACCAAGCGAGGCGCGTGTCGACGGCGTCCTTCTGCCCGTTGTTACCCATCGCGAACTTCGTGAGCGCGACCGGGTTGACGCAGAAGCTATGCCCGGCAGCATACAGAGACGCGAGGGTCCAGTCGCTGCGGCCGTTCCAGACGGCGTTGCCGTAATCTGACTGCCGGAAGTCGGCATCACCGAGAATCTGCACGCCCGCGGCGTCGTACACCCGCACATGGACCTGGATATGCGCCGGGTCCACGAAGTCCACGTGGTACTCGAAGCGATACCACACGCCATGCGCCAGCATCATGGAGGGACCTAAATGAATCAGGGGGTAAACGCTCGACGGACAGCCGTACATGCTGATGACGAACCGCCACCCGGCGGCACTGCCCGTTTTCCGCATGTAGGTCAGATTGCCGTAGTTTTGGAAGTCGGGGGTGACGACGTGGTCGCCGGACCAGGACGTGTCATCGTTGCGCATGTAGTAGCGCACGTAATAGTCCTTCGAGGGTGCCAGAATGTTGCTGCGCTGCACGAACGCGGCGTAGGACGGTCCGCGTTGTAAGACGCGCAGGGCGTTGCGACCGCCGGGCCCGCCGGCGACGACCGACAGCAGTTGGACCGGGGCACCGTTGTTGAACTCCCAATAATCCTTCCAACGCCCGCCGTCCGTCACCGCCCGCCGCGACGTACCGGTGTCGGTGCTCCAATCGCTCTCGAAGACCACATTGGGATCACGCGCGTCCACTACGGCGAGACAGCCCGTCAGACGGACGAGAGCGGCGGCGAAACCCAGCAGTGTCGAACTTCGCCACCGCCATACGGACCGACGGTGCACAACCATGACCGCACCTCCCCTGCAAACGTCGTGCACTCGCGCCACGGTACTCCAGCGTGACCACTGCCGTTCCGTAGTGAATACGGTACCACCGACTCGTTGCGACGATGCTACACACGATGTCGACGGCTTCGAACGGCAGGACGGCACACATCCTGCCACCCCTGGCACCGCATGATCCTGGTGCTCACGTGCTCGGCGCTGCCCGCATCAAACAACTGTCACTGATTACCGCGCAATACGGCGGCATCGTGCTGGCCACGCTGCTCGCCATCGATGTCGCGTGCATCGTTGCCGGCGTGTTTCCACCCACGTACGAGTACGGCGTGCCGGACGTCGGCTGGGTCGCATCGCCGGCGACGGGCTCCATGCACGAAGATCGCTGCGTCGACTACACGACAGGCACGACCTACACGTACACCCGTAACGAAGACGGCGTCCGCACCACCCACAGGGCTGCGGAGCTGTTGGCCGACAGCCAGAGCTATCTCATCGGCGTGACGGGGGACTCACAAACTGACCTGTGCGCGCCCAACGACGAGACCCACGCGGGCGTGCTCGAGAAGACCCTGAACGCAAGCGGCCGGCGGGCCGTTGTGCTGGCGTATGGGGCTGGCCGCTATTCGCCGCTCCAGGACTATCTCGTGTTCAAGAAGGCCCTGCTGAAGTACCACCCCCACGTGTTCGTACTCAACTTGTATACGGGGAACGACTTCTACGACATGCTCCGCGTAGACGACCGCCCGCACTTCGTTCGTAGCGACAGCGGATATGCGATCGCCCCGCCGGTGTGGTACCTGTACGATGCGCCGGGAGAGCGGCGGCGCAGCCGCGTCCTCTTTGCGCTTCGCTCGCTCGCCAAGCGGACGGGAGTGCAGGGATTCATCGAGCGCGTTCAGCAGCTGCGCGCGGTCGCGGCCGAGCAAGGCAAAGGGCTCGCCACCGTAGCGGCCTACATGAACGACATGCGCAAGTCGTCGGAACCCAGTCTCGGCTATCCCGCCGCGTTCTCCGCGCAGATGCTCAATCAACAGCTCTTCTTCCATCGGTTTCCCGAGAGCCGCGCCGAATCGATCCGGCGGGTTCGCGCCCTGTTACAGCTGATTCGCCACCAGAATCCCGGTATGGTTTTGCTGCTCAGCCCACTGCCCTCCTACGAGTTGACACAGCAGCAACCCGTGGACAGTGCACTGCTCCGCACCATCGCCCGGCTGCCGATCACGTACGAGAGCGGCCTGCGGGAGGAACGAGCGCTGTACGACACTCTCCGCGTACTCGCGCTGGAAACCGGCTGGCTGTTCGCCGACAACCTGCGCCCGCTCCAGGCGTACAGAGGACCCGATCGACTGTACAACTCCTTCGACTACCACCTGCTCCCGCCCGCCAGTGACATCATCGGGCGGGAGCAGGCCAAGGCTCTCCTCCCCTACGCGGTCACGGCCCGGGCCAGCGGTCGCTCCGAATCTGGAGGTTGGCATAGTACCAAGGCAGGCCCGTGTCGACCGCACCGCCGTTCCCGTTGTTCCCCACCGCGAACATCGTGAGGGCAACAGGATTGACGCAGTAGCTGAACCCGGTGGCGTAGAGGGACGCGAGCGTCCAGTCACTGCGCCCATTCCAGACCTGATTCCCGTAGTCTTCTTGCCGGAAGTCGGCGTCGCCTAGAATCTGCGTGCCGGCCGCATCGTACACGCGCACATGGACCTGGATCTGCGTGGGATTCACGAAGTGGACATAGTACTCGATGCGGTACCACACTCCGTGCGCGAGCTCCACTGCCGGACCGATGTGGCTGATCGGATAGATGAACGAGCAACCGTACATGCTGATGACGAAGCGCCAGCCGGCACTACTGCTGTACTTCCGCATGTAGGTCAGATTGGCGTAGCTCTGGTAGTCCGGCACAACCACGTGGTCGCCGGAGGGGGAGGTGTCATCGTTCCGCATGTAGTAGCGGACGTAGAAATCCTGCGAGGCCGGCAAGGCGTTGTTCTTCCCGATGAACGCGGCGAAGCTGCCTCCGCGCTGCACGACGCGCAGGGCGTTGTGACCGTCGGGACCACCGGTCACTACGCTCATGATCTTCCCGCCGCCCCAATCAGCCTCCCACGACCAGCGGCCGCCATCCCGCAGCGCGCTCACGGGATCGTTTCCCAGCGCCGTGCTCCAATCGCTCTCGAACAGCACTCCGCCGGTGCCGGGGGGGGGAACGGCGGTCGTCCCGCTTGCCAGGTTCGAGAGGGGGCCGAACACGGCGTTCGTGTTCACATCACCACGGAAGGCGACGCTCCCGAACTGGTAGGCCGTCGCGGGCGACAAGCCCAACACGGTACAGCTGCTGGTCGTACCGATGGCGGTGCCGACGACCGGCGTCACACACGTGCCGCGCGTCACCGCGAGTCCCGCGCTCCACGCGAGCGTGCCCACCCCGTACTTGACGATGTAGCTCGCTGGTTGACCGGTGCCATCGTCTACTTGGAGAAAGGAGAGCGTCACTGAAGTGTCCGTCACGTTCGCGACCGCGAGATCAGTCACCTGCCCAGGATCGGTCACAACCACCGGCGCGGTCACCGTGATCAGCGCCGTCCCGCTCTGCCCTTCGCTGGTAGCCGTGATCAGCGCCAGCCCGGCGGTCACACCGGTCACCTGCCCGTTGCCGTCCACCGTGGCCACCGCGGCAGCACTGCTCACCCATGTCACCACACGCCCACTCAGAGCATTGCCATTCGCATCCTCAGGCGTGGCCGTGAGCGACACCGTCTGCCCCACCGGCTCGCTTGCCGTCACTGGCGTTACCGCCACCGACGTCACGGGCAGAACGCTGATCGTGACGGCGGCAGTGTCGGCCAACGCCGCCGGGTTGCTCACCGCGATGACCTGGTACCTGCCGGCGCTCTGGCCGGCCGAGTACAGGCCGGCTGCCGAGATGATACCTCCGGTGGCGGCGTACGATACGTTCACTGCGACGCTGTCACCGTTCCTCTTCCTT
>Ga0209157_1003572_pt1 | contig 11912 bp, 8 predicted proteins | sample GraSoiAngelo_135_FD_185892 | JGI IMG/M metagenome (GOLD analysis project Ga0209157, IMG submission 185892) | Grasslands soil microbial communities from the Angelo Coastal Reserve, California, USA - 14_0929_05_40cm (SPAdes) (version 2) | ecosystem: Environmental > Terrestrial > Soil > Grasslands ... | reverse complement strand
TAGGTTTAGATGTGTACTTACAACTGGTAACTAGATAGAACTGATATCCGAGTCTAAGTGGTATGAATCAGAAAAATTTGCAATTAAGTCTTAATTTTGGATCCAAAACGTTAACGATGCGATTCCCGACGGGCTCAAAAAATAATGTTCCCACTTATTTCCTTCGAATGTAATTCTAGTTTTAGAAATTTCACCTGGTTCCCACCGAATCCCGTAACAATTTGCAAGAGATAAAAATGAATATAGTATCAACCGTAATCAGAAGTAATGCAAGACAGTAGCAGCGGATATGCTTCGGTCAACGGACTCAAGATGTATTATGAAATCCATGGCAAAGGAGCACCACTGGTTTTAATTCATGGCGGAGGCTCTACAATCCAAACCTCATTTGGACGTGTGCTCCATTCCTTTGCAAAAGAAAGACAAGTTATTGCAGTTGAATTGCAGGGACATGGTCATACCCCTGATATAAACAGACCAGAAACTTTTGAACAAGATGCGGACGACGTTGCCGCGCTTCTCAAATATTTGAAAATTGAAAATGCCGACTTTTTTGGTTTCAGCAACGGTGGAAACACAACAATGCAAATTGCAATTCGGTATCCAAATTTAGTGCGAAAAATAATTTTGGGTTCAGCGTTCTTTAAAAGAGATGGAATGTATCCTCATTTTTGGGAATCTTTGAATCATTCAAGATTAAAAGACATGCCACAACTATTGAAAGATGCTTACAAAAAAGTAGCGCCTGATTCCAATGACTTGTCTAAAATGTATGAGAGGGATAAAAAAAGAATGGTTGAGTTTAAGGATTGGAAAGCAGAAGATATTCATTCTATTAATGCACCTGCACTCATCATAATTGGCGATGAAGATATGGTTCGTCCTGAACATGCAGTTGAAATGTTTCGACTGTTACCACATGCAAGACTTTCAATACTTCCTGGAATACATGGGGCATATATCGGTGAACTGACTACGGGAATGGAATGCAGCAAAATCCCTGACTTCACTGTTTCAATAATTGAAGAATTTCTAAACTAACCATTTTAGAACCGATAGCGTCACGGCTCATAAAATATCTTTACTCTTATTTACACCTAATTAAATTCTACTTTTTGAATTTCTCAGAGTTCTGATTGAATAATTAGTCATAGCCTCCATTCCCCAACTATATATATCCGTACATTGTTACTAAATTAGATACCTTCTGATTGGTTTAAAAATCATGGTCTGTTTATTTCTTTCGTCCTTCTATCTAGGAGTTTAGTTATCCCACCCTTTTCATCTTTGACCCACACTTGGGACACGCCCTCTGACTATGTTGTTGACCGCCGCTCATGCAATAATACTTCAGAGGCTTGAATCCGAGCATAGAAGATGGCTGACCAAAAAATCCACCATATCGATTAATACCTGATCTAAGATATTGCCTAACAAACTGGATCATTATGAAAACTCCTAAAAAGGCAATAAATGACATAGGAAATGGCAGCAATAATGAGAGGCCAATACTTATTCCTAACTATATACCAAGCCACATTAATAAGTGGAGGATGTAAGATCTGTTAACTCGAGAAGGATCAGACATGGTCTATGCTCTGATAGATATATTTACGTCACTGTGTCACTTAAACAATTTGGATACCAGTATTCTGCTGACAACGATTAGAATATCTAAACAGAATGACATTAGGGATACCCAAAATTACTGTTCCGGTTGAATATTCAGTCGTATTCCGGAGGGGCATAATGGTGCTGTGCTGTTTCCAGACCTATAGTACATCGGTCGCTTCCGTTCTTCTGGTGAATACTTGGTTAACGGGGGGTGTGCTTTCTCGCAGTCACGTTGGCAAACAATACTGTAGAGACTTTTCAACTTACTGGATTGAGGGTTGGTTAATAAGCCGGACTCAGTTGACCTAAGAGATGGTAAGTAACAAAAGTGGGTTAAGAAAATTAAAACTACAGGTGCAAATGTCCGTAGACGGCTGCATTGCAGGCCCTAATGGTGAAATGGACTGGATGGTTGGGTTGCAGGATGACAAAATCAACAAATACGTAAACGAACTAACGGAATCCTTTGGTACCATTCTCTTGGGACGAAAAATGGCTGACGGCTTTATTTCTTACTGGTCGGACGTGATAAACAAACCTAATGACCCTTGGTATGCGCTTGGCAAAAAAATGATAGAAATCCCAAAAGTTGTTTTCACCAAAACATTGAAGAAATCAAAGTGGATAAACACTGACATAGCAACAGGTGATATTACACACGAAATCATGAAGTTAAAGCGCCAAGAAGGGAAAGACATGGTTGCTTATGGTGGTGCTTCATTTGATTCATCCTTAATTAAATTGGGACTAATTGATGAATTTCTTTTATTCATTAATCCTGTTGCAATTGGAAACGGCATGACTATATTTAAAGACTTGAATGAGATTCAAGAATTCAATTTGGTTAAATCAATAGCGTTTGACAGTGGGGAAGTATTACTTCACTATGAGACAAGGAAAGCCTGACAACTTAACGTCCATGTGACGCGACAGTTATGTTTTAGGTCATTATCACAAATTCTGTCAAATGATCAGAATCCTAATTTAGAACCGAAAGTGTCGCGGGTACCGACGAGTTAATTGGATTTTGTCTACTATTACCACCACCAATGCTAGGGCCTTTCTATTAAGAACTGAGTATAGGATTGGAAGCAATAAATGAGAAAATGCTTAAATTCCCAATACTTAAGTAACAATATTGTCAAAAACAGGATTTTTGATAATAGCTTTCCTTTTTATTCTAATTTTTTCACATTATGAATCCTTGTTCGCACAGAGCCCGTCGGAGGAAGGGAACGACAACCTTAGTAACACATCTACTACCAAAGATGTTCTCGTGTCAAAATTAAGCCTCAATTTTACCACAAATCCAGATGCTGTAAATGTCGGACAAAAATTCGACATCTATATTTTTTTAAGGAATTCAGGTCCGACTGAGCAAAAGATAGATTCAATAAATTTGATACCCCCATGGGTAATTACACGAACCACACAAGAACGACAAGAAATTAATTCGTTCAATGGTACTATAGTTGGTAATTCGGATAGGTTAGTCATAGAGCCAAATACGACGGAAGTTATAAGTCGAAAGGTTACGGTCCCACCTGATACCTTAGGTGGTGAGTATAATATAGCTGTTTTGATGTCGAGTTCATTACCCGATCAAGTCATTTCCACAACCATCAGTACAATGAAATTTGATTCTTTACCTTTAACCGGTAACATACCATTTTCAATCTTGTTTCTAGTAATTGCTGGTGCCATAACGTACTTCGTCTTTAACGTTGTAGGACACCGCACGGTAAAGGGAAATTATGTTGAGTGGGTTCTGTCAACCACTTCTATAGGTTTCGTTATATGGTACGTTCTCTATTATTTAATCCCTTCATCGTCTATATCGTCTCTTGAAATACTTTCGGATAACGTAAGTAGTGTAATAATCCTATTGGGAAGTGCGCTAGTCATTGGATTTGTTTCAGGCCTCATAAAAAGATATGTGGTGGACAAATTATTACAGGTTTATAGAGAAAACAAAGAAACTCGCACGCACAGACTAAATCTTTTAAGACAGGGATATACGGAGTTGCCACCACAGCAGGTCCTGGAGCTAGTTACTAAGGAACAAGCGATACTAATTAACCGTCGCCTAGGGCAAGGATATGCGCTAAAGGTTGCTGTTACAACATATGAGAATAATACTCCGAAATTGATTCGCGGAATGCTTAAACGAGTTTCGGCAGAAAATGGCATTGAATTATCTCCCAAATATATTTTCTATATGAGACAAAATGACAATGAAAACGCACAAAATAATTTTAATGCTATTAAAGACATCCTAACAAGTCCCTATAAGTATTCCTCATTAAACGAACCATCGTCTCTCAGTCCCCTTGCAATAGAGATGAAGGAAGATAAACTATACCTAACACATGTCATCAAATATTTAGAACAGAACAATATCCTCATTCAGAATCCTTTTTATCTCCTGAAGAATGACAGTTACTACAATAGTATCTCAAACGAAGTCAGAACAATTCTAACAAGAAATATTGCGAACCAGGCTGAATTTTTGAAAATATTGGATGGTATTGATTTCAGCAGATTAGTAAAGTATGTCGCTAATAACTATGATAGAAGGAACAAAAAGCCACGTACGTTCTATAAAGAGATTTTTATTAATAAAGACCTAGTAAAATTAGTCGAATTTATCAACTACGAAACCCGCATATCACTTTGTTTAGTGGAACAAAGATTAATTCTACCAGGGGCATCGAAGATAAAAGATATAAACTATATGTACGATAGAACTTAAAATTTCAGCTGCAACTCATGAGAGACTAACAACAGGCTAAATACCAAGTAGAAGAACCCTATTACATGCACGGTTCTAATCCCCACGGACGAACCTATGAAGGAAAACTTTAAAGCTAAGTCGTTCATAACTGTATTAGAATCCTATTTTAGAACCGATAGCGTCGCGGGTACCGACGGGCCCGTTTTGATAAATGTGATGACTCCAAACTATTGCTTTGTCGTTAATCTTAAGTAATGGAAAAAGAAAACCTTAAAGCTTAGCATTTCGTTCCTATAGTAGAATCTTGATTTGGAACCGATAACTTGACGGGTACCGACGGTTTCAAAGACCTGAATTCATTCTGTAAACAATTTGAGTCCGCTCTTTCCAAAACTTAAGTAAGGCTTACAAATCAGTAGTCAGCTTTAAGTTTGATAAATGAGTATGACTTCTTGACAAAGCATGTTAGGGGATCAAATTTCAGAATTGAAGGGAAAGGTTCAGGGACAGAGGGTTATAGATGTTAGGGGACCTACGTTAGAAACAACCGTGGAAGCCAAAGGCATGTATAAAGGAGTCGAAGTTAGTGAAACATTAACTTTTATTGGCAGTCCCATATCTGGAACAGTATTTCATGGGGAAGGCAAGGGAATAATTAGGACTGCTGGGGGTGAATTCGCAACATATGAAGGTAAAGGAATTGGAATAATTAAGACTTCAGGAGCTATAAGCTGGCGAGGATCACTATTCTTTAACACAATGTCAAATGGAGAACTGAAATTCCTTGGTAACTTAGTTGGAGTCTTTGAGGTTGACATTGACCATCAAGTAAATTTTCTGGCTTGGAATGCTTATCTAATAACATCACGAATTTCTTTCTGTGATCGTTGTGAGAGAGTCTTAATGCTTATTCCTTTTAATCGAGCCACTTCTCGTAATTCGTTTCCAAAGTCTGCGGCGAGCGATTTTTCACCCATTGTATTCTCTATCGGACTCTTGACCTTGTACACTGCAATTTCTAGCTTTGGAAGAATAGAGGCTGACAAATCTTTGACTGGGAGACGTGCATAGAATTCATAACTTGGTACCTCGATAAATAAATGGCCCTCCTGCCCTGGGACTCCTTCTGGATTTGGAAAAGACCGGTTAAAGCCAACGTCTGTTATCGATCCCATTGCAATCCGTTTCGAAGGTATAACTGCTTCATAAACTAGACTGCTTTCAATTTTGTTCTCCATTGTAAGGGGTCCATTTACCTTGTGCGCTTCGACCACTGACATATTCCCATCCTGTATAAGTAGACGTAAGCGAAGATAGCTTTCATCCTTTTGCCTTGAAGGCTTTTTTCGTGTTCCCTTAAATTCCTCTTGTTGAGGATATTCGACACTGGTTCCTTCAGTCGTATCTAACTCTTCTTGTGTTTTAATCGGAATAGGATTCATCACCTTCTTGCCCCGTCCACGTGAAGGAGGAGGCGGATCGAGTGGCATGCGGAGTATTTTTCCTCTAATACGGTTTGGGCGATCTAAAGCTTTGTCCATCTTTTCAAGAGATGGATTCTCAATAACTGGTGATTCATCACTACCTTGCCTTAAAGGCGGATTCTTTGTTCGTACTGATTTAACCATATCTAATCACCAGTTTCTGCCATAACGATAATTGTGAATCCATTTGTAATAAATTTTTTGTAATAACAGCCCTGATCCCGGGACATTGCGAATCATACCCAACCAGTTCTGGTTGTGAACGATCAGGTCTCTTTTACCTGTTACTCCTTCGTAGTTACATGGTTCAAAAATATCAGGAGGTCCTAGATTCCATTCTCCAACCCAATCCTCCCTCCAACTTGAACTTAAAGAGGTCCCGTTTGAAACCATAGTCCCAAGGTACTCGTATGACCAATCCTGATAGTTATACACAAACAGATCGGATTTTCCATCACCGTTAACGTCTGAAACATAATGACGATCGTTTTTACGCATCTGCCATCCTGGTGTATTACCATCATATCGTTTGGTCATGGAAAGACTGTTGCCGGAAGATCCGAGCATACCTAGATAAATAATACTCCATTGACTTCCGTTGAAAACAAAGAGATCATCCTTACCATCACCATTAAAATCGCCAACATAATGGCGATCCTGAGGTTTCATTTGCCAACTAGGCATGTTTGCGTCATAGCGCTTTGTCATTGAAAGAGTAGTACCATTAGACCTTAACATTCCTAAATAAGGATATGACCAATTGGTCCCATTAAAGACCCACAGATCATCCTTACCATCACCATTAAAATCGCCAACATAATGGCGATCCTGAGGTTTCATTTGCCAACTAGGCATGTTCGCGTCATAACGTTGTACAACAGAAAAACTGGATCCAATTGAACGCAACATACCAACATAGGGCATACTCCAGTCACTTCCATTGAAAACAAAGAGATCTTTTTTACCATCACCGCTAAAGTCTGCAACATAAAACTTGTCCTTCTTCTGGAACTGCCAGCCGGGAATAGTGTCGTCATAGCGAGCGACTAACTTTAAACCATTATTGCCATCATCCACTAACAGACCCAAGTACTCCATAACCCAGTCGACACTGTTGTAGACTACTACTTCGTCTTTGCCATCCCCATTGAAGTCTCCTATATAGAATTGGTCATTTGGCTTGAATTGCCATGAACCTGGCACTCTTTCTACCACACTAAAGGTCAAATCAAGTTTAGATCCATCTGACCTGTAAATGGTGATGGAGTTACCACTGTGGATTAACAGGTCGTCCTTACCATCACCATTGAAGTCGCCACTATAACACTTTACAAATGAGTGTCCAGTATATGGATGGATCTTGGTCTTCATCTGAGTATAGCATATAGAACAGTATGGTGGCAAATTTCCACGCATACGGCAGTTTATAACAGGACGGTATACCCCCCTATCATAAGTAAACCCTCCTTCAAAGAGGCCGACATCTTGACTATCGCTCCAACCTGGAGGTTTCGTACCCTGGTTATATCCGGCACAGCTTCCGATACCGGTATGCACTGGAGTTGTATTATTAATGAACTTATTCCATTTTATAGTAGAACGATTAGTGTTTACAGTAACATTAGGCCTTGAAGGTTCGCCGCCACTATAAGTTCTTGTTGTACAGTATTCATCTGCAAGATCACCTATACCATGACCGAACTCATGTGCCATAACATCCCAACTCGATCCCATAGTGACATGTTGGCGTCCATTTCCACCGCACCCCCCAAATCCTGGTTCATTAAGGATAATGAGAACGTAGTTAAAGTCTGGCACCCAATTGTTTAATGCATTTTGGATACGAGTTTCAGTATTGGCTCCGTATTCTAGCCAACAGTGAGCCCATGAACCACTATAAATAATACCAAGAGCGGTATTCTTTAGTGTGGTACTCACAATGGTATCATCGGAAGCGTCATTTGGAGTACCATGCTCGTCATATACACGTTGACTCACACCAGACTGGTTCGAAATCAGATTAACTCTATAAATATTAAAGCCCTGCATATCTTCATAGAAGTAATCATGTCCGAATACACCATTCAAAAGAAGTTCATTAACTTTGTTGTTGTAGGTTGTTTGATCAGCATTTCCAAAACCATCCCCAAGTACCGCAATATTGCGCTTTGTACCTGGAGGTCCAGCGTTAAGGATTTGAGTCATACTGTCAGCCATTACTCAATCAACTCTTCACACAATTTACAACAGGACATTGAACTGTAATCCGATAATTTAGTATAAAAAGTTATAATCCAGTAAATGAGGAAGTTTTAGAGTAAAAAATTAGAATTCCTTGAAACAGTAACCGCATGCTTTATAATCCAGAACTATTACATAGTCTGATACTACGGTTAAATACCAGAAGGCCTATTGTCGCTTACCAATCAACATAATCAATCTAAAATAGCACTATTAATACGTGATAACAAGCGATCATCAACAAAGATCTTGCTCTTTACAGTATGGATTCAGAACAAAGAAGGGTTAACTTGCATTGATATAGCGATAGAAATAGACAGCAACAATTACAAATCTGCTATCTATTCTGTCCTGTTTTTTATACAAGCTTTTGGATACTTTAAAGGAGGTACAATATCCTGAATGAGTACAGGTTGTAAATTATTGATGTACAATTATAATTATTGTTGCATAGATGATTAAATATCGGAACAGGAGTAATGGTGCTATTTATGGTTCGTAAGCCACATAACATAACTATGATTTTAAAACCAATGGATTAAAAAGTTATAAAAACCGGTTATTAAAAATCATAATCGTTGAGGAAAACTACAAGCTGGTGATTACTCAGATTTATTTCTGTTAAAGACAAATAAGCTAGTCAAACCATGTATTCATATTCAACTGATTTGTGGGGGTCTTTAGAAGATCTTAATATTTCAGATATTACCTTGCCGACAAATCAGCTTCGAAGCAATATGAATAATCTCGAAGAACTTGCCGAGTCCATAAGGAATATCGGTCTCTTGCAACCAATAATAGTTAGATCAAATAATTCAGAAAACTTTGAAATTGTTGCAGGGAATAGAAGGTTTCGTGCATGCAAGAAATTAGGTCTAAGAAAAATTCCATGTCATATAGTAGAATTAGATGATAAAAAAGCATTTGAGGTTTCAGTAATAGAAAACGTTCAAAGACGTACTCTAAATCCAATTGACGAAGGTCTAGCTTTCAAAAAATATGTAAATGAATTTGGTTGGGGCAGTGTTTCAGAACTTGCAAAAAAATTGTCAAAGAGTAAAAGCTATGTTTGCAAAAGAATAAAATTAATCGAGTTACCAAAAGACATAAAGGAACTAATTTCTAATTCTGAAGTTAAAGCTACTATAGGAGAAGAATTGTTTCCAATTAATGATAAACACATTCAGTCCAAATTAACAAGATTAATACAAGAAAAACGTTTATCCTCAAGGATGGTACGCAAAATAATAAAGGAAGCGAGAATCAACGAGAAAGATAAAGATGTTTTTCATTACAATGCAAGTAAAAGTGATAGTGAGATAATACATAGGTCATTTGACAAAGCAATAATCGCATTGAGAGTATCTGTAAGAAAATTGGCACTAATAATTGAAAATCTTGATGGCAAATGGATATTTTATGACATTCTGATGGAACATAAGCACGTCCTCCACCAGCAAATAGATTTGTTGATAAAAGAAAAGAGGAAATATAAGAAGAATTCCTTAATTTTGCGGGCGTACCTTTGACGGGTATCATATGTAGAAAATTTCGGCGCCGAAAAATTCTTTTCGTTAATATAGAATAATACGACTTAAACTTGGTAATAGTTATGATTATAACTAGAAGATCATACTTAAGAACTATTATTATGATAAAAATGTAATGACACATGTTGACAAAATAGCTGTTGATGTAACTACAAAAAATGTATCTGATGCAGGTACGAATGGTCTGGTATACTTAGGAATAGGAGGAAGGGAGTTTAGGTTAGATAAACCGGGGGACCAATTCAAAAGAGGTGTTACAGATACCTTTACAATTGGTATCGGTTCAGATGTAGAAAGTTCAGATATCAATGATTTACCATTAGATCCCGGCCCTAATGGAAAGTCACCAGAGATAGAAGACAGTGTTGTAACAGGAACTAATATATTTCCAGTATATATTAGACTCGATCCAAAAAACGATGAAGATAACGATTGGAATGTAGAAAAGGTAAAGGTAGACGCAGTAGCAGGATTCGGTACAGGATCTGGTGCGACAAGAACCTTTGTATTTCCTAAACCGACTGGTGGACATCCTGAAGGAACAATATGGTTAGGTATGAATTCAGGATTAACCTTATTCCTAGAACAACAATAAGATACAAAACAAGCACATATAATCAAATAATCCTATTTTTTTTGTTCCTTGTATTATCATGTTAACATATTTTTGAAAGTTATAGACCGTTTTTTTATCGAATTGATGCCGATTTATTTATTTTAGATAAGAACGTTTGATTCCAATTTGAGATTCTTATTGTGTTGTATTGCAAACTTTTGAGTAGAATTTCTCTAGTCTAGAGGCTTTAAAGCACAAAGGCAGGTAATTGGCAGTAAGGATAAACATACCATGAATCGGTTCCAATGAATCTTCTTTGTAACTGGACTATCGTACCTCAATGGGGATTCCTGGCTCTTGTACGATTCGGTTTCTATACTTCTACCTGACGCAAGAGTGTTAAACACAGTTAGTGTAACTATACGGAACCTCAGTATCCGGATGTTCTGAGTCCTCATTCAGAAACACTTTTGGATCCGAACTGTTAACAATGCGATTCCCGATGGGATCATAAAATAATGTTTCCTCTTATGTAGATCCAATAAAATTTTAGTTTCGGAAATCCTACAATACGTTCCGATTGAATATCCAGTCATATCCCGACGCATTCAAACCTATCCCTCATTCCGCGCGATTCTGCGCTAGTCCTTTCTATATCTAATATTCTCAGTTAGTTCTTCTCTAGGCTTCAATTTGATTACGATAGTATTACTTATTTTGTTAAATATCCTCTGTCTCTTGTTATTAGTAAAAAGCCATCCTAAGATTACATCTAACGGAAGCAAGAATGATTTTCCAAAGCTTTCTAATGTGGCACTTTTGATATCAACAGCCTTGCCAGACATGTCCGTGGACTTTATATTCAATAGCCTCTTACCGATTGATTGTCCGCTTGTATGCTCAAAGTAAGTCCAATACGCAAGGAAGGCAATGCTTGACAGAAGATAGTGAAACGGTCCAAACTTACTGTGTTCTAACACCGTATCGTTACTATAATTAGACAACCAAAATGGAAATGCAATCAGTGCAAACAAAATTCCTAATCCTATTGATACGATAATAAAATCAATTAACCATGCCACAAATCTATCCACCCAACTAGCTAATATTACTTCTACAGGGCGATTATCTTCCCCTTCCCCTCCAGTTTTAGACTCCGGACGTGAACCGTTATTTGATGAATCCACTTATCTTATCAATAAGCCTTATCCCGCTAAACATATATGATTTTATCTTTTGAGTAGAAATAAGTTGTTAATGTCTTTAACAAAAATCATACGCTGAGAGTCTATAAAATGAAGGGCTTCGATTAGCACATCATAACGCCTATCCACATAATGATACGAGTCCACTATCATGACTTGATACGACAACTTACTTGGAGAACTAAGTTAAGCTAAGTTAAGTTACGTTAAGTAGTAATTAAATGTGATTGAAATTTAAACGCAATTACAAATACGAAATAATAAAGAGAAAAGCCATAAGAATAGAACGGTTGCCAGCTCCTATCCCAAAAGAACAAAGACAAGTTAAAATCACGCCATACATGAATGATACCAGCACCTTTTGGAATATAAGGAAGGAGACATACAGCGAGAGAAAAAGGACATGCATTATTTGTGGCCAGACTGCTGCATATGTGGCATACTTTCAGATTGATAAAGCTCGGATAATTGAAAAATACTGTGAACAATGTGTTGATAAATGGGTATATCTTGATGTTGACGATTCTA
>Ga0209157_1003571_pt1 | contig 11914 bp, 13 predicted proteins | sample GraSoiAngelo_135_FD_185892 | JGI IMG/M metagenome (GOLD analysis project Ga0209157, IMG submission 185892) | Grasslands soil microbial communities from the Angelo Coastal Reserve, California, USA - 14_0929_05_40cm (SPAdes) (version 2) | ecosystem: Environmental > Terrestrial > Soil > Grasslands ... | reverse complement strand
CGCGCCGCGCGTCGTCCAACCGATCCTGCAGCTCCTCGATCTGGGCTTCCTGCTCGAGTGTCTTCAGCTCGAGGCGCCCAGCGCGCTGCTCGAGCGCGGTGTCGCGCACGACGACCGGTTGCGCTGGGGTCCGCGACTGAGAAGGGTGCGCGGGAGTCGTGTTTCCCGGAGGCGGATGGCGACACGCGGCCGCGCTCAGGAGCGCGACCGCGAGAAGGAGGGGGCGCATGGGCCACTAACTTGCCATCCGCCGCTGATTCCTACAACCGAGGCCTGACGCAGCTAGAGTGCCAGCTCCATCCCAATGCGGATCGTGCGACCCGGTGCGTAGAAGCGCCATGCGCCGAAAAAATCGTGGTAAAACGCATTGAACGTCCGCTGCTGCTCGGCGAGCGTAAACACCTTGTCGCCGTTGCCGAAGCGGCGCTCGACGCGCGTGAGCGCGACGCAGTCGGCCGGCCTGCCCCAGCTCGCGCAGCCGCTCAAGTCGACGGACATGTCGGCGGCGAGTGCGCCGACAGTACTGGCTTCGTTCCACAAGGCTGCGTATTCGCCGGACGCGACACTTGGATCGCCGATTGTGCGTTCCCGATTCTTGAGATTCGCGGTATCGCCCGTTTCCGCAAAGAGCGTCAACAGATTGGACAGATTGAGCAGGTTGCGCGCGTCGATATAGATCGACCAGTCGTGACCGGCGGTCCGAACACTCTTGGCAATCCGTAAATCGAGCCGTTTGAGAGATGGCAGCTGCGAACTGTTGATGGGTGTGCCAGGTCCGACACCGGCACCAAAACCGCCGTCCGTCGCAAGTGTCCCAAGCCCGTTGTTGAGGAGTCGGGTATATGGCATTCCGCTCTGCGCTCGGCCAAATGCCTGCAGCTGAACATCTCGCGCAATCGCGCCCAGCACGGTGCCGCTCTTCCAGTCATTCGGAACCTGCAGTGTCGCAACGATCGCAAGGTCGTGTGTGGTGAAGGGACCCGACAATATGAACCCGCTTATGGGCTCGGTCGTGGTGTGCGTTAGCGAGTAGGCGCCGGTGGCGGTGACCCAGCCTCGTCGCCACTCGACACCCAAGTCGATGCCTTGCGCGTGCGTGTTGGTGAACGGCTTGACGGTATTCACGGTAAACGTCGAGTTCGTGTCGCGCGGATCCTTGAATTGCGTGAATGTCCCGTGGTATACCGGCAGATCTTTCCTGAAAACGCCGATGTTGAGAACGGTGCGACCAACCGCGTACCGCGCAACGCCTTCGATGAGCGAAGCGACCACGAAATCGAGATCGCGCCCAAATAGATCGAACAGGTTCGTGAAAGCGAGATCATTGTTGCTATGAACGAAGAAGGTGCCCCAGGTCGGCGGAGCGATATGCCGGCTGTAGCCGAGTCGGATGTCGGTCCTAGTGCCTATCGGATAGGTGAACTGAATGCTCGGCGAAACAGCGGTCTTGATCCGGGCCGTTCGAAAGACGCGAGCGACCGAATTCGCGTAGGCGGTATCGTCGGTGGCCGCGTTCGGGTTCCATAACGCTGAGCCACTGGACCCAATGAAGGCCGGCGTGATGGGCAGATCCCCACCGGGATTGATCCTGTCGTAACGGACGCCAAGGTCGATTACCGCGTCCGCCAGCCGCAGACGATCTTCGGCAAACACACCGAGGCGCTTCGGCCGAGCCGTGAACAGATCGGTACCAACCTGCCGAGTCAGATCGGACGTGTACGATGAAATGTGCGAGTCTTCAGCGTCCACACCCGCTTTGATCTCCTGCGCCGCACTCGGACGCCAACTCAAGTTCCACCGGCCCTGAAGTCGAGATTCAGCGACATCGCTCAGTACTCCACCACCGATACCTTGCGTAAGCCAGCCATTGTCGACGAGTCCATATGGATTGAAACGACCGGTCTGCGCGGCGTCGGGGGCACCGGAGAACGGCACGCCACGCAGACCGCTGTTCGCACGAAGGCCGCGAACGAGCGCATCGTCGGTTGGCAAGCCGAGGACGTTGGCGCCAAGGAATTGCAGCTTCGTGAACGAGATGCCGAGTGACGGATCCGTCGTCGCGAGCGCAGAGGCAGTGTCGAGTGGGCCGGACATGTCCCGATGCGCAATGAGCGACATGTTCACATCGAGCCGCAGCGGGCCACCGCCCCATGTGCCGAGCTCGTGCTGCCAATTGATGATCGCGGCGCCGGTGCGCATGCGCCGACCGCCATACAGCCCAGAGTCGAGGGCAACTTGCCCGGGGAAGGACCGTTGCTGAATGTCACCATCCAACAGTGTGAGTGAGACGGACGAGCGCGCACCGTAGCGGTAGAGGAGTTTCGCCTGCGCGTGTCGCGCAGTAGACCAATCGAGCGGCCGCCGCAGTCCACTGCTCACCGGCTCCCACAGCGGAAGGGCCACCGGCGTGCCACCCACGTTGACAGTCGTATCGATACCCGCCGGCATGTATGCTGGGATTTTCGATGCATCGAGACCGCGATAACTCGATCGTTGACCTTGGAGCCCACCGGAAAGAAAAAACGTGAGCCGCCCGCCGCGGGCGATCGGCCCGCCCAACACGCCCTCAATCAGATTGTAGCCAACGCTCGACGCGTCGCTGAACGGTTCGTCGCTGTCCCAGCGCAGGCCACCTGCGAGCCGCTCTCCACCGCTCCGCGTCTCGTACGCAATCACGCCACCGCTTGCGTCGCCGAGAAAGGCGGGCGCCACGCCCGTCAGCACCGCAACGTCGGCAATGGCATTCGGCGCGAGGCCTACGCCTGCTCCGCCGAGTGCCTGAAACCGCAGCGACGCGCCGTCCACGTACACATTGCTACGTCCGGCTGTGCTGCCCCGGATCAGCAGCGTCGCCGTCGGCGTGACGCCGATGTCGGAACTGGTCAGCCGCACGCCGGGGATCAGGACCAGCGCGTGGCGCGGATCATCGATTGGAAGGCGGCGCAACCTGTCGCCCGACAGGCGAAAACCGGAACGCAGCGTATCAGCGAGTGTGTCCTGCGCGACGCTGGCGCGTGCGAACGACGGATGCAGCGCGAACAGCAGCAACACGACGTGACGCAGCATTGGACACCCTTCAGAGGGTCAAAAAGGGTACGCGAACCAACCCGGGGAGTTCCCCTTTCCCCCCATTGACTTCAGCATGCCCATTTCCGATCATTCGGGCGAGCGAAGGGGCCACGGCATGGTGCCGCGCGCTTGACACCAGTGACTGATCGAGGACCTGGGCTATCGCCTGCGGTCCTCGCTTTGTTTCTGGCACATGCTCTCACTGGAAGGGCCACATGGAAGTCAAAGTGGACGAGACGGAGCGGTTGGAGTCGGTGCTGAAGAAATTCCGCCGCCAGATCACGAAGGCAGGCCTGTTTCAGGACATGAAGCGAAAACGCTTCTATGAGAGTCCCGCCGTTCAACGGCGGCGTAAGAGCAAAGCTGCTCGCCGTCGGAAACGTACAAGCTAGGAGCAACGAACAGATGGCACGCATCACCGGTACCGTGAAGTGGTTCAATGATGCCAAGGGCTTCGGGTTCATCACGCCCGAGAACGGCGGCAAGGACTGCTTCGTGCACCACACCGCGATTCAGGGAGAAGGATTCAAGTCGTTGGCCGAAGGCCAGCGCGTGGAGTTCGAGATCGTGCAGGCCCAGAAGGGCCCGGCGGCGCAGAACGTCGTGAAGCTGTAACCACCCACGGCACCTGAAGCGACGCGGCGCTACCCGCCAGGGGGCGTCGCGTTCGTTTTAGGGGGGGGCGTCTGGTCCTCCTCGGGGTCGCCCAACACCGGGGGGTGTTCATAGACGACCGGCGGGGTGCAGGTGCAGGGGGTGCTCTGCGGCATGGCGAATTGAGCGCTGGCGCGCGGCGGCCGATACTCGATCGTCGAGGCGTCCTGAATGATTCCGCCGCAGAAGTGGCAGTGGATCTGTGACATCGTGCGTCACTCTCCCCGGGCGCCGGCGCCACCTACGATTCACCCGCGGCCCGAAAACTGCAAGGCACCCCTTGACGAATACCGGGGCTGTCGTTGAGCTTGCGTTTCGTACAGCATCCTACCTGAACGCGCCGCAACCGCACGCATACTCTCGGTTTGGAACGAGGGCCGTCAGCACAATGGGCAAGAGAATTCAAATCCTAGTGATCGAAGACAATCGCCTGTTGCGGGATGGTCTCGCGGCATTGCTGGACTCGCAGGGAGAATTCAAAGTCGTCGCCTCCGCCGAAGGCGCCTCTGGGGCGCTACAGCGGCTCCAGGAGCACAAGCCGAACGTCGTTCTCGTGGACGCCGCGCTGGGACGCAATCGCAGCCAGCGCCTGGTGGAAAGCCTCAAAGAAGCGGCGCCCCACGCCCGTTTGATCATGATGGACATGCTGCCCGAAGAAGAAGACGTCATCGACTTCATCAAACGTGGCGCCAACGGCTTCATAGCCAAGGACGCAACACTCGACGAGCTCGTGAATACCATCCGCCAGGTCGCCAACGGCGGCGACGTCGTTCCCCCCGCGCTCACCGGTACCCTGCTGTCCCACATCGCCAAACAAGCTTCCGTCCTGCGCAACACGCCGATGATGGCGTCGGTCCGCATGACCAAGCGCGAGCAGCAGATCACCGATCTCATCGCCGAGGGGTTGAGCAACAAGGAAATCGCGCAGCAGCTCAACATCGCGACCTACACCGTCAAGAGCCACGTGCACAACATCCTGGAGAAGCTCGCGCTGCACAGCCGGTTGCAGATCGCCGCGCACGCGCACAAGAAGACGCCGCCCAAGGGGGATCGCCGGAAGTTCGTCCGCTAGATCCGCTCAGTGCGAGAAATCGACTCGCGGCGTCTCGGCTGCGCCGGGGGTTTGCAACTCGAAATAGGCGCGCGGTTTCTTGCCGAGCACTTTGGCCGTGAGCACCTGCGGGAAGCGGCGAATATAGGCGTTGTATCGATTCACGGTTTCGTTGTAATCCTGCCGAGCGACGGAAATGCGATTCTCCGTCCCTTCGAGCTGGTCCTGCAGGGCGCGAAAGTTCTCGTTCGACTTGAGCTGCGGGTAATTCTCCGCGATCGCCAGCAACCGCCCAAGCGGCGCGTTCAGGGCCTGGTTGGCTGCTGCCATCTGTTGCAGATCGCCGCCTTGCACCGCGCCCGCCAGCTTGGCGCGCGCCTCGGCGACCGCTATGAAGATCGTCTGCTCCTGCTTCGCGTATCCCTTCACCGTTTCCACGAGATTCGGAATCAGGTCCGCGCGCCGCTGCAGTTGCACCTTGATCTGCGACTCAGCGGCGTTCACTTGCTCGTCGTACGTTTGGATCGTGTTGTAGCCACACCCCCAGAGCAACGAGAGCAGAATGGGCGCAAAGCCAAGGGTCCGGCGAGTGTGGGCGTTCACGAAGGGTTCCTTTGCAGGCGGTTCACGTACTCGGCGGTGCGGGTCATCGCGTCAAGATACGCGAGTGGGTCGGTGAGTCCATCGGTCGGGAATCCGATCAGCGCGGCGGCGTCGCGCACCAAGACGTCGGGCGCCGCAGTGGCTGGTCGTCCTGCCAGGCGCAGGACCGCTCGCAGCATCGTCAGGAATCCGGCCCACGTCGCACGCACCACTTCGGCCAGGCGCTTGGGTTTGCTCCACTGGGCAGCGTAGACCTGCCGCAGGTAGACCAGTTTTCCCATGAGCTCATGTTCGAGCTGCCGGCGCACATCGTTCCGATCCACACGGATGCCGTGCCACGGATCCCGGCCGGCCAGGACGCGATGGCCTTCGCGAATGTCGTCATACTCGATCGGAAAGGCATCGGCCGAGTCGCGCCATTCGCGATCGGTCAAGATGATCGGCGGAGGATGGCCGGCTTTGACCCACTGCCGCACCGGCGCCACGAGCGGCGCAAATAGGTCGCGGTCCGCGCGATCCACGATCAGCAGGGTGTTCATGTTGGACGCATCGGCGCCCGATCCGTCACGTGCCGCTGAACCGTACAGCAGCAGGGATACAAGCCTGGGCCCCAGCGCCTTGGTCATTTCCTGCGCGAAGTTGTCCAGAGACATTCGTGCCATGTTCAGAATCTCCCGCCGGCGCCGCCGCCGGAGAAACCTCCGCCACCACCGAACCCGCCAAAACCGCCGCCACCGCCAAAACCACCTCCGCCGAATCCCCCCCGTCCCCAACCGCCACCCGCTCCCCATCCGCGACTGCCGGCCATCAAGAACGGGAGCCACAGTCCGCGCCCGCCACGCAGGATGCCACGCAGGATAAGGAACAGGATGAGCAGCCCTACGATCGCGCCGAGCGGGAAGCCGCGCTGCGGCGGTGATTCGGGCGGCGGCGGCATCGCGTATTGCGGATTCGACAGCGTCACGCCGAATTCGCGTGCGAACGCCTGCGCGATGAGATCCACGCCGACCACCAGGCCGGGGCCGTACTGCTGCTGCGCCAGAAATGGCCGCATCGCGTCGCGAATGCGTCCCGTGGCGGCGTCGGTGAGAAATCCTTCCGCGCCGCGTCCCGTCGCGATGAAGATCTGGCCCGTGCCGGGCTTGCCTGCTTTCTGAGGGACGAGCAACACGACCACGCCCAGATTCTTGGCTTGATCACCGGCTGCCCCCTTGGGCCCGACGCCCCATTGTCGGCCGATCTGGAGCGCGACGTCGCTGGCGGCACGATCACCGATGTCGGCGAGGGTCACGACGGCGATTTCCCCGCGCGCCTTGTCCCGCACTTCCATGATGACCGCTTCCATGTGACGGATCGATGCAGAATCGAGCACGCCGGCGAAGTCGTTGACAAGCCCTCGTGGCGGCGGAATGGCGATCTGTGCGAGCATGATGAAAACGGCGAGAAGCATCTGTTGAGGCATCTCTTTAGGTATCGTTCCCACGCGAGAACTGCACCCCATGAAGGCCCCAGTCAAGAAGGGGGGAATGTGAGCGTGCGCACCCGTCCATGACCGCGCTGTCGCTGATTGCGCTCGCCGGTGCGGATGTCGTCGGGCTGATCCTCATCCCGCTCGGACTCCCCGGCCTGTGGATCATGGTCGGCGGCATCCTCGCCTATGGTTGGCTCACCGAATTCCGCTCCGTCGGCCTCGCCACGATCGTGATCGCGCTCGCCATCGCGTTCCTCGGTGAAATCCTCGACAACTGGCTGGGGTTTCGGTTCGCAAAGCGCTACGGCGGTTCGACCCGCTCCGGCTGGGGTGCGCTGCTTGGCGGCCTGGTGGGCGCGGGCGTCGGTGTGCCCGTCGCGATCGTCGGGAGCGTGATCGGCGCGTTCATCGGCGCATTCGCCGGCGCGGCGCTCTTCGAATACACGTACTCCCGGCACGCCGGCGTCGCGACGCGGGCGGGCTGGGGTGCGCTCCTCGGCCGCGCGGCCGGTTCAGCGGCGAAGATCGCGCTGGGGCTGGTGCTGGTCGTCATCAGCGTGCTGATCGCGCTATCTTGAGCGCCATGACTCACTCGCTACTCCCCTCATTAAAGCTCGGTGCACTTAACCGGGTGGAGTAGTTGCCTGATTGGCCTCTCATGTCTCGTGCTTGTCCGGCCGCTCGAGGCGCAGAGTCACGAGATCCGTTGGTGGGAGGCGGCGGCGGCGGTCGGGACGATCGGCGTCGTGTCCCTGTTCGATCGCCACCTCGACGATTGGTTCCAGGATCGGCGCTCTTCAAACAGCGATCGACTCGCCAAAGTTTTCCGGCGCGGTGGGCAACCCGAGGTATTTCTTACGGTCGGCGGCGGCGTGTTTGCCGCCGGCGTGGTAACCGGACGGCCCAATCTGCGGCGGAGCGGGGAGCGTGTCCTGGCTTCGCTCGCCCTGGCAGGAATCACGACGCTGGCAATAAAGCGCACCGTAGGCCGTCTGCGTCCTAACGCGGCAACGGATCCTTACGTTTTCAAACCTTTCTCACACAACGACGCCTTCCCGTCTGGCCACTCGACGATGGCGTTCGCGCTGGCGGCGTCGCTTTCGGAGGAGATCCAGAATCGGTGGGTCAGCGCGGTGCTCTACGCGGGCGCTGCGGGAACGGCGTGGTCACGGTTGAACGATCATTTGCACTGGACATCGGATGTGCTGGGGGGCGCGGCGGTTGGCATTACTTCCGCAAAACTGATGGAGGGCCGATGGCGCATCTTCGGCCTCGACCCCCCCAAGTTCCTTTTCGATCCCCACGGCGCGCGGCTCGAGTGGCGCGTCACCTTCTAACCGAACGAAAACTCCTTAGCTGTGCACGTCCACCAATTCTCCCGCATGCTCCGCAAGCCTATTCGCTAAGTCTTCCAGCTCGCGGGCTCGCTTCTTGGTGATACGGCTGTACACGGTTCGAGCCGTGAGGTATGTGAGGCCGAGCCACGCGGGGATGATTGCCACGACGGCCGGACCGACGAGATGGAATGCACCGACGCCGACGCCGATGATCGGGCCGATGCCGCCGCCACCCATGCCGCCGCCGATGCCACCGAAGACGGCCCCGATGAGCTGATTCAGGCTTTCCTGAATCGTGATGCGTGTCTGGCCGCGGCTCACCGAGACCGCAATTTCGAGGTCGCGTCGAATCGCCGGGCCGCGCGCCACCATCCAGGAGAATGAGCGCCCAAACTGACTCACATGTCCAGGATTTCGGATCGCTCGGCGGATCTCTTCGACGAGCGTCGCGTACTCGGATTCCGGCAGCTCGCCCTCGACGATCCGCTCGAACAGCAGCTCCGTGGGTCCCGCGACCCAATTGTTCGTGCGGTTGGGCGGGAGCGCCCCCGGTGGCGAATACGCGGCCGCCGCTCGAACGAGCTCGGGTGCGACGCCGACCTCACCGGCGAGAGCCTCGACGCCGCCAATCGTCATCGTGCCGCCCGCGGTTGGGACGCCCGCCTCAAGCTCCGTCGCGCGCTTCACGATTTCCTGCACTTCGCTGCGGTCGTACCGGCGCCGCGGACCGGACTGACGACGCGCAAGCTCCGCGATCAGCGCTGTGGGCGTGGCGGTGCGCTGATCGTGCCGCGTCGCGAGTCCGCGCACGAGCGCGCCTTCCATCGTCGACCCGACCGTAGTCAGTCGCGTGCGATGATTGGGGGAAGCGTCCAGGAAGCGGCCTGCGCGCACGGCATCTTCCGTCGGCCACCGGCCCGGCACCTCGCCCACGAGCATCTCGTACACGACGACGGCCAGGCTGTAGACGTCGGTCCGCTCATCGAGCTCCGTCAGCCCAGCCGCCTGCTCGGGGCTCATATAGCCCGGCGTGCCCACCGGAAAACCGGTGCGTGTCAGGTTCGCGCCGCCCGCGGTGCTGACGGCCTTCGCGATGCCGAAATCCGCGACGATGGGATGGCCCTGGGAGAAGAGAATGTTCTCCGGCTTGATGTCGCGATGCAGCACGCCCATGCGATGGGCATATGACAGCGCCCCCGCGACCGGGTCGCCAATCGCCAGCGCTTCCTGGCGCGAGAGTGGCCGCCGCTGCTCGAGCTGCTGGCGGAGCGACGCCCCCTCGCAGTAGGGCATGACGTAGTACAGAAAGCCGGCGGCTTCACCAGAGTCATGAAGGGCGAGGATGTGCGGATGGGTGAGCTGCGCCGCGATCTGAATCTCTTTGAGGAACCGCTCCACGCCGAGAAACGCGGCGAGGCCGGGCAGCAACACCTTCAGCGCGACGGCGCGGTGATGCTTCTCGTCGTCGGCGAGATACACCGTCGCCATGCCACCCCGCCCCAACACGCGGCGCAGCGAGTAGCGGTCGGCGAGCGCGGCTGCGAGGTCGGCAGGAAGCTCCGCGGTGCTGGTCACGCGGAGAAGTTACGCTGCTTCGGCCGCTTTGGTTACGAACGCGCGCGAGTCGTCGTACTCGCCCTCCCAGCGCGCCATGACGACCGACGCCAGGCAGTTGCCGACGAGATTCACGCTCGTTCGCGCCATGTCCATCACGACGTCGACACCCAGGAGCAGGGCGGCTGCTTCGACGGGCAGATGAAACGACGCGAGCGTCCCGGTCAGGATCACGAACGCGGCGCGGGGCACGCCGGCGACGCCTTTGCTGGTCAGCATCAGCGTCAGCATCATGAGCAGCTGCTGCCCCAAGGTCAGCGTAATCCCGGCTGCTTGCGCCGCGAACACCGACGCGACGGCGAGATACAAGGTGCTGCCGTCGAGGTTGAACGAGTAACCGGTCGGGATGACGAAGGCGACGATGCGGCGTGGCACGCCGATCGCTTCCATCTGCTCCATCGCTTTCGGGAGCGCCGCTTCCGAGGACGCTGTTGAGAACGCGATCAACGCCGGCTCCTTCACTGCCCCGATGAATCGTGCCAGCGGGATTCGCGCGAGCCGCGCAATCGGCAGCAGCACGATCAGGCCGAACAACACCAGCGCCCCGTACAGCGTCAACACGAGGACACCGAGGTTGTTCAGGACCTTGAGACCGACGTTACCGACCGTGAACGCGAGCGCCGCGGCGATGCCGAACGGCGCGAATTTCATGACGACGCCCGTGAACTTGAACATCACTTCGGCCAGCGCCTCGCAGAAGCCGAGCATGGTGTCTTTAGGCCGGCCGCGCACCTGCGTCAGACCAATCGCGAACAGGACCGACCAGAAGACCACCTGGAGTATCTCGTTCTGTACCGCCGCCTCGAAGAAACTCTGCGGCACGATGTGCTCGAGGACGCTCGAGAACGTCACGGCGGTCGTCGGTCCGGCGGTTTGCGGGGAGACCGCAGCGGGCAACGACACACCGACTCCGGGCTTGACGATGTTCACCGCCAGCAATCCGATGAACAGCGCGAGCGTCGTGACAATTTCGAAGTAGATCAGCGACTTCAGGGCCAACCGACCGACGCGTTTCATGTCGTCGCCATGTCCGGCGATGCCGACGACCAACGTCCCGAAGATGAGCGGCGCGATGATCGATTTGATCATGCGCAGGAACACCGTCGAGATCGGGCGCAGCGACATCGCAAAGGCTGGAAACAAGGCGCCCAGCGCGATGCCGAGCACCATGGAGACGAGAATCCACTGCGTCAGGGTACGGCGGCGAAGGAACGTCCACATAGAGCGGCGTGAAGGATAACCGCCCCGAACCCGCCGGCTAGCGGCCTTCCGCACCGAGGTCCCGGCAAGTAGCATCAAGCCATGAGCAGCTCTGAGATACGAGACGTCGCTGAGGAGGTCGCGGACCGGCTCCGCCGGCGCGGCATTCCCCTTGGCGGAAGTGCGCGACCGGAAGATCTGGCCGATTTGTTGGCGGCGGTGGAGAGCTTCGAAGCCGCCGTCGAAGCGCGCGGCGGCGATTTGATGGTGGACGATCTTAACGGGTCACAGCCTGACGATCCGCATTTCGTGCTGCCGCTGCGAGCACCCGATGAATCGGTCCGCGATTACACCGCGCGGATCAACGAAGCAGCCGGTCGCGTACGCGACCACCCCGATATCAGCGCTTGATGAAGGTCCCGCGCCTGAGCTCGTCGTAGGCGCGCTGTAGCTCTTCCTGCGTATTCATGACAATCGGTCCCTGCCAGGCGACCGGCTCTTCGAGTGGTTGCCCCGAGACCAGCAGAAACCGCATGCCCTGCTCGCCTGCCTGAACCGAGATTTCGTCGCCCGAGTCGAACAACACGAGCGAGCGATTCCCCGTCTGTGCGGGAGTCTCGCTGCCGGCGTCACGTCCACCCGCCGAAACCCGATCGGTGCGAACGCCCTGCGGCGCTGACGCGTCGCGGAACGAGCCGCTGCCTTCGAAGACATAGGCGAACGCGTGCCGCGACGACTCGATGGGAATCGTCTTGCGTACGCGGGGCGGAATCCAAACGTCCAGGTAGCGGGGATCCGCGGCGACACCTTCGACGGGACCTTGCTTGCCCCAGAAGTCGCCCGCGACGATACGTACGCGTGTGCCGTCATCATCCACGACTTCGGGAATCTCTTGCGCGTGAATGTCCTGATAGC
>Ga0209157_1003570_pt1 | contig 11915 bp, 11 predicted proteins | sample GraSoiAngelo_135_FD_185892 | JGI IMG/M metagenome (GOLD analysis project Ga0209157, IMG submission 185892) | Grasslands soil microbial communities from the Angelo Coastal Reserve, California, USA - 14_0929_05_40cm (SPAdes) (version 2) | ecosystem: Environmental > Terrestrial > Soil > Grasslands ... | reverse complement strand
TCTTCCTCGAGATCCGCGCCGGCGCCGGCGGCGACGAGTCGGCCCTCTTCGCCGCCGACCTGTTCCGCATGTACACGCGTTACGCCGAGCGGCAGGGCTGGCAGGCCGAGATCATCTCGGAGAGCCCCTCCGAGCTCGGCGGCTACAAGGAAGTGATCGCGAAGATCGTCGGCCAGGGCGCCTACTCCAGGCTCAAGTTCGAGTCCGGCGGGCATCGCGTGCAGCGCGTTCCGGAAACCGAAGCGCAGGGCCGCATCCATACCTCGGCATGCACCGTGGCCGTCCTTCCGGAAGCCGATGCGCTCGACGAGGTGGTGCTGAACCCCGCGGAGTTGCGCGTCGACACGTTTCGCGCCTCGGGCGCCGGCGGCCAGCACGTCAACAAGACCGAGTCGGCGATCCGCGTCACCCACCTGCCGACCGGGATCGTGGTCGAGTGCCAGGACTCGCGCTCGCAGCACAAGAACCGCGAGAAGGCGCTCGGCGTGCTCGCGGCGCGCATCCGCGACAAGCAGCTGCGCGAGCAGCAGGCCAAGACCGCCTCGACGCGCAAGCTCCTGATCGGCTCTGGCGACCGCTCCGAGCGCATCCGCACCTACAACTTTCCGCAGGGCCGCGTCACCGACCACCGCATCAACCTCACGCTCTACAAGATCGACCGCATCATGGACGGCGAGCTCGACGAGCTGATCGGCGCGCTCTCGGCCGAGCAGCAGGCCGAGCAGCTCGCGCAGCTCGCCGAAGAGGCGGCTTGACGGTACAGGAAGCGCTCAGCGCCAGCGGGATCGACGCGCGCGAAGCGCGCCTGCTTCTCGCCGAGGCAACGGGGTTTTCCCAGGCAAGCGTGCTGGCGCATCCGGGACGCGAGCTGCCGTCCGACGTGGAAAAAAGATTTCTTCAGTTCACGCTTCGCCGCGGCAACGGGGAACCCGTGGCCTACATCGTCGGCCACAAGGAGTTCTACGGCCTGAGCCTCACGGTCAATCCGGCGGTGCTCATCCCGCGGCCGGAGACCGAGCTGCTGGTGGATCTCGCGCTGCAGCTCGAGTTCTCGTCGATCGCCGACCTGGGTACCGGCAGCGGAGCGATCGCGCTCGCGATCAAGCGCCAGCGGCCGAAGGCGCACGTGGTCGCAACGGACTCGAGCGCGGCCGCGCTCGCTGTCGCGCAGCGCAACGCCGTGAAGCATGGCCTAGAGGTCGAGTTCCGGCACGGCCGGTGGCTTGAGCCACTTACGGGCGAGCGCTTCGACCTCATCGTGGCCAACCCGCCCTATGTCGCGGCAAACGATCGCCACTTGGCGCACTTGCACTTCGAGCCGATGGATGCCCTCATCGGAGGAAGCGATGGCCTTGATGAGATCAGGGAAATTGCCCGCGCCGCGCCGGGCCATCTTGTGACAGGAGGGCGACTGCTGCTGGAGCACGGCATGGGGCAGGAACGAGCGGTTCGCGAGCTGCTCGACCTGGCGGGACTTGAAGAGATCGAGAATTGGCCCGATCTGGCACGTATCCCCAGAGTCACGGGCGGGAAGGTAAAATGACCAGCATGGATATCCAACAGAGAATCAAGGACCAGGTGACGGGACATCGCGTCGTGCTCTACATGAAGGGCACCCCGCAGCTCCCGCAGTGCGGCTTCTCGCAGCTGGCGATCCAGATCCTGGACGCCTGCGGTGTGCAGAATCCCTACACGGTCAACGTGCTCGCAGACGCCGAGATCCGTCAAGGCATCAAGGAGTACGCCAACTGGCCGACGATCCCGCAGCTCTACGTCAACGGCGAATTCGTCGGCGGCTCGGACATCATGCGCGAGATGTACGAGTCCGGCGAGCTGCAGAGGCTAATCCAGGAAGCCAAGCAGCAGGCGTAGCGTCTGCGTCACCTGCCCGAGGTAGCCGCCACCGAAGAGGTTCAGGTGGTTGAGCAGGTGGTATAGGTTGTAAAGGTGTTTGCGTTGCCGGTATCCGCTCTCTAGCGGGTAATTTTCGTTATAAGAAGCATAGAACGCCGGCGGAAATCCTCCGAATAGCTCCGTCATGGCAAGGTCGGCTTCACGGTCGCCGTAATACACGGCCGGGTCGAAAACCACCGGGCCGCCGGCCACAAAGCCCGCATTGCCGCGCCAAAGGTCGCCGTGCAGCAGGCAGGGCAGTGGCTGATGACCGGCGAGCAGTTCGAGGAGATTTTTCTCTTCAAGATCGAAGCCATTCTTACGGGCAAGCTCGAGCTGGGGCCTTAGCCTCCGGTCGCGCCAGAATTCACTCCAGTCGTCGCACCAGCCGTTCTGCTGCGGCGTCGCGCCGACATAGTTGTCGCGATGCCAGCCGAAGCGCGGCCCGGCGTGGCGATGCGCCGCGCCGAGCATCCTGCCCAAGGCGGCGAAGTCGCCTTTCGACTGCAGCTCGAGATGCTCGAGAACGAGAAAAGCCCGCCCGCCGTCCACGCCCTGCGAGACCACCTCTGGCACGCGCAACCCTGCTCGCTTGAGCGCTTGCAGGCCGTCGGCCTCGGCCGCGAAAGCGTCGGCGCGAGCGGCGGTGCCCGTCTTCACAAAACGCTGCACGCCGTTGGGTCAGACCGACAGGCGCAGGTTCGCCATCGACAGGCGATCGAGCAGGATCTGCATGAAAGCGCGGTCGAACTTGGCGCGGCAGCCCTCCGAGGCCTGCGCCAGATTCTGCGTCGGCACCGAGATGATGTCGGCATTGCTCGCCACGGTGATGTCGGCGCCGCGCGGGGCGCGGTCCTTGTGCGAGAGATACGCCATTTCGCCGAACGGTTCGCCGGCGCCCAGCAGGTTGAGAAGCCTGCCGTTCTTGGTCACCTTCACCTGGCCGCGCGCGAGGATGCAGAAGAAATCCCCAGGCTCGCCTTCCTTCATCAGGGCCTCGCCCTCGGCGGCCTGCCGCCAGGTCGAGATGCGGGCGACTTCCCAGAGTTCCGCGTCCGAGAAATTCTGGAAGAACGGCAGCTTGCGCAGCGTGTCGAACTTGTCGGTGTCGGCAAAGGGCTCGCCCGTCTTGACGCGCTGATAGCGGGCGCGGAACAGCGCGGCGAGATCGAGCGAGAATTCCTCCCAATGGCGGTAGCGCGTGCCGAGGTCTTTCGCCATCGCGCGCAGAACGAGCGCATCGAGCCCGGCCGGGATCTCGTGCCGGAACGCCGACGGCGGCTCGGCCTCGACGTTGGTGATCTGGTAGATCAGCGTGAAGTTGTTGGTGGCGCGGAACGGCAGCCGGCCGGTGAGCAGGTTGTACAGCACCACGCCCATCGAGTAGATGTCGGTCTGGTGGTCGAGCGGCTGCTCCTTCACCTGCTCGGGCGACATGAAAGCCGGCGAGCCGATCGCGCTCACCTGGGTCGTGAAGCTCGACGAAATGAGCGCGGCGCCGAAGTCGGTGATCTTCACGTCGGTCTCGCCGGTGTGCAGGATGTTGGCCGGCTTGATGTCGCGGTGGATGATGCCCAGCGTCTGCGCGTAGTGGAGCGCGCGCGTGCACTTGAACACGATCTCGATGGCGCGCTCGACCGGCAGCAGCGCCTCCGGGCGGCAAAACCTGTCCAGCGTGCCGCCGTCGACATATTCCATCACGATGTAATTCAGCTTCTCCTCGGCGACCGCGTCGTAGATCTGGCAGATGTGCGGGTGATGGAGCTTCCCGGCGAGCGAAGCCTCGGTGAGGAACAGCTTCTTGTAGCGCTTGCCGCGATCGGGATCCTGGAATTGCTCCGCAAAGGCCACCTTGATCGCGACGTCGCGCGCAGTGAAGGGGTCGTTGCAAAGGTAGACCTCGGAGGTGCCGCCTTCGCCGAGCTTGCGCAGCACCGGATACTTCCCGATCTGCGTCAGCACAGGTCGCGTCATTTCGACAGCCGCTTGCGTGCGCGCGCCACCGCTCTCCTGACTTCGGCCGGGGCGGTGCCGCCCCGATGGCGGCGCGCCGCGACCGAGCCTTCGGGCGTGAGCACCCGCTTGACGTCGGCGGCGATCCTGGGAGAGAAGCGGCGCAGGCTGTCGAGCGGCAGCGCGGCCAGGTCGCGGCCCGAGATCTCCGCTTCGCGCACCGCGCGCGCCACCACCTCGTGGGCGTCGCGGAACGGCATGCCCTTTCTCACCAGGTAGTCGGCGAGATCGGTGGCGGTGGCGTGACCTGCCAGCACGGCCGCGTGCATCGCCGCCGGCACCGGCTCGAGGCCGGCCACCAGCCCGGCGAACACGGCCAGCGAATCCTTCACCGTGTCGACCGCGTCGAACAGCGGCTCCTTGTCCTCCTGGTTGTCCCTGTTGTAGGCGAGGGGCTGCCCCTTCATCAGCGCCAGCAGCGCGACCAGGCTGCCGAACACGCGGCCGCTCTTGCCGCGCACCAGCTCCGGCACGTCGGGGTTCTTCTTCTGCGGCATGATCGAGGAGCCGGTCAGGTAGCGATCCGGCAGCCGCACGAAGCCGAAGCGCGGACCCGCCCACAGCACCAGCTCCTCGGCGAGCCGCGACAGGTGGACCATGATCAGCGCGGCATCGGCGCAGAACTCGATCGCGAAGTCGCGGTCGGCGACCGCGTCGAGCGAGTTCTCGCACAGACCCTCGAAGCCGAGTTCGCGCGCCACGCGCGCGCGGTCGATCGGGAAGCTGGTGCCGGCGAGCGCCGCGGCGCCGAGCGGCAGCCGGTTGACGCGGCTGCGGCACTGCGCGAGCCGCTCGCGGTCGCGCTCCAGCATCTCGACGTAAGCGAGCAGGTGGTGGCCGAAGGTGACCGGCTGCGCGACCTGCAGGTGCGTGAAGCCCGGCATCACCAGCGCCGCGTGCCTGGCGGCCTGCCCGAGCAGCGCCTCGATCAGGGCGGCGATGAGCCCGCGGACGGCGTCGATCTCGTCGCGCAGCCACAAGCGCAGATCGGTGGCCACCTGGTCGTTGCGCGAGCGCGCGGTATGCAGGCGCTTGCCGGCTTCGCCTACGAGCGCGGTGAGCCGACGCTCGATGTTGAAGTGCACGTCCTCGGCCTCGAGCGACCACTTGAAGCGGCCGCGGTCGATCTCGCGGCCGATGCGCGCAAGGCCGCGCTCGATGGCCGTAAGATCGCGCCTGGAAAGGACGCCGCAGGCGGCAAGCATTCGAGCATGCGCAAGCGAGCCCCGGATGTCTTGCTTCGCGAGGCGCTTGTCGAAGCCGACCGACGCGGTAAAGCGCTTCACCTGCTCGTCGACAGGTTCCTTGAAGCGGCCAGACCAGAGTTGCGGCTTCTTCGCCATGCTTGGAGAATGCAGTTGAAGACCTCTTCGTAACTATGGTCAGTATAAGGCAAACCACCTACCCGGACTCGCTGCCGGATTTCCGCAACCTCGGCGTCATCGCGCGCGTGCTGGTCGCCGTAAACGCCATTGCGCTGGGCGGCGCATTGTTCGCCGCGCCCGACCTCGCGCAAGCCATCGATCGCTTCCCGCAGATTGCCGCGCTGGTCGAGCCGCTGCTCCTCGCCTGCCTGGTGGTGCTGTTCGTGCTCTCGCCGCTGTTCGCGCGGCTGCCGTACTGGACCGGCTGCGCCGCGGTGATGGCGCTGGTGCTGGTGGTGACGGTGCTGTTGCGCGCCGGCGTGACGGCAATCGTCGCGGAGCCTCCGGCCGAGCTCGGACGCATGCTGGTCCTCGCGGCGCTCATCAGCGCCGGGCTGCTGGGCTACCTTCGGCTGCGAGCGAGGGCGTATTCGCCGGCGCTCGCCGAAGCGCGGCTGCAGGCGCTGCAGGCGCGGATCCGGCCGCATTTCCTCTTCAACAGCCTGAACGCGGTGCTGGCGCTCATCCGGCGCGACCCGAAGCGCGCCGAGCGCTCGCTGGAGGACCTCGCCGACCTGTTCCGCACCCTGATGTCGGACGCGCGCCAGTTCGTGCGCCTCGAAGACGAGATCGCGCTGCTCGAGCGGTATGCCGAGCTGGAGCAGCTGCGCCTCGGCGAGCGGCTGCGCCTCACCTGGGAGCTCGATGCGGCGCCTTCGGACGCGCTGCTGCCGCCGCTGGTGCTGCAGCCGCTGCTCGAGAACGCCGTGTACCACGGCGTCGAGCCGGGAACTGGAGCCGGCGAAGTACTAGTGCACATCGAGCGGCGCGGCGATCGCGTGCTCGCGCGCATCGAGAATCCGTACGTCGAGGAGCAGCAGCACCGCGCCGGCAACCGCATGGCGCTCGAGAACATCCGCGAGCGCCTGGCCCTGTTCTTCGACGCCGAAGCGCGCATCGAGACGCGCGTCAGCGATGGCCGCTACCGCGTGGAAATAGAGATACCTTACCGGGTAGCTTCCCGATGAGCGCAGTGCGCATCTTCATCGCCGACGACGAAGCGCCCGCGCGCGAGCGGCTCAAAGAGCTTCTGAGCGATATCGCAGCGGAGCTGCCGACCGAGGTGGTCGGGGAAGCACGCCACGGCCTCGAGGCGGTCGAGCGCGTTCCTGCGAGCGGCGCGCAGGTGCTCCTGCTCGACATCGAGATGCCCGGCATGGGCGGGCTCGAGGTAGCGCGCCACCTCGCTGCGCTCGAGCAGCCGCCGCGCGTCGTCTTCGTCACCGCGCACGACCGGCATGCCGTCGAGGCCTTCGAGCTGAACGCGCTCGACTACCTGCTCAAGCCGGTGCGCGCCGAGCGACTCGCGGCCGCGCTGAAGAAAGCCGTGGCTGCCGCCGCCCCGGGGCGCGAGCAGCTGGCGCGCGCCGCCATCGCGGCGCGGGAATACCTGTCCATCGTCGAGCGCCATCGCATCCTGCTGGTGCCGGTGCGCGACATCGTGTTCCTGCGCGCCGAGCAGAAATACGTCACCGTGCGCACGCGCAGCCGCGAGCACCTCATCGAGGAGCCGCTCGTCACGCTGGAGCAGGAATTCGCTCGCCAGTTTGTGCGCATTCACCGCAACTGCCTGGTGGCGCGCGCCGCCATCCGCGGCTTCGAGCGGGCCGCCGAGGGCCCGCCCGACGAGCCGCACTGGCTGGTGGTGCTCGACGGCATCGTCGAGCGCCTGCCGGTCAGCCGCCGCCAATGGCCGCTGCTGCGCGAGCTCGTCGCCGACAAGCCGTGAAGCGCCTCGCGATCGCCACCCGCAGCAGCCGCCTCGCCGTGTGGCAGGCCGAGCACGTGAAGCAGCGCCTCGCGGCCTTATACCCCGGCGTCGAGGTGGGGCTGCTCCCCATGACCACGCGCGGCGACGAGCTGATCGACCAGCGGCTCGATCAGGCCGGCGGCAAGGCGCTGTTCGTCAAGGAGCTGGAGAATGCCCTGGCCGACGGCCGCGCCGACATCGCGGTGCACTCGATGAAGGACGTGCCGGCCGACCTGCCTGCCGGGTTCGAGCTGGCGGCGATCCTCGCGCGCGAGGACGCGCGCGACGCTTTCGTCTCCAACCGGCATGCCAGCCTGGAAGGCATGCCGGCAGGCGCCAGGGTCGGCACCTCGAGCCTGCGGCGCTCGGCGCAGATCATGGAGCGCTATCCGGCCCTCGAGATGCGCCTGTTGCGCGGCAACGTGGAGACGCGCATCGCCAAGCTGGACCGCGGCGACTATGACGCTATCGTGCTCGCGGTCGCCGGCCTGACGCGGCTGGGACTTGCTTCGCGCATCCGCACGCGGCTCGCGCTCGAGATCAGCCTGCCGGCACCGGGGCAGGGCGCGCTCGGCATCGAAACGCTCGCCGAGCGCCCCGAGCTGCGCGCGCTGCTCGCACCGCTCGCCGACCGCGCCACCGCGCTGTGCGTGCGTGCCGAGCGCGCCGTAAGCCGCGCGTTGGGCGGCAGCTGCACGATTCCGCTCGCCGCCTACGCCGAGGCGCACGGCGCGCGGCTGCGCTTGCGCGCGCTCGTCGCCTCGAGCGATGGCCGGCGCGTCGCGCGCGCGCAAGCCGAGGGGGACGATCCCGAAATACTGGGCGCGGAGCTCGCCCGGGAATTGCGTCGACGCGGCGCAGACAAAATTCTTGCCGAGCTGGCATGAATCTCCGGGGGCGCGGCATCTTGATCACCCGTCCGCGCGAGCAGGCTCAAGGGCTTGCGAAGCTCGTCGAAGCCGCGGGCGGACGCGCGATCCTGTTTCCCGCGATCGAAATCCAGGACGTCCCGCTGCGCGAGCTGGCTGAATTCGATCTGGCGATTTTCGTCAGCCCGACGGCGGTGAAAAGGGCCCTGGCGGCGATGAAATGGCCGCAGCGCGCGCAGGCGGCGGCGCTCGGCCGCGGCACGCAGCGCGAGCTGGAGCGACATGGCATCAAGGGAATCATCGCGCCGGATTCTGGCGCCGACAGCGAGGCGCTGCTCGCCGTGCCGCAGCTGCAGCGCGTCGCAGGCCGGCGCATCGTGATCCTGCGCGGCGAAGGCGGGCGGTCGCTTCTCGGCGATACGCTCGCCGCGCGCGGCGCGCGGGTGGAGTACGCCGAGTGCTACCGCCGGGTGCGGCCGCAAAGCGACAGCGCGTCGCTTCTCACAGCCTTCGCTGAAGGCGCGGTGCATGCAGTCACGGTGTCTTCCGCCGAAGGCCTGGAGAATCTCTTCGAAATGCTCGGCGCAGCCGGCCGCGAGCATCTGAGGAAGACGCCGCTCTTCGTGCCGCACCGCCGCGTCGCTGCCGAGGCGAGGCGCCTGGGCCTGGGCGAGGCGAACGTCGGCGGCGCGAGCGATGAGGAGATGCTCGAGCGTCTGGTAGCATACTTTCGACCCGCCAAGTAAATCTCGCGATGGACGAGCCTGTGCAGGAAGCTCCCGTCAAGCGCTCGAGGCTTGCGCTTCTGACCCTCATCGCGGTGATCCTCGCGGCGGGGCTGGCGGCACTGTTCTGGCTCGATGCGCGCCAGCGCATCGGCGGCACGCAGGAAGAGCTCGCGCGCCGGCTGCGCGATATCGAGGGCGACGTGCGCGAGGCGCGCTCGACCGCGCGCCAATCGCAGGAGCTGCTGCGGGAGGCGCAGGCGAAGATCGGGCAGCTCGAATCGCGGCTCGCGGAGTCGCAGAGCCAGCAGCTGGCCCTCGAGGCGCTCTACCAGGAGCTGTCGCGCAACCGCGACGAATGGCAGCTCGCGGAGATCGAGCAGGTGCTCGCGATCGCCTCGCAGCAGCTGCAGCTGGCGGGCAACATCCGGGCCGCGCTCCTCGCCCTGCAGCTCGCCGAGGCGCGCTTGGCGCGCGCCGACCGGCCGCAGTTCGTGCCGATCCGCCGCGCGCTCGCGCGCGACCTCGAGCGCGTGAAAGCGCTTCCCGCGGTCGACATCGCCGGCATGAGCGCGCGGCTCAACAGCCTGGTGGCAGCGGTGGATTCGCTGCCGCTTGCCTTCGACGAGCGCAGCGAGCGGGAGCCGGCGGCGAAAAGCGGCCCGGCAGACGCCGAGCGGGGATTCTGGTCGCGCCTCGGCTCCGAGATCCGCAGCGAGCTGCGCTCGCTGGTGGTGGTGCGCCAGGTCAATCCGCCCGACCCGCCGCTGCTGCCGCCGACGCAGGCTTACTTCCTGCGCGAGAACCTGCGCTTGAGGCTGCTCAATGCGCGGCTCTCGCTGCTGATGCGCGACGAGGCCGGCTACCGCGAGGACATGCGCGCGGCGCAGGCCTGGGTGCGGCGCTACTTCGACACGCGCTCGAAGCAGACTGCCGACGCGCTGGCGCAGTTGAAGACGTTGTCGTCGGCCTTGCTCAGCTTCGAGATGCCGAGCATCTCGGAGAGCTTGGAGGCGGTCCGCGGATTCAAGTCGCGCCGCGAGCGCGCGCCGGGATGAGTAAAGCGGGATGAGGGTGCTCTTCTGGCTGCTCGCGGTGTTCGCTGCGGCCGTGGCCCTGGTGATCCTCGGGCGCGTCGGCGCGGGCTACGTCATGTTCGTGTACCCGCCTTACCGCGTCGAGCTGTCGCTGCCGTTCTTCGTCGTGGCGAGCCTCGCCGGCTTCCTGCTGCTCTACGCCGCGATGCGCCTGCTCGGCCACGCGGTTTCGCTTCCGACTTATGTTCGGGCGTATCGCTCTCGTCGCCGCCGCGAGCGCGCGCATGCCGCGCTGGCCGCGGCGCTGCAGGCTTACTACGAGGGCCGCTACGCAAGGGCCGAGAAGGAGGCGGCGGCGGCCTTCGAGGCGGGCCCGACGCCCGGCCTCGCCGCTCTGCTCGCCGCGCGCGCCGCGCACCAGATGCGCGACTTCGAGCGGCGTGACCGGTGGCTCGAGCGCGCCGACGAGGCGGGGGAGGGCCTGCACGCCGCGCGGCTGGTCAGCCGCGCCGAGTTCGCGCTCGAGGAGCGCGATTTCGCCGCGGCGCGCGATGCGCTGCGCGACCTGCACGAGGCGGGACCCAAGCACATCGCCACGACGCGCATGCTGTTGCGCGCCGAGCGCGGCGCCGGTGCCTGGGACGAGGTGCTGCGCCTCGCCACCCAGCTCGCCAAGCGCGATGCGATTTCGCCGGCGCTGGCTGAGGAATACAAAGTACAGGCGAACGTAGAGCTGCTGCGGCGCTCGGCGAGCGATCCGGGAGCGTTCGAGCGGCGCTGGCGCAGCATCCCGGCGCCCGACCAGCTGCAGCCGCGTGTCGCTGCCGCTGCGGCGCGCCATGCCACCGCGCTCGGAAAAACCGGGCTCGCCCGCGACATCCTGGAAAAGGCGCTCGCCGCGGAGTGGACTCCGCAGCTCGTCGCTCTCTATGGCGATCTTCCGCCGCATCTCGAGCCCGCGGAGCGCGCCGCCGAGGCCCGCGCGCGCTTCGAGCGGGGCGAGCGCTGGCTGCTCGAGCACGAGCGCGACGCCCAGCTCTTAGCGGTCCTAGGACGGCTGTGCGCGCACGCCGAGCTGTGGGGCAAGGCGCGCAGCTTTCTCGAGGCCAGCCTTTCGTTCGAAGAGGGACGCGGCGCGCATCTGGATCTCGCGCGCCTCGCCGAGCGCCTTGGCCAGCCGGCGGAAGCCGAGCGCCACTACCGCCGCGTGGCAGAGCTTTCTTCGTAGAAAATCAGTGAAGAAATCAGGGACAGACCACGTTTATGGCCCGCGCTCTCATAAGGATTTGAGTACCAACATGGACCGCCGCCGCTTTCTTGAGATCACCGCTGTCTCTACTCTTTCAGCGCTCGCGGCACAGGCATCGCGTGCCGCGGCCAAGGATAGGGTGATCAACGATGTCTCGCGGCTAAATCCCACAAAAATTGCGGAAGAGCGCCGACCCCGTTCAACGGACGAGGTCCAGGCCGCGCTTCGCGCATGGTCGGGATCGGTCTCAGTGGGCGGCGGGCGCTTCAGCATGGGCGGGCAGATCGCGGCGGTCGATTCTCTGCACTTGGACATGCGCGCAATGAAGCAGTTGGTGTCCTTTGACGTACCGCATCGGCGGATCCGCGTGCAGGCGGGCATGACTTGGCGAGACCTCCAGGACGTAATTGATCCGAGCGATCTGTCCGTAAAGATCATGCAAAGCTACAGTAACTTCACGGTAGGCGGATCGGTGTCGGTCAACTGTCACGGGCGCTACGTCGGCAGGGGGCCATTGGTGAACTCTGTGCAGGCACTGCAGCTGGTGACCGCCGAAGGAGAAGTACACGAATTGAGTCGATCCAAGGACCCGGAGCTATTTCGCGCGGTCTTTGGCGGTTACGGCGGCCTCGGTGTGATTGCCGAGGTCGAGCTGGAGCTGGAAGCCAATGCCAAGATCGAGCGCGTAGTGCAAGATGTTGCTCTCGATCGGTATCCAGCTTTCTTTCGCGAGCGGGTGCTTTCCAATGATCGCATCGTGTTGCATAACGCAGATCTGGCTCCACCGACCTTCGCCGTACCTCGCGTGACCAGCTGGATCACGACAGACAAACCGCTGACCCAAGCGGACCGGCTAATACCACGCGGTCTCGATTACAACCTTGAGAAGAACGCGATATGGGCTATGACGGAACTGCCTGGCGGGAGCAGTCTACGTGAAAGCGTCGTTGATCGA
>Ga0209157_1003568_pt1 | contig 11917 bp, 9 predicted proteins | sample GraSoiAngelo_135_FD_185892 | JGI IMG/M metagenome (GOLD analysis project Ga0209157, IMG submission 185892) | Grasslands soil microbial communities from the Angelo Coastal Reserve, California, USA - 14_0929_05_40cm (SPAdes) (version 2) | ecosystem: Environmental > Terrestrial > Soil > Grasslands ... | reverse complement strand
CCCGAGCCCCAGCGCAATCAACTCTTAGAAGGCGCTGCGGGCCAGCCGGAAGGCTGGAAAGTTCCGCCCATTCCTGCGGAGGTCTTTAAAGTAAACAGCAACGATTATGAGTGGGTGAACCGGCAATGCACGCCGCAACCTATTGAGACTTTCCGGCAACGGATTCAATTTAGAGGAAGCGCGAAGATCCACAACATTACGTTCATCCTCGCAACAGGATTTCGCGAAGGTTCACCTTTCCCTCCGTTCTACGAAAAGGCCAAAACTAAAGGCTGGAAGAACATCACAATTGAATGTGGACACGACGTCATGCTGGACCGGCCCGAAGAACTTACAAGGATCCTTCTCGAGTCGGCCGCTTCTGCCAAATCTGCGGCGCCCAGTGGCTAGATCCAGTGGCTAGATAATGGTCTTTGCCCGCGTCTTTTCCGTGGCAATGACTGCAATGCCACTGATGATAACGGCTCCGCCGACGAATGATTGAACAGTGAGTCGTTCGTTGAGGAATATATAAGCGAGGACGACCGCAAATACAGGAATAGCGCACAGCAGAATGGAAAGAACGCTGACCTCGATCAACTCTTGAGCACGGCCATAGATCCAGTACACGGCATTGGTTCCGAAGATGGTGAGAATAGCGAACATCACAACCGGCAGGACGCCTCCCCGAACACCCCACGCCTCCCTGCGCAGCATTGCAGGCAACATCACCAGAGTGGCCACTGAGAAGATCGGCGTCAGCCGTTGAAATAAGCCGCCGCCGATCTGGGCTCGACGCTGCGCGACTGCAAATACGGACCACGCGATGCCGGCCAGCATGACCAAAACATTGCCCAGCATGCGGCTGCTCCCGGTCAGATCCGACAATCTCAAACCATCGGCCGTCACAATCAGGACGCCCGCAAGCGTTATGCCGCCGCCCAGCACGCGCCGCGAGCTAAGACGTTCACCCAGGATGTAAACTGCAAGAACAATCGTCGAGATCAACTCGATGTTGACAACCAGCCCCGCCACATTGGCCGCCGTCCGCTCCACGCCATAGTTGTACAAGAGAAAATCGGCGCCCAGACCTGCTCCGGCAAGCCAGATCCAGGGATCCGCTAGAAACCAGGGCGTGCGCCGGCCAGCCGCAAGCCAAAACAGCACCGTCGCCACCGCCAGGCGAACGAACCCGATGAATTCCGGAGTAAATCCTTCCAGTGCGGCCTTCGTCGCAACCGGTGTCAGTCCCCATAGGGCGGCGGCGACGAGCGCCAGGAAAACGCCTTTGCGCATCCCGCGAATTATGCGAAAACCTGGCCTTCCTTGGAATATGATTCGACTGGGGAGGGGCCGATGCCGACAAGGTTCTCTATCGTCTTGGGGATCACGAGCGTATTGCTCGCTTTGGCGATGTATTCACAACCTGTGCTGGGGCAAACTGCCGCCACGGGGCAGGCGCTCGCGCCGGGGACATCCAACCGGACGTTGTTGCGTGGCAAGGAACCGCCGGTTCACTACGCGCTCTCGATTCCGGCGAACTATTCACCGTCCAAACCGGTTCCACTCATTCTGGCCTTACATTTTGGGGTCGGGGGTGGAGATGCGGCCGGAGCCGGAAGAAGCGTGCTCAGCATTCTCGTTCGTCCAGCCTTGGAGGAGCTTGGGGCCATCATCGTTGCCCCCGATTCCTTGCGAGGTGACTGGAGCACTCCGGAAAACGAACGCGCGGTGAAGGAGTTGCTCGATGACGTCCGCGGCAGCTACAGCATCGACCCGAAAAAGATTGTCGTTACCGGCTTCAGCATGGGTGGCGCCGGTGCCTGGCACATTGCGGAGAAGTATCCGGATTATTTCAGCGCGGTGATTCCCGTGTCTGGCCGTCCGCCGGCATCTGTCGCGGAGTGGCGCCTCCCAGTCCTGGCCATCCATTCCCGTAATGACCAAGTCGTCCCATTCGGCCCAACCGAGGCACACATCGCGGAGCTTCAGAAAGCCGGTAAGCGTGCAGAGTTGATCGCGCTGTCCGGTATCACGCACTACGAGACCTATCGCTTTGTGAGTGGACTCCGTCAAGCGGTCCTTTGGCTCAGAGAGATCTGGAAACAGGAACACAACTAAATCGGATCACACTAATTCGATTTCGCCATTTTGCGATGCTGAATGCGTTAATAAACTGGCTGCTGAGCGCTCTCAGCCTGATGATCGTCGCTCACGTCGTTCGAGGCTTCGATATCACCGGCTTCGGCGCGGCCTTGATCGCCGCGCTTGTGATCGGACTGGTGAATGCCACCATCGGTCTGTTTTTGAAAATCGTGACACTTCCGCTTACGCTTTTGAGCCTTGGCGTATTCTGGTTTGTGATTAATGCGCTCATGCTGAAACTGGCCTCGGCTCTTGTCCCCGGCTTCAGCATCCAGGGCTTTTTCCCGGCATTCTTTGGCGCGATCGTCCTCAGTCTCGTCAATCTTTTTCTGAAAATACTCGCCAGCGGGCTGAAGAAGGAGATATGACGCTGATGGATTGGAACTAACAGGTTGCTGAAAAACTCGAATGCATTCGGCACCTATAAGCATTTCACCGACTCACTTTCTTTTCTGGTGATTTTAGTGGCGCTCATTTCAGATACTGGAGTGGTTGCCATGCGCAAATATCCAACTCAGACTGGTGAAATAAATCACGTTGACGGCGTCTATCATTCTCAATGTCACAATGCCGAACGCACGATTTTGGAGGAACAGACATTTCCCCGCTGCGGTTACTGCGACTCCGACACAGCCTGGATATTCATGCGGCCGACGGTGTCAGCCAAGCCGCCGTTGAAGACATCCACAGCCCTTCCGGCCAGGCGCCAATCGAAAGCGTGAATTACGGCACTTCTGGTTAATACGCCATCGCGTAGCAGTCACGGCGCGGATCGGCGCCGGCGATGCGATTCCCGCTTGCCGGATCGATGAGCACGGCGGTCGCGCAGCTGGATATACTCTGCGCGCGTACTCTGCTGGCGTTGTGGCCGCGGGCCTGCAGTTCCTTGAAGACCTCATCGGAGATGGGAGCTTCGACGTTCAAGCGATTGAATCCCGCGTTGTGCGGCCAGAAGGAACCAAAGAAGTGTAGCGTCTGCACCCGGGGCCACTCGAATGCTTCGTGCAGGTTGGGGTACCAGTCGTTCCAGAACTCGACAACGTTCAGGAACGCCTGAAGGATCGTTTGATCCTGATTGTCTCCTCCGGGCGTACCGATCGCCATAAACGGCTGGCCATCCCGCAGCACGATGCTGGGTGTGAGCGTGTATCGCGGGCGGGAGCGCGGTCGCAGTTGCGCAGCCCGTGTTGAATCCAGCCAAAACTGTTCGCCGCGCACGCTCATGCCGATGCCGGTGTTGCCGAGGATGACAGCGCCGCCGATCCAGCCCCCGCTCGGCGTGGCATCGAAGATGTTGCCCTCTTTGTCAATGACGGAAATGTGAGTCGTATCCTTGATCGTGCCTCGAATGGGTTCCGCGTCGGGCGCGGGACCGCCCGACTTTGTTCCATCGGCGATATTGGCGGCCCAATACTTCCACTCCTTCACCTTCGAATCAAACGCCATTGCATTGCCGGCAATGAAACCGCGCGAGGCATGCTTCGGATCGATGAGGGCAGCGCGCTGCTTCGCGTAGGCTTTCGACAGCAGACCTTCACCTGGGGTCTGAACAAAAGCCGGATCTCCGTAATAGCTATCGCGGTCGGCGTAGCCCAGCTTCAGCGCCTCGATGATCGTGTGGATGTATTCGGCGCTATTGCGCTTCATTGACTTGAGGTCGAAATTCTCCAGAATATTGAGCGTCTCGAGGAGCACCGGACCCTGGCTCCCAAAGGAATGCTTGTAGACCTGATAACCGCGATAATTCGTCGTGGCGGGCTCTTCAATCTTGGCGAAGAATTCCGCAAAGTCATCCAGCTCGAATGGCGCTTGATGCTGCTTCAAAAACGCCACCATCTCCCGCGCAATGTCACCTTTATAGAAGCGGTCGCGCGCGGCGACGACTCCGGCTGCGCGGCCTTTGGGTGCTGCGGCGTGTTCAGCTTCGACCATGAGTGTCAACGTATGCGCGAGAGTGGGCAGCTTGATCGTTTCACCGGGTTTATACATCGAGCCGTCGGGCTTCAGCCAATAGCGCTGATTGCCGGGCCACTTCTTGAAAAAATCGAGATTGCCTTCAATGGATGCCGCCGTGCGCGGCCTGAGCGGGAAGCCGTCGCGCGCATACTCGATGGCTCGAGCGGACACCTGCTCGAAGCTCATCGTGCCCCATTTTTCGAGCACGGTCAGCGCGGCGTGAATCGCTCCCGGGATCACGGCGGGATCGAGACCTTCGCCATCGAGGTCCTTATGGCGGGCAGTATACCAATCGATAGTCGCGCCTTTGGGCGCCCAACCCTGCCCGACAACGGACGTTACTTTACGTTCGCCGCGTGGATAAACGAGCACGAGGCCTTCGCCGCCGAGGCTGTAGAGATCCTGCTCAACGACACCGCCGACGAGCATCGCGGCAACACCTGCGTCGAAGGCGTTGCCGCCCTTCAACAGAATCTCAAAGGCCGCTGCCGTTGTAAGCGGATGGCCCGCCGATGCTCCGCCATTGCGTCCGCCCACAAGCGGGCGCTGGGTCGGGCGGTCTGAAGCCTCTCGAGCACGCACGACATTACCTTTCTGCGCTGCGACGTTGGGAGTTTCGGTCACGCATAGTACCGATAATGCAAGTGTAGCTGTTAAAGCAAGCAATCCGAGGTTTGGCCGCATATTTGTCTCCCCCGCGCGATTATACTCTTGTGAGGATCTCGACTGTAGCGGCGGTCTATTGACCGCCGCTGCAGTTCAATCCTCCAGCACGATCACTTCATCATACGGCGGGTTTCGATACAACCTCGCCAGAATCGCGGCACGCCGTTCGATTACTGCGCGCTGGTTGATGTAACCCTTGTCGGTGATCTCGCCGGCATCGATGGAGGGTGGCTCGGTTAAAAGGATCGCGCGGGTAGCATAGGTCGAACTGCCACAGCCTTCCGCCCTTAGTAAGGCCAGGCCTTGTCGTACACGTTCCCGCGATGCGGGATCATTACCTACGCCCGTTTTGGGAAAAACTAAGAATCCGATTTCGTCTCGATCGTGTCCGGCGATGACGATGTCCTCGGCGACGGAGGCAAGCGCCGCAAGCGCGCGCACCCGTAACGCGCCGACGTGAACCCAGGTAGCGCTGGAGAGCTTGAAATCTTCCGTGAGCCGTCCGGCGAATTCGATGCCGCGCGCCGGTCCGTTCTCACTGGCGAAGCGGCCCGCGTCGCCCATTTTATAAAAGCCTTCTTCGTCAAAAGCCGCATCGGTGAGGTCCGGCTGTTTCCAATAGCCGGGAGTGACGTTCGGTCCTCGCACGCGCAACTCGTATCGGCCCGAATTGTCCACAGGAATCATCTTCAATTCATAGCCCGGTGTCGGTAAGCCGATAACGCTTGTTCGAACCGGCTCGTAATGTACAAGCGTGACTTGAGGAGCCGTCTCAGTCGAGCCCCAGGCAGAGGTCAGAGGCACGCACCTACCGGTTTCTTCGGTCGATAACCGCCTGAGCCGTTCCCACAGCGGGGCCGGAAGAGCCGCCGCAGCATAGAGGACGATTTTCAGGCGCGCGAAGAAACTACGGCGTAAAGCGGCGTCCTTTTCGAGAAACGGCAGCAGCGCATCGAAGCCGCGGGGTACGTTGTAATAGATGGTGGGTGAGACTTCGCGCAAATTCCGGACCGATACTTCAATCAAGCCAGGCAGCGGTTTACCCGCATCGATATACAGCGTGCCGCCGTGACCGAGCACCAGGTTGAAATTGTTGTTGCCGCCGAATGTGTGGTTCCAGGGCAGCCAATCGACCAGAACCGGAGACTCGTCCTCCAGGAACGGCCAGGCTTGCGCGCGCGACTGAATATTGGAGCACAGCATCCGTTGAGTATTAATGACGGCTTTCGGTTGTCCCGTGGAGCCGGACGTGAAAAGGAATTTCGCGATCGTCTCCGGCTGGACAGCGGCAAATGCCCGCGAAACTGCCGCGGCATCGCCAGCCGCGGTCAGTCGCTCAAAAGGAGTGGCCCCAGGACCAACATTGCGAGCCGCAACGATCTCAGCGCCTTGAGCGCTGATGGCTTGAAGGGCTTGCTCGTACAGATCCGCGTCTTGGACGAAGATCAGCTTCGGCTGGATTAGGGACACAATCGCTTTCAGCTTGGCGAAATCGCGCGACATTAAGGAATATGCGGATGAAATTGGCGCAACCGGCACTCCGATGTGCATCGCCGCAAGGGCAAGGAGTGCATGTTCGATCGAATTGTCGGAAAGAATGGCGACCGGACGCTCGGTCGAAACTCCTCGCTCGAGCAGCGAAGTCGCGATGGCGTAAACGAGCGCCCGCGTTTCAGCCCATGTGATCTTACGCCATATTTCGGCTTCCCGCTCCGCCAGAAAAACCTCATCGGGTTTCTCTGCGGCCCACCGTTCCAGATATTCGCCCAGACACCGTGCGTAAGGACGAGGCGGCTCGGGTGAGCGCAGGATGATGATCCCATCGGGCCTGCGCTCGACGTTGACGCGTGCTGGAAGAAATCGGATGGGAACGAGTTGCGGACGGTTTTCCATATAATGGCGTATACCAACACTATGGCTTACCAGAACATTCTTGTTGAGACAAATAGTCGGATTTCGGTTCTAACCATCAACCGGCCCGACAAGCGAAACGCTCTGAATCAGGCGACACGCGATGAGATTCGTCAGGCGCTGGATTCGCTTGAGCGATCGCCGGAATCGCGCGTCCTGGTTATCACGGGAGCCGGGGACAAGGCGTTTATTGCCGGAGCCGATATCAACGAATTTGAGGGCCGGACTGCCCTGATGCAACACGATGCGATGAAAGGGCTCCGCGTTTTCGATGCGATCGAGGAGTTTCCCAAACCGGTGATCGCGATGATCAACGGCTTCTGTCTGGGCGGCGGCCTGGAGACGGCTCTGGCGTGCGACATCCGCATCGCCTCGGACACGGCCAAGCTCGGGCAGCCTGAAATCAACCTGGGAATTATCCCCGGTGGAGGTGGTACGCAGCGGCTGACACGGCTTGTGGGAGAGGGCAAGGCCATGGAACTGATCCTTACCGGCGATCTCATTGATGCCGCTCACGCCAAAGAGATCGGGCTGGTCAATAGCGTCGTTCCGGCGGCAGAGCTCCGCAGCGCGGTCATGAGCCTGGCATCGCGGATCGCCGAAAAAAGTCCGATTGCCCTGCGAATGGCGAAAGATGCCATCAAATCCGCGGCCCGGATGAATCTCCGTGAGGGCCTGGACCGGGAGAGGGATCTTTTTGCGCTGACCTTTAGTAGCGAGGACAAGGCGGAAGGGGTTCGTGCTTTCCTCGAAAAGCGTAAAGCGGATTTTAAGGGCCGGTAACTCCTTCTCCTAAAAGAGAAATGACAATTGACTATTGACCAATGACAATTTCCCCGTGGTATGCTTCCGGGCCAGATCCGCATAAACCTTAAGGAGTAACCGTTATGCAACGAATGAAAGCAAGCGATTTTCCTCAGGAAGTTTTGAATTTGTTTGACCGGTACGTGCATGGCGGCATCGACCGCCGTCAGTTTATCGACAAGGCTTCGAAGTATGCCGTAGGCGGCATGACGGCCACGGCCATGTTCGAGGCCCTGAAGCCAAACTTTGCCTTAGGAGAGCAGATTTCTGCCACCGATTCTCGAATCAAGGGCCAGGAACTTAGCTATCCTTCGCCACAAGGTAATTCCAAAACCAGCGGCTATCTTGTGACACCGGCGAATGCCAAGGGCAAACTGCCCACGATCCTGGTCGTCCATGAAAATCGTGGCCTGAACCCCCACATCCGGGACATCGCGCGCCGTCTCGCTGTCGCAAACTACGTCGCATTTGCGCCTGATGCGCTGGCTCCGGTCGGCGGCTATCCGGGCGATGAAGAAAAAGCGGTCGAGACTTTCGGAAAACTCGATGGCGCCAAGAGAACCGAAGACTTCGTGGCGGCCGCAAACTGGATCAAAGGGCATGCGGCAAGCAACGGCAGACTCGGCGCCGTTGGCTTCTGCTTTGGAGGCGGTGTCGTGAACACGCTGGCGGTCCGGCTAGGTGATGGCCTTCTTGCCGGTGTTCCGTTCTACGGCGCACAACCTCCGGCAGCGGACGTCGCAAAGATCAAGGCGCACATGCTGATCCACTACGCAGGAATGGATGAACGCATCGATGCGGGTTGGCCGGCATTCGAGGCCGCGTTGAAGGCGAACCGGGTGCACTACGAAGAGTACACCTATGCTGGCGCCCAGCACGGTTTCAACAACGACACGACGCCTCGCTACGATGAAGCCTCTGCCAAGATGGCGTGGCAGCGGACAATGGATTGGTTCAATAAATACGTCCGGGCGACGTCGTAGGGAAGAAATTCGCGTACTGTAGCGGCGGTCTATTACTTAAGGCTGCGCGCTGTCGCGCTTGCGCTTCGCGGACCGCCGACGATTCGGCAATTCGCGACATCGCCGGCGGTCATAGACCGCCGCTACAGCTGCTAATCTTCCACTTCGTGCTCAATGCGCCGTGCCCGCACGGCTTCCGCAAATCTCTCCAGCAGCGGTAGGGTCTCTTCCCATCCAATGCAGGCATCGGTGATGCTCTGGCCATAGATGAGTTCTTTCCCCGGCGAAAGATCCTGACGTCCGGATTTCAAATGACTCTCAATCATGACTCCAATGATCCGCTCGTCTCCACCCGCAAGTTGGCCGGCGACTTCGTGGCCGACCTCGATCTGGCGCGAGTAGTTCTTCTGGCTGTTGGAGTGGCTCAAATCGATCATGACTCGCTGGGCCAGACCTGCTGCAGCTAATTCCTTGCAAGCTGTGCCGACGCTCGCCGCGTCGTAGTTGGGTTGTCTTCCACCGCGGAGGATGATGTGACCGTCTTCATTGCCGAGCGTCGATACGATCGCCGAGTGGCCGGCCTTGGTCACAGATAAGAAATGATGCGGATGCCGCGATGTCCGTATCGCATCCACAGCCACTTTCAAACTGCCATCCGTACCATTCTTGAATCCGACAGGACAGGACAATCCCGAGGCGAGCTCACGGTGCACCTGGCTTTCCGTGGTGCGTGCTCCGATCGCGCCCCAACTGACGATGTCGGCTATGTACTGCGGAGAGATCACGTCGAGATATTCGACACCCGCGGGAATACCGATGTTGTTCAATTCGAGCAATAACTTCCGGGCGATCTTCAATCCGTCATTGATCTTGAAGCTGCCGTCCAGATGAGGGTCGTTGATCAGGCCCTTCCATCCAACGGTCGTACGCGGCTTCTCGAAATAAACCCGCATGACGATGAGCAGGTCCGGTTCGTGCCGGTCCTTTTCGGCTTTCAACCCGCGAGCGTATTCAATAGCTGCCTTCGTATCATGGATTGAGCACGGGCCGACGATGACGAGTAGCCGGTCATCGGCGCCATGCAAGATACGATGAATGGCACGGCGGGTCTCGTATGTCGTCTGTGCCGCTTTCTCCGTCAGCGGAAACTCGCGCCGGATCTGGTCCGGTGACAAGAGTTCCTTGATCTCCTTGATGCGTAGATCGTCTGTTTTGTGAAATTTCCCTGTCATTATCGGAGCGGTCATTGTATTCCGGCCAAGTTTGCTAGTGTACCGCAAGTAGGCAGAATGTTCAGGGGGTGCTTCCCTATGGGCAACCCCTCTCCCCCTCGGAGAGGGTGGTATAGTGTTCCCCCGTGAACGTGTCTCAGAAGACTGCTGTTATTGATGACCTGATGTCGGGTTCGGAATACCTGGAGACGCTGCGGGATGATCGCGCCGTCTACCTCTATGGCGAGCGGGTCCAGGATGTTACGGTCCATCCCGCCTTCCGGAATTCGGCCCGATCGCTGGCCCGTCTCTACGAAGCTCTGCACAAAGATGAATTGCGCGATCTCATGACGACGGTGGACCGTTTTGGCATCCGCACGCATCGATTTTTCGCGCCCAGCTACTCCGCCGTGGAGTTGCTCGCGGCGCGTGACGCTATTGCGGCGTGGGCGCGGCTGACGTACGGGTTTATGGGGCGCACTCCGGATTACAAAGCCGCATTCATGGCCACGCTCGGAGCGAACCCGGAATTTTATTCCCCGTTTGAAGAGAACGCACGCCAATGGTATCGGCGGTTTGCGTCGAAGGCGTTGTACCTGAATCATGTCCTTATCAATCCGCCTGTCGATCGCATGAAGCCGGTTCATGAGATTGCCGACGTGTTTCTGCACGTCGTTCGCGAGACCGACCGAGGAGCCATCGTCAGCGGAGCTAAGATGCTGGCGACGGGATCCGCTCTGACCAATGCGACCTTCGTTGCACAGAACAGCGCAACGACCCTCCAGCAGGGCAAGGCCGAAGATTTCGCTTTGGTGTTTATCGCGCCGATGGACACGCCCGGCACCAAGCTATTGTGCCGGCCTTCCTATGAACAGAGCGCGCGCAGTCCGTTTGATCAACCGTTGTCGAGCCGTTTCGACGAAAACGATGCCGTTTTGATTTTTGATGGGGCGCTGATTCCGTGGGAGAACTTCCTCGTCTATCGCAATGTGGAGCGCGCCAACTCGTTTTTCCCCGAGTCCGGATTTTTCAATCGATACAACCTCCAGGGCGGTACGCGCCTGGCCGTGAAGCTCGACCTCATGACGGGATTACTCGCGCGCGGATTGGCCATCAATGGCACCGACGGATTTCGCGGCGTGCAGGCGGCTCTGGGCGACGTCATCGCATGGCGCACGCTGATGTGGGCCATGACAACGGCGCTGGCTTCAGATCCCCAGCTGGGCCCCGGCGGATCCGTCGTGCCGCGCCTGGAGTACGCTGCCGCGATGCGGATCTTTGCGACTTCGGCGTGGCCGGCGGTGAAGAATATCATGGAGAACGTTCTGGGCGGCGCGCCGCTGGTGACCGCGTCAGGACCGGAAGATCTCCAAAATCCGGATCTTCGCCCGCTCATCGACCGCTATTATCGGGGGACGAACTCAAGCGCCGAGGACCGCATCAAGTTGTTCAAGCTCATTTGGGATGCCATCGGCACCGAATTCGCAGGGCGCCACGAACTGTACGAGCGCAATTACGCGGGCAACCACGAACAAATCCGCGTCGACGCGGTCAATTTCGCAAAGCGGTCGGGTGCCCTGGACGAATGCCTAAAGCTTGTGGATGAATGCCTCGCCGACTACGACCTCGACGGATGGCGAAACGATACGTGGTTGTAGGGGATTCTCAGGCTCGCCCAACTGTAGCGGCGGTCCGCGAAGCGCAAGCGCGATAGCGCGCAGCCTTATTAAAATAGACCGCCGCTACAGCAAATGGAATGCGCTACCTCCGAAAGAACGCAATGGTCACGAAGGCGCCGAGCATGATAATCCCAGCACGAATCAAAGATGGGTTCACTTGCCTGGCGATTCGCGCGCCCGCATAGCCGCCAATGACGGCAGCGATGAGCATGACCCAGGCTTGTGCCCACGACACTTTTCTCGCAATGATGAATAAAACCACTGCGGCCGCATTCATCACCCCTCCCAGCAGGGTTCTGCCCGCGTTCATTGCATGAATGTCACGTAAGCCCGCGAGGCTCCAGACGGCGAGTATGATGATCCCGACTGCTCCTCCAAAGTAGCCGCCGTAGATTCCCACGAAATAATGAAAGATGACGAGGGCTTTTGGGCCGATCCATGATTTGCGCTTGAACATGGTCGTGACACGCGGACCGGTAGCGAAGACAATCGTCGCTGCCAGGAGGAGCCACGGAATCACAGCATCGAAAGCCTTTTGCGACGTCGAGAGCAAGAGCAAGGCACCCGTAATGCCTCCCGCAATGCTTGCCACAACTGCCGGTTT
>Ga0209157_1003566_pt1 | contig 11921 bp, 6 predicted proteins | sample GraSoiAngelo_135_FD_185892 | JGI IMG/M metagenome (GOLD analysis project Ga0209157, IMG submission 185892) | Grasslands soil microbial communities from the Angelo Coastal Reserve, California, USA - 14_0929_05_40cm (SPAdes) (version 2) | ecosystem: Environmental > Terrestrial > Soil > Grasslands ... | reverse complement strand
GCCGTCGGGGCAGGGCTTGCCGCAGTTCCCCGCAGCGAAGAACACGTCGGCGCCCGCCGCGACCAGGCTGCCGGTAATCTGATTGAACGGATGGTCGGGGTTCGCACTGTAGTTCTCGGGCGATCCGATCGGCGCGTCTTCGGAGCGGTCGAACATCCCCCAACTGTTGTTCACCACCCAGCGGCCCGGATTCGCGTTCACCTGTTCGATGAGGTCTGCGAACGCGGCGATAGCGTCCGACAGGAACGCCGCCCACGTCCCCGCCTCGGTTCGCAGCAACGCGTAGTCGTAGATCTTGGCCTCCGGCGCGGCGATGCGCACATCGTAGGCCACCATCGTCCCGTGATCGGCTTTGGCCGAGCCCGGCACGTAGTCCGACCCGGGGGCCCAGCCGCCGGCTACGGGGATGCGGCTGCCGTCGATGCCGGTATCGACGACGGCCACGTGGACGCTTTTCCCGGTCAAGCCGTGCGCGCGCAGGACTGACACGCCGACGCGGCGCGCCACGTCGTCCGCCGTGCCGACAGTGCCGCTGCCGCAATAGGCGGAGGGGAAAACCGACACGGCTGGGTCGGCGAAGACACCGACGACATCCGTCCCGCGCTCTCGGCGCAGGCGGTGCACGGCCTCTTCATCGTCGAAGATCGCGCGCACGGCGTAGGTGTCGATCGGCCCGCCCTCGGCGCGCGCATAGCGGAATCCGCGGGCGGCGGGCCGCTCCGCAGGTGAGCCCAGGCGGCCGGCAACGCGCACGGGATGATAGGTGTCGTCGAGCGCGAAGCCCGGGACGTGAAGCAGCCTCTCCAAGTCCGCGCCGGCATGGCCGAATGACCGGCTCCGCCAGGCGCGGTCCAGCGACTCGCCCTTACCGACCAGCACAATACGCCGCGGCATCGGCGGACCTCCCGAGCAGCGTGGTCAGGGCGCTGGGGTCCCATACCCGGAACTACGGCCAAGGATTCACCTCCGACGCTTCGACCCGAGCACCGAATGCCTCACGATCCGGTCTGGAACGGTGTCCCCATGTCGCAGAGTGAAGACTGTTTTTCGCGTCAACCCGAGATCGAGCTCCACCACGAAATGGCTGCGGTCGCGGGCGATCCGCCAGGCGCGTGACACCTTGGGCGCACGGCCCGTCACCGCCCGAGCAGCGGTGACAACCTCCTCCGGCGGGTCGGCAACCGCCACGAGCTGCGCGCACGTCGCGCAGTGGCGCGACGGCTGCGCCAAATCCGCCGTGCACACCTGGCGCCCGCAATAGGCGCACGCCGCGCGATGCTGGGCGCAGACGTCTTTGCCACACACGGGACACCCTGCCACCTCATCCGACGCGAAGATCGCCGCCGGCTCCTCGGCGCAAGACCCGCGGTGCTCCCCGCACACCAAGCGGCGCGATGCGTCGGTGCGGTGCAGGTGGCGCGAGCAGTGCACGTGGCCATCCACCACGCACACGGCCTGATGCGCCGTGCAGACGGACTTGCTGCAGCTCGCGCACTGCGTCACCTCGTCCACGCCCACCGGCTCGTTGGTCCCGCCCTCGCAGTAGCGCACGCACGCCGTACACAACCGGCGGCTCCCCTTGGGCGCGTCGGGCACGCTCTGCTGCGCGTGCCGATTGCAGACGACCCGCCCGCAGCTGCCGCAGGTTTCGAGACACGGCGAGCAGGCGGGGTGGTCGCCCTCGGCACAGAGTCCTTCGTGCAGCGAGCAGTGCGCCATCCGGCAGGATTGGCAGACGCGCGCGTGCTCCTCGCAAGCGGGCTGGTCATCCACGCGGCACTTGGCGATGCCGTGATCGGCGCAGAAGTCCTCGGCGCACACGGAGCAACGCATCGAACACTCGTCACAGGCGCAGTGCCCCTCCTCGTGCCGGCACACGACCAGCTCCGTGGGCGGGCGGCCGCAATGCGGGCACGCCACCGTCCACGCAGCCGTTCCAGCGAGCGGCCGCTGGGCCGCGAGCTTGCCGCGGCGGCCATGCGTCGATCGAAGCTCCCACTCCGCACGCTGCACGAGCACGCGAGCCTCGACGAGCTGCAGGGGGTGCACGATCGCCTTGACCTGGTGCCGACGCACCTCCTCGGCGCGGCGCCGCTCGTGCAGCGCGGTGATCGTACGCTCCGCGTCTGCATCGGACTTGTCGGCGAGAATGGAGGCGAAGTACCGGTCGAGTCGATCGAGCTCCGTGGCAACCTGCGTTTCGGCGGCGGCCTGCCGGGCGGCGACCCGCTCCGCGCTCTTCTCCCGCAGGTTGCCGATGAGCAGCTTCAGCATCTCGTCGGGCTCGCGTGGCGGCACCTGATCAGCGTCGGGGATGACGCTCGCCGCGGCGGGTTTGACGCGGCGCGCCTCGAGCTCCTGGAACAAGCCGGCGACGGCGTCGCTCGAGCGGGTGCCCGTCGACAGATCGAAGACGTCGCTCTCGACCACGGCTTCTTCGACCGCGGCACCGGCGCGCAGCACGACGCGGGCGACGAGCCGTCCGATGGGATGCGCCGCCAGGCCCACGCTGCTCTGCCGTGCCTTGCCATCCCTCACGGGAACGGGAGGCGCCACACTCAGTGCGACATCCTCGTCGTCCGCGGCGACGGGAGGAGGCGGCGGGATCATCCCGAGCGACAGGCGGCCCGCCCTGGTGCGGATCGCCTCGATCAGATGCGTGAGAAAGGGGCTGCCGAGCACGGCGATCTCGGCGTCGGGGTTCCGCTCCAGGGCATCGAGGGAGAGGGCCAACCGCAGCGACGCGCGGCCCTGGAAGTGCGCGCGCTCGGCGAGCGGCAGCTTCAGCTCCCGAAGATCCGCGCCCTTGTCGATCAGTTTGACGCCGGCGAGATCGCAGTAGCGCTCGACGAGCGGCCGGATGCGCGCATCCGCGAGCGGATCGGCGTCGGGTGCCGGCGGGGCCGTGGCGGCGCGAGGCTTGGGCTTGGACTGCGCCTTGCGGCGGCGGGTCATCCGGTGTCCGCCTGGATATCAACGAGTACGAGGGGCAGGCGGTCTACCTGCGCCAAGAGGGTGATCGTGCGTCCCGAGCTGGTCAAGCCGGTGAGACGCACCAGCTCCCCGTATTGGGGATGGGTGCCGGCCGGCTCGGGCGTCGTGATGCCGCCACCAATCGGCTCGATCGACTCGAGCGCCTCGAGCACCCCGGTCACGTGAATGCCGAGCCGCTGGCGCTTCGCGTCCCAGCCTGGAGCCTTGGTGACCTGGCTCGTGCCAAGCCCGAGGCGCAGGCGGCCGGGGACCGAGAGGGTTTCGAACCGGCGTCCCAGGCGGGTGGCGTTGTCGTCGGGCGCGATGAGGGAGTTCAGCTCCTCTTGCTCCTTGCCGAGCGCGCTGCTCTTCTCGATGTCGGCGCCGAGCGATTCGACCCGGCGCGAGAAATCCGCTTCGTTCTCCGCGGCCAGCCACTCGGCCGCGAGCCGGCCTTCAAACGTGTGGCCCCCGCCGAACTCGCCGAGGATCAGGTCCAGCTCGCCGACGACCAGCTCGAACAACTTGATCTTCCGGTCGAGCAGCTCGAGGATGTACGACTCGATGGTCCCGGCGGCGGCGAGGTTCACGATGTGGACCTCGCGCGTCTGCCCGATGCGATGCAGGCGCCCGATGCGCTGCTCCACCACCATCGGGTTCCACGGCAGGTCGTAGTTCACGAGCACGTTACAGATCTGGAGGTTGCGTCCTTCGCTGCCGGCGCGGGTGGCGATCAAGACGCTGCGCTCGTCCGCGTGGAAGGCGCGGATGCGTTTGTCCCGCTCGGGGGTCGTATGCGCGCCCCAGTAGACGATTGGCTGCCGGCCCAGGGCCTCGACCCGCTGCTCGATCAGTTGAATCGTGGGGCGGTGATCGCTGAAGACCACCACGCGGTCGGGCGTCTCCTTCAATACCGCGGTCAGCACGTTGAGCTTGGCGTGCGTCTTGATCTTCTGCGCCCGTTGGGCCAACCGCCGCGCGATGGTGCGGTACTCGGGGCTGATGCGCTCGCTCTCGGCCAAGTGCTCGAGCGATTCGGCGAGCGCCTTCGAAGAAGAGCACAACCGCTGGCGCAGGTGGATGACTGCGAGCTGCAGAATGCCCTTCTTGGTGCGCCGCCGTCGGGGGGAGGGCGTCTCGTCCTCCGACTCTTCCGCCTCGACCGGCTCTACGAGCCCTTCCCGGTAGAGGCGGCGCAAAAACTCCGTGGTACGATCGTATAGGTCCCGCTCGGCGGTGGTGAGCCGGACCTCGGGCTGCCGGGGCCGGCGTGCCGGCAGGTTCAGGTCGTCGACGACGCTCGAGCGCCGCGTACGGATCATCACTTCGTGCGTCAAGGCGCGGAGGGCTTCGGGGTCGCGGGGCTGACGGTGGTCGCCCGCAACGAGGTGTGCTTCACGGAACTCCTCCCAAGTACCGAGCTGGCCGGGCCGGAGCAGGGTGACCAGGTTGTACAGCTCGCGGAGGTCGTTCTGCAGGGGCGTCGCCGTGAGCAGCAGAATGAAGTCCCGCTCGATCTTCTCGATGAACTGGTAGGTGGCGCCGCGGTGGCTTTTGATTTTGTGCGCCTCGTCCACGATCACGAGGTCCCAGTGGTGCCGCAGGATTTCCTCAGCGTGGCGGCGCGAGCGCGCACGGTCGTGCGACACGACCGCTTTGGTGACGTGCTGCCAGTCATCCGGATCGGTCGGGGCCTCGAAGCGCTCGAAGAACTTCTCCTCGAGCTCTCCCTGCCACTGCCCCACGAGCGAGGCCGGCGTCAGGATCAGGGCGCGGCGAGCGAGCCCGCGGATCGCCAGCTCCTTGTAGATGATGCTCGCCTCGATCGTCTTGCCGAGGCCGACTTCGTCGGCGAGGATCGCGCGGCCGCCCATCTGCCGCAGCACGCGCTGGGCGACGTCGATTTGGTGGGGCAGCTCCTTGATCGCGTTGGCGTCGAGGGTGATCAGCCGGTCGAAGCCCGGCACGAGCGCGATCCGCTCGGCCTCGCGCCGCAGGTCGTACCAGGCGCGGTCTGTCGGGGGCGCCTTCAGCTGCTCGGCGAAGAGCTTCAGGGACCGCTCGTCGACCGCCCAGGTCTCATCGGGCGGAGCGGAGGGGCTGAGGGTCGGGGGGGGGAGGTTAACGGAGACAGCCGATCCGAGTCTTGGCCACGACCACATCGTCGAACCACACGTTTCCAGCGCTCGCGTCCGTGATGTAGTTCTGCAGCCAGATGTGGTTCAGTTGAAGCGCGGCGCTGCTCCGGAACTGGATGTCCAACGGGCCCGGGACAGTGGGCGAGTAGTTGCATTGCGAGCCGTCGGCCCCAGCCGGGCAGTAGTGGTCCTGCACCCAGTACCCGGTCGCACCGGTCTCGGGAAACCGCTGGACGAGCACGTCATTCTTCCACACTTCGAGCGCGGCCCCTGCGGCGGATCCCATGTCGGTGTTGAGGTCGGCGTGGACCTCGACGCACGCCCACCAGTCGTCCTCTACGGTGAAGGCGTTCCGGCTCACGAGAGCGTTCCCCCAGTATGCGCCGCCACAGCTCGAGCACGTGTGCATCTTCATCCAGTAGTTGTAGAAATCGAAGCGCAGGTTTGGAGAGGCGCCCCACACTGGCTCTAGTCCGAAGGAGACCCGGTCGTCACCCACAGGTCTAATCCCCGCCTGCGGGTTAGGCCAGTTGCTGGGAGGGTTGTAGCCGCCCAACCAGACGCCGGTGTGATGCCACGGAGCGCCAGCCTGATACTTGACGTACCAGCGCACGTACAGCTCATCGAATCCGGATCCGTCGGGTTTGAGCAACTTCTTGTACAGGTCGGTGGCATCGTCGGCGCTCGCGGTTGAGCCACCGGATGTGAGCCTCATTGAGGCCGCACCGCAGCTCTTCGACGGCTTGTCGGCGACCAGCGCCATGCTGCCCGGGTTCTTGTAGTCATCGTAGCGCGCCGTTATTGCCGCCACCGAGCCTGCTTCGAAGTCTTCGTGCCACACCACATCAGGATCATTGCCTATTCCCTGATCGCAGGGGTAGCGGTCGGCTAGAAGGTTGCCCGAAGGCTTGTTCATGTCCGAGCAGGCTGCGAGCCACAGCGAGGCTCCCAGGAGGATCCGCCTGCGGCATCCGTGTGTCATGAAGCAATGTGTACGTCTGGGCTACCGCGGATGACGGTGACAAGTCTCACGCACCGCCGGGCAAGGGGACGGAGCCCCCCGCGCGCCACTGCTGATTGCCCCTCCTGGGATCGAACCAGGACTCTCCTGATCCAGAGTCAGGCGTGTTGCCAGTTACACCAAGGGGCAGCGATTATGGAGCTGAGGGGGCTCGAACCCCTGACCTCCTGGGTGCGATCCAGGCGCTCTCCCAGCTGAGCTACAGCCCCGACGAGGGCCCGGAACATAACCGCTCGCCCTTTATTCTCCAAGCAAGACGGCCCTGAGCGCAAGTCTCTCCAGACCGCGCGTGCCGGCCTCATCCTCCTCACGCTCATCAATCTTTTCAACTACCTCGATCGGTGGATTGTCGCCGCGCTCGCCGAATCCATGAAGCACTCCGAGCTCCAGCTCTCCGATACGCAGCTCGGCGCCCTGATGACGGGGTTTCTCATCGTATACACGCTCACGGCGCCGGTGTTTGGCACGCTGGGAGATACGCGGTCGCGCAATCGCTTGCTGAGCCTGGGCGTCGCCCTTTGGAGCATCGCCACCGCGCTCGCCGGACTCGCGCGGAGTTACGCCGCACTGTTCGCCGCGCGCGCGGCGGTCGGGATCGGGGAGGCGGCGTATGGCACCATCTCGCCCGCGCTGCTCGCGGACTATTTCCCGCGCCAGCGGCGCGGGCGCGCGTTCGCCGTGTTCTTTGCCGCGATTCCGATCGGCTCCGCTCTCGGCTACATCGTCGGCGGATTGGTCGACCGCTATTTCGGATGGCGCCAGGCGTTCTTCGTCGCCGGCGTACCGGGCCTCGTGCTGGCCGCACTGGCGCTGCGGCTCTACGATCCGCCGCGCGGCAGCCAGGACACGGACCTCTCCCCCGTTCCCCCTCTCCACAATGTGGAGAGGCGGTCAGGGGGTGAGGACAATCGACGCGCGTACGCGACGTTGGTTCGCAATCGACCATACGTGCTCACGGTTCTGGGGTATGCGGCATACACATTCGCGATCGGTGCGCTGGCGTTTTGGACCCCGACGTTCCTGGAGCGCGTGCGCGGCATCCCCAAAGCCCACGCGACGGTGCAGTTCGGCGCGATCGTCGTCATCACCGGATTCCTCGGGACATATCTCGGCGGCTGGTTTGGCGACCGCTTGCTGCGCGTGTCGCACCAGGCGTACCTGTGGCTCTCCGGCATCGTCACCCTCCTTGCCGCGCCGCTGACACTCGTGGCCCTCGCCGCTCCACAGCCCGGTGTGTATTGGGCCGCGATCGTCGCTGCCGAGCTCTGCCTGTTCGCCTCGACCGGCCCGGTCAACTCCGCGATCGTCAACGTGGTCTCGCCCCACATGCGCGCCACGGCCGTCGCCTTGAGCATCTTCACCATCCACATCCTCGGCGACGTGCCATCTCCATCGGTGGTCGGAATGATCTCGGATTCGCGCTCGCTGTCTCAAGCCGTCTTGATCATCCCGATCGCTGTGCTCGGGGGCGGATTGATTTGGACGTACGCGGCGTGGCGGCTATCACGCACGGCCCCCCTCGTCCCCCTCGCGCCGCGGGCATGATCAGAACGCTGCTGCGTCCATTGCTGCGACTGATCCTCCGGATCTTTTTTCGACGCATCGAGGTCAGCGGGGCGGAGGGCGTCCCCGCCACCGGCCCGGTGATCTTCGTGCTCAACCATCCGAACGGGCTCATTGACCCGGCATTCCTCCTATGTCTCGCACCCAGACGCGTGTCCTTTCTCGCCAAAGCACCGCTCTTTCGGATGCCGATCATCGGGGGGATTTGCCGCTCCTTCGAGGCGATCCCGGTGCACCGCCGCCAGGACGCGGGAGCCGATCTGAGCAAGAATGCGGAGACGTTCGAGACCGCGCGTGCGGTGTTGGTCAAGGGTGGAACGATTGCGGTCTTCCCTGAGGGCGCCTCGCACTCGGACCCCAAGCTGCGGCCCCTCAAGACCGGGACCGCCCGCATCGCGCTCGGCGCCGCGGCAGCACTGCCGGCGAACCCGGCCCTCCAGATCGTGGCGGTCGGCCTGTACTATCGGGCGAAGCAGACATTCCGCAGCGTCGCCCTGCTGCATTTCGGGAATCCGTTTTCGGTCGAGCGAATCCCGTTGGCTGCTGGTGCGGAGCCGCCCGCCGAGCCGGTCCGCGAGCTGACCGCTCGCCTCGAGGCGGCGCTGCGTGGCGTGACGCTCGAAGCGGAGGAGGCGAACGCCTACGCTTTGATCGCGCGCGCCCAGCACATCTTCAGCGCCGCAGACGAGGTGCCGGAGCGGCCGCCGTCACTGGCCGATGAATTCGAGTTGCGCCGCCGGTTTCTCGCCGGATACGAGGTGGCGCGGCGCCATTGGCCCGAGCGCGCCGCGCGACTACAAACCCGGCTGGCGCGCTACGAAGCGTCGCTGGCTGCCGCGGGACTGGACGCGCGGCACCTCGCGCCAAAGAGCTACGCTTGGCAGCGGGTGGCCACGTACGCGGTCAAGAGCCTGCTGTTTCTGATGCTCGGATTACCCGCCGCAATCGTGGGATTGGTGATCAACTACCCCGCCTATCGGGCCGTCGGGTGGGTGGCGACGGGAATGTCGAGGGGAGAAGACGCGCTCGCGACGGTCAAAGTCCTCGCGGCCGTGCTGCTCTTCCCACTCAGCTGGGCGGCAATCCTCGCAGGCGTCTGGCTGTGGCGCGGCCCATGGGCGGCCGCGCTCGTCGCGCCTGTCCTGCCCCTCACCGGGTACGTAGCGTTGCATTTCGGCGAGCGGCTCGACCGCCTCATCGGGGCGACCCGCGCGCTCGCCCTTCTCCTCTTACGGCGCCGCGCATTCCTGCGGCTCACCGCTGAGCGTCACGACATCCAGCGCGAAATTGTCGAGCTAGGTCGCGAGGCTAACGGCCTCCGGCCGCCTTGAAAAACGCCGCGTACGCGGTGCCGGCATCAATGCGCGCCTGCGCCAGGCGGTCCTGCGCCTCGAGCTGCGTGCGCTGTGCGTCAAGGACCTGCAACAGATCCGTCGCCCCTTCTTTGAAGCGGAGCAACGCGAGCTCCGCCGCGTGCTGGCTTGCGGCGCTCGCTTCCTGCAGCCGATCCACTCGCAGACGCGCCGCGCGGTATTGACTGATGCTGACCTCCAGGTCTTGCATCGCCCTCAAGACGACCCCGCGGTAGCGCGCACGGGCCTCGTCTTCGCCGGCCTGGGCCGCATCCACGTCCGCTTTCACGCGCCCCAAGCTGAGCAGCGGCCAGCTGATCACCGGTCCGACGGCGTAGCGCAGCGTGCCCTGCGCGCCGACCGTCCGGATCTCCGGCGCGACATAACCGGCGCTGCCGCCGATCGAGATCCTGGGCAAGTAACTCGCTTTCGCCGCGCCAACCAGTGCTCCCTGCGCCGCGGCTTGGCGCTCAGCGGCGGCCACGTCCGGCCGGCCCCGCACGACCGCTTCCGGATTGCCGATCGTCGCGACGTCGGGAAGCGCGGGTAGCCGACCTGGCTGTTCCAACTCGGCCGCGACGCCGGCCGGTGGGCGGCCCACCAGCACACCAATGCGATACTGCGCGGCGGCAACTTGCGCTTCCCTCGCGGGGATCGACGCCAACGTCGAGCTGAGCTGCGCCTGCGCGCGCTCGGTATCGAACGCGCTTCCCCGCCCTGCGTCGAGCCGCGACCGCGTGATGTCGAACGTGCGCCGCTGATTCTCGGCGTTCTCGCGCGCGACGCTGAGCTGCTCCTGCGACCCGCGCAGCTCAAAGTATGTCTGCGCCAGCTCGGCGGTGAGTGAAACCTGCACGTCGCGCAGATCTTCCTGCGCGGCACCCACCAGCGCGCCGCGCGCTTGCGCGGTCTGCCGGAGCTGTCCGAAAACGTCCAGGTCCCACGACGCCGTTAGCCCTGCGTCCCAGACGTTTTGATCCGGGAACGACCCGGCAAACCCTGGGAAGCTCGCGCTGGAAAGCCGCTGCCGGGCATAGCTGCCGGTGAGCCTCGTATCCGGCGTCAGGTCCAGCAGCGCCCGGACTCGTTCCGAACGGGTGGCACGCACGCGTGCTTCTGCGGCCTGCACGTCCTGATTGGCGCGTACCACTTCCGCGATCAATCGATTGAGTGTCGTGTCGCCCAATTGCTCCCAGTAATCGCGGCCTGGGGCTTGGGGCTCGGGGCCTGGGGCAATCACGTGCGGTGTGACCACGTGCGGCGTGACACCGGACGTATCGCTCACCTCACGAAACGACACCGGGAGCTGTAACGCCGGCGACCGATAACCCGGAGACGAGGCGCATCCTGCGACCAGGGCGAGACTAAGAATGAAAGCGCTACGCATGGGCCGCCTCCTCAATCATGCCAGATGGAACCGGCAGTTCTTCGGTGATTATCACGGGCTTCGGTGCGTGCTCAGCCGCGATCAGCGAGTAGAACACCGGGACCACGAAGAGCGTGAACAGCGTCCCGACGCTCATGCCCGCCACCAGCACCGTGCCGATGCTGTTGCGCGCCGCCGACCCCGGGCCGGTCGCGAATACGAGCGGCAGGTGTCCGAACACCGTAGCCGCCGACGTCATCAACACCGGGCGCAGCCGCGTCAACGACGCCTCGCGCAGCGCGACCAGCTTCGCGACGCCTTGCGCTTGAAGCGAGTTCGCGAACTGCACGATCAGAATCCCGTTCTTCGCTATCAGTCCGACCAGCGTGATCAACCCGACCTGCGAGTAGATGTTGATCGTTGTCAGATTGAGGAAGCTGAATACCAGTGCGCCCGAGATCGCGAGCGGCACCGAGCCGACCAGCACGACGAGCGGGTCGCGGAAGCTCCGGAACTGCGCCGCCAGCACGAGATAGATCAGGATCACAGCGAAGATGAGCGTCGTGGTCAACGCGGCGCCTTCGACCCGCATCTGCCGCGATTCTCCGGCGTAGTCGATGCCGATCGACGGACCGGCAACGCCCGCCGCCGCGTTCTCCAGCACTCGCAAACCCTCTTCCTTGGTGACCCCGGGCTTCACGCCACCGAAGATCCGGACGGCATTGCGCTGCTGGAAGCGGTTGAGCGTGCGCGGCGCGGTTGTCGACTCGATGCGTGTGAACGTCGAGACCGGAACGAGCCGGCCGCTCGGCGTCTTGATCTTGAGGTTCAGCAGCGGCGCGACCGTCGTGCGGTCCTCGTCGCCGATCTGCGGAATGACCTTGTAGCTCCGATCGAAGTAGTTGAAGCGATTGACGTAGCCACCGCCGAGCAGCGTGCCCAGCTCCCGGCCGACGCTGGCGAGATCGAGCCCCAAGTCCGCGACCTGATCGCGGTCGATGACGACGCGCGCCTCCGGCAGATCGATCTTCAGGTCGGTGTCGACGTACAAGAACTTGCCGCTCTGCCACCCCGCACCGATGACCGCCCCTGCGGTCTGCAGCATCTGCTCAGGCGGTAGGTCGCTCGCGAGAATCAGTTCGACGTCATACTGGCCGGGCGTGGGCAGCGGCGGATCGAGCCGTGGGAACACCTGCAGGCCCGGCACCTGCGACACTGCGTAATAGACCTGGCCGTACATCTGCTCCGTGGTCCGCGACCGCTCCTTGAAGTTTTTCGTGACCATGCCGCCGAAGCCGCCCCACGGAGCCGTCAGCGACCACATGAACTTCGCTTCAGGGAACGACCGAATCGCTTGCACGACCTGCAATGACGCGCGATTGGTCGCTTCCAGCGACGCATCGGGCGCCGCCGCCATGAACAAGCTGATGTGGCTCTGATCTTCGACTGGAGCCAGCTCGCGGCGGGAATAGTTGTAGAGCGGCCAGGCGGCAATCATCACGAGCACC
>Ga0209157_1003564_pt1 | contig 11922 bp, 16 predicted proteins | sample GraSoiAngelo_135_FD_185892 | JGI IMG/M metagenome (GOLD analysis project Ga0209157, IMG submission 185892) | Grasslands soil microbial communities from the Angelo Coastal Reserve, California, USA - 14_0929_05_40cm (SPAdes) (version 2) | ecosystem: Environmental > Terrestrial > Soil > Grasslands ... | reverse complement strand
GAAGGGGCCAGCCTCGACTACTACCTCAACCGCGTCGGCGGCATCATGAAAGAGGCGGACAAGAAGGAAGCCCACATCGTGAAGGCCGACGGCTCGGCTATCTCGAGCTTCACGAATGTCCGCTCGATCGACGCGGGCGACACGATCGTCGTGCCGCCCAAGGACGAGGAGAAGATCCGCACGCTGCCGACCGTCCGCGACATTGTCCAGACGATCGGCTCCGCGCTCCTCGGCATCGCGGCACTGGCGGTCCTGTTCTAATTTGGCGATAAGGCACCCAGGATGCAGCTGAATGAAATCGTGAGATGTGATCCCGACATCCTTGACGGTACGCCTGTCTTTGTGGGCACCCGTGTCCCGGTACAGTCGTTGTTCGATTACCTCGAAGGCGGCGAGACGCTGGACGAGTTCATTCGCCAGTTCCCATCCGTGAGACGGGGCCAGGCGATCGCGGCCCTCGACATTGCGCGCGTCACGCTGCTGGCTGGTGCGCGTTCTTCTTGACGAACAGCTCCCGCTGGACCTCGCTGTAGCGCTCCACGGCCACACTGTCGACACGGTCGTTGGTCTTGGCTGGGCGGGCATCACGAACGGTGAGCTGTCGGCAATCCTGGATGCTCTGCTTCGGCTACCACCGAGTCAGATCCAGCGCATAGGCGAATAGTCGGCTCATTCGGGTTCGGTCGGAACACGTCATGCGTTATCGTTTCGTTGACGAAATCCTGTCGCTCGCCCTCCATGGGGCGCCCCGGATCGAGGTGGCCAAGTGCTTCGACGCGGGTGAGGACGTCTTCAGCGGGTGGCAGGGGCCCGACCGTGTCCCCGAGTCGATGCTCCTCGAGCTGATGGCGATGACGGGTGGCCATCTGATCTTCCGCCACCTCGCGGGAGGCCTGCTGCCTCTGCTCCTGAAGGTGCCGGAGTGCCGCTTCGATGACGCCGCGTCGGCCGGGGAACGGCTTCGCGCCGGGGCGGCGCTTCGTGGAGTGTCGTCGGTGGCCGATGGAACGAGCGTCGCCGAGACGGAAGCCTGGGTGTCGCACGACACGCGACCAATCGCGCGGGCGAGGATGATGTTCGTGTGTCAGGTGTTCGCGAGCGACGCGATCCTGCGCGAACGGAGGAGGCGCTTATCGGCGGTCACGAGCGTGAGGTCGTAGACCAACGCGGTTGCGGCGAGGAATCGGTCCGCCGGGTCCTGATGCTCGAGGTCGATCGCGCGACTCTGGAGGGCCACTTCGTGGTTCAGGGGCGCCTCCGTGTAGGGCAGGACTTGACACGCGCGACGGACCCACGTCGCAGCGTCCGGCTCCAAAGCGAGCCGCCCTCGCTCGGCGAGGACGAGAACCTCCCAGACGACGATCGGTGAGAGCCAGAGCTCATTGACCGGGTTCTCGAGTTCAGCCGCCACGCGCTCGGCCAAGCGAGCAGGCTCCAGATGGCCCCAGAGAAAGATGTGGGTGTCCAGCAGTAGCTTCACCGCTGGGAGACTTCCCATTCCTTCTCGGGAACCACTGGCGCGACGATGTCACCAGTGATCCGTCCCGTCTTGCTGAGAGACCCCAGCCAGGAGGTTGGCCTTTTCGGTGGCGGAGGCGGAATGATCTGGGCGATTGGCTCACCCTTTCGCGTCACGATGATCGGCCTTCCTGTCCGTTTCACCTTGGCGAGAAGGGCCAGACAGGTTGCCTTGAACTTGGATATCGTGACTTCGTCGGCCATGATCCAGATCCTTACCATGGTCAGAGACCATAGTCAATGACTGCTCGGCCACGCTATCGCTTCCTCGACGAAATCGTGTCGCTCACCCTCGACGGCACTCCCCAGATCGAGGTGGCCAAGCGTTTCGATGCGGGCGAGGACGTCTTCACCGGGCCCCTGGGCCCCGAGCAAGTCCCCGAGTCGATGCTGCTCGAGCTGATGGCGATGACGGGTGGCCATCTGATCTTCCGCCACCTCGCGGGAGGCCTGCTGCCGCTGCTCCTGAAGGTGCCGGAGTGCCGCTTCGATGACGCCGCGTCGGCCGGCGAGCGGCTTCACGCGGGGGCAGCGCTTCGTGGAGTGTCGTCGGTGGCCGATGGAACGAGCGTCGCCGAGACGGAAGCCTGGGTGTCGCACGACACGCGACCGATCGCGCGGGCGAGGATGATGTTCGTGTGCGTTAGCGTGCCGGGGATCGATCTGGCTGCACGGTGGGGAGCGGCGTGACCGGGCGCTCCGTGCTCCTGACCGGACGCGGCGTCGTCTCGCCGCTCGGCGTCGGGATCACCGAGCACTGGGAGGCTCTCTGCGCCGGACGTTCCGCGGTCGGCCGCCGCGATCGGCTCGTCGCGCTCGGGTTGCCCGCGTCCCAGGGCGCTGAAGTGGCCCTGGACGCCATCTCGCCACACCTCGCGCGCCTGCCCCGCAAGCAGCAGAAGCTCTGGAACCGCGCAACCTTGCTCGCGATGCTGGGCGCCGCGCTCGCGATGGAGGACGCCGGGCTCGGGCCGGGAGCCGGCGATCCGGGACGCTTCGGCGTTCTGCTCGGCGTGAACGTGCTCTCCTGGGACCTTTCCTCGATGATTCAGTACCTCGTCGCGTCGGAATCGACGGAGGCGCCGGGCGCGCTCGACATGAAGCGCGCCAACGCGTTCTGCATGCGCTCGATCAACCCGCTCGACTTCTCGCTCAAGACGCTCCCGAACCTGATAGCCGGTCACGTCGCCATCGCGAATGACGCCCAGGGGTTTTGTCGCGCGATGACCGAGGGACACGCCGGGGGCGCGCGCGCGATCGGCGACGCGTTTCGTCTCGTCGGGGAAGGCGACCTCGACGTGGCCCTTTGCGGCGGCGCCGACGACCAGCTCGAGGAGGTGTTCTTCGCGACCAACTGGGGCGCGGGTGTGATCGCCTCCGACGACGGTCGGCGCGGGCTCGTCCCCGGCGAGGGAAGCGGTCTCCTCGTTCTCGAGGAGGCCGAGCGCGCGCTCTCGCGCGGCGCGCGCGTGCACGGCGCGCTGTCGGGCTTCGCGTCGGCCGCCGGCGACGGCCGCCTGGGCGGGGCCGAGGACCCGGCGCCGCTGGGCGAGCGGCTGACGCGCGTGATCGACGGCGTCCTGGAGGAGGCGCAAGTCGCGCCCGATCTGGTGAGCCTGCACGGCGATGGTATTCCCGCCCACGACGACGCCGAGCAGGCTGCGCTCGCCCGGGCGCTCGGCTCCTCCGCGTCGTCGATTCCGTGCCTGAACATGAAGAAAGCTCAAGGTGATCTCGGCGCGGCGGCGAGCCCTGTCGAGCTGCTCGCTTGTTCGGCGGCGCTCGAGCACGCTACACTTCCGCGTGGCGTCTGGCAGCAGCCCCGCTCCGCGGCCCCGGCATTCGGCTCGGCCCTGGTGCTCTCGCTTGGTCTCTTCGGCGAGTGCTCGGCGCTGATGGTGCGGAGATAGCGATGCCCATGCAGATCGATCTGACCGGGCGGACCGCGCTCGTGACGGGCGCCTCCCGGGGGATCGGTCGCGCGATCGCCGTCGGCCTGGCGCGCGCGGGCGCGACGGTCTGCGTCAACTATCGCCAGCAGCACGAGCGGGCCAAGGAGACCCTGCAGGCGATCGAAGTGGTCGGTGGTCACGCGTTCGCGCATCAGGCCGACGTGAGCGATCGGGCGCAGGCCGAGGCGCTGATCGGCGCCGTCGTCGAGCGCGCGGGCCATCTCGACATCCTGGTCAACAACGCCGGCATCACCCGCGAAGGGCTGTTCGTCGAGATGTCGGACGACGAGTGGACGTCGGTGCTTGAGACCAACCTCCACGGCGTGTACCATTGCGCGCGTCTGGGCTCCCATCACATGCTGCGCCAGGGCTGGGGACGGATCATCAACCTGAGCTCTGTGCTGGTGTCGCGGGCCGGCCGCGGTCAGGTCAACTACGCAGCGTCCAAGGGCGGCGTGAACGCGCTGACGGTGGCGCTCGCCACCGAGCTCGCGCCGCGCGGCGTGACCGTCAACGCCATTGCGCCGGGACTGATCGAGACCGACATGAGTCGTCCGTTCATCGGCATGGCCGCCTCGAAGATTCGGGAGTGGATCCCGATGCGCCGCGTCGGCCGGCCCGAGGAAGTCGCGGCGCTGGCCGTGTTCCTCGCCTCGGAAGAGGCGAGCTACATCACGGGCCAGGTCATCGCCGTGGACGGCGGCATCGGCTAAAAGGAGGCCGGCAGAGGCATGGAACCGGACACCGCGAAGATCTGGACCCGCCCCGAGGTCCGCGTGAGCGTCGGCAAGCTCATCGTCGAGTCCCTGGGGGTCGACGAGGGGAATGTGACGCCCGACGCCGCGCTCGCACGCGATCTCGGCGCCGAGTCGATCGACTTCCTCGATCTGAGCTTCAAGTGCCAGCAAGCCTTCGGCGTCGACCTGCCGATGCGGCTGATCCAGGAGCGGCGCATCGAGTGGCGGGATCTGAGCGTGCTGGCTCGCGTGCTCGAGGACCGTTATCAGGTCGCGGTCCCGGCGGACACGTTGCGCACGATATCGCCGGCGACGGTCGGCGCGGTGCTCGAGCACCTGGCGGCCAAGCACGGGATCGCTCGTTCCGAGGGCGACGAGCGGCAGGTGGTCCGCGCGCTCGTCGAGCGCATCCTGGCCGATCTGGCACCCACCCCGCTCGACCTGTCCGATCTCACGGTCGACCGGTTCGCCCCGTATCTCGAGAAGAACCTTCACTCCTCGGAAGCGGTCGAGCTCGTCATGAATCGCCTGACGGTGCGCGCGATCACCGAGTACATCGTGGGTCAGCTCACGGCCGCGGGGCGGTTGGCTCCGGGAACCTGACGGAGCCGCCAGGGCGGCCACGAGGTCTGGCTGTCCCGCCGCACATGCGTTTCGTCTTCGTCGATCGCCTCGTCAGCGCCGAGCCCCCTCGTCACATCGAGACGCTGAAGAACGTGAGCGCGACCGAGGACGTGTTCGCCGACCATTTTCCGGGCTACCCGGTCTTGCCGGGGGCGCTCATCGTCGAGGCGTTCGCGCAGGCCTGTCAGCTCCTGATCGCGATGAGCCACGATTTCGCCGAGGTCGGCCAGCTCCGCCGGCTCTCGCGCGTCGCGTTCTCGCGCCAGGTGCGCCCGGGCGATCAGCTCTCGATCCGATGCGCGCGCGTCGGCGAGGCCGGCTGGGTGCTCGACGCCAGCGCCGCGGTGAAAGGCCAGCGGGTCGCGGCGGCAACCCTCGAGTTTGCGCTCGAGCCGGCGCCGCCGGGGACGAGGGCCGCGTGCCAGGCCGAGCGGCTTCGCGCCCTGGCGCGCGAGCTCGGGAGTCAACCCGACGAGGGCGGCCTGCGGACTGTAGATCTGACGACGAAGGTAGATCTGACGACGAAGAGTGTCGAATGAGCGCCGCGGAGTCGCGCACCGTGTTGGTCACGGGCGGCGGCCGCGGCATCGGGCGCGCCATCGCGCTGCGCTTTGCCGATGCGGGCGCGCGCGTCTTCGTGAACTTCTTCGTGAACCGAGAGGCGGCCGAGAAGACCGCGCGTGATGTCGAGCTGCGCGGAGGCACGGCCCACCTGCTGCAGGCCGACCTCAAGGATCCTGCGGAAGTCAGGCGCCTCGTGGCCGAGGTCGCGCACGTCGCCGGCCGGCTCGACGTGCTCGTGAGCAACGCCGCCTCGGGTGTCCTGCGCGACGGCCTCGAGCTCTCGGCCAAGCAGTGGGACTGGGTGATGGCGACGAACGCGCGCGCGCTCATGATCCTCGCCCAGGAAGCCGCGCCCCTCATGGCTCCGGGCGGACGGATCATCGCGCTGTCGAGCCTCGGGAGCCGGCGGGTCATTCCGGGCTACGCGGCTATCGGTGTCTCGAAGGCGGCGCTCGAGGCGCTCACCCGGTATCTCGCCGCCGAGCTCGGCGCGAAAGGGATCACCGTCAACACGGTGTCCGCGGGGGCGGTGGAGACCGAAGTCTGGCAGGCGATGCCCGACGGCGCGGCAGCGCTCTCCACGATCCGGGCGCGCACGCCCGGCGGCGCGCTCGTGACGCCGGAGGACGTGGCGGACGTCGTGTTCTTCCTGGCGAGCACGGCGGCGAAGGCGATCCAGGGGCAGGTCTTGACGGTGGACGGTGGCTACTCACTCCTCGCCTGAGACGGCCGCGCGGCGCGACGTCGTCGTGACCGGGCTCGACGTGGTGACCCCGATCGGGTCCGACCTGGAAACGTTCTGGAAGGCCGTGCTGTCGGGCGTCTCGGGCGTCAAGCGGATCGCCCACTTCGATCCAGAGGGGTTGCCCACGCAGATCGCCGCCACGCTCGACGATCAGAGACTGATCGAGGAGCTCAGGGCCGAAGCCTCGCTCGATCCCGAGGAGCCGCGCGGTGTGGTCGTGGGAATGCGCGCCGCCCGGGGCGCCGTCGCGGCGGCCGGCGCCCGTCAAGCCCTCGCCTCGCGGCGCGCCGGCGTCTTCGTCGGCACGAGCGGCGAGCGGCACGATCTGCGGCAGCTCGGCGACGTGGCGTACGCCGGCCGATCGGCCGACGGCCGGGTGACGACGGCCAGCTTCCTGAACGAGTTTGCGCGCCGCGCCGGGCCCAGGGCCTTCTACCGGACGTGGCCCCAATACCTCGCCGCTCGGCTGGCCGGGCACTTCGGAATCGAAGGGCCGACGGCCACCATCCAGACCGCCTGCACCTCGTCGGCCCAGGCGATCGGCGAGGCGTACCGCGCCATCCGTCGCGGCACGATCGACGTCGCGCTGGCGGGTGGCGCCGAGTGCATCGTGTCGCCGATCGAGGTGCAGCTCTTCTGCCTGCTCGGCGTCATGTCTCGTCAGAACGGAGCGCCCGAGACCGCGAGCCGTCCCTTCGACGCGCGGCGCGATGGCTTCGTGCTCGGCGAAGGCGCCGGGTTCATCCTGCTCGAGGCGGCGGACCACGCGCGGCGCCGGGGCGTCGCGGCCGTCGCCGAGCTGGCGGGCTACGGAACGACCTGCGACGCCTACCGCATCACCGACGAGGCGCCCGACGGCCGCGGGGCGATCGGCGCCATGCGCCGCGCCCTGGCCGACGCGGGCCTGGGCCCGGCCGACGTCGACTACGTGAACGCCCACGGCACCTCCACGCCGATGAACGACCGCGTCGAGACCGCGGCGATCAAGACCGTGTTCGGCCCCGCGGCCGCGCGGCTCCTGGTGAGCTCGACCAAATCGATGATCGGCCACACGATCTCGGCCGCCGGCGTCATCGAGCTCGCGACGACGGTGCTGGCCCTTCGCGACCAGATCGCGCCGCCGACGATCAACTACCGCGTGCCCGATCCCGAGTGCGACCTGAGCTACGTGCCGAACACGGCGATGACCGCCCCTATCCGCGCGGCCATCTCGAACTCGTTCGGCTTCGGCGGCCACAACGACTGTCTGCTCGTGCGGAAGATCGCGCCGTGAGTGACAGGGCGCGCCCCGCGCTATCGGTCGTCGTCCCCGTGTTCAACGAGGCGCGGAGCCTCGCCGACCTCTACCATCGCCTCGCGCTGACGCTCAAGGAGCTCGGCCGGCCGTACGAGATCATCTTCGTCGACGACGGCAGCCGCGATGGATCGGCCGACGCGTTGCGCGCGCTCCGCGCCCAGGACACCCTGGTGAAGGTCATCCGCTTCAACCGGAACTACGGCCAGCACGCCGCCGTGCTCGCCGGGATGGAGCGGGCGAGGGGCGAGATCGTCGTGACGCTCGACGCCGATCTCCAGAACCCGCCGGAGGAGATCCCGCGACTCCTGGCGGCGCTGACGGACGGCGTGGAGGTGGTGGCCGGATGGCGCGTGAACCGTCGCGACCCGTGGCCGCGCCGGGCCGCGTCGTGGCTCGTCAACCGCCTGACCTCGGCCATCGTCGGCGTGCGCCTGCGCGACTACGGGTGCATGCTCCGGGCGTACCGGCGCCCGGTGGTCGACCAGATCGTGGCGTGCCAGGGCGTGTCGCAGTTCATCCCGGCGCTCGCGGCCAGCTTCGCGACCTCGATGGCGGAGGTTCCCGTCATACACATGAAGCGTGAGCACGGGCGCTCGCGCTACGGCTTCTTTCGGCTCCTCCGGCTGAACTTCGACCTGCTGACGGGCTTTTCGCTGCTGCCCATCCAGGTCGTGAGCCTCGTCGGGATCGCCGTGTCCGTGCTGGGCCTCGGCTTCGCGCTGTTCCTCGGCCTGCGTCGCCTCCTGGTGGGACCGGAGGTCGAGGGCGTGTTCACCCTGTTCGCGATTCTGTTCTTCTTCGTCGGGCTCCAGATCCTGGCACTCGGCTTGATCGGCGAGTACGTGGGACGCATCTACCAGGAAGTGCGGCGCCGCCCGCGCTACGTGATCAGCGAGGTGCTCGAGTGACGCGCGCGCGCTGGGTCGTCTTCGCCTACCACACCTTCGGCGCCCGCGCGCTCGGTGCGCTCCTCGCCGGCCACGGCGAGGTGGCGGCCGTCGTGACCCATCCCGACTACTCCTCCGAAGGCGACTGGTTCGAGTCGGTGGCCGAGATCGCGCGCATCCACCGGATCCCGTGCCTGACGCCGCCGACGCCGAACGAATCGATGATCGTCGAGAGGCTCGGCGATCTCGCGCCCGATCTCGTCCTGTCCGTGTGGTATCGCCGGCTCCTCGGGCCCGAGCTGCTGGCGCTGCCCCGCGTCGCGGCGCTCAACCTGCACGGCTCGCTCCTGCCGGCGTACCGCGGCCGCGCGCCGCTCAACTGGGTGCTGGTGAACGGCGAGCGGCGCACCGGCGTGACCCTGCATCACATGACGCTCGACGCCGACGCGGGCGACATCGTCGCGCAGCAGCCGATCGACATCGAGCCCGACGACACGGCCGTCACGCTCTACGACCGGATGGTGAAGGTCGGCGTCGAGCTTTTGCTCCAGTGGTACCCGGCCGTGCTGGCCGGCACCGCGCCCCGCATCCCTCAGGATCATGCGCGCGCGACGCTCATGCCCCGGCGGCGCCCCGAGGACGGTCGGATCGAGTGGGCCTGGCCGGCCCGACGGATCAGCAACATGATCCGCGCCGTCGCCTATCCGTTCCCCGGCGCATTCGTCGGCGATGGTCCAGACCGCCTCAGACTATGGGCGGGCTCAGTGCTCGAAGACTCGTCGAACGGCGCCGCGCCGGGCACCGTCGTGGAGATCGTGCCGTCGCGCGGGATCGCGGTGACGACGGGGGAGGGCATGCTGCTGCTCACCCGCGTGCAGAGCGCAGACGGCGTCGCCGAGCCCGCGCACGCGTGGGCGGTACGGCGGGGCCTCGGGCCCGGGGCGCGGCTTTGAAAGTCTTGATCACGGGCGGCGCCGGGTTCCTCGGCTCGCACCTGGCCGAGGCGTGGCTCGATCGAGGTCATGACGTCACCGTGCTCGACCCCGCCGGCGACCTCAAGGTCCGGCACCTGCGCGTGAATCCGAGATTCCGGACCATCCGTGAGTCGGTGCTGAACCGGGAGATCCTCGACGGCCTCGTCGCGTGGTCCGATCTCGTCTACCATCTCGCGGCGGTGGTGGGCGTCGAGCACTACGTGGGCGATCCCTACCAGGTGCTCACCGTCAACATCAACGGAACCCAGGAAGTCTTGACCGCGGCGTTCCGCCACGGCAAGAAGGTCGTCTTCAGCTCGACCTCGGAAGTGTACGGGCGGAACACCGCCGTGCCCTTCGACGAGGACAGCGACCGCGTGCTCGGCTCGACCCGAACGGACCGCTGGTGCTACGCGACCTCGAAGGCCGCCGGCGAGCACTTCTGCTTCGCCTATGCTCGCATGGGCCTCCGCGTTGTCGTGCTGCGGTACTTCAACGTCTACGGCCCGCGGCTCGATCAGCTGGACCGCGGCCGCGTGGTGACGATCTTCATCGGCCAGCTCCTGCGGGGCGAGCCGCTGACCGTGATCGGCGACGGCTCCCAGACGCGCACCTTCACCTACGTCGACGACGCCGTGCGCGCGACGGTCCAGGCCGGTCTGAGGCCGGAGGCCGAGGGGCAGGCGATCAACGTCGGCTCGGAGGAAGAGATCTCGATCGGCGACCTGGCCGCGCGCATGATCCGGATCACCGGCTCGTCGTCCCGGCTGATCTTCGTGCCGCAGGACGCCGTCTACGCGAACGGCTACGAGGACATCCCGCGACGCGTGCCGGCGGTGCGGCGCATGCACGAGCTCCTGGGCGTCCGCGCCGAGACCACGCTCGACAAGGGGCTCGAGCAGACGATCGAATGGTTCAAGCGACCGTAGCCCTGCGCGTCGACGTCGATACTCGCCGCGGGCTCGAGGAAGGCGCTCCACGATTGCTCGAGCTCTTCCGGCGCAGGGACCTGCGCGCGACCTTCTTCGTCACGATGGGGCCGGATCGCTCGGGCCGCGCGCTTCGCCGGGCGCTGCGACCGAGCTTTCTCCGAAAGATGTGGCGCACCAACCCCTTCAAGCTCTACGGCCTGCGGACCTTGCTCTCGGGAACCTTCCTGCCGGCACCGCTGGTCGGCGCCGGCCTGCCGGCGCTGCTCCGGCAGATCGCCGCCGAGGGCCACGAGCTGGCGCCTCACGGGTGGGACCATGTCGGCTGGCAGGACCGAGTCCACCGCCTCGGCCGCTCGGCGATTCGAGACGATCTCGAGTCGGCCGCGCGGGCGTTCAAGGCGGCCGTGGGCGTCGCCCCGCACGCGAGCGCGGCGCCCGGGTGGCGCACGTCCGACGCGGCGCTCTCGGTCCAGGACGCTCTCGGCTTCCGCTACGCCAGCGACACGCGCGGCGACGCTCCGTTCCGGCCGAAGGTCGCCGACGGCGTGCTCGCAACCCTGCAGGTTCCCACCACCATGCCCACGATGGACGAGCTCCTGGGGCGAGTGCCGGACATTCCGGGAGCCTTGCTGCAGGCGGTCCGGCCCGGACTCAACGTCTTCACGCTCCACGCCGAGGTCGAGGGGGGCCATCTGCTGACGGCCTTCGAGGCCTTCCTCGACGGGCTCAGCCGGTCTCGCGTGCGCTTCGCGCGCCTCGACGACGTCGTCGATCGGCTCCGCGCCGCGGCCGACGAGACGCCGATCGCCTGCGTGGTGCGGGGCTCGGTCGACGGCCGTAGCGGCTGGGTCGCGGCGCCGGGCTGGACCCGATGGCACGCGATGGTGGCGCCGCGATGAGGCGGTGGCTTCTCGTGACCTTGGTTTTGCTCGCGACCACGACGATGCGCCCCGACGCGCAGCCCGGATCGCCGGTCGTCCTGGATCAGTCGGCGATCCGCGTTCAGAGCAACGGCAACGAGCTGATCGCGCGGCGCGAGGCGCCGGTCACCTACTCGACGCTCGAGCAAATCGCGACGAGCATTACCGCGACCGTGGCGACGCGCGAGGTGCCCGTTCGGATCGTCCGCGCGTCGCCGCCCCAGGAGATCGACTATCTGTTCTGTGTCACGAGCGGGGGGACGCTGGTCCTCGGCGAGCGCGTCCACACCCGCGAAGCGGGCGTGCCGCGCTACGTGTTCACGCGGGGCGCCATCGTCAGAAGCTATCCCTCTTTCAATGTGCCGGAGGGCTGGCTCTGGCTCGTCGACGTCCCGCTGAGCCGCGAAGCGACCGTGACGCTCCAGCTTCGGGCGCACGCGCAGTGGCCGGTCGCCTCGGTGTCCGTGACCACCGCCGGCATCCCGTGACCCGGATGGCGCTCGGCGCGACGTGCGTGGCGCTGGCACTCGCGGGATGTGGGTCTCTCACCACGCCCCAGACGACGGCCGAGGCGAAGCCGCCGGTGGCGTCCGGCGCTCCGGTCGAGCGGCCGTCGGCGGCGAGCGACCAGACGCGCCTCAGCGAACAGGTCAGCCGGATCGCCAGTGAGCTCGGCGAGCTGCAGAACGGCGTGGCCAAGCTGATCGCGTCGGTGCGCCAGCAAGACGACCAGCTGACATATCTTCGCCGTCGGGTCGAGGAGCTGGAATCG
>Ga0209157_1003563_pt1 | contig 11923 bp, 10 predicted proteins | sample GraSoiAngelo_135_FD_185892 | JGI IMG/M metagenome (GOLD analysis project Ga0209157, IMG submission 185892) | Grasslands soil microbial communities from the Angelo Coastal Reserve, California, USA - 14_0929_05_40cm (SPAdes) (version 2) | ecosystem: Environmental > Terrestrial > Soil > Grasslands ... | reverse complement strand
CGCCTCGAGTCGGCACGAGCTGCTCGTCGAGCGCGACGGCCTCGCGCTCCGTCGCGATGCGGCCCAGCAACAGACGGCCCAGCACGCGACGGATGTTCGTGTCGGCGAAGGCCACGCTTTCGCCGCGGCTGAAGCAGCTGACGGCGCCGGCCGTGTATGAGCCGATACCGGGCAGCAGATCGAGCGCTTCGCGCGTCGCGGGCAGCCGCCGCGGGTGCAGCCGCGCGATACGGTGCAGATCGCGGGCGCGCCGGTTGTAGCCGAGACCCGACCAGGCCCTGAGCACGTCCGCGAGCCTCGCCCGAGACAGCGCCGCGAGGGTTGGGAAGCGGCGAAGGAACGCCGGGTATGCGGGAAGCACACGGGAGACCTGAGTCTGCTGAAGCATCACCTCCGAAACGAGCACTGCGTACTCGTCGCTGGTCCGCCGCCACGGAAGCTCACGCCCGCTTCGGTCGTACCAGCCCAGAAGGCGTCGCCGGAGCGTCGCCGCAGCCGCCCTCCGGATGTACAATCTGTCGCCAGCATAGGTAGCCCGGAGTGCTGAGGGCCGCGAGGTCTTCAGTGCTTTTGTTTCTAGGGCGGTGGGTGGCGCGGGTCGCACCCGGGTAATGGAGGCTCAATGAACAATCTTGAGAAGCCGGTCTATGTCTCTGCCGATGGCCTGAGGAAGCTACAGGCGGAGCTTGCCGAGCTGCGCACGACCAAGCGCACCGAGGTGGCCGAGCGCATCCACGCCGCGATGGAATTTGGCGACTTCACGGAGAATTCAGAGCTCGAGCAAGCCAAGAACGACCAGGCCTTCCTCGAGGGCCGGATCATGACGCTCGAGCAGATGATCAAGAACGCGCAGATCATCGACGAGAAGACCAAACACGATCTGGTCGAGGTCGGCAGCCATGTGATCGTCGAGGCCGACGGCCAAAAAGAGAAGTACGTCATCGTCGGATCCGCGGAAGCGTCGCCGGCGGAGGGCAAGATCAGCAACGAGTCGCCCGTCGGGCGCGCGCTGCAGGGTCACCGCGCGGGCGAGACGGTGAAGGTATCCGTGCCGGCGGGCACGATGGAAATGAAGATCCTGGCGGTCAGTTGAGCGTAGAGTCCAGCGCGAGCGTGACGGCCAAAGGGTCGGAACAAGGACACCAGGCTCGATTCTGGGCGGACGAGGAGGCCGATCTCCTCGCGACCGATCGCGAGCATGTGATCCGCGACTCAAAGACGCCGTCCGGTGACGTGCTCATCTCCAACCTGCGTGGTCCGATCATCACCGACGCTCTGTATCGGACGTTCAAGAAACGCGGCCTGCGCATCCGCTACGTGTTCACCATCGACGACTACGACCCGATGGACTCGCAGTCGCTGAAAGAAAAGGCTGCTTGGGCAGAGCACATGGGCAAGCCGTTCGCGCACATTCCATCGCCGGAGCCGTCGGAGGCATCCGACTTCGCGCGCTACTACGCGTCGCGGTTCCTCGCGACGTTCGAAGGGCTTGGCATTCGACCCGAGGAGATCCACTGGATGCGGGACCTCTATCGCTCTGGGGAACTGGACAAGCAGATCGACCTCGTTCTGCGGAATGCCGCGACGATCCGCGAGATCTATGCCCGCGTCGCGAACGTCAAGAAGGACGAACGCTGGCTTCCGATCGGCGTGATCTGTGAGAACTGCCGCCGCCTCGGGACCACCTACTCGTATGACTACGACGGAGAGACCGTCGCGTATGAGTGCCGACCGGACTACGTCGAGTGGGCCAAGGGCTGCGGGCAATCCGGCCGCATCTCGCCCTTCAAAGGGAACGCGAAGCTGTACTGGAACCTCCAGTGGTGCGCGATGTGGGACCACTTCGGCGTCACCTACGAGGAGGGTGGCAAGGATCTCCTCACCGCCGGCGGGTCACGCGATCGCGCGAACGAGATCTACCGCGAGGTCTGGAAGAAGGAACCCCCGATCGGGCTCGTGCATGAATTCTTCACGACGAGCGGCGGAAAGAAGATGTCGACCTCGAAGGGCCTCGGCGCCGCGGCGAGCGAGCTCGTCGCGATCTACCCGCCCGAGCTCGTTCGCTTCTTGATGCTCCGCACGCATCCGAAGCGGCATGTCGAGTTCGATCCGGCGGGTCTCACGCTTCCCAAGCTCATGGACGAGTACGACCAGGGCGGCGACGCATTCCTGACGGAGCCGGAGAGCGACAAGGCGAAGACGTGGCTCTTGTCGCAGGTCGCCGAGGATCCGGAGCCCCCCGGCTTTCGCGTGCGCTTCAGCATCGTCGCCGATTGGCTGCAGATCCCAAGCGTCGATCCGCAGAGCGAAGCCGAGGAGCGCAAGGCCGCGCCGCTCAATCCGTCCGAGCAAAGGGATCTGGATCGGCGTGTCGCGCTCGCGCGCGTTTGGCTCGAACGCTGGGCCCCGGACGAGGCCCGTTTCAGCGTGCTATCCGAGCTGCCCGCGATCACGCTCACCGACGCGCAGCGCCGCTACCTCGAGTCGGTGAAGCAGCTGGTCGGTACGACGAGCGACCCCGAGGCGCTGCAGCAGGAGCTGTACGAAACCGCAAAGCGTGTCGGCCTCGTCGTGGACGGCAAGGTGTCCCGCGACGCTTTCAGCGCGATCTACTTGGCCTTCCTGGGCAGACCCAGCGGTCCGAAGGCGGGCTGGTTGCTGAGGGCCCTCGACGATGACTTCGTGCGCCGCCGTCTCGATGAGGCGGTGAAGGCGCGGTGAACGGGAAGCTTCCCGTCGCGATCATCTGGCACATGCATCAGCCGTATTACCGGCATCCACAAACGAGCGAGTTCGTCCTGCCGTGGGTGCGGCTGCACGCGTCGAAGGACTACCTCCACATGGCGCGGCTCCTCCAGGAGTTCCCGGGCGTCAAGGCGCATTTCACGATGGTGCCGAGCCTGCGCGACCAGCTCGAGGACTACGCGCGCGGTGCGGACGACGAGGACACGCGCGTCACGATGCGGACCGTCGACGGCTCGCTCACGCCGGAGGAGAAAGACCACATGCTGCATCGCTTCTTCTCCATCCATCACGGCAACGTGATCCATCGGCACGACGAGTACCGGCGGCTGCTCCAGCTCGGTATGGCAACGCGCGACCGCCCCGAGCTGCTGTCGGACGACTACTTCGTCGATCTCGCGCTGTGGTTCAACCTCGCGTGGATCGATCCGGACGACATCGAGAGCGATGCGCGGCTCAAGGAGCTTCGCGAGAAGGGTCAGCGCTATACGGGCGACGAGGTGCGGTACGTGATCGGGCGGCAACGCATGATGGCCTCGGGCGTGCCGCATCTGTATCACCGGCTCGAACGCGATGGCCAGGTGGAGATCCTGACGACGCCGTACTACCACCCGATCCTTCCGCTCATCATCGACAACCGCAGCGCGCTGCGTGCCGACCCGAACGCGATCATGCCCGATCCGCCGTTCGCCTATCCCGACGATGCGGCATTCCAGATCGAGGAGGCGATCGCATCGCACGAGCGCGCCTTCGGCAAGAAGCCGCGCGGTACGTGGCCGTCGGAGGGCTCGATCTCGCCTGAAGCCGCGAGCGCGATCTTCAAGTCGGGCCTCGAGTGGTTCGCGTCGGACGAGGGCGTGCTGGCGCGCTCGATCGGCGTCGAGTTCAAGCGCGACGACGTCGGTGGTCTGCTCGAGCCGCAGCTCCTCTACCGGCCGTACCGCATACCGGGTGGTGGCACGGCGATCTTCCGCGACCGCGAGATCTCAGACCGCATCGGCTTTCTGTACGGAGACATGTCGCCTCACGATGCCGTCGGCGACATGATCTGGAAGCTTGAGCGCGCTCGCGAGCGCCTGCCCGAAGACGGCGGTCCGTACCTCGCGACGATCATCCTCGATGGCGAGAACGCCTGGGAGGCGTACCCGAACAACGGGAACGACTTCCTGCGCTACCTGTACGGAACGCTGCAGTCCGATGAGCGCTTCGAGACCGTGCGCGTGAGCGATTTTCTCGACAAGACGCCGGCGAAGGTCGAACTCCCGAACCTGCACACCGGTTCTTGGATCGACGCGACGCTCGGCGTGTGGATCGGCGAGCCCGCGCACGCGCGCGCGTGGGGCGCGCTCGAGCGCACGCGTCGATTCGCGCAGGAACAGTGGGGCGCGCTCCGCTACATGCCCAAAAGCGTGCGCCAGCCACTCATGGTCGCCGAAGGCAGCGACTGGTTCTGGTGGTACTCGAGCCGCAACTCGAGCCCCGAGGACGCGGTGTTCGACGCGCTGTTCCGCGCGAACCTCGAGGTCGTCTGGTGGTACGCGGGTGCCGAGCCGCCGGACGACATCCGCTCGTCGCTTATGGACGTGAATCGCATGGCGGCCGTCGCCGGCCGGGGCGGCGCGATGCTGCCTGGCGCTCGCGAGCAGTACGGATAACGCAATAGCCGATCAGCTGCGGACACGCACATCCGGCCGGTCGTGGCTGCGAAACGGTTTGGCACTGGCCTTCATCGTTCCGCTCGCCAGTTGCCTGCCCATCCGGTCGGCGCCGAGCCCGAGCCCGGTGGAGAGCGTGTCGGTCGCGCCGAGCCCGACGCCAACGGCGACGGTCCAGACCGCGACTCCTTCACCGATACCACCCGGCCGGCACGTGAACGCCGCGCTCGGATACGCCGTCACCTTGCCGCCGTCGTGGCGTGTCAGCGAATGCCTTTCCCGGATCGAGGTCCAGGACCCGGTCTACCTCGGTGACGACGTGCTGACCTGGCGCAGTGGCGTCGACGAACAGGATCTCGGCGTGCACGGCGGCACGGGTGGAACAGGCGCGTTCGCCTGGGTCGTGGAGGTCGAGGCGCAGACGTCATCGCAGACGCCGATCCAGTTCGCCACCGCGCGCGCGGGTGGCAACGGCGGCCAGGTGCAGACGACCACGATCGATGGGAAGCCCGCGGCACGAGTATTCGGCAGCGCGGACGAATCACTGGGCTACTACGTCGCATCCTCGGGACGCATGTATGGCATCACGGTCGTGCCTGGCGCAGACCCGCGTCCGCCTCAGCTGCCGAACGCGACGTTCGACGCGATCGCGCGTTCGATGACATTCGTGACGCCCGCCCCGCGTCCGACACCGACACCCGCGCCCGTCGTCGCCGCTGTGGTCGAAAACATGGTGGATATGGTCGCCGCCGCCTTCGCGGCTTCTGACGCCGACCGATTGCGCGATCTGATGACGCCGAAGTGCTGGTTCAACTCCGGCTATTACCAGTCCGAGGGCGGGGCGACCAGCCGCGACAAGATGGCCGCGCAGCTCCGAACGTCGTTCTCGCAGGGACTCAAGGTCACGGTCGAGCCGCGGCCCATCCGCCGCGATCCTCCGATGCCGGGATCATTCTGGGTGTGGTCGACGTGGTCGGCGTACGGCACGCCGCCGACACCCCAGAGCAACGTGCAGCTCGTGTTCGACCAGATCGATGGACGCTGGTACTGGGTCGGCGCACTCTTCAACGCTGCGCGCTGATCTCCGCGCGTCCTATCTGGGCGGGAAAAGGCGCTCGATGTCGTCCAGGTGCTCCCTTCGATGCTCCGCCCGCGAGATGTTGAACGGCCCCACGACGCGGATCTTCTCCACGAGCTCATCGCTCAGCGCTTTGATCCTCACGTCCGCCTGCTCGGCTAGGCGGAGCGCGAGGTCCGCCGCCACGCGCGGCGGAAGTGCCAGGAGGAACGGTTTGGCCGACTCGTTTATCCAGGCGACATCGTCGGGCTCGTAGTCACCGGGCGGCGGCGCAGCGCCGGTCGTCGCCCACTTCTCCAGCGCGAAGACGGCTCGCGCATCCCAGAAACCCGCGTGCGCGAGCATCGCCGCCGCCGTCCAACCCGCCGGCATCGGCCGGCTCAGGTCCTCGTCGCTGAGGCGCCGCGACGAGCTTTCCGAGCCGCGCCCGCTCGGCGTCATTCGCTGCGTCGTGACTTCGATCCACTGTCATTCGCTCCTCCTATATCGTCGCGCTCGTCATGGGCACAAGTACCAGTGCGGTCGGTCGTCTGCTGCCGGCGATCTCGTCGCTGCTGCGACCGCCACCGGAAGGCGAGCTTCGCGAATATGGTGGCGTCTCCCTTGTCCGGCGCAAACGCGTCATCGACGTCGGCTGCGGCGATGGGCGCATGGCCCTTGGGTGCGCCCCCTACGCGTCCGAGGTCGTGGGCGTCGATCCTGATCCCTCGGCGATCCGCCTCGCCCGCGCGAAGGCGCGCGGGCTCGGCGCCGCGAACGTACAGTTCAAGGTCGGCGTCGCACAGGAGCTTCCGTTTCCCGACGGGTACTTCGACGTCGCGATCCTGTCGTGGACGCTCTGATGCGTCCCACGACGGGGCATGGTCGATGCCCTGAAGGAAGCCCGCAGGATCCTGCGGTCGCATGGCATCCTCATCGACGCGCGGCCTGATTCGCGCGTTTTCGCGTACGCGGAGCACAAGACTTCGAGTGGCACGTACGGTCAGGCCGGCGTCATCGCGACTTCCCGCGAGGAACTCGTGAACGACCGCAGCTCGGACGACGCGGTCGCGACCGCGGTCCGCGAGGGTTGGTTCCGCTCGCGGCGTGCCGGCCGCTTCTGGCACCGCGTGCTCTTCGAAGATCGAACCACGCTGCAGCGTTATCTCGACGACCACGCGCGCTTCGTGCATCGGGTGCGCTGGATGGTCGATCCGGCGGCGCGAAGGCGGTGGGACGGCGACCCGTGGGCGATCCGGCGCGCCGTTCGCCACGAGCAGCTCGAGCGGCTCTAGCTCGTCAGCGCGAAGGCGGTCTCCCACACCGACTCGTAGCCCTCGAGGATGCGCGGCCACGCGAAGCGTTTCGCGGTCGCGCGCCCGTCGGTGCGGATCGACCGTCCGAGCTCCGGCCGCTCGCGCAGGGTGAGGTATGACGTGAGCAGCTCGCGCGGATCGTCGCTCTGCACCACGATCGCGTTCCCGAACGGCACCGCGTAGTCCTCTCCGGTCCGGCCGAGGTACGCGATGCCGCCGGACGCCATGACCTCGAGACCGACGAGTCCGAACGGCTCCTTCTCCGAATTCGCGAGCACGCCGTCGGCCGCCGCGTAGAGCGAGCGCAGCGCCTTCTCGTCGATGAAGAAGTCGAGGAACACGACCTCGGCGTTCGTCGTCGCGATCGCGGCCGCGAGGTCGCGCGACGACGCAGCTTGCGGCAGCGCGAGGCGCTCGACCGTGAGTCCGCGCCCGAAGATGCGATCGCCGACGGTCTCCGCGTAGGGGCTACGGCTGCCGCGCATGATGAAACGTGGCCGCATGCCGGCGTCGCGCATCGTGGCGATCGCGTCGATGGCCCAGAGCCAGCGCTTGTCGACGTCGAATCGCGCGACCTTCACGAACGTGGGTCGGTCACCGAACGCCGTGCGCATCGCCGTCACGTCGCTAGGCGCGAGCGGCTTCAGGTACCGATCGGCGATGCCGTTCGGCAGCACGGCCGCCTCGACGTCGACCTTCGCGAGCTCCATGCGCATGTAGCGTGAGATCGTCGTGATCGACGCGGCTCGGCGCAGCAGGGGAAAGTCGATGCGGCCGAAGCCATAGGTGTTATTGGCGTTCCAGAAGAGCGTCGCGGAGCGATCGGTGCGCGCGGACAGGAGCGTCGCGGTATTGATCGCTGCGGCGGCGGTCTGCCAGTCCTCGAACAAGACCACGCTCCGCTCGCCCCGCGTGGCTGCGGCCGGGATCACGACGTTCGCGAGATACGGCGGCACGGTGCGCGAGAAGTCGAGGTACTTCCCGTCCTCGCCGTCGTACACATCGCGCGGGTGATAGCGGCTGATCCATTGCGACCAGCGCTGGAGCACCAGCTGACCCTCGTAGCGCTCCTCGTGCGTCGGCAGGGATGGGTCGCCGACGAAGAGGTGATAGACACGGTGTCCGCGGTCGAGCAGCGCACCGGAGAGGTCTGTCATGCGCGTCGCGAGACCGCCGACGAACGAATAGCGGTCCGGTCCCTCGAACGCGACGAGCACGACGTGGAACACGAACGCGATAATGACACGCTCATGAATCCGCTCCAGCTGATCCGCGAGCAACCTGGCGCGGTCCGCGCGATGCTCGAGCTGCGCCACTTCGACGCACCGCTGGGTCGCATCGTCGAGCTGGACACCCGAAGTCGGGCACTGCGCTCCGAAGTCGAGCAGCTGCGCGCCGAACGGAACAAGGGAAGCAAGGGCGGTCCGCCAAGCGACGCGGTCAAGACGCGAATGCGCGAGGTGGGCGAGCGCATCAAAGCGATCGAGGCGGAGCTCGGCCCACTCGAATCGGAGCGTGACGAGCTCGTTCTCCACATCCCCAACCTGGTCGATCCCGGCGCGCCGGTCGGGGCTGTGTACGAGGACAACAAGGTCGTCCGCGAGGACAAGCCGCGCGAACTTCCGTTCCCGGCAAAGCCACACTGGGAGATCGGCGAGAAGCTCGGCATCCTCGACATCCCGCGCGGCGCGAAAGTGTCCGGCTCGCGTTTCTACCTGCTGCGCGGCGCAGGCGCCGCGCTCCAGCGCGCTCTCATCCAATGGATGCTCGACCTCAAGATCGACGCCGGTTTTACAGAGATCTACCCGCCGTTCCTCACGAAGCGGCAGACACTCGTCGCGAGCTCGCATCTCCCTCACTTCGCCGAGAATCAATATCACGACGAACAGGACGATCTGTGGCTCATCCCGACGGCCGAGCCGCAGCTGGTCGGCATCCATGGCGACGAGATCCTCGACGGTCAGAAGTTTCCGCTTCAATACGTCGCATACACCGCATGCTTTCGACGCGAGCACATGAGCGCAGGACGAGACGTCCGCGGCATCAAGCGCGGCCACCAGTTCGACAAGGTCGAGATGGTCGTGTACTGCCACCCCGAAGAGTCGCCCAAGGAGCTCGAGGGTCTCGTCGATCGCGCGGTCGAGGTCCTCGAGCGGCTGGAGATACCCGTCCGCGTGATCGAGCTGTGCACGGGCGAGCTTGCATTCCAAGCGACCCGTGGCTTCGACGTGGAGGCATGGGCACCGGGCGTCGGCGAGTGGGTCGAGGTGTCCTCATGCAGCAACTGCGGGTCGTTCCAAGCGGAGCGCGCGAGCATCCGGTATCGGCGCGAGCCGGGCGGCAAGATCGAGCATCCGCATCTTTTGAACGGATCCGGCCTCGCGCTTCCGCGCCTCATGATCTCGATCATCGAGAACTACCAGCAGCAAGATGGATCGGTGGTCATCCCGAAAGCGGTCCGGCCGTATATGCGCGGCCGCGAGCGGATCGCGCCGGGAGAGTTCGCGCTCTAATAGAACGCGAGCCGTCCGTCGCGCATCCAGTGCGGAGAGGGACACCCACCTTCGCTCCGCCCACCGCACGGGACCCCGAAGTCGAAGTTCGTTCCCGCGACGAGATCGAACAGCGTGTACGTTGGACCGCCGGCAGGCTGGAACCGTGACTGCAGCAGGTAGTGATGGTCCGCCGACATCCACCACGCGTGCCCGAGATAGCGCGATCGCTCCTGGCCGTCGAAACCGGTTACCACTCCGAGCAGCCGGTAGCCGGCCCCCATCTCGCCCGAGTCTCGGATCACGATGAAGTCACCACTGGCCAGTCCTCTGATGCCCATTATCCCGCCCTCGATGGTGCGCACCGTGCGATCCGCAGCGACGTCGACGATCCGCACGCGCGCCTTGGCCGGGCCCTCCTCGAAGTCGCAATCGGTGCCCGCGAGGAAGCGACCATCGGCGGACCACGCGAAGGAGGCGAAGGCGTCCTGGCCGCAGCGTCGGAAAGGGCCGGTCAGCATCTGGACGGCGCCGTCACTGAGGTCAACGACTGGAACGTGCCCGTCCGAGTTGTAGCCCCAGATCGCGATGCGCGTTTCGCTCGGATCCGGTAGCGCCAGCCACGGGTAGCCGCCGACCAGAGCTTGGGCGTCGGCGACGCGTTTCATGCCAGCCGCTCTCGTGTCGCCGACCCACACCCCGCGCCCGACCATGACCAGCCGCCCGTCGGCCATCCAATCAGCGAACGAGAACCATCCGTCGCTCGTCGGTGGTTGCGTGAGCGACGTCGTCGCCTTCGTGTCCAGGTCGACGAACGCCGGGACCTGCCCTGAGAGCGGCCCGAACCCGTCGTAGACCAGGACGCGTTTGCCGTCAGGGGCGAGCGTGATGCCATCGGAGGCGGGCACGCGCCACGAGCCGGACGCGCGTGGCAAGTTGGCGAAGCCGGCTGCCGCGAGGTCCGCCACCGTGTACACGCTGATCACGTGCGACGACCGCGGCACATTCACGACGACGAAGTCGATCACGGCATCGCCGCTCGCCGAAAGCGTTTCCGCGATCTTGAAGCCGATGGACGGCTCGGTCTCCGCGAACACCAGCTGAAGGGTGTGATCGTCGAGCCATGTCTTTGTCGGCTGGCCAGACATGCCCCATTTCTCGACGCTCGCGCGATCGACCGCGAAAGGGAAGGTCAGGACGATGGTGACCGGCCCGGGACCCGGGTCGCGGACCGCGACGTCCGCCGGGTTCTCGACGCCATTGATCGACACCCGAACAACGCTTCCCGGAAGATGCCTCGGCGCTGCGGTCGTCGGCGCGGCGGTGTATCGCGACGTGCCAGCGCTCGGCGTCGCGGACGCTTCGGTCGGCGTCGCGCTCGTTCCGCACGCGGACAAGACGAGCATCATTGCGACGGCTGCGACTCTCATATGCGCCATCGTCCCGCACGTCTTGCCACCCGTCATGCGAGTTGCGCGCGCCGAACTCGTATGTCTAGGAGGGGTCGCACGGCAGCGCGTTCCGACGGCTGACGAGCGCGTTGTATTGGTTGACCATCGCGACGTAGCTGTCGTAGATCGAGCTCGGTATGCCACGCGGGTACTGAGCTTCAATGGCGCCGATCTGCGCACCCAAGGAATTGAGCTCCGACTTGAGCGCAAAAGCCTGGGCGATACACGGGTCAAGCGCGGGCGGCGGGAAGTTGGTGAAACCGAGCGCGACCATCTCCCGGTCGCTGAAGCGGTTCGGACAGCTGAGCACGGCGCCGAAGCTCACGCAGGTGACCGGGTCGGTCATGAGCCCGTACTTGTCGACTCCATAGAGACCGGGACTCGCCTGTTTCGTTGTCCAGTGCCCGGTGTCGTTCGCATCCGGTCCATAGCAGCACCAGATGTGACCGAGCTCATGAAGCGCGACGGCGACGTTGTTTTCGACGGACCGCATGCCGAGCTGCGAGTCGGACACATAGATGACGATGTCCTGCGAGTCGTCCGCGGGATTGCGTCGATGGACAGACGTTCCGCGCGCCGCGATGACGAAGATCGTGATGTCGGCCGAACGGTCGTCCACCTGCAGCGAACCGAGCCCGCGCGTCGCTGCCTTCCACTCTGTCGCCAGCGTCGCCTTGATCTTCGCGATGGACGAGTCGCGCAGCGGGACGAGCGACGGATCAATGTTGAACTGCTCGCTCGGGGGCGTGTCGGTTGTGACATGGACGGTCAAAGATGACGCGACGATCGGGTGGGTAGGAATGGTGAAGTTACCGGTCTTCGTCTCGCTCGCAGCATCGCCCCGGCAACGCACCGTGTAGCCGGCGGTACCTGACGGTACGCGCGGGGCCGAGTAGGTCCACGTCACGAAGCCGTCCACACCGGCGCTCTGTCCGGGAAGGCTCTCGGGCGGAGCGTCGCCGTACACGCCGACCGTGACGCGGAGGCTCGCCTGGCAACGAGCGCCGGGGACGGTCCGCGCGGAGAGGAGTCCGTACTTTGCGTCGGTGACGCTGATCGGGAGAGGTGTGACCGCCGGCGCCGTGACGCCCGGCCGCGATCCATTTGCGGTCGCGCTGACGTCCGGCCTGGTGGCGGTCGGCGCTGGACCGCACGCCGCGGCAAGCAGCGCCACGAGGACCGCAAAGCTCGCGAATCTCCCCGAACTGTG
>Ga0209157_1003561_pt1 | contig 11924 bp, 12 predicted proteins | sample GraSoiAngelo_135_FD_185892 | JGI IMG/M metagenome (GOLD analysis project Ga0209157, IMG submission 185892) | Grasslands soil microbial communities from the Angelo Coastal Reserve, California, USA - 14_0929_05_40cm (SPAdes) (version 2) | ecosystem: Environmental > Terrestrial > Soil > Grasslands ... | reverse complement strand
TCGGATATCGTCGGGAATCCGATCGACGACATCGGCTCCGGCCCGACGGCCGTTCACTCTTCGCGGGGTGAGCGCGCGAAGTCGATCCTCGAGCGGCACCGTTTGTGGGATTCGATGCCCGCGACCGTGCAGCGCGTTCTTCGGTCGGCCGCGGAGGCCCACGGAGTTCGGTCCTCGCTGGCCTCCGGCGCCGTCTACAACGTGATCGTGGCCGACAACGGACGGGCCTGCGAGGCGGCCCGGCAAGAAGCGGAGCGACGGGGCTATGCCTCGCACATTCTCACGACCCCGATGGAAGGAGAGGCTCGTCACGTGGGACGGGTCGTGGTTTCGCAGGCTCTTCGATGGAATCCCGCCGCGCGGTCTGTCGCGGTCATCGCCGGAGGAGAGACCACCGTTACGGTCCACGGCGGCGGCCGGGGAGGGCGCAACCAGGAACTCGCGCTATCGGCCGCCGAACTTTTGGACGGCCGGCCCGCGGTCCTCCTCGCCTGCGGCACGGATGGCGCGGACGGCAACACGGAGGCCGCCGGCGCGATCGTCGACGGAAGGACGATGGCTAGGGCGAGCGCCCTCGGACTGAACCCCGAGGAGTTCCTCCACAACAACGACTCGTATTCGTTCTTCCGCCCGCTCCGCGATTTGGTCGTAACCGGTCCCACGGGCACAAACGTGGCCGACTTGGTCCTGTTCCTCGCCCATCGCCCTGGCCGCAATCGTCGGCAGAGGCTCAGCCGATCTTCCGGACGGCGTCGCGCGTCACCGCTCGGCAGTCCTCGTTCCGACTCCGCGCACTCGGAGGGCCATGGGGCTGCCTCTACCGTTTCTTGATCGGCCGCCGTGTGTACGTCGCGATATACCAGACGTTGCCGGACGGGTCTCGTACCGCTCCGGACCGTTCGCCGTACTCCATGTCACGCACCGCGTGAAGGCTCACCGCTCCGGCTTTGAGGGCGCGGGCGGTAACCGCGCCTACGTCGCGAACAGAGAGATGGATGCTCGCCGGAAACCTTGTCCATTCATCGGAGGCGCGGCCCGTCTCGATGACGCAACCCTCGATCCGGAAGGCCGTGTGCATCGTCTTCCCGGCGGGGCCCGACGCCCGCTGGTCTTCCAGTTCCTCTGCGCCGAACGCCGCCACCGCGAAGGATACGAGCCGGTCGGGATCGTCGACGGTAAGGTATGTCGTGACCGCGACGAATCCAGGCGGAATATGGGCGGGGGTCTCCCTGGCCATGCCTGATCACCTAGCATAACCCGATTCGGCGTATCACGTTTTTGACAGCCAACGCATCGTCGCCACCACCCGATTACGACGCATCGCAGCCGTTCTGGCGAAGGCAAGAAATGGACTAGCCGCGTCCCCTTTGCGGGGTCTTTTCGGCGACCTCTTTCGATCACGTCGCTCCAGGGGGACCGACAACCGTGTCTCCGAAACGGTTGCAGGCGGTTGGTCAGGAGCCCCCCTGCGTTGAGGAAGGCGCCCGCGTTGGGATTTGAACCCAAGTCACCAGGTCCGGAGCCTGGAAGTCTATCCAAACTAGCCTACGCGGGCGTGGAAACGGTCATCGCGAGGAATGGCTAAAAAGGGCTATCCTGGGGCCTCCCTACTCCACGGTCCAGCCAGACGACAGGTCCCTTCGCTGCAGAACGACGCCGCGGGCTAGGCCCTTCCCGCCTAGGAAGACCGATGCGCTCCTCGGATCACGATTGCGGAGGAGCGGGCTTCTTCCGCCGGGCCGACATGACGATCACGGCGACGATCGCTAGGATCACCGGCACGATGGCGAGCCAGATCCAGCTCGGGAGGAGGCTGGGCGTTGGGCTAGGAGCCGGCGTCGATCCCGGGTTCCCCGGCTGCTCCCACCCGTAGTCGTGATACGTATAGACGGAGCCGGTCTGCGTCGCGATGGCGTCGATGTTCCACGCGGTGATCGGCGCCAGCAGGGTCTTCGCCACGCTGACGACCAGGGTGTTCTTGAGCGCCGGATTCGAACCTGTGGACGTGATCGCAGTGGTGCCGGTGAGGTCCACAGGCGTAAATCCCGTTGCGTTCGACCTGAGCGTCGTTGTGCCGGTGGCGTAGGTCACGCTGAAATGGCTCGCGTTGTCCGATCGGGTGAAGAGGCGGATCTCGTAGGACGTATTGGCGAGGTTCGCAATGCTGCCTTTCACCTGGATTGTCAGGTCGACGTCCGCAGAAGCGTTCACGGATCGGATCCAGAGGAGGTTCACGCTGTCCGGAAACGGACTCAAGGTTAGGTTGCCCGTCGGCGTCAGGACCGGCGTGTCGTTTGTGGCCCAGAATTTCACCACGTCGCTCGCGGGATCGCTGTAATTCAGGTCGAACGAGACCGCGGAAGCGATCATCGCCGACGCAGCTAACGCGAAGAAGCCCACCAGGAGGACGGCGACCGGGATGGCCTTCATGTACCCGCGTGACGCACCCGGGTAGATAAGTGGAATTGGACGGTTATCAGCAGGCGAACTGATAATCAGTCCGGGTCACTTCTTTGCGAATTCCGTGTAGCCGCAGCGCCCGCACGACACCCGGTCGCCATGTCTCGCGAGGAACACGCCCGGCCCGCACTTCGGACAGTTCGCTCGCTCCCGGGAGATCCGATTGCCATCGATCTTGTAGAACATCCGCTTGAGGCCGGCCGTCCCCTTCTCCTTCTTCGCCTCGGCCATCACTTCGCCTCTTTCTTCTTGCCTTCAGTCTTCTTCTCTGGCTTCTTCTCTTCCTTCTTTTCCTCTTTCTTTTCGGCGGGCTTCTTCTCGACCTTGGCCGAGGGCTTCTTCTCTTCTTTCGGTGGGGCGCCCTTCTCCGGTTTCGGTTCGGGTTTCGCCTCCGCTTTCGGGGCCTCGGGCTTCTGAGGCGCGGCGGGCTTCTCCGGTTTCTCGGCCTTCGGGGCGGCCGCCGGCTTCTCAGGCTTCGGCGCGGCCTCCTTCTTGACCTCCGGTTCAATCAGCTTGTTGCGGACGAGGATGTGCTTGCGTTCGACCGCGAGCGCTTCCTCTTTCGTCTTGTAGACTTTCGCCGCTCCCACGGTCTCATATCGGCCGAACGTCGACGCCTGGAAGTCGATCACGACGATGTCCTTCGTCGCCTTGAGTTCCTTCGCCAGGAAGGCCCGCAGCGCATCCCGCGTCGGCGTCGGCTCGGCCTTGTGCGTCGCCTTGAACGTGACCTCGACCCGCTTCAGGAGCGGATTCTCCTTCCTCTGGAGGACCTCGAGTTGCATCGGCTATCGTTCCATCCGCCGCAAGACATCGAGGGCCCTCGATTTCGCCGTCTCGTCCGCGCGGACGACCACGACGCCCTGGGACGGCATGCCGTACAGGACCGCCGCAGACGGGGGTGCGAGCGCGATGCAGACGAGGGCGAGAAGGTCCTCTTCGCCTCGGACTTCGACGCGTACCCGCTCGTCCGACTTAAAGGCTTCGGAGAGTACGCGCCACGCGTCCGGCGTGATCGTCGCCGGCGGATTCGTGAGTCGAAAGACCTTCGACCCGATCCGTTGCAGCGCCTCTCGCAGTTCGGGATCCTCTTGACGTTTCGTCTTGAAGTCGACGAGGCAGATGTCCGGAGTGCGGCCACGGGCGACGAGGTCCAGCGTGCAGAAATCCCCGACCGTGACGACCGGGTTCGCCCTCCCGATGGTTGGCAAGATGCTCGGCCCTTGGACCAGCGCGCCCATTGGCCATCGGAGATACTCGCGCAGGGAATCCGGGAGTCGCAACGTGACGTCGGCGAACTCAGCGAACGCGGAGGGCGAACTTCCCGTTGACATGGATGCCCATCTTCTTCGCGATCTCGGACCGCTGGTGGTCCACGATGATGACGTACCCTTGCCAATCTTTCGAGGTCTCGCCCCCGCACAGGGGACATTTGTCCTCGTCGGTCACGTGACCGCAGTTCTTACACGCCTTCGGGATCTTCACGACCATGGTCAGCTTTTCCTCTTCCTCACGCGGCCTTCCGCCCTCGCGCGGTCCTCCTCGATCCAGTCGAGCTTGCCGAGCGCCGGTTGACGCATCGTCAGGCCGATCTTCGACTCCCGCGGCGCCCGCTCGTTCAGGGACACCGCGACGATCCGCGTGCGGACCTTGTCGCCGATCCGGAGATCGCGCTTCGTGTCTTTGCCGATCAGCCGCTGGCCCTCTTCGTCGACGTCGACCCGATCGTCCATGACCTGCGAGATGTGCAAGAGGCCGTCCAGAGGACCGAATCTCACGAAGGCGCCGAACTTAAGGATTTCCACGACCGTGCCCTCGACGATCTCTTGCAATGCGGGCGCGAACACGAGGGCGTCGTACCGCACCCGCTGGTAGACCGCCCCGTCCCCGTGGACGATCCGGCCTTCGCCGACCCGCTCGATGTTGCTCGCGATCAGCGTGAGGGTCTTGTCCGCCCCGATCTTGCCTTCCAACGTGGTGCGGGTGAGCTCCCGGGCGACGGCATCGATGTCCTCGCCGAGTCGCTCCGGCGGGATTCGGACGACGTCCTCCCGCTGGACCCGCTGATACATGAAAATCGGCCCTGCAGCCAGACAGATTCTTCTATTTAGGACTTTAGCCTGGCGACATTGTCCTGTCTCCATCGCGACCTGTCGCCCGATGGAGTCCGCCAAGGATTAGAATCGACATGGTCAGTAAACACCCCTCCGTACCTTTATCTCCCTAGGGGGTTTCTACGAAAACACGAACCTCGGTCGCGTGCACGGAGGGCTCGTCAGCGAGTAGAACCGGGCCGTCGCCCGGTCCCGGAGAGGGCTGAAATTCCGTGGGACGCAATCCAAGCGATTTGGTTGTCTTCGTCGGCAAGAGACTTCTTCAGCTCGTCGCGGTCCTTTTTGGCGTCGTGACAATCACGTTCTTCTTCACCCACATCGCGATTCCAAATCCGTGCAACGTCTGGTCCGGGCCTCGAGCAACGGAGGCCACGATTCAGCTTTGCATTCATAACAACGACCTCGATAAGCCGCCGTTGACTCAATACTTCAGCTACTTGTCCAAGCTTGTGACAGGCGACTGGGGGACGAGCCCTCTCGGGGTGCCGGTCTTGCCGACGATCCTGACCCGGTTCCCTCAAACCCTCGAGCTCGTATTCACCGCGTTACTCTTCATGATTCTTCTTGGAATCCCGCTCGGTGTGGTTGCCGCGAACAACAGCGGTCGATGGCAAGACCACATCGTTCGAACGTTCTACCTGAGTGGCTGGGCCACGCCGACGTACCTCGGGGGCGTGATCCTGTCGATCGCCATCGGCCCCGCCCTCGGCCTCCCTCGCACGGGCGCGTTCAGCTCCTTTCCTACGTTCCCGGAGCCGTTTCACATGTCCGTGCTCGATGCTCTCGTAAACCTCAACTTCTCCGCCGCGGTCGACGCGGTTCTCCACCTAATCCTCCCCGCTTCGGCCCTCGCATTCATCAACCTCGGCATTGCGACTCGCATGACACGCACCTCGATGCTCGAGGTCCTGCCGATGGACTATGTGAAGACGGCGAAAATCAAGGGCCTTTCCGATTTTCTCGTCTTATACAAACACGCTCTGAGGAATTCACTCATTTCCACGACGACGATCCTCGGTATCACCGCAGGTGGGTTGCTCTCCACGACGGTCGTCATCGAGGAGATTTTCGTGTGGCCTGGAATCGGAGCTTATGCGTACGACGCAATCACGAAATACAATTTCAACGGAACGATCGGGGTCGTGATCTTCTTCGCGATTGGAGTCGTGGTGGCGAACCTGGTGGCCGACGTGCTGTACGGGTTACTGGATCCGCGCGTGGAGTGGCGCTAGAATGGATTCATCGGATTCTGGGACTCCTCTCGCACCGAATCTTCGCTCCCTGCTTCGGTCCGTCGGGCCGGCATTCGGTGTCCTACACCTGGGATTCCGAAACCTCTTGAAAGTGTTACGAGCAAATCCACTGACTCTGATCGGATTCGTCCTCGTGGTCTTTCTCTCCGGGACCGCCTTGTTGGTCGTGGTCACTCCTCCGGTGACCCAAGTCCTTCTCGGCAGCCCCGTGTCGATTACGCCGTTCGACCCGAACGGACTCGTGGATGAGAAGAACATCCCTCCATGGACGAATGCCCCGGTGCTCCGGAACGAGTCGTTTCAAAGTAACCGCACGAGTTCTTGGACGAACGCGACTAGCGCGAACCGAGTCGAGGGCATCGGCTCGGTGTCCAACCGGACCGGCGATTTTCTCGTGGCAACGAACTTCCCGATGGGGATCACGCGGAATTCGGTCGAGTCGGTCGGGCTCGCGGTTTGGCTCACACCAAACGGGACGGACCCGGGACAATACGTCGCCGTTCGGGTGAGCTTCAATGGGGGCACGACATGGTCTCCGAAATACCCCGTCCGTGCAGTCGGCCCTGAGGTCCGCGTCGACGTGACCAACCTAACGATGTGGGACTCGTCAAAGCTGTCCCCAACGAGTCTCTACCTCAATGTCACCCACGAATCGGACGGCGGGACGACCGGGAACGTCAGCCTCGATTACCTAGGGGTCACGGCGACCTGGATAAGCTACTGGCACCTGATGGGAAGCGACACGAGCGGTCGAGATATATTCTCGCGCCTCCTCGTCGCGTTACCGCTCGACCTCGCAATTGGATTCGCGATCGCGGGCTTCGCCCTGTTCTTGGGCGGCGGCCTCGGCCTTGTCGCGGGATTCTGGGATAAGCCGGGGACCATTGGCGGTGTCGTCTCGCTGACGATCATGCGAGTGACAGATGTCTTCCTCGCCTTCCCGTCCCTCGTCCTCGCCCTCGCGATTGCGGCAACGCTGGGTCGCGGGACCGGGCCGTCGGTTCTTGCCGTCCTCCTGACATGGTGGCCCTACTATGTTCGGCTCACCCGGGGCGAGGTCCTCGCGGTCAAGCATCAGCCCTACGTCATCGCAGCGAAGGCCGCGGGTGTCTCTGGGGGACGGATCCTCTTTCGTCACGTACTACGGAATATCCTCGAACCGCTCATCGTCTATTTCACAATGGACGTAGGGACCGTGCTCGTCGTCTTCTCGACCATCTCTTTCGTGGGAATCGGGGTCCCCGCGAGCGTACCCGAGTGGGGCAACATGATCGAGGCGTATGGGGACTACCTGCTCCTATTCCCTTGGATGGTCATCTTCCCCGGCCTCGCGATCTTCGTGACTGTCTTGGCCTTCAGCCTTCTCGGGGACGGTCTGCGGGACATTTTGGACCCGCGGAGTCGGCGTGCGTTGACTCAGGCCGCGATCCCGGCGGCATCGGTCCCCGCCAGCTCGGCGAGGTCGGAGGCGTAGCCGAGTGGCAGATCCGATCCTGAAGGTTGAGAACTTGTCCGTCGACTACGAGGTCGGCGCGGGCACGTTCCATGCGTTGCAAGACGTTTCGTTCGAAATGAAGCCCGGCCGGGTGGCCGGAATTGTGGGGGAGACCGGTTGCGGGAAGAGCACGCTGGCCCACGCCATCCCGCGGCTCTTGCCCGAGCCGCCTGCGCGCATCCGGCGGGGAAAAATCTGGTTCCGCGGAATCGACTTGCTGGCGTTGCCGAAGTGGAAACTACCCCTCGTCCGCGGCACCGCGGTGAGCATGATCTTTCAGGAGCCGATCAATTCGTTGAATCCCGCCTATCGCGTTTACGACCAGCTGGTCGAGGCCGTGCGCATCCGCAAGATGCGGGAGACCGGTCGCTCTCCGGTGTTGTTCACTGAGACGAAGCCCCACGACTACTCGCAGACCCCATCGCCGAAGGCATCCGAGGTCCTAAGGCGGCCGTTGGCCCCAACCCTCCCGCTAGGGAGGATGCGACGCTTGGTCGGGTTCAGCCGGGAAACGTTCCGTTCGGACGTCCTCGAGTACCTCCGGCTCGTTCGCATCAACGACCCAGAGACGATCCTGAACCTCTATCCGCACGAACTGTCCGGCGGCATGCGCCAGCGGATCATGATCGCGATGGCTCTGAGCGAAAAGCCGTCGCTCTTGATCGCGGATGAACCGACGAGCGCGCTCGACATCACGATTCAGGCGCAAGTCCTGACGCTAATGAAGGAGCTCATGGAGGAAGTGCGGACCTCGATCCTCTTTATCAGCCATGACCTGGGGGTCATCGCGGAGATGGCCGACGATGTCGGAGTCATGTACGCCGGCCATCTCGTCGAGTTTGGCCCGGTCGACGAGGTATATTCGTCTCCGAGGCATCCGTACACGAAGGCCCTGCTCCGCTCCGTGCCGAAGCAGTACAAGGACGACGGGCCCCTTCCGTCTTTGCCGGGCTCCGTCCCGAATCTCTCAGCCCTTCCCGCGGGATGCACCTTCCATCCGCGATGTCCTCTCGCCCAGCCGGTGTGCACCCGCGAACCGGGTCCGCCGCTCGAACGTGCGAAGGTTGCACAGTCGCCAGAGCACAAGGCCGCGTGCTACTTTAGCGAGGAGGTCGAGTCCCTCACATGACGGACGCGATTGTGGAGGTCCGAGACGCCTACAAACACTTCCCGGTGACGCAGTCGTTCTTCAACGCTGTCAAACGCATCTCGAAAGAGGTCATCCACGCCGTCGACGGGGTTTCGATCGATATCCGGGAAAAGGAGACCCTGGGCCTGATCGGCGAATCGGGTTCCGGTAAAACGACCCTGGGTTGGCTGGTCGCCCGACTCCATAACTTGACCCGCGGCACAATCCGTCTCGACGGCAAAGACATCACGACCCTCGAAGGGAGCGGTCTTCGGGCCATCCGCCGAAAGGTCCAGGTCGTCTTCCAAGACCCCGTCGGCTCCTTGGACCCCCGACTCCGCGTCTGGCAGATCGTTGGAGAGCCGGCCCGCGCCCAAGGACCGGTCAGCCGCGCGGAGCTTCGATCGCGTGTTGCCGAGTTGCTCCCAACAGTCGGGCTTCCCGGCGGATCGCTGGATCAATATCCCCACGAATTCTCCGGAGGAGGGCGTCAGCGTCTCTCGCTCGCCCGAGCCCTCATCGTACATCCCAAGCTCATCGTTCTCGACGAGCCGACCAGCGCCCTGGATGTCGCCGTCCAAGCCCAGATTCTCAACCGGCTTGTGACGCTCCAGCGCGAGATGGGCCTCTCCTACCTGATGATCACCCACAACGTGGCCGCGGTGCGGTACGTTGCCGACCGGGTGGCCGTCATGTACCTGGGCAAGCTCGCCGAGGTGGGAAACGTCCGGGATGTGCTCGAACACCCGGTCCATCCGTACACGAAGGCGCTCCTCGCGGCGCTCCCGAAGCCGGAGCCGGGTCGCCGGAGCGCGCGGTACCGCATCGCGGGAGAGATTCCGACGCTGATCCATCCACCTCCCGGGTGTCGATTTGCCGCGCGATGTCCGTTTGTGATCCCGCGGTGCATCGAAGAAGAGCCGCCTCTTCGACGCCTCCCCGGTCTGGCCGAGCGCCTCGTTGCGTGCCACCGGGCAGAGGAAATCGGTGACGTTCCACCAGAGGATCTCATTGCGGCGGAGGCGACTGCGTCGCCGGTCTCTTCACAGCCTGGCTGACCCTGCGGCCCGCGGGCCCACTCGCAGAACGCTCTACGACTATGGTCTCGGCGCTGCATACAGCGTATTTTGGACAATCACGAATGGGAGCGCGGCCCCCATCGGATTTGTGACGGGCCCCTGCACCTGGACGTGGAGGATCTGGAACTGCTGGGGAACGACGAGCCACGCGTTCGTGTAGTTGTCGTACATGAGTCGCGTGATTTGGCTGTAATCGCTGGTGAGGTTCGCCTGGTTGGTGTCGCCCGCGGCTTCGATAACGAGCCGGTCCATCGTGTCGTTCACGTACGCCGACATGCAATCGTTCGCGCTCCCATAGCTCAAAGCGTTATTCTGGGTCCAGTCGTCGGGCGAAATGTAGTCGGACGTGTAGAACTCTTGTCCTATCGGGAACGGCCCTCCCTTGAACGAAGTCTGGGAGATGCACTCGCCGGTTGTCGGGTCCCGGCCCTGCTCCGTATAGAGTTCGTCGATGTTCTGAATCCCAACGATGTCGATGTGGATGCCGATCTTCAGGAGATCGGCCTGCAGAAGGAGCGCGACCTGCTCCCAGTCGCCGAGCTTGAGGTACATGTAGTTGATGTGAGGCGTGTAGCCTGTCGGCAGGGGCCATGCGGACTGGTTCATCTCTTGCATTGCCAATGCGAGGTTGAACTCATACGGCTGGAGACCCTGCGGATTGTAGTGCTCATACCCAGGCGGTACGGGGCCGACCCATCGGTCTGCAAACCCGTTGAAGGCCGTGCGGATGATTCCACCATAGTCGATTGCGTGCACCACGGCTGCACGGACGTGGATGTCTGTGAATGGCGGCGCGTTCTGGTTCATGTAGATCCACCAGGCGCCCGCAGTCGAGCCGTACACGACGTTGAGAAGGTTGACTTGAACGCATGGCGCGGCCTTGAGGTCGTTGATCTGGGATGGCCCCACATAGGCGAACGATACGCCGGCGACGGATCCTGACTTCATGTCCGCGACCGCCGTGATCGCAGAAGTCTGGAAGTTGACCTGAATCGATGCCTTTGCGGGCTGGATGATGTTGTTCCACGGCTCCGCCGCGGCGTCTCCGGCCTTCGCCCAGTAGTTTGGGTCTGGTTTCAGGAGGTACCCGGTGGCGGCGTTGAAACTCTGCACGACGTAGGGCCCGGTACCCAGCATATGCGTCGCCATGTACTTGTTCGTGTCGTTGATCACGCCACCGTTTGCTTGGACAACAGCAGGATCCACCGCGCTCGCGATCGGGCCTGCGATCGCAGCGAGGAGGTTCCCGTATGCGACGGTGCCGAGGTAGCCGAACCCCATGTTCAGCTTGATCGTATACTGGTCGATCACCTGGAACGAGTTGTTTCCGTCCATCATCACTGCCAACTGCGGCGCCGTTGGGTTCGTGAAGGAAAATGAGTTCAGGTTGCTAATCATCCAGGCCGTAGCGTTCGCGCTGTCGTTGGCATCCGAGTAGTAATTCAACCCGGGCAACCAGAAGTTCTCCTGGAGGATGAAGCTCCCAGCCTGGTTCATCACGATTGCACGATACAGGCTGAACCACATGACGTACGCGTTGAACACGTGGCCATTCGAGAAGTGGACGTCTCGCCGCAGGACGAAGGTGTAGTTGAAACCATTCACCGTCCAGCTCTTCGCGAGGACTGGGACGAACTTCGTGTATCCGGTCCCATTGTAGTTCACGAGGCTCTGATACACCTGCTGCACGATTCCCCATCCAGGAGTCGAGAAGGTCACGTGCGGATCGAGCGTATCCGGCGTCTCCGGCTGGTCGAAGATGAGCGGATCCGTTGACGAGAGATTGCAAACGGTTGCAGGGGGCCGGTTGAGGATGACAAAGGTCACGATGCCTGCGACGATAATCACAATCGCAACGACCGCGACCACGAGCCGAACGGTCCGCGGATTTCTTTCCCCGATCGGCCGCATCGAAGGAGCAGGCTCACTGGGTGGTTGATCCTGAGAGGGCTCCAAATTCCTCCTCCGGAGCGCGGAACGTTGGTAACGCATATAACGCTTGGCACCCGCGCGACGAGCCGACTCAAGGGATGAGCAGCGGAGCAATCACGAGCGTGATCGTCGACAGGAGTTTCACTAGAATGTGCAACGAGGGTCCGGCGGTATCTTTGAACGGATCCCCGACCGTGTCGCCAACGACGGCAGCCTTGTGCGTCGCACTTCCTTTCCCGCCGAGATTGCCGGCCTCGATGAATTTCTTCGCGTTGTCCCACGCTCCGCCGCCGGTATTCAGCACGAGCGCCATGAGAACGCCCGCGATGGTTCCCACCATGAGCGTGCCGCCGAGCGGCTCGCCCGCCAGAAGGCCGGGCGTGACACGCACGAACCGGAAGAACAGGCCGACGGCCACCGGTGTCGCGACCGCCAGGAGACCGGGAACGATCATTTCCTTCA
>Ga0209157_1003560_pt1 | contig 11926 bp, 10 predicted proteins | sample GraSoiAngelo_135_FD_185892 | JGI IMG/M metagenome (GOLD analysis project Ga0209157, IMG submission 185892) | Grasslands soil microbial communities from the Angelo Coastal Reserve, California, USA - 14_0929_05_40cm (SPAdes) (version 2) | ecosystem: Environmental > Terrestrial > Soil > Grasslands ... | reverse complement strand
GCCTTCTGGATACCTTCGAAGGCACTCCCATCAACACCCTCCGGGTTGTCAGCGGCTTTCAGCAGATACGGCGGGACCGATGAGATGAATACTGCGTTGCTTACGTCCTTCGATCCATACCGTCCCATATAGCGTGCTACCTCACCGCCACCCATTGAGAACCCTGCGAGCGTGAAATCACGCAGGCCGAGTTGTGTTACGAGTTTGCGAAGATCCTCGGCAAATGTGTCATAGTTGTAGCCTGTTGTTGGTTTGCTGGACTGACCGAATCCCCTGCGGTCGTAGGTGATTACGCGATAGCCAGCACCGAGCAAGGCGGAAACTTGCTTCTCCCATGAAGCACCATTCAATGGATATCCGTGGATGAGTACAATCGGTTTACCCGTACCATGGTCCTCGTAGTAGAGATCAATATTCCCAGTATTTTCCTTACCAACGTTAACGTATGGCATTAAAATCGGGAGGGTGTCATCGAGCCGTACGTTTAAGATTATTGGCTCGACTTTCGCAATCCTTCCGTGAGACCCAATCGGGAGCGCAAATCAGGCCTTTCCCTGCCAACGGCAAGCGGCACAATTTCTCTCCCTATCACCCTCACATGATAGATTCAATGATCGCTTCTAGTCGGACGGATACCAGAACGATAAGGATGACCAGTGCTCGTCAAGGAACGATTTAATACTCGTAAGGCCTCTTTACCAGGTAGGGTTAGATAATGCCAACTCACGGCTCGCTCACAAAGGCTGGTAAAGTAAGACAGCAGACTCCCAAAATCCCATCACAAAACAAGACCAACATTGGTCCAAGAGAGCGTGTCCGCAGAAATCACGACAAACGCCTTGTTCTCGGAAGAAAGCCCGGACAGAACTATATCCGGCTATAAGACCGACTTTCATAGGCGACAAGTCGAGATCGTAATTTTCTTCGACATTCCAAAGTCGTTATTCTCCCGAAGCTTTCGCTTTCGACTAGATACCAATTCAAAATCGATACACTTCGTGCATAAATCGATCCGTCTCCTCGTGATTTACATATAAACAACCGGGGTGGGTACCACTCCCAACAAAATTTTCTGAGCGTGGAAAGACAACCTCATGTCGTTACTAGTCAACCTTCTGCTCGTCAGCTATGCTCTTCTCATCTTCCTCTTCGCCGGCTATGAAAAAATCACTCTCGTCGGCTTCCCTTCACTTCCCGACGATAAGGCCAGTTCCCTCCCTCGAGATACACCGTTAGTGTCGATAATCCTGCCCGTAAGGAATCAGGCCAGCACCCTAGAAGGATGCCTAACCTCGCTCACAAGCCTCGACTATCCCAGCAAAGAGACCATTGTCGTGGACGGAGACTCGACCGACGAGACCCCACAGATCCTCACAAGGTTTAGGGACAAGATCAGAATCCTCAATGAGGAACCACTCCCAAAGAGATGGGTGGGTAAAAACTGGGCCTGCCACCTCGGCTACCAACAAGCCAAGGGCGAATTGTTCTTGTTCACTGATGGAGACTCGATACACGCGACTGACAGTCTCACCAGAACAGTTGCATACCTTCAATCCTCCAAAGTTGACCTGGTAACCCTCGCTCCCCAGACGATACTCGAGACCTTCTGGGAGAAACTTCTGCAGCCTGTAGTGTTCTATCTCATAATGGTCTCAGTGGGTGGAAAATGGGTCAATGATGACAGACGACCCAACTATTCGATAGGAAATGGGCAGTATATGCTGATCACCCGCGCGGCCTATGAGAAGATAGGAGGACACAAAGCCGTCCACGATAGGATCGTCGAAGATCTGAGTATGGCGAGGAATCTCAAACGAGCAGGACTAAAACTCAGATTCCTAGTTGCGCAAGATGCATTCGGAGTCAGAATGTATTCCAGCCTGCGAGAGATATGGCTAGGTTGGAGAAAGAACTTCTACACCGTCTCTGAAAATCATCGCCTGCTAAAAGCACTCCAACGATTCCTCTTCCTCTTCGTATTCTTCATACTCCCTTTCATCATACTCACTCAAGGAATACTCCTCGCACCCACACAACCGGTCAACCTATTCCTCCTAACCGGGGCCTTCATGTCTTTCTGGCTATGGCTAGGCATGCTGATCTTCTACAAACAAGGAGCCCGACTAAACCCGGCATACGGAGTACTTCTACCATTAGCAGTGGCAGTCTACATGGCAATCGGAGTAGACTCCACCATACGCGGAGCACTCGGCAAAGGACTCTCTTGGAAGGGACGGATCTACGAACAAAACAATCAAAAACCCGACGATAAGAGTAGAAGAGTCTGAAAATTGAGCAACCTGCTCCCGCCCTCAATTGAACAACTCTCAGAAGAGATAGTTGAGCAGATACTAACGCTTCAAAATCCGTCTCGGGAAGCTGTGAATCGTGTCAAGCTCAATATTTGCAAGAAACATCGGTCACCGGTAATTCCGCCTAACTCTTCAATCCTAGAGCGTCTCCCCGAAGAAGATCTTGCCCGACTACATCCATTCCTACAGGGGAAACAGGTCCGGAGCATCAGCGGAGTAACTGTAGTGGCGGTAATGCCCAAGCCCTATGGCTGCCCTCACGGAAAATGCACCTACTGCCCAGGCGGTCCAGAAGTTGGCGTACCTAGAGCCTACACTGGAAAAGAACCGGCCGTCATGCGAGCCCTGGAGACAGAGTATGATCCAGCACGCCAAGTAAAGAGTCGAATGAACCAATTGGAAGCGATTGGTCATAGGGTCGACAAGGTCGAGTTGATCCTCATCGGGGGAACCTTTCCATTTCTACCACGAATTTACCAGGAAGAATTTGTCAAAGAATGTCTCGACACTCTGAACGGGACCAAGTCAGAATCCTTGGCAGAGGCGAAGATGAACGCAGAGTCCGCTCATATTAGGAATGTGGGTATTACGATTGAAACAAGACCCGATTGGTCGAGAAAGGGTCATGTTGATCATATGCTCTCGATGGGTGTGACCCGGGTCGAGATAGGCGTCCAGACACTCTACGACGACGTCTACCAGAGAATACATCGGGATCACACTGTTGCTGACGTCGAAGATGCTGCGAGAACATTGAGAGACTCATCATTGAAAGTCGGATACCACATGATGCTTGGCTTACCGGGCTGCGATCGTGATCGAGATCTTACTGCATTCCAAAGGCTCTGGGACGACCCGGCCCATCGTCCGGACATGCTCAAGATCTATCCATGTCTCGTAACACCGGGAACTCAACTGTATGAGGACTGGAGGTCCGGAAAATATCAGCCTTACAGGACAGAGGAAGCGGCACGACTGATCGCAGAGATCAAGAAAGTTATTCCGCCCTGGGTCCGGATCATGCGCATACAACGGGAGATTCCTGCGGATGGAATAGCGGATGGTGTGAAAAATGGAAACCTTCGACAACTCGTCCAGGAAGAACTGTCAAGACAAAGCATTCGCTGCCGGTGCATAAGATGCAGGGAAGTCGGCCATTCGAGTAACAATAGCAACGAGACATCGGCCTCTGATAATATCGGTCTCCAGAAGACATATTACGAAGCCTCCGGAGGAAGCGAAGTCTTCCTCTCGTTCGAGAACCGGGAGAGAGAATTTCTCGTCGGATATGTCCGGCTTAGAATACCCTCGGAGACCGCCCATCGATTCGAGATCAAGGGGAGAACTCCATATCTTCGGACAAACTGTACCTGTCGGCGACCGTCCCGGGATTAAGGGATACCAGCACAAAGGCTACGGTTCACAACTCCTCCAAGAAGCGGAACGTATCGCAACAGAAGAATACGATTGCAGGAAGATGCTCGTTATCAGTGCTCTCGGGACCAAGCAATATTATGCAAAGTTCGGTTATGCCCGCGATGGGCCGTATGTTTCTAAGACTCTAAGCTAGTTGGCTAAGCCCTAATTAGAACCAGCCAATTCAGTGGCACAACAACTCCAGGAACCGAATCAAGACTTGTCACACTCTGAGCTAGAAGGATACCAGGGAGAGATACTCGAGCATCTGAAGAAGGCAAGGGCCCGAATCGGCAACATCATTCGAGTCACGTCCAAGAAAGGTGAGGTATACGAGGGCTACCTGATACCTAGGTACCAGTATGGGGATCATCATCACATCGTCCTCAAGCTGAGGAACGGGTACAATGTCGGAATCCATCTAGGCAGGACAGAAAAGATCGAGGTCATAGGCGAAGGTGAAGAGCCGAGGTTCACCAAGCCTCCACCCATCCCGAAGCAACCCGGCCTACCCAAAGTGTCGATCATTAGCACTGGTGGAACGATAGCAAGTCGTGTCGACTATAGGACGGGAGCTGTCGAACCTGCGCTGTCCGCAGAGGACCTCGCCAGTGTTGTGCCGGAACTTGCATCAATCGCTGATATCGACGCTCACATACTCTACAGCGAGTACAGCGAAAACTTGACACCAACACACTGGAAGGGGATGGCTGAGGAAGCATCACGCAGGATATCTCATGGCGCAGACGGCATAATCATTACCCATGGCACGGACACGATGCATTACACGGCTGCAGCGTTGAGCTTCGCGCTCCAAAACCTGCCGGTTCCGGTGATTCTAGTCGGGGCTCAAAGATCCTCGGACCGTCCGAGCTCCGACGCGGCAACAAACCTCACAGGAGGAACGGCTATAGCAGCTGCGGCGGACTTATCTGGAGTGGGAGTCGCAATGCACGAGGAAATATCGGATCATCACATTATAGCTCACAAGGGAACGAGAGTTAGAAAGTGCCACACAAGCCGCAGAGACACGTTCAGGTCAATTGAGACACGGCCATTGGCACGCTTTGACCTTACGACCCGCCAACTGGAAACGCTTGACCCGTCAACTAAACGAGACAAGAAACGACACCTAATACTCAAGGCAAACTTTGACCCAGCTGCCTGTCTCCTCAAAGCCTATCCCGGTTTTGACCATCGATTGATCGACTCGGCCGTGCAGCACGGTACACGAGGCATCGTCTTAGAAGGGACGGGCCTAGGACACGTCGCTAGGACTTGCCACGATTCAATCCATCACGCGGTGAAAAACGACGTCCCAGTATTCATGACATCTCAGACTATCTGGGGACGCGTCGACATGAACGTCTACTATCCAGGCCGAGACCTCTTGAACCTCGGCGTCACACCACTAGAGGATATGATTCCAGAGACAGCTCTGGTCAAATTGATGTGGACACTAGCTCAGACCAAATCCCCCGAAGAGATCAGAAGCATCATGCTCGAGTCCGTCGCGGGGGAGATCCTTCCTCGAACACCCTATCTTGTGGAAAAGGTGCATTAGCAACAATGTCGCAAACAGACTACCAACGTGTTGGATTGAGAGTTGGGCTTGAAGTCCATCGACAATTAGACACGACTCACAAGCTCTTCTGCGACTGTCCAACTATTCTGACAACTGCTCCTCCTACGATTAGATTCCAGAGACGTCTTCGTCCAACCCAGAGCGAGCTGGGACAGATAGATCCCGCTGTACTCTTCGAGTTCCACCGAGGAAGGACCGTCATCTACGAAGCCGACAATGACACTTCTTGCTTAGTCGAGATGGACGAGGAACCACCACACCCCCTGAATCCAGATGCGGTAGACGTTTCGCTAATGATCTCACTCCTGTTCAAAGCAGTGACTATGGATGAAGTCCACATTATGCGAAAAGTCGTTATCGACGGCTCAAACACTACCGGCTTCCAAAGAACCTCGATCATCGCGCTAAACGGTCATTTGGATGTTGAAGGCAAACAAATCCCAATCCAACAGGTCTCGTTAGAGGAAGACGCCGGGCGAAAGATGGCAGAGGCAAAGAATAGTGTTACGTTCCAATTGGACCGACTTGGGGTCCCATTGATCGAAATAACAACGGGCCCCGTTATTCAGAACCCAGAAGATGCCAGTAAGATAGCTCTAGCGATCGGACGAGTTCTCCGGGCAACTAGAAAGGTCAAGCGGGGCCTTGGAACCATACGACAGGACCTGAACATCTCGATAGCCAAAGGCTCACTGATCGAGATAAAAGGCGTCCAAGAACTCGAGCTAGTATCGAAAGTTGTCGAACTTGAGGTCAAGAGACAACTAACGCTTCTCGAAATTCGAGATGAGCTACATAAGAGAGGTGTACACGCTCAAGACCTCGAAGATCACATTATTGATCTTACTGAGATCCTGAAAAGTTCGAAATCCAAGATCATTCAATCCGCACTTCAGAAAGGCGGAAAAGTCCTAGGTGTAAGACTGACAGGCTTCAACAACCTCTTGGGACGTGAACTCATTCCAAACGTCAGGTTTGGGACCGAGATGTCGAAGAGGGCCGGATTTTGGGGCAAAGTCGGAGGGATATTCCATTCCGATGAACTTCCAGCCTATGGCATCGAGAAACCCGAGAAAGAACAAGTAGCATTGAGACTGGAATGCTCGCAAAACGATGCTTTCGTCATCGTTTGCGACGACGAGAAGAGTGGTCGAGACGCCCTCCAAGCGGTCAGTGATAGAGCCAGGGAAGCTTTAGTGGGTGTGCCAGAGGAGACGCGAACTGCGAATCCCGACGGGACAACTAGCTACATGCGCCCCCGTCCTGGAGCAGCTAGAATGTATCCAGAGACGGATGTGCCCCCAGTCAAGGTAACACCGCACAGGCTAGAGAAGATTCGTTCCAATCTTCCGAAGATGCAGGAAGAACTCACGAAAGAACTAACAGCACGCTACGGGATCGGTCAGAAGCTAGCAGAGCAACTCGTCAACTCAGAATATTCCTCAATATTCGAAGAGATCGTGACCAGCTCAAGGATCACAGCACCGACGTACGTCGCCACAATCCTCACAGAATCTTTGAAGAGCCTGGAACGAGAGAAGGTCCCAGTAGCCAACCTCAGTGAAAAACAGTTGAAGGCCGCCTTCGATCTGGTCGAAGAAGGGAAGACTGCAAAAGAGTCTGTCCCAGAGATTCTCAAGTGGCTAGCCCAGCATCCCGAAGCGGATCCTCAATCTGCCGTTCAGGATCTGAAACTTGGAATGTTGAGTCGGACAGAGCTGGAAGAGATAATCCGAAAATTGGTTTCGGAGAACAGGCCTGCTTCAATGGGGAAGTTGACAAATCTTGTCATGGGCGAGGTAAGGGGAAGAGCGGATCCTAAACTCGTCATCGAGCTACTGATGCATCATGCACTAGCAGGGGGTCAGAATAAGTGACTGCCTCCCAGATTGGTCAATCCAAGAGCATAATCGGGACCGTTAACATGGATGATTTGGATCGGCGGATATTGCAAGCCTACCTCAACGACTCAAGAGTCTCGTTCCGGGAGCTCGCTCATCGTCTCGGAGTATCAACCACCACAGTCCAGGCGAGAACTTCGAAACTGGAGAAATCGGGAATCATAAAGGCCTACTCTGCGATCTTCGACCATGAAAGAATCGGATACCAACTGACCGTCTTGACCGAGGTCACGGTTGCCAAAGGGAAACTGCTCGAGCTTGAGCAACAGGTTGCAAAGATGCCACAAGTAATGGCCGTCTATGATGTAACGGGGCTGACGGACGCTATGGTGATTGCCAAATTCAAGAATCGCGACGAGCTCAGCAAGTTCACAAAAAGCCTCCTGGCAATGCCTTTCGTTGAAAGGACAAATACTCACATGGTCCTTACAACCGTCAAGGAAGATTTCAGATTACTCTAAGACGCAACTCTCAGTAAAGGGTCTCACGAATTTCTTCGAGTCGCCGCTTTCAAATCCATTGTCTTGCGCTTCAAGGCTTCCACGGTCTCTTCTGGATCGCCGAGATTCTCGTTGACCAATCTAACTAGGGCACTGCCAACGATTGCTCCATCAGCTCCTGATCGTATCAGTGCCGAAACATGCTCAGGTCGGGAGATCCCAACCCCGGCAGCGGTCGGCAGTCCCCCGGAAAGATTCTTGACATGTTTCGCAGAAGAAAGTGCTAGCTCGCTCAATGAGTCTCTGGGCCCCGTGACCCCGAACAAGGAGACTAGGTAGAGAAATCCAGTGCTGTTACGGATGATCTTGACCAGTCTCGTCTCCGAAGTGTTAGGCGCAGTGAGAAAAATCGTGTCAACACCATTCTTGAATGCAGCAGCTCTATAATCACCGCTTTCTTCGACGGGAAGGTCTGGGACCACGACGCCTGAAACGCCCGAGTCTCGAGCCTTTCGCATGAAATGATCGAGACCCATCGCCAGGACGGGGTTGTAGTAGGTAAGTATCACGAGGGGAATCTCCGGGTAAATTCCAGAAATCTCCCGACACTCCTCCAATACGATTCTAGGCGTTGTCCCGTGAGCAAGCGACCTTTGACTAGAAGATTGGATGACAGGTCCGTCTGCTATCGGATCAGAGAAGGGAATCCCTATCTCAATAATATCGGCTCCTCCCTCGGCCAACGCGACGACATTGTTGAGAAATATCTTCGGCTTCGGATCCCCACCGGTGAGATAGGCAACCAAGGCTCCTTGATCATGGGACCTTAAGTTCTGAAACTTCGAGGCTATACTAGTAGTCGAGTGCTTTGGCAACTGTCTCTACGTCCTTGTCCCCTCGGCCTGACAGGTTGATAATCACGGAATCCTTCGATCCGTACCGCTTCACCAATTTGGAAGCGTAGCTTATCGCATGGGACGGCTCGAGTGCGGGGATTATTCCCTCGGACTCGGACAATAGTTTGAAGCCATCGAGTGCCTCAGCGTCCGTGACCGCGGCATACTTTGTTCGTCCAGTCATCATCAGGTGCGAGTGCTCTGGTCCAACGGCGGAATAATCCAATCCTGCTGAAATGCTATCGGTTGTCTCGATCTGCCCATTCTGGTCTTGCAAAACGTATGTGTACATGCCCATGCAAGACTCCTTCCCGTCCAGCAACAAGGCTCGCGGCATGTTGGCCAGTCGCGATGCCCTTACCAGCGGCCTCAACCCCGTACAATTCGACTTCCATGTCATGGAGGAATGGATGGAATATCCCTATCGCATTGCTTCCTCCTCCAACGCATGCGACTATTGCGCGGGGAAGTCTGCCTTCAACAGTCAATACTTGTCTCCGGGCCTCTCGCCCGATTACGCACTGGAAGTCCCTGACCATGGTTGGGTATGGGTGTGGCCCGACGACAGATCCAATGAGATAGTAAGTATCGTCAATGTTGGAGACCCAGTCGCGTAATGCTTCATTGATCGAATCCTTCAACGTTTTAGACCCAGACTCAACCTTGTGCACTTTTGCGCCAAGCATCCGCATCCGGTAGACGTTCAACCGTTGTCTCTCCATGTCCTCGCTACCCATGTACACCTCAGCCTTCAAACCCAAGACTGCGCAAGCCATCGCGGTAGCGACCCCGTGCTGCCCTGCCCCGGTCTCGGCAATCACCCTCGTCTTGCCCATTTTCTTGGCCAACAACGCCTGTCCTAGCGTGTTGTTGATCTTGTGCGCTCCGCCATGCAGAAGATCCTCACGCTTCAAGTATATCTTCGCCCCACCGAGCCTACGAGTTAGATTACTAGCAAAGTAGAGAGGCGTCGGCCGACCAGCATAGTAGGCGAGGAGATCCCGTAGCTCTTTCCTGAATCCTAAGTTGTGCGAGTAGTGATGATACGCGGCCTCCAGTTGTCCAAGCGGCTCCATCAGGGTTTCCGGGACGTAACGTCCACCAAACCTTCCGAACTTGCCGACTGGACGCTGTCCCAACTTAGTTCCCCGATCTTTCAAGCCTCTACCAGCTCCCGCACTTTTTCCTTCACGTTCTCCGCTTTCATGATCGCGGTCCCAACTAGGAAAGCGTCCGCCCCAGCTGCACGCAACCGTCTAACATCTGCGGACGTTTCAATCGCGCTTTCTGCGACGATCAAACCAAGCGGCCCATCTTTTCTAGAAAGGATTTCCTCCGTAGTCTCTAGATTGACCCTGAGGCTCGAAAGGTCGCGGTTGTTGATCCCGTAAAGGTCGGGTTCCAGCTTCCTAAGCCCTATAAAATTCTCAGCCGAACATGCTTCAGCGAGAACCTCAACTCCGAACTTTTTCGCCTCGCTAGTCATCTCTGACATTGTAGTCGTGGCAAGGTCTCTCTCGAACAACTCCGCGATGAGCACGACAGCATCGGCTCCGGCCTTTGCGCCTGCTCGAATCTGGTCTGGAGACACAATGATGTCCTTCATCAGCACCGGCACGTCCACTCGCACAGCGACATCGTAGAGGTTAACGAGCGTTCCTTGAAAGGAATCAGGCGCAGTTAAAACGGAGAGGGCGCATGCTCCACCGTTGAGCATTTCCTCAGCTATCCTGGTCGGACAATCGAACGAACGAATTTGCCCTTCAGACGGAGAAGCATATTTGATCTCTGCGATTACTGGAATTTTCCTATTGCAATCTCTTACAGCGATTCGCAGGCTTCTTTTTGGATGGTAGACGCGCGGTGGGTTTTCATAGTATCCGTTTTTGACTCTCCACTTCGCCTCTCTTGCAAGCATCAGTAGATGATCCGCCATATTCACTCTCACACAATTCGATTCAATCGCTCTACGCTGCCCTTTGAGAGACGTATGACGTTGCGAAGCAACTCGAACGCTCTTCCATCTTCAAGTGTCCCTTTTGCTAGCTCGATCCCGTCCCTCAAGTCGACCGCCTTCTCACAGAGAACAAGCCCGGCTGCCGCATTCAACAGGACCATCTGGGTACGCGCGTCCTCTGATGAGGTCTTCCCGGAAAGGATCCGGGCCGTCAACTTCGCATTCTCCTCTGGTACTGAGCCTGAGATGTCCTCCATTCTTGCGCGTTTCAAACCTACATCTTCCGGATTCACGTCTTCCTCCCTCTTGATACATACCCGTTCAATCGGGTAACCAACGTCTTGCCAGTAACCGAGATCTCATCAATTCCATCGACAGCGTGAACCGTCATCACTGAACGACAACCCAGGTTCCTAGCCGCTAGACACATGAGATCCAAAAGGCATGGATCATAGACCCCGAGAAGCTGTGCACTTGCACCAGCTGGATTTGTCAATGGACCCAGAATGTTGAAGACAGTCCGGACCCCGATCTCTCTACGCACAGGCGCAACACGAGCCATAGCGGGATGAAAGACCGGCGCGTACATGAAGCCGAACCCAAGTGTTTCGATCGAAAGCTCGACTGTTTCTGGAGACATTTCTAGGTTCAACCCCAATGATTCCAACACGTCCGCACTGCCACAGCGGCTAGTGAATGATCGATTACCGTGCTTAGCAACCGCCACCCCCGAGCCTGCTATTACCAGGGCACTGGTCGTGCTAACGTTGAACGTCCCCGCCCCGTCCCCGCCGGTCCCGCAAGTGTCCAATAGATACCCGTTCACTTTCGGGCTGATTCTGCGACTACAGTCACGCATCACCTCAGCCATCGCGGTGACTTCTTCAACAGTCTCTCCTTTCGTCTTCAATCCGACCAGGAATGCGGCCGTCTGGGCCGGGGTAGCTTCCCCCGACATTATCTCCCTCATCGCCACCCTCGCCTGATCCAGGCCCAGATCATTGTTTTCCAGGAGAACTGGAATGATCTCTCGGATCATTGCCATCCTTCATCACCTTCGGTAATCGTCAAGGTGAGGCTCTGCAGAAACCGCTAGCGCCAATTCAACATGTGTTGTCGGAAAACTCGACGGTGGCCGGATTATTGCAAATCGTCCAAAGTCGATACCCCATAACTGTCTCTTCCTTATCGAAGGAGTTAGACACCTATGCTCTATTTAGCACTTGCGTGACCACTTTTGTACGTGTGCGCTTCCAAAATGAATATCGTCAAGTCCGAGCAAGGACACGTTCTCCGTCAGGAGACATCCGAACACTCGCCCCTTCCAATATTCGCATGGCTTCACGAGTATCAACCCCATCGTGGACAACAGCCAGCAAGGCTCTCACCATGGCAGCTGGCCTTTGATGTTGGAAAACG
>Ga0209157_1003557_pt1 | contig 11932 bp, 13 predicted proteins | sample GraSoiAngelo_135_FD_185892 | JGI IMG/M metagenome (GOLD analysis project Ga0209157, IMG submission 185892) | Grasslands soil microbial communities from the Angelo Coastal Reserve, California, USA - 14_0929_05_40cm (SPAdes) (version 2) | ecosystem: Environmental > Terrestrial > Soil > Grasslands ... | reverse complement strand
AATTGTTGCTACCTTGAACGCTAGGACTTCTATTTTGGCTGCGGCAAACCCAATGTATGGAAAATATGATCCATTCAAAAATATCACCGAAAATGTTAACCTTCCTGTTCCGCTTCTCACCCGTTTTGATCTAATCTTCGTTGTAAGAGATATTCCATCAAAGGAAAGAGATAACAGAATAGCGCGACACATCCTAAATCTTCACAGAACATCGGGAACTGATATTAAATCACTTATAGATGTAGATATCTTGACAAAGTATCTGTCATATGCTAAGAGAAGTGAACCAAATCTTACTCAAGAGGCAGAAGAAAAGATTTTGGAATACTATATGAAAATGCGAAATGTGGAGTCTGAAGGTATGATTACAGTAACGCCAAGACAATTGGAAGGACTCGTCAGATTAGCAACCGCTAGGGCTAGACTTTTAATGAAAACACAAGTTGATGCAGAAGATGCTGAACGCGCAATCTTCCTAATACAGAGTATGTTAGAAGATGCGGGAGTGGATGTCAATACTGGAAAAGTTGATCTAGGGGTTCTTCAAGGACGACCTCATAGCGAAGTTTCAAAAATGCAATTGTTCATGGATGTAATGAAATCACTTGAAGGCGACGAAAAGAGACCTGTCGAGGAAAAAACCTTTGTCAAAGAATTGGTCAAGACAGGTAAATTCACAGATGAAGAAGCAAGGAAATACATCAAGAAATTGCAGCGAGAGTCAGCTATTTATGAATCAAAACCCGGTCATTATAACCGGGTATGAGAGTAGAAAATCTAGATATTCCCCAAAATGCAATCGAATTTCTTCATAATAACGACTTCATAACACTTTATCCACCTCAAGAAAAGAGTGTAAAGGCTGGATTATTAGAAGGAAATAGTATCCTTGTTTCTGCTCCCACCGCAAGCGGAAAGACACTGATTGCTATTCTTGCAATCATCAAACATCTGCTTGGCAAAAAAGGCAAGATTGTATATCTTAGCCCACTTAAAGCCCTGGCATCAGAAAAATTCTCCGAGTTTAAAAAATTGGAATTAATAGATTCTGGGAGGAAAATAAGGACTCAAATTTCAACAGGCGATTACGACCAGACAGACAAAAATCTTGGTCAAAATGACATTATCGTACTCACCAATGAAAAAATGGATTCGGTAATTAGACAAGGCGCTGAATGGATAAGTGAGGTAAGTCTTGTCATCGCGGACGAAGTACATCTACTAAGTGATAATGATAGAGGTCCAACACTCGAAATTGTATTAACGAAACTAAAGATACTGCCACAGAAACCCCAAATCCTTGCGCTTAGTGCGACTGTAACAAACGCTGATGAGATTTCTGATTGGCTAGGATGTGAGCTAGTTCAAAGTGACTGGAGACCGGTGCCTCTTTGGGAAGGAGTATACGATGATGGAGTAGTCACTATGCAAGACAGAAAAAATTTCGAAATAGAAACAAGTGTCAGGGGCGCACCCGTTGATTTGGGTTTGGATTCACTAAAAGATGGTGGACAAGCCATTTTGTTTGCGGAAACAAGGACGCGTTCTGTTTCTCTGGCGGTAAAGGCATCGGATGCAGTAGCAAAGAGACTAAGCAAGGAAGAAGAGAAAACCTTGCAGCAAATTTCACAAAAAATTCTTGATGAAAACGAGCATACTGAACTTATCAAAAATCTTGCGATGCTAGTAAAAAAAGGAGTTGCCTTTCACCATGCTGGACTCAATCAAAATTGTAGAGACCTCGTGGAATCTGAGTTCAGAAGCAGAAGAATCAAGATAATTGCATCTACACCGACCTTGGCTTCAGGAGTAAATCTTCCTGCTAGGAGGGTAGTGATTGCTAACATAAACAGATATGATGGAAAATTTGGCGCAAACAAACCTATTAGTGTACTTGAATACAAACAGTTATCGGGTAGAGCCGGCAGGCCACAATACGACAAATATGGTGAAGCCATAATTGTTGGTAGCTCCAACCGAGAAGAGCTTTTCGATTATTACATTAATGGAACTCCAGAAGCAATCACCTCAAAACTCACAGATGATAAAGCATTACGAATTCATGTGCTAAGTTTCATATCTACTAATCCTGGTATAAAAAACGACGAAATAATAGATTTCTTTTCAAAAACCCTTTGTGGTTTTCAGGAACGAAAGACTACCATAAAATTCAAAATTCAAATAGCATTAGGCTATCTTGAATCTGAAGAACTTGTAAAGCAGAAGGGAAGTAGATTTATCACTACTGAATTTGGAAAAAAGACTTCTACATTGTATATCGATCCGCTAACCTCCGTTTTATTTAGAAAGTCATTGCAAAAAATTTCAAAAAGAAAAAGGCATACACTTGGCTTACTTCATCTTATCACAAGCTCCGAAGACTTTTTCCCAAAGTTTTCTCTACGGAACAAGGACTATGAACTTATAGGGAATCTCCTTGAAAATTATGCTAATGGGCTAGTAGAAAATATTTCAGAATATGATTGTAATAGAAGTCTACTTGCTGTCCATGCTTGGATCAATGAATCAAGTGAGGTCTTTCTATCTGATAACCTGAGCATCGAATCTGGAGATATGCACAGAATGGTGGAAACTGCTGATTGGCTTGTTCATGCACTATATGAGCTAGCTAAACTTGAAAAAAGAAACAATGTCTTGGAAGAGATTGATGCTTTAAGGGCAAGAATAGCCTACGGAATAAAAGAGGAGCTTGTAGAGTTGGTTAAAGTGAGAGGTATAGGAAGGGTTCGAGCTAGGATTCTCTTTAAGAATGGCATTAAAACCCTTGATGAGCTAGCTACTACACCCATTGAAAGACTTGCAAAAATAGACAAGATTGGACCAGTTATTGCAGAAAACATAAAGACGCAGCTAAAAAAGATAAGGTAATGTTAGAGAAACCAATCGTTGGGATAATCATTTCCGCTATAGCATTTGGCACAGCTTATTTCCTGACACCCGTTCTTATCAAAACACTTACCAAGAGAAATCTGGTAGTGAAGGACTATAACAAAGTAGGGGAAACAATGATTCCACGACCCGGTGGTCCCTCTATTCTTGCCGGAATTTTGGCTTCGGAATTGACTCTTTATGCTTTCTTTCCATCAGTTGAGATCCTAGCAGTTATGATCACAACTTCTCTTGCATTTCTAGTAGGACTAGCTGATGATAGGAAGGCTCTAGGAGGATGGTTCAAACCTCTAGCGTTGGCATTTTCTGCTATTCCAATAATTCTATTGGGAGCATATGTTCCTCACTTAGAATTTCCTTTATTTGGATATGTAAAGATTCCAGAACTCTATTTAGCCTTGATAATTTTCATGATTCCAATCACTGGTAATACAGTAAACTCAATTGATGTTCTAAATGGGGTTGCAAGCGGCTTTATGATGATCGCAAGCTTTGCGTTAACAATATCATTATTCATTGTACAAAATTATGATATCGCATTGGCAAGTTTGCCTCTGGGTTTTGTTTCACTAGCTTTTTACAAATATCACAAGTTTCCAAGTAAGATATTTCCGGGAGACTCAGGCGCCTTGACTTTGGGTGCTATGTATGGAACAATAGCTATCGTGGGACATGTTGAAATTATAGCAGCTACTGCCTTGCTACCAGCTGTGATAAACTCTTTTCTCTTTCTTTCCAGCATGAAAAGAATAATAGAACACAGGCAAATAAAAGCAAACCCTGTAGTTCACACAGAAGATTTCAAGCTTAAGGCTACTACTGACAAAGAAGCTCCAATCACAGTAGTGAGACTGATCTTGGGTCATGGTCCTATGACAGAGAAGGAGGTTGGTTCTGTAATCTTTAGATTAGCAGTATTTTCGGCGGTACTGGCAATTATTACATCATTTATGATGGGAATTAAGCTATGAAAGGCACTTCTATCTTTGCATATATCTTCGTAATGTGGATACTCATTATAGCTGGAGGAGGATTGCTTATTGCAATAATTGCACCAATTTCTATTACCGATTTTGGTGCATTCGCTCATCTGCTGGATTCCGGTATTAAGGCTGTTATCGCATTTTTGCTTGTAGTAATTTGGGTTTTCATTATGTCAAAGATAAAAAATTGGATCTTTCACAAACAAATTAGTCATTAGGCACTTTCCCATTTTTTCCTTTTCTCATCGTATTTTTCCCGCGAATATTTGATTTTGGCAGGAACTCCTACAACTACACAATTTGGTGGAACATCTTTTGTTACTACTGCACCCATGGCAACCACACTATTTTTGCCGATCTTTACCCCAGCCTTGATAACAGCTCTGGAGCCTATTACAGCTCCATCTTCGATGATAACTCCAATCATTTTCTTACTAGGAGGATAGGGGTCATTCGTCAATGAGGCAGCGGGACCAATAAAGACATTCTTTCCAATTCTTGAAAGAGGAGGAATGTATGCCATTCCTTCGATCATAGTATTGTCTCCTATTTTCACATTGTAGTCCACGTGTGCAAGTGAACCTATCTTGACATTATCCCCAATCTCGGTATTATCTCCTACATAGGCAAAATGCCATATTCGTACATTTTTTCCTAATTTTGCCTTATCTGAAACAAAATTCGTTACCATACTGACATCACAAATGCCACGGTAATCCTTCGCTAACAATTTTCCTAGGAAGAGTATTCTTGTATTTCTTCAAGAATTCTATGTCTTGATCCTTGTCTCTTAGTTCATCTGGTAGCATAATTGGGATTTCTTCTACTATAGGATAGAACCTCGAACACTTCGGGCAAAATATGGCACCATCAGAAACAACTTCTTCTTTTGAGCTCAACTCGAAAATCTCAAGCGGGAAATGCTTGTCTATTGGACAAGCAAGAATCTCCATCATTTTTTTGTTCATTTTAGGTCTAGATAAATTGGGGTTCCCTTGTGACTAGATAAAAGTGCCGCTTCAGCTATCTTGGTGGTATAAACAGCATGTTCTGGTTTTACTCTTATGGCTTCCTTACCTTCCGTCGCTGCGATGAAATTTTTTATCTCCAACAGAAGAGGTTCTTCCATGTCTTTGCGTGGGATCTCTGCTCCAGTATCGGTTTCAATTTTTATCTCTTGTGTGATAAAATCGGACGAAATTATCGCGTCACCACATACGGCATTGAATTTTCTTACTCTTATCGGAGTAATCCAGTTGGATGATATTATGGCCACCTTGTTTTCTTTGAATCCTAACATTATTGTAGCAAAATCTTCATGATCATGTCTAATTTTACCTGACCGAGCAAATACCACCTCTGGTACGTCATCAAACAACCACATGGCAGTATCAATATCATGAACCGAAGTATCGTAAATTATACCCACATCCTTGATATGAGGTGGCATTCTGTTCTCTCTGTGAAACTCGAGCATTATTAATTCGCCATACTTTTTAGTCTTAACATATTCCTTTACAAGTGAAACAGCGGGATTGAATCGTTCAATATAACCACATGTCAAAATTACTTTATTTTTTCTAGCCAGATCTACTAATTCTTCACCCTCGTGGGAAAGATATGTCATCGGCTTTTCGACAAAGATGTTCTTTTTTTGCTGCAATAGTGTTTTTGCTATATTAAAATGAGTTGAGGTGGGTGTACAGACAAATGCAGTATCAAATTTCTCCGAATTCAAAAGAGAATCTATACTTGAATAATAATTAACAGAATATTTGGTGCCAAATTCTTCGGCTCTAGAGGGATTTGCGTCGCAAATTGCGGATAAAACGCCAAGCTGAGAAAGAACACGTGCGTGATTCTTACCAAACCCCCCTGTACCTATTAGGGCTACTCTCATCTTAATACACCGGTGTCAACCAATTGGAATACTTTTTGTTTCTTCCCATTGTTACGTCTGAGTAAATACCTTGAATTTTTCTAGTGATTTTTCCCACCTTGCCATCCTCTACCTTCTTTCCATCTACCGATATTATAGGAGTAATCTCTGCCGCCGTTCCTGTAAGGAAGACCTCATCAGCAAAATAAATTTCAGTTCGAGGGATCTCACGCTCAATTGTATCATAACCTAGATCCTTAGCTATTTTTACTACAGAATCTTTTGTTATTCCTTCCAAAGCCGAAGAACTAGATGGTGGGGTTGACAATTTTCCATTTCTTATGATAAAAATATTTTCTCCTGGAGCTTCACTTATGTTCCCAAGTTGGTCAAGTAATATGGCTTCATCATAACCATTTCTCTTGGATTCCTGCGTTGCTAATATGGAATTAAGATAATTACCACCCATTTTTGCAAGCGGGGGTGTAGAAACATCGTGTATTCTTCTCCATGAAGAGATGCCCGCCGTAATTCCATTCTTGTTGAATAAATCTCCAAACGGAAACATAACTATTGCAGCATGCGTTGGAGCATTTTCCGTCACATGAAGATTTATGCCATATCTTCCAACAAAGTAAAAGGGCCTTATGTAGCATGATTCCTTTACATTATTTTTTTTACAAAGCTGAATTATCGCATTAGCCATTTCTTTATCTGTGAATCTGAGTGACACAGAATACACCTTTCCAGAATTTCTGAACCTCTTGATATGATCATCAAGTCTAAAAATATACAAATTCTTAGAATTCCAATAACCACGCAATCCCTCAAAAACAGAAGTGCCGTAATGAATAGCATGAGTCATAACCGAAACCTTCGCATCTTCATCTATTACAAACTTGCCATCAAACCAAACAAATTTCGGAACAAAAGACTTCATACAAAAAACCAAATCTGTCGATAATTAATCTATTTCTACCAGAATCCCCTACTAGGAAATTTCATTCCAAGCACTCGATAGGTTAAATCCTGTGTATTTGCAAATTTCTTTACAATATCCCAATTTTCATGTATTATCTTTACCACTTCAGGCTCAACATATTTTTCCCAATCTGTATCCTTGCCAGTCGCTGCTTCAAACATCTTTTGCTTTACAAAAGAGGCAGATGTTTCTTTTCTCTTTCCAACCTTAGGATTAAGTCCATAGAGCTTGAGTACAAAGCCCTCGGCCCTGTCTCCAGTATACGTAAAATAATCCGATTTGATACCATTTAAAATCTGTCTTTTTATTTTCCATGAAAATGGCGAAAGGAGCGGAGGCATATATTTTGCAAACGGTGCATAAAATGTGTAATTTGGAAGAACTGAGATTGAATCAGCAAATACAGCTTGAAGCATTTTTTTTCTTAATTCATAACTGAATGGAAAGCTCTTGCTGTTATCTTCCTTACCATTAATCATGAAGATAACAGGCAACACTCTGACCTGATTTTCTTTTTTGAGATCTTCGATAATCTCTACATGTGCTTTGGTAACAGGATTCAGATGAGCAAGATAAATTGCAACTGCCAATTGACTTGTATATTTAGCTGTTATATTTCAATCATCGATCGTATTTGTGTAGTGTGCATCAGAGAAACAATAATTTTCATAGGGAATGGGGACGATGGGACTTGAACCCACGACATCCAGCGCCCGAGGCTGGCAGTCTACCAAGCTAACCTACGTCCCCGTAGATTCGCCCAAGTAATAGAATATTATCTTTTCAAACGATTTTTGTCTATCCGTAAGATTCAAACTTTATTTCGAAGCTTTTGTCTGGCCTCTTATTTCTCTCAGTAACAAAGCCCCTCGGTGTCAGAACATCTAAACAGCCATCAATGGTTCCCTGCCAGCCGCAAATGAAAAAGACAGTATTTTCCTTAGTGATCTTCTCTCCTACGAGTTTCTCAAGCGGAGACATATCTCCATTCTTTGATTGTAAGAAAGTTTCTACTCTTCCTTTAGGCCCATTCCAAGTCCTGTTAAACCATTCATCTGGCCTACTGATTGTTGCCCTGTATCTGAAATTCCACTTGTCTTTACCTTTATCGAGACTTTCTTCTTCAAGCTGGGTTAATTCATCTCTGTACCCCAATTCGTCGACATAACTTGCTCCATGTAATATCACTATCTCTCTTTTGCTACCTATGGTGTGAAGATGTCGTGCATAACTGACGAAGGGTGCCAAACCCGTGCCTCCACCCAGGCAAACAATTCTTCTGTCATCTTTTTCGCCGTTTGGCTTGTTCTCTTCAATTGTGAAAGCTCCAGTTGCCCTGACCCATGATATCTCATCTCCTTCTTTTGAACCAAACAAGACTGTTGTAAGGCGACCTGGCAGTGGTTTTCTTACCCACCGAATGTATAATTCAATATACTTGCGGTTCTCTGGATTAGATGCAATCGAGTAAGCTCTCCGAATAACTTTATTTTCAGAAGGAACATTTGCGCCCAGTGTTATAAATTGGCCAGACTTGTACTGCGGTAATTCACCCTCTTTTGGTTTAAATCTGAAAACTCCTAAATCTTCTTTTTGGATTTGAATGTAGGAAATAATTGCTTTACTTTCTACGACCACGCGAAAAGTTCAATCTCCGATAGTTAAATATCTTATGCTATTTTGGCCAAGCTAATTTCTTGGATTGCACTAAACGTTAATATCCTCTCAAAAAAAGTTAATGCAAATCAGATTGATGTTCTGATTGAAAATATGGGCCGGTCGTCTAGCCTCGTAGGATACGCCCTTGGCATGGGTGAGATCGTGGGTTCAAATCCCACCCGGTCCACTTTATGTCAAGTAACAGTTATGATGTAAGTCGACATTGGTCCAAGTGGATCTATGTCACGCAAGTTATCCCAGACAAATGTCTCAATTTTGTAATTTCCACTGGATTGAGGAGTCCAAGAAAGCGCAGCTGTTAGAGTTTGATTTTTTACTAGGGACCCTGCTGCGTATTTCAAATCAACAATAGCACCATCGGAATTAATTATTTGTACTATGTAAGTCCAATCAACACTTTTTCCACTCAGGTTCTTCAAAGATGTCTGTAGATTTAGTTGCTGATCGACCACTGGAGATTTGATCTCTTCACCCAAAGAATTGACAATTTTAAAATCGAATGTAGAAACCTCTCCATATCCGTAAGCTGAACCAGCGCCAATTACAAAAACAAAAAACAACGGCAACAAAAACTTCATTGCCACAATTCTTCTATTCTTAGATTTAAATTATCCCAAATAGTAGGGACCGCATGTCAGAATCTAGAGAAACTATCTACATCGGTAAGAAGCCTCTGATGGCGTATGTTACTTCTACGCTCATACAGCTGGCAAACCAACCAAAAATCTCAATCAAGGCAAGAGGACTTAGTATCGGCCGTGCGGTTGACGTAGCTCAGATAGTCGCACGAAAAACAGAAAATGCCGGCTATTCCATCGGAAACATCAAGATTGGTTCAGAACAGCTTCAGTCACAGGATGGACGTTCTAGGAATGTTTCTACTATAGAAATTGAAGTAAAGAGAAACACTTCATAGACAAAGTGCCTTGACAAACACTTTTTCTTTTTTGTTGCCTTTTATTTTGTTGCGTATTTATTTTCCATCTTTCTAAATTTCAAAAGTTCAACAATATTGTTGAATTGATCAAAATTGACAAGACGCTTTCTCAATTTGGAGGTAGTGCCAGATTCTTTCAATTCTTTAAGAATTTCAATTGTAGCAAATGTGCTAGCATACAGTACAGAGAGAGGATACAAAATTAGGTTAAAGCCCATCTTGTGTAATTGGTCTGAAGGAAGAAGAGGTGTTGCACCTCCTTCTATCATATTTGCCACCAAGGGAGCTTTGATTGAATTTCCTATCTTCTTCATTTCATCAACTGATTTTGGCGCTTCAACAAAAATAGCATCGGCTCCAATTTCCTTGTATAATAAACCTCGTTCTATTGCAGCATCAAATCCTTCAGTAGCACGTGCATCAGTCCTTGCCACAATTATGAATTCCTTACTCTTCCGTGCATCAATGGCGGCACGCAGCTTTTCGGCATATTCTTCCTTTGGAATTACTTCCTTGCCTGCCATATGTCCGCATCTTTTTGGCCACTTCTGATCCTCTAAGAAAATACCTGCTGCACCTATGGTTTCTAATTCATTAACAATTTTCCACACGCTCAAAGGATTACCGTAACCGGTATCCACATCTACTATCACCGGGACAGATACCGCTTTGCATATTCTTCTTGCATTTTCAATGGTTTCTGTAGAGCCTATGAAACCATAGTCTGGCATCCCAAGAAGAGACGCAGACGTACCGTATCCAGTCTGGAACATAGCTTCAAAGCCTACCTTCTGTGCAATCTTGGCAGTTATCGCGTCGTAGACACCTGGAAAAACTAGAGGCTTTGATTTGTCATACACTAATTTCCTGATACTTGCCAACTGCGGCTATACAGTTTTACAATTATTTATTGCTTAGTTGATTTTGATTTCTTTTCCCTGCGACTTTTTTTCTGCCGATTCGACTTTACGCAATTCTGACTCGAGGAATTTCTTGTATCTACTAGTCTCTTCCTTGGTCATGCGTGATATGTTTGAGCTAAGGGAATTTCCTATGGTAAACATGCGCTCCAAGAGGTCCATAGTCAAGAATTTACCTACACTACCTACTCTAAAGACTACATCAAGTTGATTTTTCACTATTTTATTCATTGTTTCTAGGTCTTCTGAAATGGTCCTTCCCCTCTTAGTTATCTGATACTTTCCATCCTTGGTCTCTTCTATTAGACCCTCATCCAATAGTCTTCCAAGTAAAGGATAAATCAAACCTGGTGAAGGCTTCCACTTGCCGTCACTTTGAGCAATAGCTGCGTCAATTATCTCCTTTCCCGTACTTGGTTTTTTCTTGAGCGCATCTAAGATAAAGTATCTTGAAAATCCTCGCGGGACGCAACTGCCAACTCGCTGAATCCAGTCCGAAATCATCACTAGTGATATCGCTAGCGATATATATTAATCATTCTGATATAGTTTGAGTCCTTCACAAGACATATTTATGAAGTGTGAAAAGGAAGATGTCGAATCATGGTCAACAGCATAGAACTTGATCTCCTGATCGTGGGATCTGGTCTTGCAGGTCTGAGAGCCGCAATTCAAGCTGCTAAAACAAGCTCGCAGATCAAAATTGGAGTGATCTCAAAACTCCAAGTAATGCGATCACATTCAGTTTCTGCTGAGGGGGGAACAGCTGCCGTACTTTATCCTGAAGACGGTGATGCTATAGAGTCCCATGTTTATGACACCGTAAAAGGAAGTGATTTCCTCGGAGATCAAGATGTAATTGAAAGACTTGTCTATGAAATGCCTTCCGAAGTTTATCAACTTGAACATTGGGGAATGCCTTGGTCAAGAAGAGAAGACGGAAGAATTGGTCAAAGAAACTTTGGAGGTTATAGCTTTCCAAGAGCAACTTATGCACAAGACAAAGTGGGATTTTATGAAATGCAGACTCTGTACGATACTTGTCAAAAGTTTGATAATATCGAGTTCTACAACGAATGGTTTGTCTCATCGATTATTCATGACGGACAGAGATTCTGTGGTATAACAGCAATCGAACTTTCAAGCGGTAACTTTTACACGTTCAAGGCAAAAGCTCTAATCATAGCCACCGGAGGAGCTGGACGACTTTACAGTTTCTCGACATACGCATTAGCTTCGACTCCAGACGGTTTAGACATGGCTTTCAGGGCTGGCATGGCACTGAAAGATATGGAATTTGTTCAATTCCATCCAACAGGCATATTGCCATCAGGCATATTAATTACAGAAGGTGCTAGGGGAGAAGGTGGTTATCTCCTAAACAAGGACGGTGAACGGTTCATGAAGCGATACGCACCAAGTAAACTTGAGCTTGCCTCAAGAGACGTCGTATCTCGTGCTATGATGACCGAAATTAACGAAGGACGAGGCTTCAAACATGAGACAGGTGTAGATTGCCTGAAGCTGGATCTAAGACATCTGGGTAAAGAGTTGATCATAAGAAAACTCCCTGCCATTAGAGAAATCTCCTTGAAATTTTCAGGAGTTGACCCGACTAATGAACCCATTGATGTCAGACCA
>Ga0209157_1003554_pt1 | contig 11934 bp, 11 predicted proteins | sample GraSoiAngelo_135_FD_185892 | JGI IMG/M metagenome (GOLD analysis project Ga0209157, IMG submission 185892) | Grasslands soil microbial communities from the Angelo Coastal Reserve, California, USA - 14_0929_05_40cm (SPAdes) (version 2) | ecosystem: Environmental > Terrestrial > Soil > Grasslands ... | reverse complement strand
GAAATCGACGTTGCCCCGCTGCATGAGATCGAGAAGCCGCCCCGGCGTGGCCACGAGAATATCGACACCGCGGCGCAGCCTCTGTTGCTGCGGCTCGAGGCCGACCCCGCCGTGGACGACCGCCGAGTCGAGGGGCAGGTGGCGGCCGTAGACCCGCAGCGCCTCGCGGACTTGAAGAGCCAGCTCGCGCGTGGGCGTCAGAATCAGGGCCCGCAGCCGGCCGCGCGTTCCCGTGCGCAAGCGGTGCAGGATCGGCAGGGTGAAGGCGGCGGTCTTGCCGGTTCCCGTCTGGGCGCAGCCGATCAGGTCGCGCCCGGCGAGGATGCCGGGGATGGCGCCTTCCTGGATGGGTGTGGGCGTCTCGTACCCCTCGTCGCGCACGGCGCGCTCGATCTCAGGCGCGAGGCCCAATGGTGTGAATGACACGATAGTGGTTCTCCTTTCGCCGGGGCGCGTGGCGCCCGGCGGTTCGTGACCACCCGCCGATCCCTGTGACCCGCGGTGGTCTGTGACCGCGGCCACGCGGCCGCGGACGTGCTCACGTGTTTGAACCTTGCGGAAACGTTACGGTTCTAGCGTTTTAGGCTGGAACCCGCTCCTGAGCGGGTCGACTCCGGTAGGCGAAGGCTGCCTGCTCGCGGTTCAGTGACGGGGGGATGATAGGTGCAATCGGGCGGGAAGTCCAGAACTATCTGGCGGCGGTCCCTCTTCTCCCCAGCACGATCGTCTTCCCGATGGTGATCGTCATGAGGTCATGGCCGACGGCCAGGCGGCCCTTGTACTCCTTCCGGGTCGGCGGGACGAGGTCGGCGGCGGTCGCCATCGATGGGACGATGTGGCTGTAGACCGCCAGCCGCGGGCGCGTCAGGGCGAAGATGCGTCCGGCCTCCTCGGGCGACGTATGGCGGGCGATGATGCGCTCGACCGCCTCCTCATCGGAGACGAGCGAATGGCGGCGCAGGAGCGCCGGGCTGACCACCTCGTGCACCAGGACGTCGGTGCCGTGCGCCTGCACGACCAGGCCGGGGGTTGGCCGGCAGTCGCCGGAGAACACCACCGCGCGGCCGGCGTATTCGAAGCGGTAGCCGTAGGCGGGCGTTTCGGGGCCGTGGTCCACCGCGAAGGCGAGGATCTTGAGGCCGTCGCGGTCGAAGACGACGCGCGCCGCGGCGCCCTCCTTGTCGATCTCGACCTCCGTGGCCAGAAGCTCCGCACCAGCCGGGGGGAGCTTTTCGACGACGTCCCGGCGGTTCTCGACATCGAACTCGTAGGCGCGCTGCAAGTGGTGGACCATCGACTCGGTGCCGGGAGGGCCGTACACGGCGAGCGGGCGGTCGCGCCCGGCGATCCACCCGGTCAGCCACAGATCGGGAAGCCCGACGGTGTGATCCGAGTGCAGGTGCGTGAGCAGGACGAAGTCGATGCCGCCCAGAAGGTCGCGGCCTCCGGCCTGGAGCAGCCTTATCGTCGCCCCCCGCCCGGCGTCCACCAGGACCCGGTACGGCCCGGCCTCGACCAGGCTGCTCGGCCCGAAACGGTCCGGGGCGGGCCGGGGGTTTCCGGTGCCGAGCAGGGTGATCCGGAAGAGCGAGTCCCCGACACCCGGCCGCACCGCGGCGCCCTCGGTACCCGGCTTCGGCGGAGCGGTCCGGGCCGTCGCAACACCGGTGCAGAGCGCGAGCGCTATCAGCGGTGCCGTGAGCGCCGCGCGCGCGGTCATCGTTCGTCGCGCTTCGTTCGGTCCTGCACCCTCGCCCATCGGTGGCCTCCCGCGTCGGGCGCGCCGTTCACCAGGATCGAACGACGACGCGATTGAACGCTCCTTGAAGCCGCAGGCGGTAGCCCGGCGCGCCGCCCGGCCCGCCGAGAGCACTCCCGCCCCGCGCCCCGCGGTCCTGGCTTCTCTCGTCGACGTAATTCAGGAACCCCTCGCTGCTCGCCCCGACGGGCGTCGCCGCGGGAACCTCGATCACCACCTGGTTGAAGGACCCCTCGAAGCCGAGACGGACGTCGGACGCCGGCTCGCCGAGACGCAGGCTCAAATCGTTGAACGCTCCGTCGACCGCGACCGCCGATACGGGGCTCGCGGCAACGTCCAGCCGCGTCGTGGTGAATGCCAGGTCGAGGTCGAGCGCGACCGGCAGGGCCGTCGTCATCCCGAGCTCGCAGCGGGCGCGCGCGCCGCCCGGCAGGAAGAAGAAGGACCGGTCGGTCCACGAGTTGGTGATCCGCACGCGGCCGGTCGCGGCGTCCTCCGTGACGCGCACGGCACGGCGGCCGGCGTCCGTCCCGCGACCCTCGACGAGGACGCCCTTCGGCAGCCGCCGCGAGGTGACGTCGAGGCTCGCCATCGCCAGCCGCCCTTCGAGGGTCCAGGCGGAGACGTCGGAGGCGCGCGCGGCGCGCAGCGGCACCCAGTCCCGTCCGCTGTCCGTGCGGGCGGGTCCGCGCGTCGCCACGTACATCATCATGCCGAGGACAAGGATCGGTCCCAGGAGGACGAGCGCCGGGGCCGGGCTGCGCTCGAACACGAGCCGGATGCCGATCGCCACCAGGAACACCGGCCAGTACGCCAGCACGTCGCCCCAGAATGACCAGGGCAGGACGTCCTGGGTCGTGAGCAGCAGGAACGTGCCGAACCCGAGCAGGTAGAACCCCCTGGCGACGCGCCCCCAGCGGATCCCTTCGTCGCTCATGCGACGTGCCTGGTCACGACGTCATCCCGCTCCGGCCGCGCGCCGCTTCCAGGATGATCGAGACCCCGACCGCGATGAGGATTAAAGGCCACAGGTTCGACAGCCGCGCCCACTGCGGCCAGTGCCACCACGAGAGCCGGTCGAGGAGAAACAGCACGCCGAGGACGATCAGGATCGTCCCCGCGACCATGCGGCCCCGGCCCGCGTCCGCGGGCATCCGCCGGACCTCTTCCACGGCGCGCTCGCCGGCCTCGCGCACCTTCTCCACCAGGCGATCAGCTGGTGTCGGCCCCGATCCGCCTCCGGTCGCCGCGGGTCCGCCGGTCTCCGCGACCCGGTCATCCCGCGGCATGATGATCCACCCGACGACGTACGCCACGACACCGAACCCGTTCAGGAAGCAAAGCGCGATGAACACGATCCGCGCCAGCACCGGGTCGACTCCGAAGTAGTTCGCGAATCCGGCCGCCACGCCGCCCAGAACGGCGTGCTTCGTGTCCCGCGTCAGCCGTCGATTCATCTGTCTCACCTCCGTCGCGCCCGCGTGCGTCCTTTGACCTCGGCCGTGACAGGACGCAGGATACGCCAGAGTGGCGCCCACGGATCCTCCCAAGCTCCCCCCGGGCCCGGGCGAGCCTCCCGGTCCCGCGCTCCGGCCGCGTCGCCCGCTTGTGGGAGGCCTCTTTCGTGGCCGCCCCCGCTCGTCGCGGCCCTCCTGATCGGCTATGCTCTGCCCTTCGGATCGGGCACGCGCGTCGCGAACCGGAAACCGAACGCTCCACCATGAAGAAGCCGCTCGCTCTCACCCTTCTGCTCGCGGGGCTTCCGGTGATCCTCCTGATCCCCGGCGTCGTCAAGCTCGTCGGCGGCGCGGGCGTCTACCGCCCCATCATGCTTTGGGGGCTTCCGGTGTCGGCGGCCCTGGTCGCTGCGGCGCTCACAACGGGTCGGCGCAGGGGCTTCCTGTTCGGCGGCTCACCCGCGACGCTGTTGCGGCTCGCCCCGTGGTGTGTCACAGCGCTCGTCGTCGATTACAGCTTCCTCGGCATCGGTCACGTGCTCGGCTTCATCACCTTCACCTACGGAGACCAGGGCCTCAGCGGTCACCCGTTCCGCGCGATGGCGTGGGGGCTGCCTCTGTGCCTGGGCCTGGGGGTGTTCGGATGGGAATGGACGCTGCGCAGGACGCTCTACGTCTCCTGGATCGGGCACGTGGCGAGGCCCGCGGCGCTCCTCATTTCGTGCGCGGTCGGTGTGGCGCTCATGGCGCCGTCGATCACGCCGGGGCTCGAGATCCCCGACGGATCCTACGTTGCGGCGTCTTTTCTGGTCGTCGCCTGCCGCGAACTGTCCTTCGGCCTGATCTTCGCGTCGGGGGCGGGCCTGCCGGCGGCGGGTCTCTACCGCGGTCTGATCATCTATATGGAGGCGTTTCTCATCGCCGACTGGTACAGCGTCTTTTTCCCGATGGCGAACTTCACCACCAGCGAGCCCGCCTTTTATCTGGTGCGCGGGGCGACCGCGATCCTGGCCGCCGGCGTCATCGTGACCGGCCTGAGGTGGAACGCGCGGCGCCAGGCGACGGCCGGCGCGCCCGACCGGGCCGGCGCCTCGCCGGCCGCACCGGCGCCGTCATGAGCGGCGGGCGCTCCGAAGCGAAAATGAGCGCGCCATGCGCGGCAGCCGCCGACCGGACCCCGAAATGCAATCATGACGGCTTGATCGCCTTCGCCGTCTTCGGGCTCGTGGTGATGGCGGCCTGGACCCTGGTCATCAAGTACCTGGCGCCGATCCTCTACGTCGTCTCCGAGCGCGCGGCCGAGCGCAGCCCCGGGCCGGCGCCGGTGATGTGGGACTTCTGGTGGGTGGCGCATCTCGCACTGGCATGGCTCCTGTGGCGCCGCCACGCCTGGGCCCGGGCCGCCGGAATGGTGATCGCCGCCGCCGAAATCGCGGTCGTCACGGTCAAATTCATCGCCTACATGCGCCGGCCCGATCTTTCTTTCTGGCGGCTCCTGTGGTTCACTAACAAGGTCTACGTTCTGGCATTCTTCGTCGTGCTCCTGATCGTCTTTCTGAGGAGGAAGGGATGGCCCGCTCCGGCCGCAGACCCCGGCCCCGCGCCAGGCGCCCTCTCAGCCGGCGCGCGTTCCTGAAGCGGACGGCTGCCGCTTCCGGCGCGCTGGTGACGGGCGCGCTCGCCACGGCCGGCGCTCCCCCGACGACAGGTTCCGTGGCCGACCCCGGTGCCGTGGCCGGCCCCGGCCCGACGATGCGTCACCGCACCCTCGGCCGGACGGACCTGAAGGTCTCCGAGATCGGCTTCGGAGGCTTCCCGATCGACGACCCGCAGATCGTCCGCTACGCGATCGAACGGGGCATCAACTACATCGACACCGCGCACTGCTACCGCGGCGGCCGGAGCGAGGAGATCATCGGCGAGGCGCTCGCGGGGCGCCGCGATCGGGTGACTCTCACCACCAAGTGGTGCCCGCATCACGTCGGCAAACCGGCGAAGAAGCAGGTCTTCCTCGACATGCTCGATGCGAGCCTCAGGCGCCTGCGGACCGACCACGTGGACATCATCCTGAACCACGAAGTCGGCAGGAACTCGGACGGCGTCGGCGTCGAAAGGCTCAAGAACCCCGAGATGTTCGAGGCCTTCGAGGCGGCCCGCCGGGCGGGCAAGGCGCGCTTCCTGGGCGCCAGCGGGCACGACCCCGACCTCATGGGGGTGATGCACCACGCGGTCGACTCGGGGACATTCGACGTCCTCCTTTGTCGCTACTCGTTCCTCGACTACCCGGAGCAGGATCGGCTGATCGAGAAGGCGAACGCGAAGGGAGTCGGCTTCATCGCGATGAAGACACTCGCCGGCGCGAAGGGTGCGGACCTCGACAAGTTCCGCGACCGCTACAGCACCTTCAAGCAGGCGGCGCTGAAGTGGGTCCTGTCCAACCCGAAGGTCTCGAACCTGATCATCTCGATCAACAGCACGCGGCAGGTGGACGAATACGTCCCTGCCTCCGGCCGGTCGCTCGAGAAGGCCGATCTGCAGATCTTGAAGGAATACGAGGAGACCTTCTCCACCGAGGTCTGCCGGTTCTCCGGCGCCTGCCTCCCGGCCTGCCCCCAGGATGTCCGGATCGCCGACATCCTGCGATTCTCGATGTACTACCACGAGTACCACCAGGAGAACCGCGCCCTCGAGTCGTACGCGAACCTCGTCAAAACCGAGCGCGCCGCCCACTGCGCCCACTGCGCGGGCTTTTGTGAAAAGGCCTGCGCCTACGACCTGCCGATCAAAACACTTCTCATCCGGGCGCACGATGCCCTGGCTCCCGAGGACGAAGCCTGAGATCGGCTTGACACAGGGCGCGATTCTTTCTATCGTCCGCCCGCGCCGTCCGCCGCGCACCGGTGCGTGGCGCGGGAGCGACCCATGCGAACACCACTGACTATCGCCGTGGCATTCCTGTCCGCTCTGGCCCTGGCGTGCGCCGACAAGACCCCCGCAACATTCAAATACGACCCGCCGCCGGCCGCCGTGACGAACACGAACTACTTCTCCTTGCACGTCTCGGTCGTCAACAAGAAGGGAGAGACGATTGCGAGCCAGTCGCCGACCTACTCCGGCGGCCCGGCCGACGTCCTGGAAGTCTCGGCCAGCGGGAACCTGCGCTGCGCGAAGACGGGGGATGCGACGCTCACCCTGTCGGCGGGCGGCCTCAGCGAGCCGGTCGCCCTGAAGTGCCGGGTCCCGACGGAGATCACCGTGCCGGCGGAGCTGCACGTCGTCATCGGCGCGCCCCCCACGGCGCTCAATCCCCGGGCGCTGGGCGAGGGCGGCAAGCCGCTCGACGGCGTGACCGTCGAGGTGACCTCGTCGGATCCCTCGATCGCCACGGTGGACGGGGACAAGGTCAAGGGCGTCGCCGTCGGGAAAGCGCGCCTGCAGTCGTCGCTCGGCGGCATCACGTCCGTCACGCCGGTCGAGGTCCTCGAGAAGGTCGTCTCCGAGCCGGTGACGCTGCGCGAAGGCGCCAGCCGCTCGTTCACGCTGCAGCCGGCGTACTACCTCGTCGTCATCGAGACCAAGGTCGACCCGCGTCTCAAGCAGGGCGTCACGGTCGGATGGTCCGGTGCCGGCTGCCCGAACCAGCTCGAAAATACGTCGCACCGCTTCAACTGCCGGGTCGATGAGACCGCGACGATGATCGTCACCAATCCGAAGCTGATCGGTATCGGCGCGACGGTCACGGGCACCGTGAACGTCTTTCGCGCTCCGGACTAGGAATCTCGGGATATCCGAGGAGTCGACCGGGATCGAACCACCGCAGTCGTGCTAGACCGTGGCCGTGGGCTCCGGACCTCTCCGGTCCGGCGTCCCCGGGACGATCGGGGGGCGGACGGCGGTTCTCGCGGCTGCTTCGACGCGGCCCTCCAGCCAGTCTCCCACCTTGAGGACCAGAAGCGTCGCGTCGTCGGCGGCGTCCATCGCGCCGCGGTGCTCCTGGTAGGCGCGCTCGACGCGCGCCAGGAGGGCGGCCGGTTCGGCGGCGCCCTCGCCCGCCAGGAGCGTCTCGAGACGGTCCGGGCCGAACGCGGCGCCTGCCTCGTTCTCGGCGTCGACCAGGCCGTCGGTGTACATGAACAGACGATCCCCCGTCGCCAGAGCCACGCGGCGCTCGGCGAAGCCGCCCCCGGACATCAGTCCGATCGGCCGGCCGGTTGCATCCAGCCGTTCGAGACGACCGTCACGGCGCAGCAGGAAGGGACTCTCGTGGCCGGCGTTCACATAGCGCAGCTCGCCGCGCCGCGGATCGAGGATGCCCAGGAACAGCGTCAGGTAGACCTCGGGCGGCGTGCTCCCCTCGACCTCGCGGTCGAGCTCGACGGCGAAAGCCGCCAGGTCCGGCTCGAGCGGAATGCGCGCCCGCAGCGTCGCCTGAAGATTCGCCATCAAAAGTGCCGCCGGCACGCCCTTGCCGGAGACGTCCCCCATGAACAGCGCCACTTCGTCTCCAGGGAGAATGAAATAGTTGAAGAAGTCGCCACCCAGCTCGTGGGCCGGGATCGACACGCCCTGCACCTCGGCGAACGGGTACGAGAGCGGCTTCTTCGGCAGGAGCTCGGTCTGAATTCTGCGGCACAGCTCCAGCTCCTTGCGCAGCCGTTCCTGCTCCACCAGGCGCTCCTGGTTCGAGGCGAGCTCGCGCGCCATCCGGTTGAACGCCAGCGCGAGCTGACCCAGCTCGTCCTGCGAGCGCACCGGCACCTGGGTGTCGAGGCGCCCGGCCGCCAGCTCGCCGGCGGCGCGCGTCAGGTCGGAGAGATTGTGGGTCATGCGCCGCGAGATCGGCACGATCCCGAAGAGCGCCAGCGCCGCCAGCGCCAGACCGGCGCCGAGGTTGCGCGCGGAGGCGCGGCGGATCTCGCCCAGCGCCTCCCCGACCGGACGGGCGATGCCGAAGACCAGGCCGGTGGTCGGATCCTCGCGCGTCACCACCACCCAGTTATCGTCCGGCTTGACGTCCACGCGGACTCTCTGATCGCCGCTGTGCGGATTCTCCTCCGCCACGCGGCCATCCGGGCTCGAGGCTTTCGACTCGTTGCGCGCCGCTTCCGTTCCCGGCGATGCCCCGCCCGGTCGCTTCACGTCCGCTGCCTCGGCGCCCGGCGCTCCCTGACCCAGCGTTCCGGCCCGCCCCGACGCCGCCGCCCGCTCCAGGCCGCGCAGCCTCGGCTCGTCGGCCGGGTCGGGCGTGAACAGGCTGCCCGACGCGTCCAGGGCGAACGGGATCTCTCCCTGTTCGCGCCTGGTCTGCGACAGGACCTCGCGCAGCAACCGGTCGGCGCTGACCTTCGCCTTGAGGTGACCGACGGTCTGGCCGTTGCGCTTCAGCGGGCAGCCGAACTCCTGTTTGAGGGCCATGACCACCGCCGGCTTCTCCTGCTTCGCCGCGGCCGCGCGGCTCGCCCTCGCCTCCGCCTCAGCCCGGACTTTGTCGTTCACGGCGCGCACGAAGTCCTGCGCGCCGTCGCCGAGATTTTCCTCAAGTTCCTTCCTGACCCGCTCGACGTCCTCGGGCGGTATGAACGCCGATGCCATCTTGAGGACCGGAGCCAGCTTCGGATCCTTCGCCAGGTCCCCGACGAATTTCGGCAGGGTGATGACGACCGGCGACGCAGCCACAGGTACGCCTGCGGGATGCATGACGACCGGATGCCGGCCGGGCGCGCTGCCGCCTGCCGGAGGCCTTCCGGGCACCGCCGGTCCTCCGCCCACGGCACCCGCCGCCCCCGGCGGTGCGGGTGCGGTGGGCGTGAACTCGAAGGCGTCGACGAAGTGGGCCGCCTCCCCCAGGGCCTCCATCAACCGGCCTACCAGGACTGCGTCCGCTGACTCTCCCCGGGTCTCCGAGCCCTTGCGCGCCTCGGGGAACGGCATCGTCTCGAGCATGTCGATGCGACGGCTCAGGCTGGCGGTGACCACGCTCATGCGCTCGTTCATCTCGTCGGCCAGGCGCGTCGCCTCGGCCTCGACCGTCCGGCGGAGCGCCCGTGCGGACGAGTAGTACGCGTACAGGGTGATGGCGCCCAGGGGCACCACCGCCAGGAGCAGGAACGCCAGGATCAACTGGGTCCGGAGTCTCATGCCGAGAGGATACCACCCCCACGGCGCGCGTGGCGAGCGACACGGTGTAAAGGCGTGTAAAAAAAAGACGACGGGCGCGGCCGCCGGTCGCTCCGGCTCGCCGCGCCCGTAATTTCAGTGGCGCTCTTCAGGCCAGATTTCTTATCCCTTCTTGATCGCCGTCACGCCTTCGTGCTCACCCTTGTCGTTATCGTGGCAGGTGAGCGTGACCTTGTCGCCGGCCTTCAGGGTCTTGAGCTCTTCGATGGCCTTGTCCATCACGGGAGCGGTCTTCTCTTCCCCCTTCTCGTCCTTGATCGTGATCTGATTGTGCTCCGTGTCGATGGCCACGACGGTCGCCTTCACTTGATGCGTCTTGCCCGCCGCAATCGCAGGAGTCACCACTCCCAGGATCAGGCCGGCGACGAACAGAGCGCATATCACAGCAGCCAGATTCCGCATGGTCCCTCCTCTTGGGTGAAAACCGGTTAATCGCGCAACGCGGGATTATAGTACAAGCCCTCCCGCCCGCCCACTTCTCCGGTAGAATTTCCACCTCATGCGCCCACCCCGGGGACCCGCGTGGCCCCTCGAGCCGGAGGCGGCCGATCTCCGCCGGCTGATCGACGCCTGCGCCGACTACGTCGTGGAGCACATCGACTCCCTGCCGCGGCAGCCGTCGTTCGACGTCGAAGGGGCCGGGCTCGTCGCGGCGTCTTTCGACGAGCCGGTCCCGGAGGAGGGCCGACCGATCGAGACGATCCTGGATCGGCTGCGCCCGGCCGTGGCGAAAAGTTTCACGACCGCCGGGCCAGGCTACCTGGCCTTCATCCCGGGCGGCGGCATCCCGTCCGCGGCCGTCGCGGACCTCGTCGCCTGCGCGGTCAACCGTTTCGTGGGCGTCGCTGCGGCGGCGCCTGCCCTGGCGCGGATCGAGGCACAGGCTATCTCCTGGCTTGCCGGGCTGATGGGTTATCCGCCCGGGGCCGGGGGGATCCTGACGTCGGGCGGGTCGCTGTCGAACCTCATCGCCCTGGTCACGGCGCGCGCGGCCAGGCTTCCCGAGAACTTTCTCGACGGGACGCTCTACGCGTCGGAGGAGACCCACCTGTCCCTGTTCAAGGCGGCGCGCACCGCCGGATTTCCGGACAGGAACGTCCGCCGCATCGCGGTGGACGGCCGTTTCCGTCTCCGCCCTGACCGGCTCGAGGCCGCCGTCGTCTCCGACCGCGCGCAGGGGCGCCGGCCATTCTTCGTCGTCGCCAACGTCGGCACCACGAACACCGGGGCGATCGACCCGCTGCCGGAGATCCTCGACATCGCGCGCCGGCACGAGCTGTGGGTGCACGCCGACGCCGCCTACGGAGGTTTCTTCCGGTTGATCCCCGAGGGCGCGGGGCGCATGCCCGGGGTCGAGCGGTGCGACTCGATCACGCTCGATCCGCACAAGGGACTGTTTCTGCCGTACGGGACCGGCTGCCTCCTGGTACGCGACCCCGAGACCTTGCGGCGGGCCCACCAGGGCGGGGCCGCCTACCTGCAGGACGTCAGCGCGGCCGAGGGGGCGCCCAACTTCACCGACCTGTCCCCCGAGCTGTCGCGCGACTTCCGGGGTCTGCGTCTCTGGCTGCCGATCCAGCTTCACGGCCTGCGGGCCTTCAAAGAGCAAATTCAGGAGAAGCTCGACCTGGCGCTCTGGGCCTACGACGAGCTGAAGGACGACCCGTTCTTCGAGATGCTGGATGAGCCGCAGCTCTCCATCGTCGCCTTCACCGCGAGGCCGCGCGGCGGCGACCCCGACGCGTTCGGGGCCGAGGTCCTGCGGCGCGTCAACGCCCGCCGCCGTGTCTTCCTGTCGAGCAGCACGATCGGCGGGCGCTACGTCCTGCGCATCTGCGTCCTGAGCTTCCGCACCCACGCCGAGCGCGTGCGGGACGCCGTGACCGCCCTGAAAGAAGAGGCGGCCCGCCTGTCCGAACTCTGAGAAGCGGCTCGACGGATGGCGGCCGCCCGGCGAGACCCGCTCAGCCGCCCCTCGACCGTCGCGGCGACAGAAGCGTGCCGCGACAGCGGCGCGCGCCGCAGCGGCAGGCGTAGTGCTCCGCCTGCTCCTCGTCCGCGCCCCCCTCGCGCCCGTAGGCGTAGTCGTAGGTGAGCTCTTCCCCCGGCCGGATGTCCCGCCCCGTCTCGATGTAGACCCGCCCCGACTCGACGACCGGGGCACAGTTCGGCTCGCACGAGTGATTGAGGAAGCGCGCCGCGCTCCCGCCGACCGCGGCGTCGATGACCGTCAACCTGTCCACGGTGAAAAGGAACGTATGGTGGCGCGGCATGCGGGCGTCGTCGTAGCGCGCGTCGGCCTCGGCGTGCGTGATCCTCTCGCCCGTGTACTCGATGACACGCGTGCCGCGCGCGATGGGGCGGGTCGCGAAGCCGCCCAGCCCCTGGACCGGGGACGGGTGCACTTCGAAGTAGCGGTTGCCGCGATTCGACCGGCGCGTTTTCAGTGCACGACCTCGTCGGGCGGCTCGGGTGGAAGCCCGGAATCGGGACCTTCCTGGGGTCGCGGGCCGGCGGGCACGAGCCCCTCTTCGGCGTCCC